>Ga0316222_1000073_pt1 | contig 159781 bp, 156 predicted proteins | sample TBH18011metaG_FD_206008 | JGI IMG/M metagenome (GOLD analysis project Ga0316222, IMG submission 206008) | Freshwater microbial communities from Trout Bog Lake, Wisconsin, USA - TBH18011 | ecosystem: Environmental > Aquatic > Freshwater > Lake > Hypolimnion/Profundal zone | place: USA...
TGGGGTGGCACACTTTCAAGCGGAATGCCTGGCACACTATTCTCCGGTACGGGTGGCACATATTGCTCCGGAATCGCTGGCACACTTTACTCCGGTAGAGGTGGCACACTATGCTCCGGTGTGCTCAGAATGCCTGTTTCAATCCACGCGCCCGCGGGGGGCGCGACGAATTCTATACTCACAGAAAGAATTAAAGAGTTGGAGTTTCAATCCACGCGCCCGCGGGGGGCGCGACGCTTTCAGCGTCCCGAATATGGCGTTTATTAAGCAGATGTTTCAATCCACGCGCCCGCGGGGGGCGCGACCTTCAATTTTTTCAAGGTTTTTGAGTACCTCAGGTTTCAATCCACGCGCCCGCGGGGGGCGCGACTCCAAAATCAGTCAATTGATTGCTGTAGCAATAGTTTCAATCCACGCGCCCGCGGGGGGCGCGACCTGCTTCTTCGTTTGTGCTTCCGTTTTCTGTAAAGTTTCAATCCACGCGCCCGCGGGGGGCGCGACCCCGTAGATTGCGCAGTGATCTCCGTTTGGCGAGTTTCAATCCACGCGCCCGCGGGGGGCGCGACGTACTTCGTGGACGATATACCGAAGTCAAAGCAAGTTTCAATCCACGCGCCCGCGGGGGGCGCGACAGCTAAGGATTTTGGTTTTAAACCGACAGACAACGTTTCAATCCACGCGCCCGCGGGGGGCGCGACGAGGAGATATCCAAAGCCAATAGCGAATTCAACATGTTTCAATCCACGCGCCCGCGGGGGGCGCGACCATTATTGAGCTTTATGGCAGCGATACAACACTTCAGTTTCAATCCACGCGCCCGCGGGGGGCGCGACGGAGGCGTTAAGGAAATTCAACGCCTCAAAAGCTGTTTCAATCCACGCGCCCGCGGGGGGCGCGACCTCGTGATTCATCTATAAGAAAACCACTATCATCTACTGTTTCAATCCACGCGCCCGCGGGGGGCGCGACTGCCATTGTGTATATTCAGGATTATTTCTATTAGTTTCAATCCACGCGCCCGCGGGGGGCGCGACATAGCCGTCTTCCGCTATCAGGATTCTGCCGTCAAGTTTCAATCCACGCGCCCGCGGGGGGCGCGACTAAATGTAACCGTTAAAATGGTGATGAATTGAGATGTTTCAATCCACGCGCCCGCGGGGGGCGCGACTGTATATCTCTATAATCAAGTATTTCATGGTTTCAAAGGCGTCGAAACGCGAACCATTCTCTATGCCAAATAACATTATAAGAAAACTTGATAATAAAATCTATAAACACTATAATAGTAATGATATAAAGGCTATCGCGAACATAGCAGGAATATTGGTACAGCTTGAGGTTCGCGGTTAGAGAATCAGCAGGCCTTCGAGATCACGGGGTTCTTTTGCTCCTTCATGTTCAATTTTATTCTGCCAGTTTGCTCCGAGAAAATAAAAGCGCAAACTGTCGTGTTTATGATCCATCTCATGAACCAGTTTTCCCCGTAATTTTGTCCATTGCGCTGGATCAACATTACATTCAAATACAGAAAACTGAACACGCTGACCATAGTTCTGGCATGTTTTTGCAATCCGACGTAATCTTCTTTTCCCCGCAGGTGTTTCGGTGTTGACATCATAGGTTACCAGAACAAGCATTATTTACCTCCAGACAAATGGCGGATAGGTTTCAATATCACCCCGGATGAATCGGGCAAGCAGCATGGCTTGTATGTGCCAAAGCAAACCAACTGCCATTTTTTCTTTGACATAAGGATGCTCAATTTCTTCCTGTTTACGTTCTTGATATGCGGTTAAAAGCGTTTTACGGGCATCATCTTTCAGAATTACTGCGCCTGTGTCAGAAACAGTAAAATCATTGGAATGAATTTGTCCTCGATTAATCAGCGATAAAGCCAGTCGATCAGCAATAAACGAACGGAACTCTTCGATCATATCAAGCGCAAGGCTTGGTCTTCCCGGTCTGTCTTTATGTAAAAATCCGGCGGCAGGGTCAAGACCACAGGACTCAAGAGCAGATCGAATATCGTGGGTGAGCAGTGTATAAAGAAAAGAGAGCAGGCAATTTATTCTGTCAAGAGGCGGACGGCGGTTGCGTCCTGTAAACCGGAATAATGGATCAGGAGAGGTAATACATTCATCGAATACATCAAAGTAAACTTTTGCGGCTTCCCCTTCAATTCCTCTGATACGCTCTTGATCGGTTTCATTCTGTAACCGTTTTATGCAACCAGCAAGGAGATGTTGAGTATTTTTCAGTTGAGTTACATTTACTTTTTCAGGATGATCTCTTAATGCCCTGGCCAAAGTAATACGAGCATTACCGATTTTTCCGATGACAAAAGTGCGAGCAAGAATAGCAGTTTGAAGGTAGTTATCAGCAAGACGGTACTGCGCTCTCCGTAATAAAATGTTACCCCGTGTTGCACCTTGCATTTGAGAAAGAAATTTCCCGTATTGGCTTAAGAATGTAACCGTTACACCGGTTTCAGCACAATGACCAAACAAATATGGGCTGCATGTTATCGAGCCAAAACATATAATACCTTCAAGCATATGGAGCGGGATGCGTACTTTTACTTCGTTCTCTATTTTAATAACGGCACACTCTCCATCTTTTGAAAGGTAGGCGCCTTGGGTCGTTACAAAAAGGGTGTTGAGGTATTTTTTCAAATCTCATCCTCCGAGAGAGTTTGAACCAATTTCTTGAGGTAAGTCGTTGCAGATTTACTTTGCACAATAACATCCGGCAGACATTCCTCCTTCAGCGAACAAAGCTTGCATTTTGGCCCCGGATCAGGTGGCGGTGTAATTCCATTCAGGAAAAGATCATGCACCCCTTCAGCGGCAAGCATAGTTTTTTTTCGCAAGGCATTATCAAAATCAACATCAAGCCTGCGTTTCGTTTGGCCATAAAACAATGCGCCCGAAGGAATATGAAGAGAAAGCATCTCTTCGAGGCATATTGCCTGAGCACAGAGCTGAATTTTATCGGCATCATGTTGTTTCGGTTTTCCTCGTTTATACTCAACAGGAAAAGGCTCTTCATGATTATTCAGCTTGTGCCATTCAACAACGTCAGCTACACCGGCAACTCCAAGCACAACACTCCGTAACGCATCACTTCTCGTGATCCTGACACCGCTGAGATATGACGTTTTACCATCATCTACCCGCTCATGCATTTCGCGACCTTCTGCAGTGTAGCCGTTCTCTGTCCATATCTGCTCAAGATGTATGAGCGCACACTGCCGAGGGCAGTACACAAAATGCTGCAAAGCCGACAAGGCGACAAAGTCGGATTCGGGGTACATGCCTTTTATCTTATTGTTATCAGCCGAGTTTTCGAATCAGTTTTACTTCACCAAGGTCATTATTGTCAACGTTAACTACATAGTCCTCAAACGCACGAGCTGGGCCAGATGAAGCAATGTTCCGCTCAATGGTAATCCTGTCAAACAGTGCATAGGCTGGAGCGTTCCCCAAAGCTGAACTGTGCTCAAATATGTAGAGACCTCTGGTTGCCATCATTCCTCGTGCAGCGGAACGATCGTGTTCAAACATGTTTAGGAGTGAATCCCAGAAAAGATTGAGGTCATCTTCTGAAAACCCTGTCTGATTTGCCAGATGAGCAGAAATAAAACCATGAGCTCGATAAAGCCCGTAGGGTACCGTATACTTTCGACCCATCGTCCGGTTGTCACCACTTTGCTTTTCAGCCTCAGCTTCTGTTGCAACCGCCATTCTGGTAATGCTGTGCTCTAACGCAACAATCGGGTCAATAGAACGGGCAAATGTCATCTGTACGGGACCACGAACCTGCCCTGCATTTGCGCCTGTTGACATTACCGCACCAAATGCCCGAATGTCATAATACTGTTTACACATTTCCGCACGGCCTTTATCGACCTCACCGCCCTGCGCTGTACCTACCTTGTTTCTCTTTTTTCCGTCTTTCACATCTGAAGGTTCCTTAGACAGATCAATTTTCAGTTCTTCATATGCATGATCAATCAAGAGGTTAAGAACACCCTTTTCTTTGATAAAAATATCTTGTCCAGAAAGTTGAACATAATTCCGGACTTTTCGTTTCAGGCAAACGTCAGTCACCAGCCCCATTCCCGTCTCAGCATCCATACGGGGTAGATTTCCGGCATCAGGGTCACCATTGGGGTTACCATCTTTTACATCAAATAAAAGGACGAAGTCATATCTTTTTTCGAGATTACTCATAGTGTTCACTCCTCTTTTTAGTTATCATTGTTTGAAGAACTCGAAAATAATGCCTGCCTCTGGTGATAATATCCGATGGCAAAACGAGACTGATCTTCCATAGCTAAATGAGATGGCATTTCCGATCCAATACCGTCAAAAATCTCGGTTAGCATTCGTTCAAAATTGACCTTTCTACCAACATTTTCAAGCTTTGCAAGATGATGGTTTTTAAGCTTCAATAACTGAGGGAAAACTGTTACCGGTGACGATGAAGCTGCCCCGTAGAACCGGTCACGAATTGTTGAATTCAAACCGGGATTTCCCTCTTCCTGGATTTTTTCCAGTACGGCAAAAAGACGTCCAAGGCGATAGCCCGGATTATTATTGGCAGTATCAAGAGCCACAGTGATCTCCTTTTCTTTTGTTGTGTGAATTCTGTAATAACGATTGAGATAAGCCTTCAGGATACCTGCCTGCATTCTGGAAACATCCCTTGTCGCCCGAATACGACGAATAGTTTGCTGAAGCATACTTACCGGATAGAGCGCACCTGTCAGGACAGCCTGAACAATTTGAGCGGAAAGATTTGGCGGAACATTATCAACCTTGTTTTCTAAAGACATAGCAGAAAGAATCCAGAACAAAGCGTAACGCCCAGTATCCCTTGGAGAACGAATAATCTCAAGGTCATCAAAATGCTGCCGGATTTTTTCAGCAAAGTCTTGAACTACTCCTTCTTGCCAGAATCTTATGGAAATACGAGCTGCATTAGGAGCAAGTCCCAAAACATAAAATCTCATTTGAGAATCACCAGCTGTGTGTCCAGTATACACCCCATCGTAAAGTGCTTTGACTGCACGAACATCAGTATCAGGATCATCTTTTCGGGGGAATGCAAAAAAAGACTGAAATATATCCTCAAAAGATGTAGGCTTTTGTGCCCAAAAAACCGTCGTTGCATCACCAACCTGAACCTTATTCTTGGAATCCTTGCCAAGCAGCAGATTCAACGCAGTTGTATATGCAAAAGCCGCCGACTCACCAATCGGTGCATTGTAATTCTGGGTTTTCCCGTAAGATTCAAAAGCTTTCAAATTAAACGATACCAAAGCAGCTCCTGATGATTGTGCGCCACGGACTCCCTTTATTGAGACATTAAGACGTGCAATTGGTTCTCGGTTCCCTGATACAAGGCAAATTCCTCCACCGTCAGATTCTTGATTCTTAAGTATATAGGGTTTCATAGTATCACACAGGCTTGTGTTTTGTGATCCCAAAACCCTGAAGGTGACATTGGCATTATTCTCCAGAGCTTCTTTCCAAAGATCATTTTCTGACTCTTTGGATGTAATCTGTGCAATGGGGTTGTGCTGAAGAAACTCAACCAATGGCTTTACAAGTGATCCTGACGTCTCGTCTGAGAATGTTTCTTGTAATCGATTAAGAAATGCATGCTTTCGAGCATTAATGTCGTCACGGTCACGAGGATTGGCACCCAGTGCATATTCAACATTGTCCCACAGTAAGTTTGCTTTAATTCCGACTGTTTTTTTCTCGGCAGCAGGCACTAAAAAGGGTTTTGATCGTTTTTTCTTTCTATCACCTTCACGTGTATCTTCAAGAGCCACGAATTTGCCATCGTTATCAATGACAATCACAAAAGGAATTTCTTTCCACTCAAATCCTTCAGGAGCAATATTACTGTCCGGATTAGCGGCTTTGCGCTGATAGTATTCGTAAAGAGCTTGCAGGATCATTTTCTCACCTCCTCACTTCCCCATTCAGGTACAGTTATTATCCCTTGTTCCATGTGAGCCTTGAAAAATGCCGGAGTTGGATTTTCCGGGTTTTCGAAGTCAAGGTCGTAAAGCATAAAACCAAAATCGCGCGTTTCATCAATAGGCTCAGGCTCTTGCTGCAGGTCATCAATTAAGCGGAAATCGCAACTGAATTCACGACATCCGAGATAAGGTTGGTTGAAACACTGACCCTTACGAGCCCGCCGCTCAAACATGGCGTTGTATTTGCCAGGATTCTCATCTTTTTGCCACTCATGCTTTTCATTGTCATCAAGCAACGACTCAATTATTGGACGAATAATTTTTGGTCTTGCTGGAGGAGGAATAAACTCAAGCTCTGCATGAAGCCGATATGCAACATCTTGCAGAAAAAGTCCAGCTCGTTGCTGGCGGTTGTCTTCTATAAAAATACCATTACTCCTTTCACTGGCCGTAGTCCCTACTTCATTGCGCCGTACCGAAACCCATTTAATCGGTTTTAAAACTTCAATTTTTCGGATATGCCATTCTATTGCGGGTTTCCAGAAAATTGCTTCAAAGATTGCCCGTGCTGCTGATGGAGTAATCACATCATAACTGACGCGTTCAACCTTCATTTCCGGCCTTGTGAAACAGGCATAATCACCCTTGACTTCGAGAGAAAATATTTTATTGCAGTATTCCATAGTACGCTGCCTTTTTTTCAGTTACCAGTACAAATTCGGAGTAGACTTGACATCAAGACCGAAAATCGGATCATACAAATTATTAGATGCCTGTACCCAAATGCCATTAACCTCTTCAATCATCCCATTCTTTCGCATTTCCTGTAAGTCACGGTCATAGACATTCACTGAAAAGCGTTGTAATTTTCTCATCAGTCCTCTGCTTGGGCCGATAAAACGTAATTGATCAATCAATTTTTTGTTATCAATGGTACCGGATTGATACCGGACAACCAGACCATGTTGTTGGGAATCATCAATCAGCTTGAAGCGAAGCGCTGCTGTTCGGAACTGAAGATTAAACTGTCTGGCATCAGGCCCGGCGAGGAGATCCATGATGCTCTTTTTATCAAAATCATTCAGACTGTTGAAATAAAGATGGAAGTATTGTCTGAAGGCTTCCGGCATCAATGAAACGGCAAGTTCAGGATAAACGCGGAACATTTCCCGCCCAGCTTGCTCTGCTTTCAACATCATTCCTGACGGCGGAGGTTTTGGGGGATGAAAAACAAAAACCTGACCTTTTTCCAATCTCCCTTCGCGGTTGCACCGACCAGAAGCCTGCGCAATACTGTCAAGCCCGGTAAATGCCCTGTAAACAACTGGAAAATCAATATCAACACCTGCTTCAAGCAGTTGTGTACTGATCACATGAACAGATGTATTTTTTTTAAGCTTTGATTTAATTCCAGCAATAACCTCACTGCGATGCTCTGGACACATCAGGGCTGAAAGATGAATTGTACCCTCTGGCATAAGGCCATGCAATTCCCGACAGTCGTTTCGGGTATTGACGATGCATAATGCTTGTTCTTCGTCACAAAGTGTTTTGGCAATATCCTTCCACTCATGCTGTTCGTCTGAACTTCCAAGCATTTGAATAGTCACACGCTGGAATACCCCAAACAGTTTGTCAGGATCGGACATTAATTCTCGAACACTATCTTCACTGAAACCTCTTAGGACATTCTGCCCCGAGCCAATTCGACCTGATAATACTGGCTGAGTTGCTGTACAGAGAACTACTGATGTTTTAAAGTATTCAGTCAATACTTTAATGACCGAAACAATCGGTTGAAGATAATCGTTAGGCAGCATTTGTGTTTCATCAAGCACAATCACTGAATTGACGATGTTATGAAGTTTTCTGCATGCAGAACTTTTTGCAGCAAAAAGCGACTCGAACAATTGAACATTGGTTGTCACAATAATTGGAGCGTCCCAGTTGTCTGTAGCGAGATTCGCTTTTGAATTTTCTTTATCCGTATCAAAATTACTGTGATGTTCAAGTACTGCATCGTTACCGAATACTTGGCGATAAACTTCTGCCGTCTGCTCGATAATGCTGGTGTAGGGAATGGCAACAATAATTCGCTTTTTTTCATACTTGATGGCATGATTAAGCGCAAAAGCCATTGCCGAAAGAGTTTTTCCGCCACCGGTAGGTACGGTTAGGGAAAATATACCAGGTGTCAATCCTGCCTGGTTTGTGCAATCTTCGAGAATGTTTTTTCTGGCCTCATTAACCGGAGAAGAATGTGCTTGCTTCTGCTTATCAGCCATGAAAGAGTCAAAATTGACCTTTAGCTCTTGGAGCGTAGAGGTATTACTTCGTAAATCAGACTTGGCCGGATCCATAAAGGACTCGGTATCAAGATAATCTGCATCTACCAGACAAGAATAGAGCATTCTCACCCACACGTGCACGGCTTCAACGCTGGTGAATAATGGCTTTGAAGTAGGTAATGAAACATTAAGTATGTTTTGAGGTGGCTTGCCTTGTAATGCTTTCTGAAGATTCTCAATAGTATTTAATCTACTAGACAGGGCCCCTCCTATACCTGCTTGATGTTGCCAATCAGGTAAACCGGCATGATGCCCAGCAATGAGGTAAGCAAGGATTTTTCCAACCTGTGCATTTTTTTGAAGCGCGTAAAGAGCACCGGCGGAAGAATGGTCAATTTTACCCATTATCTACCTCCGAATAATCTCCATTGTTTTTCCGAATATATTCCTGCCACTCTGGATTGTATTTACCAAGATCATGCAATAGACCAGCAGCTTTTACCCAGTCCCCGTTACCAAAATCATCAGCAAATGAAGCGGCTTTTTCTGCAACTCGGATAAGATGTTCATTCAAATCATGTGTACCCCAAGTACCATCAGGGTTTTCACGAAGATGAGCTACTGGTTGTTTAGAATGCGGGGGCATATATCGATAATGGGTACCAGATGAATTGTTCCAAAAAAGATCACGGTATTAAATGCATCGCTGTATCGTCTTTGTTATCGCGTTCAAACAGATTAGAAAATATATTCCCATACATCATTAATACTATACGTTAGTTACATAATAGCGATTTCAATGAAAAAGAAAGTGCTGAAAGTTACTACAATAACAATATTGTGGTGTATGTCCCGTAGTGTGTCAAAAGTTGTCTGAGGTATAACAACTTTTTCTGTTCATTGACCAGTAACGATTTCATTTTCTCATCAAACCTTCCTTTTTGAAGACTGAAGTTACTATCCTTGCCTGTAATAGCAGACATTACAATACCAGCGAAATGTCGTAACATGCGATATCCATTTTCCCCCTTGTTCCCTGTAGCCCATCTTTATTTTCGAATCCCACCGGTTCCCTGAATAAAATCACCGCGGTTGGGTTTGTTGCCAGAAAAGAGAGCTGAAAATCATGCTCATCATTACTCAACAGCTTTTCTGATTTTCAAATGAATTCCGGCAATTCTACAATTGTACTATTCGTTCCTCGATGTAATCCATTGGATGATTTATTTCGTGAGGAATTCCAAACATTGCCAACTGATTTTCAGATTGCCTGGAGACTGGACTGTATTGATAACTGCCAATTCTCTGTTTTTTGAAAAAACCGATAAATAAGTAAATAAGATGTATTATATTGGTAGTAAGTAGCGTTTACTCCTGCAACTCCTTAATAATAGTATACAATGCTGGTAGCAGTGCACATACATGGAACCCCCTGACGACCATTACGACAGCCCGTGGAAAGAAGCCATTGAGCACTATTTTCCTGAGTGTATGGAGTTTTATTTCCCTGATGCTTATGCTGATATCGACTGGTCAAAGGAGCATATATTTCTGGATCAGGAGTTGCGGGCCGTTGTGCAGGATGCCAAGTTAGGCACGCGTTTTGTCGACAAGTTGGTTCGTGTCACAGAACTGAGTGGAGAGGAAAGCTGGATATATATCCATGTGGAAGTGCAAGGCACCAGGCAGGCTGAAATTGCCCGGCGCATGTTTGTTTACAACTACCGGATTTTCGACCGATACAAAAAACCCGTAGCAAGTCTGGCCGTGCTGGCCGATGAACACAAACAGTGGAAACCGACCTTTTATAGCTACAACCTTCTGGGCTGCAGGCACACCTTGGAGTTCCCCGTTGCCAAACTGACCGATTACGACGAAAACCTCAATGAACTCCTTGCTTCGGATAACGCATTTGGTTTAATTACAGCAGCACATATCCTGACCCGGCAAACCCGAAAGGAGCATCAGGAACGCTATGAAGCCAAACTTAGTTTAGTACGAATACTCTATCAACGGCATTGGGATAAACAACGAGTCATCGACTTGTTTAGCGTTTTGGATTGGTTAATGACACTGCCACCATGGATGGAAACACAAATCTGGAAAGAAATCGAAACTATCGAGGAGAGCAAAAAAATGCAATACATTACCAGTGTAGAAAGACTCGGTAGAGCTAAAGGCATAACGCAAGGTATTGCCAAAGGTGAATCCAGGCTTCTGAAAAGACTTTAGGAACGTCGCTTTGGGGCCTTACCTGCATGGGCAACAGAGCAGTTAAGCAATGCTTCCGAACCGGCATTAGAAGCCTGGGGTGAAGCTATTCTTACCGCACCAACACTCGAAGCCGTTTTCAACTCCGATTCCACCCAATAATAAATACAACACACTTCCCTGACTTCGCCAGGGAGCTGCAAGGAATGCACTTAATCCCCATCCATAGACTCAATGTTCAGGGCCAATTCATACTCATTGTCAAACGGCAGCTGCAGCTGCTCCAGATACTCAGTTACCAGCTGATTCGCTGTCATTGAGGTTCAAGCCAGTTTGCTGAGCAACGATACCAGTCAGATCAGCTTTTGCTGTTGTCGTTTGCATGAAAAGAAGAAAACCCAAAAACCTTTCGACTTGGATGCGGAACTAAAGTACTCTTCATCCAGCAGGGCTTCCCGTGAAAATGTGCCTTTTACGTTTCTTTTGTTTCTACCTTTGAATTATTTCTGTGCCCACGGAGTTGGTAAGGGATACAGCTCTTTATTTACTCGTTCAGAAAACCTGCTCATATTTCAAGAGGAGCCATCATGTCGCAACTATTTTCAACAGCCACGTTAGGATCACTTACGCTCCGGAATCATCTGGTCATGGCACCGATGACCCGTAATCGTGCCATAGACAACCTCCCGAACCAACTCATGGCTGTGTACTATGCTCAGCGGGCTTCTGCCGGTCTCATCATCACTGAAGGCACATCCCCTTCTCCCAATGGTTTAGGCTATCCACGGATACCGGGAATTTTTTCGAGGGAGCAGGTCGCGGGGTGGAAGCTCGTAACCGACGCAGTTCATGCCAAAGGGGGAAAACTGTTCATCCAGTTAATGCATGGAGGGCGAATAGGGCACCCCCTTAATGTCCCTGCCGGTGCGCGGGTGCTGGGGCCCTCTGCAGTAGCTGCTGAGGGTGAAATATATACCGATGCCGAGGGTATGAAACAGTATGTTGTTCCGCAGGAGATGAATGATGGTGATATCAAGAGCACTATCGAAGAATTTGCACACGCCGCGAGGAACGCGATTGAAGCAGGTTTTGACGGCATTGAGCTGCACAGTGCAAACGGATATCTGCTTGAACAATTCCTCCGTCCCAATTCGAATCGGCGTCAAGATCATTACGGTGGTGCCGTCGAGAACCGGGCCCGCTTCGTGCTCGAAGTCGCCGAAGCGGCGAGTCAGGCCATTGGCAAGGAGAGGGTCGGCATACGCCTGTCGCCTTACGGTATTTTCAACGACATGCCGCTCTACCCGGCTATGGAAACCGACTATGCCTATCTTGCCAGGCAGCTCAATGCTCTCGGCCTGCTCTACATCCATCTTGTCGATCACTCATCTATGGGTGCGCCGGAAGTACCTGCCTCAATCAAGGCAGCATTCCGAAAAGAGTTTACGGGGGCGCTGATTCTCTCTGGCGGCTACGATGCTGCACGCGCGGAGAGCGATCTGGCAGAGGGCAAATGTGATCTGATAGCTGTTGGAAGAGCGTTCCTTGCCAACCCGGATCTTGTCGCGAGATGGAAATCGGGTGCAGCCCTCAATGAACCTGATATGACGACATTCTATATGTCTGGAACGAAGGGGTATACCGATTACCCGGCGTTGAGTTAATAAATTTTCAGTGATGGCAAGCTATTGTTGCTGAGCAATAAACGCTCGAAGGAGAACATTTACCTGATATCAACCTCATGAACTGCAATTAAATGTAACACCTGCTTGTAGGGTGCAGCTACAACCTGATGTCGCCAGATATACAAATCTTTTGCGCTCATAGAAACGATTTTCATGAGGAAAGCCAATAGTGCATCACCGGTTATATTCGAATGTAAGGTTCAATTCCTATATTTGGAAAGGATCATCGAGTGCAGCGCTGGTCAACAGCTTAATATAGTCCCTCCGGGGTACTGCACACTCTGGTGGCTTTTTTAAGGAGAGTGATATGGATGAAGACGAATCAGTGGAGCGCTTGTGGGAGTTGGCTGAAGAAACCTTTGAAAACTCAAAGGAAAATCTGAATAGTGCCCTTGAAGCTGATTATCAGTTCAGTTTTGATGATCTTGACAAGATTTTGCCTGAGCTTGCAAAAAGGATATTCATGATGGGATTCATAACGGGCTTGGAGACACAAATCTTTGACGACGAAGAAGATGATAATGGAGAGGGGATAGCCTGATCAATAGTCAGTCGCTTTTTTTGTGCTTTATGTCATAGGCCAAGGGTAATCAGATCATGAATATGGACCATTCCGACCGGATGCTGTTCACTGTCGCAGACCAGCAGCTGCGTGATCCGGTAGGTTTCAAGAATGTCAAGGCACTCTTTGGCCAGAGTTGTGGATGAGACGGTTTTTGGGTTTGGTGTCATGACTGAACCTGCGCTGAGCGTGAGGAACTCTTTGCCGCTTTGCACAAGTCGGCGGAGGTCGCCATCGGTAAATATGCCGGTAAGACATCCGGCATCATTGATCACGGCGCTTACCCCATATCTTTTTGAGGTCATTTCAAGGATAAGATCAGTTACAGAAGCATGTTCTTTGACGAGCGGCACGGAACTGTCTTTAGCCATGATGTCCGTAACTTTTACGGTCAGCCGTCGTCCAAGTGATCCTTTAGGGTGGGTCAGCGCAAAATCTCTCTGGGTGAAATTTTTTTGCTGCATCAAAGAAATTGCAAGTGCATCTCCCATGGCCAGCATGGCGGTTGTTGATGTTGTCGGAGCAAGGTCGTAAGGGCAGGCTTCCTTCTCTATATCGGTATCAAGGCTGATGTGTGCATTCTGTGCAAGAAAAGACCGTTTATTGCCGGTCATGGCAATAATTGTTGCACCGATCTGTTTAAGTGCAGGGATGATAAAATTAAGTTCTTCCGTGGTTCCGCTTTTCGACAGACAGATAACAACATCATCCTGGCTGACAATGCCAAGATCTCCATGAGCAGCATCAGCAGGGTGAAGAAAAAGGGCGGTTGAACCGGTAGATGCCATGGTTGCTGCAATTTTCTGGGCTATAATGCCTGATTTGCCCATTCCGGAGATAATGATTTTACCTTTGCATGATGCCAGGAGCATGACTGCGTCCGAAAAACTGGTATCAAGCCGTTCAGCTATCTGTTGAATGGCACGAGCTTCCTGTTCCAGAATTGTTTTTCCGGTTTGTATAATGTGCCGGTTCAGGGAGGTTGCGTTCATGGTATCGTTTGAGATTGTTGCTTCAATAAAGAAAAGAAAATCAGTTACTCTTTTTTATAAAGTGTAATATCGGCTAAATTGGGAAATTACTGTTTGGTTTATTAATCATAACGCTGTTGCTATGAATTTTGATTCAATGAGCTGGGTTCTTGTTATGGCTTTATCTCTTTCCGTGTTTTCCCTCTTTATATTTTTGTTTTCCAGGTTTGTAGGGTATATGAAAAGAGAGCAGAATCTGGAAATAGAGTCGTTCAAAGATTCGTTGATTGACAAGGACAATCCTGTTGGTCTGCATGGCGATGAACTTGAAAAACTCAAGCAGCAGCAGGCGGAAGCACAGCGCCATCTCAAGGAGGTCATATCAAAAATACCTGTTATTCAAAAAGATGGCAGGTTTCAGATTGATGAGGAGGCAATTCGGAAGCAACGGGCGGCTGCCAACGGGTCTGAAGCTGCCAAGGGTACTGTTTAAGTTTTTCTGATTTTATTTTCTGCATGCTTTCAAAGTTAAAGCTTCTTTTCAAAGATACCGTTATCTATGGGTCAAGTACCATACTGGCTCGCAGTCTCAATTATCTGCTGGTTCCCCTTTACGCCAATAAACTTTCAACGTTTGATAATGGTGTTCAAACCATTATCTATGCCAACATAGCATTGGCAAATGTATTGTTTTCCTATGGACTTGAGACATCCTACCTCAAAGTGGTTTCAGATTCGGCACATCAGGATCAGGATGAGACACAGCTTTTTTCCACGGCCTTTCTGACTCTTTTGGTATCTTCAACGCTTTTTGCGTTATGCATTGTACTCTTTGCACCCCTTATTGCTCAATTAATCGGGTTATCAACCTCAGACTTTACGTTTGTCCGATATGCCGCCCTTATTTTATGGATTGATACCCTTCTGGTCATCCCGTTTGCAGAACTGCGTCTTAAAAGAAAAGCTCTACAGTTTGCCATTGCCAGAGTAGTCGGGGTGATTGCCGTTGTTGTCAGTGCAGTTATTCTTATTGTTCCTCTCCATACCGGCTTGCCTGGGGTTTTTATTGCCGAGGCCTTTGGTTCTCTGATCAGTCTGTTGCTGGTTATTCCTGTGTTCAGTCAGTTCAGAATTTTCTTTTCAGCTGCCCAGCTCAGAGAAATGCTGCGCATAGGATTACCCTATGTCCCGACAGGGATTGCCGGATTATTGATTCATCTGATTGACAGGAACATTTTAATCCGCATACCGGCATCACAGATAGAAAATATTTATGGTAAAGGCTATCAACCATCCGATATTGTAGGCATTTACGGCAGGATTGCCGCTTTTGGTGTTGTTCTGCAGCTTTTTATCCAGGTATTCCGTTTTGCCTGGCAGCCGTTTTTTCTGCAGCATGCCAAGGATCCCGATGCGAAACGGCTGTTCCGGCATGTGCTGAGTATTTCAACCTTTTTCACCATGTTTCTGGCCCTTGCAGCTACTTATTTTGTTCCTGATCTTGTCCGCCATCACTATGCAGGAAGTTTTTACCTGCTCCCTCCTCGATACTGGATAGGGCTTTCCATTCTGCCATGGATTTTTTTGAGTTATGTGTTTGACATGATATCTACCAATCTTTCTGCAGGCATTCTCATTACCGGAAATACACGATATCTGCCAGTCGTCACGTTTGCCGGTGCAGCGGTAACAGCATTTTTCTGCTGGTGGCTTGTTCCCGTGAGCGGAATGGATGGAGCTGCGTTTGCTATTGTTGCCGGTACGGTTGTCATGTGTCTTGTTATGACGTGGTACTCACTGAAAGTCTTTCCCGTTACCTATGACTGGCTTAAACTTTTTCTCTTGTTTGTCGTGGGTATCGTGCTGGGATGGTTTGAGTATTTTGCCGGGCCGAAGCTGCCTCAAGCCGGGGCTCTTCTTGCAGCAAAAACAGCCCTTCTTGCTCTCTATCTTGCATGTGCCATGGTGTTTTTCCGCGAAGAAGCTCTTCTTATCTCAGTGAAAGTGAGGAATAAATTCAGGCGGAAGTGATTCTCCTTCTACCGAGTGGTGCCATTCCAATCCTCTCTGACACCATGAGAGTGCTCACCCCACCGTCCTTTACCGCCATGCATTCTGCGTGTTGACATATTTTCAAGCACTGTTTTCAAACGGCCACGTTGTTCAGGTGTACAGAGTTTCGAAAGTTGATGAAAATGAAGGAGCAGTTCCCGTTCTATTGCTGCCTGATGCAAACCTATGGCCGTAACGAGTGAATCTGTTTTTTTTGTATCCGGATTATCTTTAAACGACTCCTCAACCAGTTGTTTTTTCAGTGGAGCAATAGCTTCCATTTCAGGTCTGACTTTGAGAAAATGCTCCTGCCGCAGTTTTTCGAAACTGATGGTTTGTGATTCACTGAGGTCAAGCTCTTTTGCAAAAAAACTCTCTTGGTTGAACTGATGACCAGCGTGCAGCAGTGGCTCCAGCCTATGCGTGTGCTCCAGCCAGAACGCAGTGAGCAGTGTTGCATTCAACAGGATAAGAACCACAAACGCTGAGGTGATCAGGCGTTTTGAAGTAAAAAAGTTCATAGTATCATTTTCTAATTAATGGCATTGACGTGATCAGTATCAGAAGATGGTAATCTTTTGTCAAGGCGTCTGATTTTCATTTGTAGCTGTATCTGCCGGATAAGTGCCTGATTGGTCGTAGTAAGCAAATTCATGACTTGAATAGTCATCATTCAGCTTGTCAAGCATTTCGCTGATGCCTGATGATGTCCCAAAGGTGTTCTGCTGAATTGACAGCACTGCGGCGCCAAGATTTATAATAATAAGCAGCGTGAAGAAAGCTAACCTGAAAACGAAACGATTTCCGGCAACAGCATATGACTGTTTCAATCCCGGGCCGAACTCCCGCTCAATTCTCTGCATAAGTCGAGCTCTGAAAAAATGATGTACCTCCAGAGGTTTCATTTCATCAAGCAGCTTCATGGTGTTGGCAACCCGTGCCTCTATGTTGGTGTTATGCTCTTTCATCATAAGTTTCTGTTTCATTACATCCGACGACAGACAAGAGAAAAACTTGTGGTTTCAGAAAAAAATCATTGGTGTGAGTAGTATGCATAGAGCTTGTCGTGAAGATTCTTTTTTGCCCTGTGTACGAGAGATTCGACTGCTGAGACCGATGTTTTGAGAATGTCAGCGATTTCCTGATTACTGAACCCCTCTTGTTTGCTGAGAAGAAATGCCGTTTTCTGGCTGTCGGGGAGAGTACCAAGAGCCTCCTGCAGGATTGCTGCCTGTTCGTTTCCGGCTAATGCGTCTGCAGGATTATCATTGCATGGAGCTGCAATTTCCGCTGAAGGGTCATCAATGCCGATTACCCTTTTTAATGAACTGAAACGTTTTTTTCTTTTCAAACGACGCAGGTGGTCAAGGGATTTGGTGACGGCGATTCTGTATATCCAGGTCGAGAGTTTGGCTTCTTCCCTGAACTGTTCAAGAGAGCGGAATACTTCGATAAAGACATCCTGGGCAAGATCTTCTGCATCCTCCCTGTTGAAAACAAAGCGGTAACAGGTATTGATGACCATTTGCTGGTGTTCAGCGACAAGACTTCTGAACGACTCTTCTTTTGATGTCAAACCTGATTTCTGCAATGTACTGCTTTTTGCTGCGCCTGCTCTTGCTTCCTCTTCTGCATCAGCTGTGAATTCATACAATGTGTCTTATCTCCCAGGTAACGTGGTTGAAATAATACTTGTTTGTATGACGTCAGAAAACCGGAATTCATGCAGTTGTTTGCTTAATAAGTTATTCGATTAAAAGCGAAATGACGATCTCCCTGAATTTGCAGTTGGGGAAATCGTCATTAATTGCCTCTATTTTCCAATAGGGTATCAGGCAAGTTTTGCGGCAAAGGCAAGAACCTTATCCACCTTTTCCCGCGAGTCAGCTTCGCAATACAGACGCAGTACCGGTTCAGTACCGGATGGGCGGATAAGCATCCATCCACCTTCAAAGTGATACTTATAGCCGTCGAGATTGTTGAATTTCAGAATTTTGTATCCAGCGATGTTTTCAAGATTTCCTGTTGATGCACGATCGATGATTGCCTGTTTTTTTGAATCGCTTACATGCAGGTCGAGTCGGTTATAACAGAAAAAACCATATTCATCGTACAGTTCCTGAACCAGCTCCGAAAGTGTTTTATTCCTGCGGGTCATCATTTCAAGAATAAGCAGGCCGGTATAGATTCCATCGCGTTCAGGCAGAAATGCGGTAATGCCGATGCCGCCGGACTCTTCACCTCCAATCAGGATATCATTGGTAGTCATGAGTTTGCTGACATGCTTGAATCCGACCTGCAGTTCATGCATGGTAAGATGATGCTTGAGGCATATTTTATCAATGACATCGGTCAAAGCAAACGTTTTTGCGACTTCACCCGTTTGATGCTTTTCCTCGACAAGGTCTTTGAGGATAATGGCAAAAAGTTTATGAGAGTCCACAAAAGAGCCGTTTTCATCGAGCATACCTATTCTGTCAGCATCTCCATCATTGATGATGGCGACATCGGGTTCAACCTCCTTGAAAAATTCAATAAACTCTCCTATATACTGAGGCATCGGTTCGGGATTGATTCCTCCGAAACCGGGGTTGATGCTGCAATGATAACAGCTGAGCATCGATTCATCAAACAGGCTGGTGATAATATCCTGACCGGCCCCGAACATGGCGTTATGGGCAATTTTTATTCTTGAATCTTGAATCAGGGGAAGATCAATGCTGTTTTTCAGATAGTTTACATAAAAACTTTTCATATTAGTCAGCTCGATCAGTTTTTTATCGGCTGCAATCTCTGTGAAAGGATCTATCTCTGGAAGGATATTCTCAATTTCAGCAATAACTTCCGGGTGAGCCGGTCCGCCATAAGATGCCTTCACCTTGAAGCCGTTATAAATGGCAGGATTGTGTGATGCGGTGATCACAATTCCTCCCGCGAGCTGCTTCGATTTTGTGTAGAGAGAGACAGCGGGAGTTGAAACAAAGCTGTCTGACAGAAACACCATCAGTCCCTGTGATGAAAAAACTTCGGCAGTATATTCTGCAAACTCTTTTGACATGAAGCGTGTATCGTATCCAATGCATACTCCCTTTGACTTGTTGGGATGGCCAAGAAAGTATCGTGCAGAAGCCAACGCTGCAAGTTTCAGGTTATCATAGGTATATTCTTTTGCTATAATTGCCCGCCAACCGTCAGTACCGAATTTAACTTGCATTCTTTATTGATTTTGATATAATGGAAACTCAATCAGTCTTTACTATGGCATATAAATAATAAAATACAGTTTCCCTCTCGTTCATCCAATTTTCTCTCGTTTTTGATGTCACAGAAGCTTTTTGTTTTAGCAGGTGAGGTTTCAGGCGATATGCATGCTGCCGGAGTTATCGCCCAACTGTTGAAAGCAAGACCTGATATTTCGGTGTTTGGTATCGGCGGTGAGAAACTTCGGGCGCTTGGCGCGGATCTGCTTTATGATGCATCCCAGACGAGCATTATGGGGTTTGTTGATGTACTGAAACATACAGGATTTCTTCGACGGGTTATACGTGATCTCAAAGAAGCGGTACGCAGGGAAAAACCTGTGGCTGCATTTCTGGTTGATTATCCAGGGATGAATCTGCTGATGGCCCGATTTTTTCATGATCTCGGCATTCCGGTTATCTATTATATCTCTCCTCAGGTCTGGGCATGGAAAGAGGGTCGGGTAAAGGCCATGAGACGTGATGTCGACCGACTGCTTGTTATTTTTAATTTTGAGGTCGAATTTTTTCGCAGGCATGGCATCAATGCGGAATTTGTCGGTCATCCGGTTATTGAACAGCTTGAGGAACTCTCTCTTCCTTCCAGAGACTCTTTTGAAAAGAAGCATAATCTTGCGACGGATGTCAGGCTTATCGGTCTTCTTCCAGGAAGCCGCCCACAGGAAATCGATCATATTCTGCCGGAAATGCTTAAGGCTGCCCGGTTATTGAGCAAGGAGTACCGTGTGGTATTTCTTTTCGGTCGAGCACCCCATCTCCTTGACTCCTGTTATCATGTTTTGTCTCAGTACAGGGATCTTTCCATCATCACCTGTTCAGCATATGAAGTCATGCAGTTCAGCGATCTTGCTCTGGTGACCTCCGGAACAGCAACCCTTGAATCGCTTTGCTTTGGCGTGCCGATGATTGTTATTTATAAAACGGGGATGCTTAACTACCTGATAAGTCGTCTCATCGTTAAACTCACAAATATATCACTGGCCAATATAGTGGCGAAAGGACTTGGAAGCAGTGAGAGAGCAGTACCGGAACTTATCCAGCATGAGGCTAACGGGTTGGAAATATACCGGCAGGCCAGAATGATTCTTGATGATGCGGCATTGGCTTATGCAATGCGTCTGGAGTTGCTTGCAGCACGAGATACACTGGCCAGCACTTCTCCCTCAATAAAAATCTCAGGTATCTTACAGGAATATCTTTAAACAATGAGCATGTAACTATGGAAAATGCTGTTGACTACCTCGTCGGTCATCCTGTACTGTTTGTTATTGCCGTTATCATAGCTATCATGATCCTCTTCTCTTTTTTGAGAAGAGTCATGCGATTATTTCTTGTGATAGCCTCTGTTCTGGTGCTTTATGCCGCCTATCTCCATCTCACCGGAGGTTCAACGCATGAAGCTTTTCAGCATATCGGGGTCTGGTTCAAGAACACATTCCATGTTGTCATCACTGTGTTCGGTCATCTGTTTGACTTCCTGAAATCTCCGAAAAAGTAAATTGTGTTACCTTGCGGCTGAAGAGATCGCCCCTGTAGGGCAGCTTTCTGTCACAAGAGCACGGTCAAAAACCCTGTTGCTTTCAAGTTGTTCAAGCATACGTAGGCAGATTCCGCAGTCAATGCACTTTTCCCGTTCCATGCTTATGTCGGCTTTTCGCGCTTTATAAAAGCCTGAATGTTCATGTTTTTCAACTTTTTGAAAAGGAGTGTAGCGACTGGCAAGTTCTCTAAGACGGCAATCAGTGATGGCGCTGCAACGGCATTCAAGGCATCTCTGCGCTTCTTGGCGCGCTGCATCCTCCGTATAACCCAAAGCAACTTCCATGAAGCTCTTTGAGCGACTCTTCAGAGATAATACTGGCATGGGGACTCTTGCTGCAGGAGTTTTTTTCTCGTAGAATGCCTGAGGAGCTTCATTCCTTGGTCCAAAAGAGGAATTGAAAGATTTTTTCCGGGCTGAAGGGATTTCATCATTTAAAAAGAGGTTGATTGAGTGAGCAGCTCTTTTTCCCTGCTCAACAGCACGGATTGCGATATCGGTGCCTGTTACACAATCTCCTCCGGCAAAAATCCATGGTGTTGAGGACTGCAGTGTCTCGGGATTGACTTGCAGTTCGCCTTTCTCTTCAATACCCATTCCTGCGGAATTTGCTGCTGCAGGGTCAATCTGTTGACCGATAGCCGATATTATCGTGTCTGCGGGTACCGTGAATTCTGAACCTTCTACAGGTACAGGCTTTCGGCGTCCGGATTTGTCCGGATCGCCGGGCTGCATGCGTATGGCCGTAATTTCGAGTGCGCCGTCAGCTGATCTGATAGCTATGGGGGCAGCATATTCAACAAGAATAATGCCTTCTGCAAGAGCATCCTCAATGTCTGCGGCGTTTGCAGGCATCTCATGTTTTGATCGTCGATAAAGAATAGTTACGCTTGAAGCTCCAAGACGGAGCGCGCTTCTTGCAGCATCAATTGCGGTATCACCGCCTCCTGTCACTACGACACTTACTCCGGTATGCTGCATCTCCCCGCAAGCTGCTTTACGAAGGAACTCAATACCGCTTATTACTCCTGGTTCATGTTCACCGGGAATGTTCATGCTCGATGCCATTTGTGCGCCAACAGCAAGAAAAAGGGCATCGTAGTCCTTTTCCAGTTTATGGGCAGTGATCTCTTTACCGAAAGTGGTATTGAAGCAGAACTCAACACCCATGGCAAGCAGTGTGGCAATATCACTCTCTATAACACTTTCAGGAAGTCTGAAGCGGGGGATACCGTAGCGCATCATACCTCCGGGCAGGGCGCTGGATTCAAAAACCGTTACTGCATGTCCCTTGCGGAGAAGGAAATAAGCCGCGCTGAGCCCGGCTGGTCCGGATCCTATGACAGCTACTTTTTTTCCTGTTTTTCGGGCAATCTCTGGGACAAACCGGTCGGTTCGTTCACTATCACTGTCTGCGGCATACCGTTTCAGTGCACAGATAGAAACCGGAGTGTCAATCCCGTGCCTTCTGCACTCGTCTTCACAGGGAGCCGGGCAGATTCTGCCGAGAATTCCTGGAAGAGGAATTGTTTCCTTGATTATTTTTATGGCATCCCTGTCCTTATTTGACGAAATTGCCGCAACAAAATCAGGGATATCGCATCCTGCAGGGCACGAGAGCTCACAAGGTCCCATGCAATCGCCGCTGTGTTCTTCGATGATATTCTCAAGGCTCTGATGCCTCATTGCATTCAGCGTTTCATTGTCGGTTTCAATCACCATGCCCTCCGACACGAGCGTATGACATGCTGGAACAAAACGATTTTTCCCTTTAATCTCAACAATGCACATCCAGCATGAACCTGTCTCGTGCAGGGAATCATGAAAACAAAGGGTAGGAATTTCAATGCCTGCGGCAGCTGCAGCTTCCAGAATTGACGTACCCGTCGATGCAGAAACGTGTTGGCCGTTGATGGTAAGAGAGAGTGGACTCATGGATTATTTTCGAAGTTATGCTCAATATAACGGGCCACTTTTTCAAGAAGCCACATAGGCGTTGAGGTAGCACCGCATACGCCGACATTGTCAACCGTATTACCTTGACTGTTCTTCAACCATGCATCCTTGATTTCATCAATATCTTCTATAAAGTAGCTGTGAGGGTTTGCATCTTTACAGATATTGAAAAGAACCTGACCATTTGAGCTTTTCTTTCCTGCCACGAAGATCACTGTATCGTTGGCAAGTGAGAAGTCCTGCAGTTTCTGGTTTCTGCTCGATACCTGGCGGCAAATGGTATCCTTGAACACATGCCCGGGCATGGGAAACACGTCGGTCACATCTGCAGTAATGTCTATATCACGGATTGCCATCCATGGATCAGGTTTACCGGAACAGCGTTGTGCAAAATAGTGTTCAAGATTTCTCTTCAGCTCATAAAACCCTGGAATATCCATGGTTGTCTGGGAAATGAGCGCTGTTTTTTTTGCAGGGTCAAGCGCCTTTGTCTCTTCAGGATCACTGAGGTCGGGATGTTTGATAATGACTGCGTTATTATCACATTGCCCGTTGATGCCTGTAACTTCCGGATGGGTATGTTTGCCGTATATAATGATCTGGTAGCCGAGCTTATAGAGCATCCTCGTTGTCCGCTGAAGTCTGGAAACAACAGGACAGGTTGTGTCCGTAATGGTCAGATTGTTTTTCCTGGCAATCCTGTAGGTAGAAGGAGGCTCTCCATGTGCCCTGATAAGCACCTGGGCATTTTTAAGTTCATTGAAAGCAGTTTCATCAACGGTTATAAGACCGAGCGCTTCCAATCGTTTCACCTCAACCTCATTATGGACAACATCGCCGAAAGAGTATAAACTTCCCTCTGTCTGAAGCTTTTCTTCAGCGACATATATGGTTCCCTGCACTCCGATGCAGAATCCTGATGAAGTTCTGTCGAGGTTTACTTTCACGCTGAACCGGTTTAAGTCAAAAAATCAAAAATCACCAATCAGAAATCAAAAGTAACAAGTATGGCTGCAAAAGGCAAAAGCGAAAAGAAGAACGATGCTTTTCACCGCAAAGAATGAGGGCTTGTGCTTCCGGCATTATACTTCCACCAGTTCAACATCCGGCAGATCTGAATTCATGAAAAGCTGATAGATCAGGCTGAATTTTTGAGGTAGATCGCTGACCAGCAGGTGAGGAGCAGGGGTTCTCCGGTGATGGTTAAATTCTCCTGACTCAGTCAAAAGCTCAAGTGTTCTGAGGGCGACCGCTTCCGCGGAATCGATGATGCAGATACCATGACCGATCGTTTCTTCAATGACTCGGCGAAGTATTGGATAGTGTGTACACCCGAGTACAAGCGTATCAATTCCGTGTTTTTTAATTGCTGTCAGATACTCTCTGGCGATAAGTTTTGTGGCGGGATGATCGATAAAACCCTCCTCAGCAAGCGGCACAAAAAGAGGGCAGGCTTTTGAAACAACCTCTATCTCCGGATTGAGCATGTTAATGGCACAGGCATAAGCATTGGAAGCCACAGTCGCCTGTGTGCCGATAACTCCGATCCGGCTGTTTTTTGTTGCCTTTACAGCAAGTTCGGCTCCTGCTTTCAGCACCCCGATAACGGGAATCGAGCCAGATGCTTTCTCAACGACATCAAGGGCAAGTGCAGAAACGGTATTGCAGGCGACAATGATCATTTTTGGCTGATACCGCATGAGAATGGCAATATCATCATAAGCATACTTCCTTATGGTGACCTGCGACTTCGGTCCGTATGGTACCCTTGCAGTATCGCCAAAATAGATAAGACGCTCTGACGGAAGAGCTGCCTGTATCGCCTTGACAACAGTCAATCCGCCAATTCCTGAGTCAAAAATTCCAATAGGGCTTTCTGTGTTCAATTCTTGCAAGGCTATACGTTAAAACGGAAAACAATGACATCCCCATCTTTGACAATGTACTCCCGGCCTTCTGACCGGAGCTTGCCGGCTACCTTGACTTTCTGCTCCGAACCTAATTCAATAAGATCACGGTATGACATCACCTCGGCACGGATAAACCCTTTTTCAAAATCAGAATGGATAGCTCCAGCGGCTTCCGGCGCAGCCGCACCTTTATGTATCGTCCATGCATGAACCTCTTTTTCACCCGCAGTAAAGTAGGTCTGAAGACCGAGAAGGTCATAGGCGGTTTTAATCAGCCGATCGAGTCCCGACATCGTAAGTCCTATACTTTCAAGAAATTCCGGACGTTCATTTTCGGGCAGTTCAGCTATGTCTGCTTCTGTTTTTGCGCTGATAATCAGCATTTTTGCACCAGATGCCGCTGCGATTTCCGCAACCTTTTTTGTATAGTCGTTGCCATCCGGAAGGTCAGTTTCTGCAACATTGGCGGCAAAAAGAATTGGTTTGGACGATAACAGAAAAAACTGCCTTGCCATTACTTGTTCTTCAGGCGATTGAATAATGTTTCGAGCAGGAATACCTTCACCAAGACCAGCGATTATTTTTTCTGCCAGATCGAGTTGCAGCAGGAGCTCCTTTTCTTTTTTTGCATTTTTTCTGAGTCGTTCGATTCGGCGTTCCATGCTGTCGAGATCGGCCAGCATCAGTTCAGTTTCAATGGTAATGATATCGTCAGCCGGGTCTATTCTTCCTTCGACATGTATGATGTTGTCATCATCAAAACATCGAACGACATGCACAATGGCATCGACCTCTCTGATATGAGACAGGAACTGGTTTCCAAGGCCTTCTCCCTTGCTTGCTCCTTTTACAAGACCGGCAATATCAACAATTTCAAGAGTTGCCGGGACAAGAGTCGGTGTCTTTACGACATCAGCAATCTGCTGCATACGCTCATCAGGAACCAGAACAGTTCCAACATTGGGTTCAATGGTACAGAATGGATAATTGGCAGCTTCAGCCTGTTTTGCGGTGATGGCATTGAAAAGGGTAGACTTTCCAACATTTGGCAATCCGACAATACCGCAGCGAAGTGACATAAAGAAAATATTGAAATATGAGTGATCAAAAGAAACAAGGGTTTTAACATGTAACCAATATGTTTGGAAAAAGCAAATATATTTTATAAAATGAAAGTCAAATCAAAATTCGTGTGAAACAGGAAATAGGGGCAAAGCGTATCATAATTGCTATTGACGGGCCGGCAGCATCCGGAAAAAGTACAACAGCCCGCAGAGTGGCGCAGCAGCTTGGATATATTTATATCGATACTGGTGCAATGTACCGTTCTGTCACCCTCAAAGTCCTGCAGCAGGGCTTGCTCGATGATCTACGACGCTCTCCCGAGAGCGTTTCCGATTTAGTCAAGGATATTTCAATACGTTTTGAGGGCGATCGCGTCTTGTTGAACGACAGTGATGTTACTGCAGAGATCAGGGATAACCGGGTCAGCCGTGAGGTAAGTTTTATCAGTTCACTTAAGCCGGTACGTGACATGCTCAGAGAGATGCAGCAGGAGCTTGGACGTCAGCGCGGGGTTGTCATGGATGGAAGGGATATAGGTACTGTTGTTTTTCCTGATGCCGAACTGAAGATTTTTCTTGTCGCTGATGCCCGCAAAAGAGCAGAACGGCGATATGCTGAACTTGCTGCAAAGTCACTCGATGGAGGCCAGCTGCCTGATCTTGACGTGCTTGAAGATGAAATCAGGAAAAGAGATCGTGCGGATGCCGAAAGAGAGCATGCTCCGTTAAAAAAACATATTGAAGCACACGAAATTGATACGTCGGAATTGACGATCGAGCAACAGGTCGATCTTGTCTATAATCTTGCTTTAGACTTACAGAAGGATTGCCGGTGACAGGAACGTGAGCAGATCACAGAAATTTTTCATTAACCATAAAACCGCATGCCGATATCTCTCACGGCAGGCAGGCTAACTTACAAGAGAGGAAGGAAACAATTAATGGCAGAAGCATTTAGTACTCAGGAAAAAAAGGTCAAGGAAAGACCTGCAAGAAAAAAACTCAAGTTTTTTGCGCACTACGAGCCCGCTGAACTTGCATTGATGGAGCAGCTTTATTCAAGCACGCTCAATGAAATTACTGAAGATGAGATTATCAAGGGCCGCATTGTCTCGATATCCAACAAGGATGTTACGATAGATGTCGGATTCAAATCCGAGGGCATCGTATCACTGCTTGAATTCAGGGCTGATGATGAAGTCAATGTCGGCGATGACGTTGAGGTTTATCTTGAGAACATCGAAGACAAGATGGGACAGCTTATTCTTTCAAAGAAGAAAGCCGATGTCCTCAGAATCTGGGATAAAATCTATGATTCAATTGAAAACGATACTATCATCAACGGTAAAATTATCAATCGTGTCAAGGGCGGTATGACCGTATCCCTTTCCGGAGTTGAAGCCTTCCTTCCCGGTTCGCAGATTGATGTTAAACCAGTTCGTGATTTCGACGCACTTGTCGGTCAGACGATGGACTTCAGAGTGGTCAAAATCAATCCTGTTACCCAGAACATTGTTGTCAGTCATAAAGTCATCCTTGAAGAGGCGTATGCCGCCCGTCGCGAGGAGATGCTTTCCAATATCAAGGTCGGCATGGTGCTTGAAGGGACGGTCAAGAATATTACCGACTTCGGAATATTTGTAGATCTTGGTGGTCTTGACGGTCTTGTACACATTACCGATATCACATGGGGAAGAATCAATCACCCTTCTGAGGTTGTTGAGCTTGACCAGCCTATCAAGGTTGTTGTTGTCGGCTTTGACGAAAACACCAAGAGGGTATCGCTCGGCATGAAGCAGCTCGAGTCTCATCCTTGGGAAAATATTGAAATCAAGTATCCTGTCGGATCGAAAGCTCAAGGTCGCGTTGTTTCCATCACTGATTACGGCGCTTTTGTGGAAATCGAAAAAGGCATCGAAGGCCTTGTTCATATTTCCGAAATGAGCTGGACGCAGCATATAAAACATCCGGGTCAGTTTGTTTCCCTTGGCCAGGAAGTTGAGTGTGTGATCCTGAATATTGACAAGGATCATACCAAGCTCTCCCTTTCCATGAAACGGGTCAACGAGGATCCATGGATTGCACTTTCAGAAAAATACATTGAACATTCTCTGCATAAAGGTACCGTCAGCAATATCACTGATTTTGGCGTCTTTGTTGAGCTTGAACCTGGCGTCGATGGTCTGGTTCATATTTCTGATCTTTCATGGACAAAGAAAATCCGTCATCCAAGCGAACTGGTAAAAAAGAACCAGGAGCTTGAAGTCAAGGTGCTCAAGTTTGACGTTCATGCACGTCGAATTGCACTTGGCCACAAGCAGATCAATCAGGATCCATGGGATGAGTTTGAGCAGAAATATGCTGTCGGAGCCGAAACACCTGGACAGATATCTCAGATTATCGAGAAAGGTGTTATTGTGATTCTTCCTGGAGATGTCGATGGTTTTGTTCCGGTATCGCACCTTCTTCAGGGTGGGGTTAAGGATATCCATTCATCGTTCAAAATCAGTGATGAACTTCCTCTTCGCGTCATTGAATTCGACAAGGAAAACAAACGCATTATTCTTTCTGCTCTTGAATATTTCAAGGATAAAAACAAGGAAGAGATTGAGGCATATCTGCTGGCTCATCCCAATGAGAAAAAGGAGATCGAGGCCGCTTCTGCTGAACTTGAACCCCCGATCAAATCGGGTGAGAAAAAGAGCAGTGAATTGAAGCCGGTAGAGCATTAACTCTGTAATCTCTTTTAAATAAAGCCTTCACTGTTACAGCGAAGGCTTTTTTTTTGTCCGGTCGGAATATGTATGCGGGGTTAATAGCCGTAACTCTTCAAAAGGTTGTTTTTTTTCCGCCAATCAGGACGAACTTTTATAAAAAGCTCAAGAAAAACTGGACGTCCCAGCATTTCCTCTATATCTTTTCTTGCTGCCTGACCAAGTTTTTTCAAAGCAGCTCCCTTATGTCCAATAATGATCTGCTTCTGTGTTTCACGTTCAACTATGACCGAACATCGGATAAGATCCTTTCTTGAAGGGTCTGCATCGTACTGCTCCTTGAATTCGTCAATGACTACTTCGGTTGAATATGGTACCTCACGACCGTAGAGCAGAAATATCTTTTCACGGATGATTTCACTCACAAAAAAACGCTCCGGAGCAGTACTGAGCGTATCTTCAGGATATAATGGATAATGGAGAGGAAGAAAAGGACGGATAGCTTCGATGAGCTGCGGGAGGTTATTGCCTTTCAATGCTGAAACAGAGAGGACTGCTGCCGGATTCCATGTGCTTTTGACAATCTCTTCAGCTTCAAGCTGACGGGCGCTGGTTACAAGATCGCATTTATTGAGTACAGCAATAACCTTTTTTCCCGAGGGTTTCAACCAGTCATTAAACAGTTCTTCAGCGAATTCCCGATCAAAAAGATCTTTTTTCCCTGAAAAAGGGAGCAGGGCAATAACGATATCAGCATCTTTCAGGGTAGTTCTGATAATTTCAAGCATCGATTCATGAAGTTGCTGCTGAGGCTTCATGATGCCGGGTGTATCAAGAAAAATTATCTGACAGGTATCGTTGTGGTATATTCCTGTGATTTTTTTCCTTGTTGTTTGCGGCTTAGGTGTTACAATTGAAAGTTTGTAGTCGAGAAGCTCGTTGAGCAGGGTCGACTTGCCGGCATTTGGCGGGCCTGTAATAATTGCGAAACCGCAAGCGAAAGGAGAGGTATTCATAGAACTTCTTATGAGAGGATTCGATCTGTTTACGAGAGACTATCCAAAATTACTGTCTTGCATGATAAAGAAAAAGGCGGGGAACTCTTTATCTAAAGATCGATGATTTCAAAGTATTAAAATGCAGGAAAAAATAGAGATATGAACGATCATATTCACAAGAGAGTTGCTGCAGTAACCCTTGGCTGTAAACTGAATTATGCTGAAACCTCCTCTATTCTTGATGATTTATGTCAACAAGGATGGGAGTTGTCGACAATAGATGAGGGTGCTGATCTGATTATTGTGCATACTTGTGCAGTAACAAAACAGGCAGAAAAGAAAAGCCGGCAGAAAATCAGGGGAATCATAAGAAATAATCCTGCCAGCCGGATTGCAGTTATCGGATGTTATTCTCAGTTGAAACCGGACGATCTTGCTTCAATAGAGGGTGTACATGCTATTCTTGGCAGTCATGATAAATTTCATATAAAATCGTATGACGATATCAGTGCAGGAACGATAGCATTGCCTCTTGTCAGGGTTTCTCCGGCTGCTTCTTTTGATGAGGTCTATCCGGGCTATTCATTGCATTCGATAGAGAGGTCTGACCGAACCCGCGCATTTTTGAAAATACAGGACGGCTGTGATTACGGATGCGCGTATTGTACCATTCCGATAGCAAGGGGAGGGTCGCGGTCTCTGCCTCAGGCTCAGATTATTGAGCGAGCACATTCAATGGCCACATCAGGATACCGTGAAATTGTGCTTACCGGTGTTAATATAGGCGATTATCGTTACGGCAGCCAGGTGCTTTGTGATCTGTTGCGCAAGCTCGAAGAGGTCCGTGTCAGCCGTATACGTATCAGTTCGATAGAGCCTGACTTTGTTGATGATGAGTTGATTTCACTTGTTGCAGGATCAGAAAAAATTGTTCCACATTTTCATATTCCTCTCCAGAGTGGATCAGACAGCATTCTCAAGGCCATGCGCCGTCGTTATGACAGCACACTCTACCGCTCCAGAGTGATGCAGGCGGTTGATCGCATTACTGATTGTGCTGTCGGAACTGACGTGATCGTAGGCTATCCGGGTGAAACGGAGGATGATTTTTTAGAGATGTACCGATTTCTTGATGAACTTCCCCTGGCATATTTTCATGTTTTCAGCTGTTCCATTCGGCCAGATACCCCTCTTGCCCGACAAATTGCACATCATGAGCGCTACCCTGTCGATTCGGTGGAGATTGCCCGTCGCTATGCAGAGCTTATCAAACTTGGTCGTCAAAAGGAGTATGAATTTAAGGAAGGCTATAAAGGAAAAGAGTGCATGGTTCTTTTTGAGGCCAGTAAGCAGTTAAAACAGGGGAGATTGCAATGCAGCGGCTATACGCCCAACTATCTCAGGGTGCTGGTTGAGAGAGATGATCATCAGGTCGGGCAAACTCTGTCTGGAAATGAACTGCCGGTATTGATCGAGTGTTTAGGAGATGATTTGAATTTAAAAGGGAGAGTGCTATCTTGATTTCCAGTGTTCTCATCTTCCACACCAACAACTAAATCATTGCACTCCATGCCGATTAAATCCCGTATCCGTTCGGTTCCTGACTACCCAAAAAAAGGGATACTCTTTCGTGATATTACTACCCTTATCAAGGATCCGGTCGGATTCAGACTGGTTATTGATAATCTGACGCAGCACTATCTGCTTGATGGTCTTGATTTTGATATTATTGTCGGTATAGAGGCAAGAGGATTTATTATCGGTGGAGCATTGGCCTACACGCTCGGCAAAGGGTTTGTCCCTGTCAGAAAACCCGGAAAACTTCCAGCCGATGTTGTTTCGCAGGAGTACGAGCTTGAGTATGGAAGCGATAAGATTGAGATTCATGTTGATGCACTCATTGCAGGCCAGAAGGTTCTTCTTGTTGATGATCTGCTCGCTACAGGCGGAACCGCTCTTGCTGCCGCGGCATTGATCGAAAAAGTTGGCGGGATCGTTTCTGAAATGGCGTTTATCGTGAACCTGCCTGACATCGGTGGGGAACAAAAAATACGCGACAAAGGATACAGTGTTTTCTCTCTAACGGATTTTGAAGGGGATTAACAGAGAGGTATGCTTAAAACGCTGATTGCAGTGGCAAATCAGGGAACGGCAGCTGGAGCTGCCGTTCATTTTTTACATCCATCACATCATCTTCCCCCGGTATGGCTGGCAGCTCCTTTCATGCTGCTTCTTTTGATGATCGCCACCGGTCCTCTCTTGTATTCTCACTTCTGGGAACATCATTACCACAAAGTTTCCATCGGGCTCGGTAGTATCGTTGCGTCATATTACGGGTTTATGATGGATGAGGGAGCCCATATACTTATGCATTCGCTGGAAGAGTATCTGTCATTTCTTGCGTTGATAACAGCGCTCTTTGTCGTTTCAGGCGGAATTCTTATCAGGATTGAGAGAAGGGGCAATCCCTTCGTGAACGGTGCGTTACTTTTTGCCGGAGCACTGTTTTCAAATCTTTTAGGTACTACCGGTGCTTCCATGCTTCTTATCCGGACATATATACGTATCAATGAAGGACGTATCAAGGCGTTTCATATTGTGTTCTTTATTTTTATTGTCAGCAATATAGGAGGCGCTTTAACCCCGATTGGTGATCCCCCCCTTTTTTTAGGATTTTTAAAAGGAGTTCCGTTTTTCTGGGTGATGAAAAAAGTTTTGTTTCCATGGATGATAACTGTTGTCGGTCTGATTCTGATCTTTATGGTTTTAGACAGCAGGGCAGGGAGAGGTGAGATGCCGGCACCGGAACAATCAGGAAGGGTGACCATAACTGGTGCTCACAGCTTTCTGTTCTTCGCTGTTGTGATCGTTGCAGTATTTCTTGACCCCGCGGTAATTTCCGGCGTTCCCAGTTTTCAGACTATGCTGTATCTCCCCTTCGGTATTCGTGAACTGATTATGTTTACTGTTGCATTTGTTGCTTACAAAACCGCCGATAAGGATGCGATGAAAGGCAATGAATTTAACTTTTTGCCGATTCGGGAGGTAGCCTTTCTGTTTATCGGGATATTTGCCACAATGATTCCGGTACTTGAGCTTATCGGCGCCTACGCTTCAGTCAATGCAAGGGGGCTTTCAGTAACGCACTGTTACTGGCTGACCGGAGCTTTGTCCGGAGTTCTTGATAACGCACCAACCTATCTGAGTTTTTTATCCGGGGCCTCTGGGAAGTTTGGTATGGATATCAATTCTGTTTCCGATATACAAAAATTTGCAGAAGGGGTAAGTTCCAAGGTTCACGGTGATGCAACTTCGGATATCTATCTGATGGCAATCTCACTGGCGTCAGTCTTTTTCGGCTCATTGACCTATATAGGCAACGCGCCGAACTTTATGGTCAGGAATATTGCCAGCCAGGCAAACGTTGATGTACCTGGTTTCCTGGAATATATCTATAAATACTCATTGCCGGTTCTGATCCCGTTTTTTGCTTTGCTATGGTGGCTGTTCTTTACTTGTTAAATGTTAAGTGAGCAACAAACCCTATTCACCGTCAGGTCTCAGACTTTCACTTACGGCGAGCTTGAACTCCTTCGAAATTTTGAAGGTCGGCACATTTTTCGGATCAACAATAACTTTCTCTCCAGTTCTCGGGTTTCTTGCCTGTCGAAGATTTTTATACCTGATATTAAATGAGCCGAAACCTCTGATTTCAATTCGTTTTCCTGCTTTCAAAGAATCAATGATACTTTCAAACAGACTGTCAACTACAGACTCTGTTTCGTTTTTGGTCAAGCCTGTTTTGTGGGCAATTACATTGACCAGGTCAGCTTTTGTTGTTGTGTTTCCCATGGTTATATAAAGCTTAGGTTATTGTAAGACATATAGTTACTTAAACCACAAATGAAAAGCTACAATTCCCATAAAAACTGCAAAAGCTTTCCGCAGCAGATCATTAGAGATATGAGTTGCAATTTTCGCACCAAAGTAAGCACCCGCAAAAAGTCCTGCAGCAATGATCAGCCCAATCGATATGTTTTCCAACGAAATTTTCCCTGAACGATAGTACTCAATCACCCCAAGCAAACCGACCGGTAGAAGCAGTGCAATAAGTGATGTGCCGACGGCGCTCTGTTGCGTCATGCCAAAGAAAAATACCATCGCCGGAACAATAATGAGTCCTCCGCCAACACCGAACATGCCTGAAAGCAGACCGGCACCAATGCCGAGGCCGAGTAAACCGATGATTTGCATGGTTTGTTTTTTCCTATAGTCACATTATGACGGTCTCAGGCAGGGAGCAGGCTGTCATAGCCTATAATTTCTTTTATCTCCACAGCATTGAGCGACTCCTTTTCGATAAGCACTCCTGCAAGCCTGTGCAGAATAGCGCTTTTCTCGTTGATAATTTTTTTCGCATTTTCCATGCAGGTCATAATAATATTTCTGACCTCAATATCAATCTGCAGGGCGGTTTCCTCGCTGTACTCGCGTATATGGGAATAATCTTTTCCAAGAAAAACCTCCTTGTGGCTGTCTCCGTAATTGATCGGACCAAGTGTTTCGCTCATTCCCCATTGTCTCACCATTCTGCGGGCAATATCGGTAGCCTTTTCTATATCGTTTGCCGCTCCTGTACTGGTTTCATGAAACATAATATCCTCAGCCACTCTTCCAGCAAGCGCATAGGTGATCATTGCCAGCAGGTACTCCCTGTTATGCGTGTAGCGATCTTCGAGAGGCAGGTATGCAGTAAGTCCCAGACTCCTGCCTCTTGGAATAATCGTGACCTTATGAATTGGGTCAGATCCCTTGGTATAGGTTGAAACCAGCACATGGCCTGCTTCGTGATAGGCGGTGAGTTTCTTCTGTTCGTCGGAAATAAACATGCTTTTTCTTTCCGGGCCCATGAGAATCTTGTCACGAGCCTGTTCGAAATTATCAGCGGTAATTAACGACTGATCGTTCCGAGCTGCCAGAAGCGCTGCTTCATTGACCAGATTTGCAAGATCAGCCCCCGAAAATCCTGGAGAGCTTTTTGCGAGAACGTTGATATCAACCTGTTCAGCCAATGGGGTATTGCGGGTATGAATTTTTAAAATTGCTTCACGTCCCCTTATATCAGGTTTGTCGATGGTAATCTGGCGGTCAAACCTTCCCGGGCGGAGCAAGGCTGTATCAAGCACATCCGGACGGTTTGTAGCTGCAATAAGGATAACATTCTCGCTTGTTGTAAAACCGTCCATTTCAACAAGAAGCTGGTTCAGGGTCTGCTCTCTTTCATCATGCCCCCCGCCGAGACCGGCTCCCCGGCTGCGGCCGACCGCATCGATTTCATCAATAAAGACAATACACGGTGAATTTTTTTTTGCCTGTTCAAACAGATCCCTTACTCTTGCCGCACCAACACCGACAAACATTTCGACGAAATCAGCACCCGATATTGAGAAAAAAGGAACTTTTGCCTCTCCTGCAATGGCTTTTGCAAGCAAAGTTTTTCCAGTGCCGGGAGGACCGAGAAGCAAGACGCCTTTAGGGATTTTGCCACCGATTTTCTGGAACTTTTCAGGATTTGTCAGGAACTCGACAGTTTCCTGAAGCTCTTCTACCGCCTCGTCAACGCCGGCAACATCCTTGAAAGTTATTTTAACATCAAATTCACTCACCAGCTTTGCACGGCTTTTGCTGAAGCTGAAAATATTTTTTGCCTGAGAGCCGTTTTGCCCGCTCATTCGTCTGAAGAGGAAAAAATACACCACACCGAAAATAATCCATGGAGCAAACAGGACGAAAAAGGTATTCAAAGGGCTGGTGCCTTCCTCAACCTTGAGGCGGATTCCTTTTTCTGCAAGGATGTCTGCCTGCTCCAGACTGAAAGAAGGAATTCTTACGGCAAACCGGTCACTCTGCAGGTTTGTGTTGTTGATAAGCGGGATCTGGGTGACTGTTTTAAGTTTTCCATTCAGGATAGCTGATTTATCTTCAAACGTTTTAACTGTAACTTCAGTAATAAGAGCCTGGGAGAGGAGCGATTTATATTCGTTATAGGTGATTTCAGGGTTGCCGGGAGTTGCAAAAAAACGTTGAAACACAAAAAGCATCAGCAGAACGACCATCATGAAAAAGATAAATTTTCCCTGAAACCATCCAGCCTTTTCTTCCTCGTCTTTTACCGGCTTGAATTTATTTCTGGCAGCATCTTTTCCTGACTTTTTTCGAGGATTTTCAGGCATAAAACAGGTTGAGTGATGATATAAAATGTAACTTACTACATTTAAAGTAATTAAAAGTAAAACTGCAATCGAAAACAAAAAGTTTATTGAAAAGGGCTCTCATAACAGAAAGTTGTATGCTGTATGGCAACCTCAAGATTTTCCGGTTAATCTTTTATCTTGTGTCTTCAAAAGCAGTGAGTTTTTCTTAAATTCACTGCTCTTGCCATAGATCTCTGTCAATAACAAACAGTACAACGCATATTATGTTCGGTCAAAGGGTTAGAACCAGGTTTGCACCTTCTCCAACAGGATATTTACATGTAGGCGGACTGAGAACCGCACTGTATAACTACCTGTTTGCAAAGAAAATGAATGGAATTTTCGTTATCCGGATAGAAGATACCGATCAAACACGAAAGGTAGAGGGAGCGCAGAAAAATCTTATCAAAACTCTTGAATGGGCAGGAATTGTTGCTGATGAAAGTCCTGAACATGGAGGTAATTTCGGACCCTATGTTCAATCTGAGCGCCTTGACATCTATGCTCAATATTGTCAGCAGCTGCTTGACGATAATCATGCCTACTACTGTTTTGCAACCCATGAAGAGCTGGAAGAAAACCGGCAGCTTCAGATAAAGCAGGGGCTGCAGCCGAAATACAACAGAAAATGGCTTCCTGAAGAGATGGGTGGAACCATGCCATCGAGTCAGATAAAAAAAAAGCTGGATGAGGGATCACCCTACGTCATCCGTATGAAAGTGCCCGATTATGTTTCGGTCTGGTTTGAAGATATTATCAGGGGTCCTGTCGAGTTTGATTCTGCGACAATTGATGATCAGGTGCTGATGAAATCCGATGGATTTCCGACCTATCATTTCGCCAGTGTTATTGACGACCATCTTATGGAGTTTACCCATATCATCAGAGGCGAAGAGTGGCTTCCCTCAATGCCAAAGCATCTTCTTCTCTATGAATTTTTTGGCTGGGAGCCTCCCAAGGTTGCCCATCTGCCGCTTCTGCTTAATCCTGATCGCTCAAAGCTCAGTAAAAGGCAGGGTGATGTTGCTGTCGAGGATTATGTCCGCAAGGGATACAGCAGTGATGCTATCGTGAATTTTGTTGCCATGCTGGGATGGAACGAAGGCGAAGGCAGTGAGCAGGAGGTATACAGCATGAAGCAGCTTGTCGCCAAGTTTTCGCTTGAACGGGTAGGAAAAGCAGGTGCGATTTTTAATGTTGATAAGCTTAACTGGCTTGAGAAACAGTATATCAAAAGCCGGCCTTCAGAGAAAATTATTGAAGTCATCAAGCCGATTCTTCTTGGTGAACTTGAAAAGAAGGAATCGTTGATGCCGCGAGATCTCATTACCGGTGATGCATATCTTGGACAGGTTATAGAGCTCATGCGTGAGCGCGTAGGATTTGAGCATGAATTTGTGACATTTTCATCTTACTTCTTTTTTGAGCCTGAATCCTATGATGAAGAGGCCGTTCAAAAGCGCTGGGCTGCTGATACCAATACCCTTCTCCGTGAGTTTACCATCATACTTGACTCTCTGGAGGAGTTCAGTGCTGAGAATATTGAAGCAAGCCTTAAAGAGTTTGTATCTTCAAAGGGGCTCAAGGCCGCTTATCTCATCCATCCCTTGAGAATACTGACATCTGGTGTAAGTTTCGGACCAAGTCTGTATCATCTGCTTGAGGTGCTTGGAAAGAAGACAGTGCTCAGGCGCATCCTGAAGGGTATTGATAAAATAAGCTTTTCAGCTTAGGCTGGAGCAGAACATAGGTATTGACTGCGGTATATGTACAGGGTTTTTTGCTTTTTCTTTTGGAAAAAAAAGATTTATTCCTATATTTTGCCACTCATTTAAAGGACAGGTAGCTCAGTTGGTAGAGCAAAGGACTGAAAATCCTTGTGTCGGGGGTTCGATTCCCTCTCTGTCCACACCGTTTAATGGCAGTTTCATCGAAGTTGCCTCTTACAAAGAAAAAGCATGTCCACTCTTTTTTTCCTGCTTTCTACATTTACAAAGGTATCATAAGTCATGCAAAGCATCGAGCAATGCTTCAGTGTTTGAACATCACCCAATGCAGGCATGAATATTACGACAGAGGTTGACCAGGAAGTCTGGCATGATTTGCAGGAGGCTGGAGCATACGAGTGGTGGTATTTTGATGTTGAAGACAAGGCGAGTGGGTTTTCTTTTGTTCTTATCTGGTTTTCAGGTTTTCCTTTTTCCCCATATTACACCAATCATTATGAACGTTGGAAAAATCGTATAACTGCAGAAGCTCCTCTTCCGTCCAATTACTCGGGGTTTAGTTTCCAGTTGTACGAAAACGATCATGAAATTGTTAATTTCATCAAAGAGGGAAACAATGGGCTTTTTGAAAGCAGTCGATCGGATATAGGCGTTCGTTTCGAAAAGAACTGCTTCACCTATGATGCCCTGAAAGATGAATACTCGCTCGATATTGATTTTTCATTTCCCGCCCGGCAGAAAGCAATTAAAGCATCGTTATTGTTTTCATCCTGCCGCAGGATAGTGTACGAAAAAAAAGATGGAAACAATGCAGGCAGGGTGCCCCTTCATCAGTGGCTGTTAAGTGTCCCGAAGTCCGATGTTAAAGGAGTGATTGAGATTATTGAGCCGCTTAGCGGAGCAGTTCGAACCATTCCGGTCAATGCGATCGGATATCATGACCACAACTACGGTGCTTTGCCTATGCAGGAGTACCTTGCACGCTGGTATTGGGGCAGGGCTTTTTCAGAGCGCTTCGATCTGGTTTACTATGTGACGTTTTTCAGGAATAATGAATATAAACCTCTTGCCCTGCTCCTCCTTCACGATAATAACAGCGGGAAAGTCACTGTCCTGGACAAGGTGCATTTTCGGGAGAGCAATTTCAGGCGAGGTTTTTTTTCACCCGTTCACAGCAGGGATCTCGAGTTGCAGTATGAGAATATTGGCTTGAAGATACATCACAACAAGGTGCTTGATGCAGGTCCGTTTTATCTTCGGTTTGCGTCCGATATTTCGTTGCATATAGGGGGAAAGGAATTGGATGGTATCAAGGGTATATCGGAATTTCTCAATCCGGAACGCCTCCAATCAAGATTTATGAGGTTATTTACACGAAGCCGTATCTGGCGCGATGGTGAGTCATCTCTTATGTACGACATCTATAATAATATTAAACGTTCTTTGAATTGGATAAATAGTTAAAAATATCATAAATTCAGAGTTTGTTTGGGCTATCCTGAATTGTATCCGTGAAAGTCACTGTTCAAGATAATCAGGCATGGCAAAGCGAGAGTGGCTGTCGTTGAACCGCCGGAAGGTACTTGCCTTTTGATTTGATAACAAAAAGTTTTAAAAAGGAGATAGATCGTAATGGCACAACAAGGTAATTTCAAGAGTCCGTCCAGGTTGGGCGCACTTGGAGAAGGTGCACCAGTCTCATCATCCGGTTCGGTTCCTGGCGGAAAGCCACGGGAAGAGGGGCTGAAAGGAGTTGATTTCGAGCGCCGCAGTTTTCTCGGAAAAGTTGTAGGGGGTATCGGCGCAGCTGTTGCCATATCTACACTCTATCCTGTCATCAAGTTCATTATTCCACCTACCAGGAGCGCGACAAGCGTCAACGAAAAGGTTGTGGGAAAAGCTTCTGAAGTCCCTGTCAAAGGCTTCAAGATTTTTCAGTTTAACAAGGACAAAGTTCTTGTTGTCAACGACAATGGCAAGCTTACTGCATGCAGTGCCGTCTGTACCCATCTTGGCTGCCTTGTGCATTGGGAAAGCGCAGAGAGTCGTATCGCATGTCCGTGCCATGGAGCAAAGTACAAGCAGACCGGAGAAATCATTTCCGGCCCGCAGCCTTTACCTTTAGCCTCGTTTAAAGTAAGGGTTGAAGGGGAGAATCTTATTATCGCAAAAGCTTAACCTTTAATTCTTGAAAACCAAGGGAGTCAGGAAAGATGGCTGAAAACAACAAGAACGCTTCGGCAGGAAATATTCCAGCCAAGCCGAAACCCGCTGTACCGGGTGCCGCTAAGCCGGCAGCTCCGGTTGCTGCAAAACCAGCAACGCCTGTTGCCTCCAAACCGGCACCACCTGTTGCCTCTAAACCGGCACCAGCTCAAAGTGGCGTTTATAAACCACCCGTAGACCGTCCGAATCAGAATCCTTACAAGGATTCCCGCCTCAGTCCTCTGGGTGCCTGGTTCCAGGAGCGCTTTTATGTAGTGCTTCCTGTAATCGATTACCTGAAGAAAAAAGAAGTTCCAAAACACCGCCTCTCGTTCTGGTATTATTTTGGCGGTCTTGCCCTCTTCTTTTTCATTGTTCAGATTCTGACCGGCCTGCTGCTTTTACAGTATTACAAACCAACAGAATCGGAAGCATTTGCTTCATTTGTCTTTATCCAGAAAGAGATCCCGTTTGGCTGGCTCCTTCGTCAGATCCATGCATGGTCGGCCAATCTTATGGCTCTGATGGCATTTATTCATATGTTCAGCACCTTCTTCATGAAGTCATACCGTAAACCCCGTGAACTCATGTGGGTGAGTGGTTTTATTCTTCTCGTGCTGACCCTCGGTTTTGGATTTACCGGATACCTTCTTCCCTGGAACGAACTTGCATTCTTTGCTACCCAGGTCGGTACCGAAACTCCAAAAGTTGCTCCCGGTGGCGCATTACTTGTGAGCATTCTTCGCGGTGGTGAAGATGTCAGCGGTGAAACGCTTACCCGCATGTTCTCAATGCATGTTGTTCTGCTTCCGGGTCTCATCCTTCTTCTGCTTTCAGCCCATCTGGCTCTTGTTCAGATTCTTGGTACATCAGCTCCAATCGGTTACAAGGAGTCCGGCTTGATTAAAGGGTACGAGAAGTTTTTTCCTACCTTCCTGGCCAAAGATGGCATTGGCTGGCTGATCGGATTTGCCCTGCTTGTTTATCTTGCAGTTGTATACCCATGGGGAATAGGCGTTAAAGCTGATGCGCTTTCACCTGCACCTCTTGGTATCAAGCCTGAATGGTATTTCTGGGCTGAGTTCCAGATGCTCAAAGATCTCAAGTTTGAAGGTGGAGAACTAGTCGCTATTGTTCTCTTGACCATTGGCGGACTTGTATGGGCTGCTGTTCCGTTCCTTGATCGCAGGGCATCACAAGAACAGAAAAGTCCAATCTTTACATTCCTTGGTCTTGCTGTTCTGGCATTCCTGCTCATTAACACCTATCGTGTTTATTTAGAGTATGGCTGGTAAGGTAAACGCTCTCTGCAGCAAGACAAAAGCCCGGTTTTACCGGGCTTTTGTCTTGTATCCTATCGAAAAAGAGAAGATAATATCAGGAGTGTAAACCGATTAATTCTCCTATTTCATATCCCGCAAGGAATGCCTGCATATCGATCTTTTCCGAAGCTTCGACCCAGTCAGCAATTATCGTGTTCGGTTTTTCTGTTGAAAGAGTACTCGTCGGTTCCCTCAACAACTCCTGTAGGGTCAGCCATGCCATAAGCACGCTGAAGCGATGTTCACGGAACCAGATTTTTTGATGCCTCTCATCAAATTGAAGCACTCGGCCGAGATGTCTTTTGTCAACAGCAAAGAGTGTTTGTAACAGGGTGTGCAGGTGTACCTCCGGATAATCGGGTATCAGCTCAGGCTGGTGAGTGAGCATGCAGCAGAGAAGGTCCGGCAGGTTGTCGCCGGGAATGCCGATGAAACCCTTTTCGGGATAGATTGCTGCCATCGCACTGTTCATCAGCCAGTTGTCGATAATGTTGGTACTGTCTTTTACAGTTGGTTCGACCATCTTCTGCAGCGTATCAAGCACAATCCAGTGCCTGACAATCAGAAAATAGTCCGATGCGTTCGTGCAGCTCAAGCCTAGGGCTGCCTGAATTTTTCGAGAATCAGGCTGCTTTGACAAGAGCAAAGCAAGTGACGCAGATCTATGGTAGAGTGCAGAAGCTTGTGAGGGAAGAGTTTCAGGAACGTCAAGTGGTTTTTCCATGATTTCACTGAACTGCACTGCAACCTGTTCGAGAAGTAATGCAATTGACTGTTCAAACGCGAGCGTCTCTTTTTCCTCATGCAGTTCTTGAGGTGAAGGTATGAGCTGTTCAGAGGTCAGAAATGCAGTCACTAACCGATGTAACGGAGAGAGGCTCATGGTAAGCACATCGTGTTCGATTGATTCGGTTCCCCGACCGTTGAGTTCCAATGCAAGTCTGTCATAAGGGCGGAGTCTTGAAGGGCGGACTTCACGGAACTCAAGGAATACATTGTACTTATAGCCATCCAGAGCAACCATTAGCCCATTGTTGGCGATCTCTCTGTTAGAACGGATGAACTCCATTCCACTGGCATGATCCCTGAAAATAACGAACGTGCCCTCCTGATGACTCAGGTTGAGACCGTCAATCAGTGAACTCTGCAGAATTTTGTCATCCTGTTTATACCCTGCCGATGTTTTAATCCAGCCGCTGGCCTGTTCAAAGCGGTTATTGAAGACTACAAGGGCTTTTTCATCAGCGAGACGGTTTGAGTAGGCAAATATATTTTCATTGACACTGCCCTCCGGTGAATAGACATCATAAAGGAAAAAGTGGCGTACCTCAGCAAAAAGAGGTCGCTTTTTTATGATGGGAAAAATCTCGCGGTAGTGGCGCGAGACAAGGTTATCATCCGGTTGTTCGTCATAATAGGCTTTTGCGTATTCCATGCCGTATTTTTCGGTGAAGCCCTCGATCTGTCCGTGGCCGAACATTGGAAGACCAGGCATGGTGAGCATCATTACGCATACACCAAAATATTTATCTCCTCTGCCGAACTGTGCAATGGCGGTATCTTCATCAGGATTATTCATGAAGTTGACATACCGCTTGAGGATTTCAGCATCAAACTCAAGTGTGTTCTTGATCAGGTAACGGTAATCAGCATTATCCTCTTTTTTGAGCATATGCATGAAAGCACTGTTATAGACCCTGTGCATTCCAAGGGTCCTGACAAAATACCCCTCAAGCATCCAGAATGCTTCAGCAAGCAGAAGAGTGTCCGGCACTTCCCGCTGAATGCGGTCAACTACTTCGCGCCAGAATTCCTCTGGAATAGCGGCATCAAATTCAGCCATGCTCATGGCACAGGATGAGCGTGAAGGCACCCCCGCGCTCTGGCCTTGAAGAGGAAACCATAGACGTTGGATGTGCCGTTTTGCTAGCACCATTGCAGCATCAAAACGTATGATGGGAAACATCCTTGCAACATGCAGAATCTGCTGAATAACCCCTTCACGAACATCAGGACTGAGAAAGTTCAGCTGAGCTGTATCATTCCAGGGCATGACCGTTCCGTCATTGCCATGATAGATGTAACGTGTGTCGCCAGTGAGGTAGTCGATCCGCTTAAAGGTAACTGCCGCATCGGAACGGTTCCAGTAGCCGTCTTCAAGGTAAATGCCGAAGCGGGAGTCGTTACTGAGGTTTGGCCCGTTATAAGAGTAATTATAATAAGGTGGTGTATACGACGAAAGAAACCAGTCGGGATTGGTTCGCACCAGTTCAGAATCCATGCCTGTATGGTTTGGAACCATGTCACTTGCAAGGCGGATACCACGAATGTTGGCTCTGTGCCTGAGGTGCTCATAACCTTCATAACCTCCAATGTCTTCAGCAATATCATATTTTTCGAGTGCATACGCAGATGCTTTTGCTTCCGGATTACCCTGTAGCTTCTTGATTTTTTGTGAAGCGTAGCTTCGCTGCCATAGTCCGATAATCCATAATGCTGTAAAGCCCCGATCAGCCATCAAGTCAAGTTCAGTATCAGGAATATCCTGTAGACGGCAAATGGGTCGACGGTAACGTTTGCTGAGCTGGTCGAGCCAGACGTAGGTGCTTTTGGCAAGCATGACAACTTCAGGCATCCATGATGAATCTGTAGAAAAGTTTGCAGGAGCGTCATCATCATTAAAAGAACTGTAGTTTGGGACGTGGGCCTCTTTTTCAAAAAAGTGGCCTTCTTTACTGTCATTTTTTTTATTGGCAATTTGCTGGAAAAAAAGGTACTTATCCTCATCCTCAATTAAATCAATAGCCTCGGGCAGCAATGTCCATAAAGGAGAATCTCCCAGCAGGCCCGACCAGTTCAGACGGATATAGCGGAGCTGTTCGAGGATAGATGAGGGAGCGTGCCGAATAGGTTCGGTAAGCAGTTCAACGAGGTCGATCTCTCCGGCTCCTATTGGACCCATAGCCTTCATTGAAGTTTGCATAGTCTGAATCAGTTTCCCGAATGCTTCTTCTCTCATCACTTTCTGATCAGTTAAAAGGTCGGAAAACTGATTAAGAGCAGGATTTTGGGAATTAAGCCAGATAAGGAATGACTCTTCAAGCAGATATTTTTTGTTGTGTTGCTGGCTCAGCCAGGTTAAGGGTGCTTCAGACCCGGCATAGATTTGCTGTGTAGGAAAGGCGCTGATAAACCGGGTCAGGTACTCCGTTGACTGCTCACTTGAAAGCTCTTTCTCAAACTTTACATAAGCGTTTTCAAGGAGGGCAGGCTGCCGGATAGTCATAGATAAGGTCATGACAGAGTGAAACAGTTCGTGCAGCAGCTTCATGCCATGAAACTGTGCCGGAAGAACTGGTTTTGCTTCTTCGCCTTTCTGTTTTTTCAGGAAGGCATTGATAATACCGGCTTGCTTTTCAGCGGTTTTAAAACTTTCCTGACTGGTATGGGGTAGAGTGAGGAACTCAGGATCGGTCAGCTGAAAAAGTTCCCGGGCATTTCGATTGACATAAAAGTGTTCTTTATTCTGAACCACTGACGGGTTATGCTGTATGGTCATAGTCGGGATGTAAAGCCCAGAAAATTAAACTTGTTGAAAACATCTCTGAAAACTTGTTGCTTTCGATAGAATCGGGACTACTCGATTTTTTAGAGCAAAGCATGTTATGTTACTTCGACAAAGTACGGAATTTCTGTAAGAAAAGTCAGACTGTCATCTTGAAGTCCTGAATGGGGCCTGAGCGCTTCTGTCAATGTACTTGGCAAAGAAAAAGGGGGGATTAATATGAAATTATTTGAGTTTGTTATCGATATACCGTTGAAGATATTTGAAACCAAGATCTTTCGCGGAACGCAGCACGTCAAGTCCGATGGTATAAAGGGCACTGTGACCCTGTGATTGTACAGCGGAATGCTCTTTCTGACCAGGTAAATCGTTTTTTTTGCTGCCCCGTAATGTTCTTGTGAGCAGCATAGCTGCAGCAAAGGTTATTCCAGCAGATTGAAACGGGTATTTTTTAACAATCTCCATTGGTGCAAGTTCCGCTTTTAGATTATCCGACAAGTGCAGAGCTCTTGACTTGATCTGTTCTTCCTTGTCGGCAATGGTGTTCTGCAGCTCTTCTATTCGTGCCTGAATGCTGTGTAAAGGCTCATTTTTTGTAGTCATTGACCGATAAAAAAAAGTTTTGAAGCAGATTTTTCAAAAGCGAGGGTTTAAATTTTGTGAAAAACACAAAGCATGAAATAAAAATCAGGCTGACAAGGAGATAACCCAGAAAAGGATGTCCAAGCAGTTCTCCTGTGAGCAATGCAAAGGTAGTGATAAGGTAGGCAATGCCGATAATCAGAATAACGCCAAGAATAACCATGGCAGATACTACCGAAATCTTTTCAGTCAGTTCAATCTTGACCAGCTCGATTTTTGCTTCTACTATTTTTATAACGTCTTCATAGGTCGACGTTATCGACTCATCAAGGATTTTATGGATTCCGGTGTGCTTGCGTTTCTCATGCGCTTGACCCGAAGCCTTTTCCTCAGGGCGATTGATCATATCATCGTCAATAAATGCCTGTTAACGCTTTTTTCTCAACAAAAGACCGAAAAAGGCTCCTGCACCGAGGGTGTAAAGTATCGCCTGGGCAGGGTTTTTAACGATGTACTCTTTAACTTTGTCGGCACTTTTTACAAGCAGGTCATACGACTCGCTCTCTTTGAAACGAGAAAATGCTTCCGCCAGAGTTTCACCTATCTCTTTGACCTGCTCCGGAATGAAGGTCTCTCGCTGCGGTTCCTGTGCCGCATCAGTTGGTTCATGGCCGTGAATAGTAACCGGGACTTCCTGTTCCATAATAGTTCCAAAGCTTATGATGAGTTTCTTTTAACCAATTTAAAAACAATATATAAAAACAAAATGGTCTTTACATTGCACTCTGTTACTGAAGAATCCTGCCCCCGTCAACACTGATGACCTGTCCGGTGATATAGTCGCTTTCAAGAAGAAAGGTTATGGTTTTAATGATATCCAGTGGGTCGCCAAGACGCTTGAGAGGTATTTTTTTAATCATCTCTTCCTCGGTATCCATCTCTTTTTCAGTGTTTACAGTAATTGTTCCCGGGGCAATACAATTGACAAGAATGCAGGGGGCATAGGTCTTGGCAAAGATTTTCGTCAGGTGCTGTATGCCTGCCTTTGCTACAGTATAGGGTGCAAAGTTGCGCCAGATAAGATTGGCTGAAATATCACTCATTGTAATGATTCGTGCTGTGAACGACTGTTTCTGCATAATCTTTACCGCTTCCTGCATGGTAAAGAATGTTCCCTTCAGATTGGTATCAACCAGATTGTCCCAATCTTTTTCTCTAACATCCGGCAGGGGCGTATTGTAAAAATTTGATGCACTGGCGATGAGAAGGTCAAGACGGTCAAACTGCTGACGGAATCCTGCAAAAGCGCTGACGATATCACTGTGTTTTGATACATCACAGCGTACCATTTGTGATTCGTTGCTTATCCAGCGAATTTTTTCAAGGGTTTGCCTTGCCTTATCTTCTGATGAGTGGTAGGTAAAGAAAACAGTATAGCCCTGACCGGCGACCGAAAGCGCGATTTCACTCCCGAGGACACCGGTTGCGCCAGTCATGAAACATACTTTTTTACCGGAAGATGCCATGGCGATAACATTTTATCTTCTTGTAGGTGATTCCTCATTGAACTGTAATGTAGGTTAAAATGTTGACTGAACGTATATCTGCTTTTTGATTAATGTTTCTGTCAGGGATGAAGAGAAACTCCGATATCCGCAGGTTTACCGAAATAGGGTGAAGAGAGTACCAGCATATCCACACCGGTTTCAGCATAAGCAGATGCGTTTTCAGCATTGATGCCTCCCGCTGCCGAAATTTTAATCTCTGGTTTCGATTGTCGGATCTGATGAACCAGCATTGACAGCTGGTCTGGTTGAAGCTTGTCTATCTGAATGATATCAACGCCTGCAGAGGCAATCATCAGTGCTTCTTCAGCGCTCTCTGCTTCCACAATAATTTTATGTTCAGGTGCTTTAGCCTTCAGTATTGCAAGGGTATCAAGAAAGCGTTCAAGTCCATCCATAAATGCTGTATGCTGCTTGAATACAAGGATTGAATCCGAAAGGCCAATCCTGTGCGGAAGAGCACCGCCTGCCATGATTGCCTTTAGTGCAATTTTTTTTGTTCCGGGAAACGATTTCCGGGTTGTGACAACCGTAATGCCTGGATTGACTTTCAGCGCGCGGTTTACTATAGTTCGGGTTCTTGTGGCAATACCCGATGCATATTCCAGGAGGTTCAGGGCTGCTTTCCATCCGGTATGAAGGCTTCCTGCAGGCCCGCTTGCCGCAAGAATGGTAACCCCGGCCTCAACAGTCAAACCGCTCTCCAGGCAGCAGGTCACGGTTGCCCCGCACTGTTCAAGAACACGTGCAGCCTCTTCCGTACAGCACAGCACCGTTGAATCACGGCTTGTAAACGTTATTTCACCCATCAGAGAGCCAATGCCAAGCAGTGATGTGGTTATATCCCCGTAAGGCACATCCTCTTCGATAAATCGCTCGATATCTCGGTCAGACAGTCGATACAGCATAATGTTTCTGCTTTTACAGGGACGTTTTATAGTAAGACAGGATAACGAATTGCAATCTTTTATGAAACATGATTCCAAGTGAGCATCATGACATCATGCATCAATATGGGATTTTCGGGATTCCAGACAGGAGTGTGTTGTGGACTTAAAGAATTCTTGGTATGTAAAATACACACTGGGGGATGTGTGTTGCAGGAAAATAAGCACTGACAGGATTTGTTTGAAGCCTTGTAATAATGGCAGACGTAATTATAATGCTTCTTTGTTCATGCGACGCTTGCCGTAAATTGCCATGAAAAGCATGCCGGTGCCAAGCAGTATTATGGTGCTGGGTTCGGGGTTATGGGCGCTGGCAACAAGACCCTGGTACGTAGTTAAATTGCCGTTTACGTCTTTACCGGGAGTGATCCAGAAGAATTGAGAGATGTCCCCGGAATGGGTATCTGCAGCATTGACGTATGTTGTGTAGAGATTTGCTATATTAGCGTTGTGGGCGTTGTAGTAATTCATATCCAAGTTATACACTCCTGCAGCATTAGACTCGTGCCAGATAGCAGCCTGTAGAGCTATTGCCTGGTCTCCCTGTCCACCAGTGCCGTATGTTGTTAACAGATAAGCAACCCTGTCAGCATGGTATACCTGATTACCATATATATTGCCTAGGGTGTTTACAGTGGTATTAGGATAATTAGCAGGAACATAGACGTTTGTAAAAAGATCAACACAGTAGAGGTAGTCGAGTTTCGTCCCGTTAAGATAAGATGTGTCAATAGAGCCGCCACCCTCAGATGTGTATTTGCCATTCACTATAGAAGCAATCTGCGAGAAACTTCCGCCTAAATCAAGGATCGCATCAGTGGCCATTGCGCTTGTTGCGAACGTCAACATTGACACTGCCAGTAACGCTATAATCTTCTTTTTCATTTTCAGTACCTCCATTGTGGTTTATTGCGTACACAACGCGCGATCTACCATTCTTCACCCTCATTTATGACAATGAATTTCAATTATCATGCCGAAAAGCTTGATAATAAGTGAATTTCAGTATATATAAGGGGGTGATGGTGGGTTATTTATATATAATACATATACTTATAGGATTATATATTATATATACAAGTATTGTTTATCAAAATACATGACGTATACAAAAGCGTTTCGTATTGTCTTGTATTGTCTCAAAAAAGAGCAATGTCTCATTTTGGGGAGTCTACGAAGAGGCCATGGCGGCTATAGCCAGGGCGCTCAGTCATCCGGTCCGACAGAAAATATTGAAACAGCTTGCGACGCTTGAATGTTGTTGTAACGGGGAACTGAGAGAACTGACTCCCATGGTGCAGTCAGCGATTTCACAGCATCTTAAAGCTCTTCTCAAAGCCTGCTTGATTCTGGGATTGATTAATCCGACCAGCGTAGCGGAAGCTGTTGTTAGCTCTATGTGCGACTGTTTCGCGACAACCTTCAGGTATGGCTTCCAGAGTGAAAAACGAGCGATGGATTTCCGCAGTTTTTGTGGCAGCTGTGTCGTGTACCCTGGTCTATGATAACCTTGAGTGGTTTGCCGCTCGGCAGCTTCAGATCGCTGGGATAAACTGGGCAAACCATAAAGGGGAAACCCTGCATTTTTTTATCTTTCCTTATTCCTGTCTCGTGCACAAATCCTTTGGACTATAGGGATTAAGCTTTTTTAATTCAATTTTGCTATATTCCAAGCTTTAATTGTTAACGTGCCGATTTGGTATCGGGATGTCACCTGTAACATTTTTTCCTATCAGTTAAGTGTAAAAGCACATGCCTCGCTATACTCCTGAACAGCTTGTTAAACGAAATGCCTCCATCTGGACCGATATTCAGATCATTCTTGCACCGATACAGTTTATGCTTTTTGTTGCCGGGGTCACCACAACCGCGCTCTATGCCAATGGTCTTTTAGTAACGAAATTTTACTGGGTCAGCATTGCAATTCTTTTTAAAACACTGTTTTTTGCCCTTCTTTTCATTACGGGTATGTTTTTTGAAAAGGAGGTTTTCAATAAATGGGTATACTCAAAAGAGTTTGTCTGGGAAGATATCGGAAGCACCGTAGCTTCGGTATTCCATCTCCTGTATTTTGTTATGGCTTTCCTGGGCTATCCTGAACATGTGCTTATATGGGAAGCTTTTCTGGCTTATTTTACCTATGTGATCAATGCACTGCAATACCTGGTCAGGATCATTCTTGAAAAACTCAATGAACGCCGACTTCGCATTGATGGTCAAATCTGACCATATCTGTTTTTTATTGTTAAATGCCGAATATCTAATGAAATACAGTTTTAAAAGACTTTGGAATACTACTTTTCTCTTTGTCGGACCAGCCTGGTATGTGCTTGTATGGATGATATGGTCTTCCGGTCAAGTGCAGACAATTGGCGACAAGTTGACATTTCTTGGGGCTATTATTCCAGGTTTTCTCATTATTTACAGTGCCGGATTTTTTATTGAGGGATGGCACGAAAAGAAGCAAAAAAAAGGTCATCCCTGAACCGGGTTTCCTGTACTGGCTATCGATATTTTTTTTAAATACATGCCGTGTCCCGGCGTGAGACGTATTATTTCCTATGCAGAACCTCTGGAATGACTCTGATCTTCAACGCTCAGTCAGAGAGCAGTGCAGCTCTCCCGAGATACCATCTGAACTGGCCGAACTGGTTTATGCTTCCCGGCTTCTTGGAAGTGAAAGTTCTCTGGTGATGCACGGCGGGGGAAATACCTCTGTTAAATGCGAACTTGCTGACATGGTTGGTAACCGTGCTGAAGTGCTCTTGATAAAAGCCAGCGGAATTGATTTGAGCAGGGTCACCGGCCTTGATTACACACCCCTCCGACTTGGTCCCCTTCGCAAGTTGGGAGAGCTTTTTAGTCGAAATGACAGTGCAAGTGAAGAGGCTCTCCGGAGATTTTCGACAAAAGAATTTAAATATCTTCTGCTTCTGAATATGTTCAGTCTAACCGATCATATGACTGAGCAGAGGCTGACCCCTTCAATTGAGACGCTTCTTCACTCTTTTCTTCCACACAGGTTTATTCTTCATACTCACTCATTCGCACTGCTTACCATCAGTAATCAACCGGATGGTGTGAGGCTTTGCCGCGAAACCCTTGGTGAAAGCTTTGCTTCTGTTCCCTATATCAAACCAGGTATTGGTCTTGCCCGATCGGCAGCTGTTGTTTATGAGGCAAATCCCGAAATTAAGGGCTTGGTGCTGCAGAAACATGGTTTGGTAACTTTTGGCTCAACAGCCAGAGAAGCCTACAGCCGGATGATTGATGCGGTCAGCAGACTTGAAGACCGGATTGCGTCGGCAGGCAGGAAAACCTTCACTCCAGTAACGCTTCCGCTCTCAATAGCTCCGGTCGAAGTCACTGCTCCTGTCATCAGGGGGGCATGTGTTGATGAAAAGTCTCCAGGCACCCGAGAGTACCAGCAGTTCATTCTGGATTTCCGTACTTCAGAAACTATTCTTGAGTATGTCAACAGTGCTGATCTTGCTCGTATGAGCCAGAAAGGAGCCATGACTCCTGACTTCATTATCAGAACCAAAAATAAGCCGCTTGTGCTTCCTCCGCCGGATGCTGCGGATCTTCCCGGCTTCAAGAGTGCTGTGCAGGCGTCCGTTCAACGCTACCGCCAGGAATACGTCGACTACTTTGATGTGCAGCAGCATGCATCAGGCATGCAGGTAACCATGCTCGATCCACTTCCGAGAGTGGTTCTTGTTCCCGGCTTAGGGCTGTTCGGACTTGGCAGAACTGCTGCATCAGCCGCAGTCAATGCGGATATTGCGGCATGCACTGCCTCAGCAATCCTTGCGGCTGAATCGGTTGGCGAATTTGAATCCATCAATGACCGTGAAGCCTTTGAGATAGAGTACTGGGACATGGAACAGGCAAAGATAAACAAGGTTCATCATGATGTCTTTGCCGGAAAAGTTGTCATGGTTACCGGAGCAGCAAGCGGGATTGGCCTTGCAACAGCCAAAGCATTCCGGCAGAAAGGTGCAGAACTTGTTATTCTGGATCTTTCTCTTGAATCACTCGAACGGGCAGCAGACGACCTTGGCGGCAACGTCCTTGCTTTGCCCTGTGACGTTACTTCCCGCACAGCTGTACGTTCTGCTTTTGATGCTGTCTGCCGCCGTTTTGGCGGCCTGGATATTGTTGTTTCCAATGTTGGTGCTGCCATACAGGGGCGCATTGGCGAAGTTGCCGATGAAGTGCTGCGCAAAAGCTTTGAACTTAACTTCTTTTCACACCAGTCTATTGCCCAGGAAGCCGTAAAGATCATGAAACTGCAGGGAACGGGCGGTGTATTGCTTTTTAATGTTTCAAAACAGGCAGTCAATCCAGGTCCGGACTTCGGCCCTTATGGCCTGCCTAAGGCTGCAACAATGTTTCTTGTTCGTCAATATGCCCTTGATCACGGACGTGACGGCATTCGTTCAAACGGTATCAATGCCGACCGTATCCGCAGCGGCCTGCTTACCGAAGAGATGATAAAAGCCCGGTCGACAGCCCGCGGCCTGAGTGAAAGAGAGTACATGGCAGGAAACCTTCTGCAGTTGGAGGTTACCGCAGAAGACGTTGCAGAGGCATTTGTACACCTTGCACTTGAGACAAGAACAACAGGTTCAATGACGACGGTAGATGGCGGCAATATTGCAGCTGCGCTCCGTTGAATGAAAGAGACAGTACAAAAACAATCATAACCGAAAAGAGGAGATGCATCACTATGGCTGAATACGATAAAGACAAGCAGGCAAAAGAGTATCATCTTGATACTCCGTTCAACAACTATGGTTTTTTCCTGAAAGGCGCCCACTCTCTCGATTGGGGAATGAAAAACCGCCTGTCGAGGATATTCCGGCCCGATACCGGAAAAACTGTTATGCTCGCTATCGATCATGGTTATTTCCAGGGCCCGACTACAGGTCTTGAACGTCCTGATGTCAATATTGTACCGCTTATGCCCTATGCTGATGCCATCATGCTGACCCGTGGTATTCTGCGTACCACTGTTCCACCTGTTCTTACCAGAGCAGTAGTCATGCGTTGCAGCGGTGGTCCGAGCATTCTCAAGGAGCTCTCCGATGAGGAACTGGCGGTTGATATTGAGGATGCAATCCGTATGAATGTAGCCGCAATAACCCTCCAGATTTTTGTCGGCGGTGAATTTGAGACCCGATCAATTCACAACATGACACGGCTGGTCGACATGGGCCTTCGTTACGGAATCCCGACAATGGCAGTTACCGCAGTCGGCAAGGATATGGTTCGGGATGCCAAATACTTCAGACTTGCCTGCAGGATGGCAGCCGAGCTCGGCGCACAGATTGTTAAAACCTACTATGTCCCTGAAGACTTTGAAACGATTACTGCATCATGTCCGGTACCGATTGTTATGGCCGGAGGAAAAAAAATCTCCGAACTTGAAGCTTTGACGATGTCCTGGAGTGCAATCCAGGGAGGTGCTTCCGGAGTTGATATGGGGAGGAATATTTTTCAGAGTGATACCCCTCTTGCCATGATGAAAGCTGTGAACAAGGTCGTGCATGAGCAGATGAATCCCAGGGATGCCTTCGAGTATTTCAATACCATAAAGGCTGAGGGATAACCGTTAAAAAAATTGTCGATCACTTCGGCAGGCCGTCTGGCCTGCTTCAGTGCATTTGTTCAGTTTATTTTTATTCATGGGAACTCTTCTGCTTCTAACGGATAGCCGGAGCAGTGGGTATGACATTTTTTTATGAATACTGAGGATATCAAAGGTTTTTTTGCCTCTAAGGAGCAGCTTGACATGGCTGACTACCTGACGCTCGATTACTACCTTGAATGTGTAGGGGATATAGAGACGGCTCTTGCGCATTTCTGCAGCGAGCAATCCACCGCACAGTGGAAGCGCGTTGATTATGATGAAGACTTTCGCCCGAAATATGCTGCCAAAGTTATCAGCCTCACCGTAGAGGGGGAGCTGCCTGAGCTTAGTTATCCTGTAAGGCATTCCGAATCAGGTGCTATTCATGCCTGCCGTGTTACAATTGCTCATCCTCATCGCAACTTCGGCCCGAAATTGCCTAATCTGCTCTCCGCAGTATGTGGGGAAGGAGTGTTTTTTACTCCAGGTGTGCCGGTGGTCAAGCTGCTTGACATCAGGTTTCCGGAATCATATCTTCTTGCCTTTGATGGTCCAAAATTTGGTATTGAAGGTATCCGTGATCTTCTCCAGGCGTATGACAGGCCAATATTTTTCGGTGTTGTGAAGCCGAATATCGGTCTCACTCCTGCCCATTTTGCTGAAATTGCCTACCAGAGCTGGCTTGGTGGTCTTGATATTGCTAAAGACGATGAGATGCTTGCCGATGTCGATTGGTCAACACTCATTGAGCGATCCCATGCTCTTGGAGAGGCAAGATTGAAGGCGGAACGGGAGACCGGTGTACCGAAAGTGTATCTTGCCAATATCACTGATGAGGTTGACCGCCTGATCGAGCAGCACGATATCGCAGTCAGAAATGGGGCCAATGCTCTCCTTATTAATGCTCTTCCTGTCGGGCTCAGTGCTGTCAGAATGCTGGCAAGACATACAAAAGTTCCTCTTATCGGACACTTTCCGTTTATTGCGGCCTTCAGCAGAATGGAAAAATACGGTATTCATTCAAGGGTTATGACCAAGCTTCAGCGGCTTGCAGGTCTCGATTCGATTATCATGCCCGGATTTGGAGGAAGAATGATGACCCCCGAAGAAGAAGTCAAGGATAATATCAAGGAGTGCCTGCAGGAGTTCGGCCATATTAAACGATCACTTCCAGTTCCAGGAGGCAGCGATTCTGCTCTTACGCTTGAAACCGTCTACGAGCATGTCGGCAGTGTGGATTTCGGCTTTGTGCCCGGCCGTGGTATTTTTGGTCATCCCATGGGACCTAAAGCTGGAGCAGCGAGCATCCGGCAGGCATGGGAGGCTATTGAACAGGGTATTCCTCTTGAAACATATGCAGCAGGGCGGCCTGAACTTCAGGCAATGGTTGACAGCGTAAAGAAAAAAAGTCAGAGCAAGTAACGTAAGCCAGGTTTGAGTATGGGTATACTCGATGATAAAGTTGCCATCATTACCGGCTCCACCAAAGGAATCGGTAAGGCAATAGCTCATGAGTTTGTGCGGGAAGGTGCAAAAGTGGTTATAACCTCTTCTTCGAATGCCAATGTTCAGGCCGCGCTATCGGAATTTCCTCCGGATTCTGTATGCGGCCTTGTTTGCAATGTTGTTTCGTCAGTTGCTATGGAACAGCTTATTGCTGCTGCTATCGACAGGTTCGGCAGGATGGATTGTTTTATCAACAATGCGGGGATATCAGATCCGTTCAGGAGCATTACTGAAAGCGATCCTGATGAATGGGGAAAGGTCATCGATACCAATCTTAAAGGTACTTACAACGGGTGCCGCGCAGCCATAAACTACTTTCTCAAAGAACAGAAAAGCGGAAAGATCATTAATATGGCTGGTTCCGGTACGGACAGGGGCTCTAATACACCATGGATCAGCGCTTACGGTTCTACAAAAGCAGCCATTGCCAGGCTTACCTATGCGGTTGCTGAAGAATACAGGCATACAGGTATTTCTGTCATGCTGTTGCATCCCGGTCTTGTCCGGACAGCTATGGTCAGTTCTGACAATCCTACTCCTGAACTTTCCCGACAATTGGCTGCCTTCAACACCATTCTTGATATTTTTGCGCAGCCTCCTCTCGTTGCAGCCAAGCTTGCGGTAAAACTTGCATCGGGCTGGAGTGATTTGAAAACAGGGGTCTACTTTTCCGCTTTAAATGGAAGAAGAAAAAAAATGTTGCTCCTGACCTATCCCTTCCGTAAAATACTTAACAGAATTGACCGTCGAACCTATTAATCCGAGGTCTGTCATGCTGAAGGAAGGCGTTGCCGGATTCCTGTTTTTGATGCTTGTAGCAGTTTCTCTTCAGGGCTGTTACAGCTTTACAGGTTCATCAATACCTCCGCACCTCAAAACTATTGCAATACCTGTTATTGATGATCGTTCCGGTGCAGGAATCGCTCAGTTCAGGTCTGAATTAACCAGGGGTCTTGTCGATAAAATAGAGTCACAAAGTCCGCTTCGCTTTACGCCATCCATGGCAAGTGCGGATGCTCTGCTGGAAGGGGCTATTATCTCCTTTTCTGATACCCCAAGTCAGCTCTCCAGCAAAACGGAACGGGCTCTTACCAATCGGATTTCTCTTATTGTGCAGGTTACGATGACAGACCGGGTGAAAAAAAAATTGTTTTTTACTCAATCATTTGTCGGAATTGCTGATTATTATGCAGGTAATTATGTTGCACAGCAGGAGGCAGTCCGATATTGCGTGGCTCAGATTATTGATGAAATCTTTGATCGGGTTGTTTCGGGTTGGTAATGTCAGCTATGTATCAGTTAAAGGAGTGATTCATGGGATTGCAAAAGAATGTCGAGTACCGGTTCGAACTTGCGCGAGGCTTTCTTAATGAAGCAGAGCTGGATTACTCCCTCAAAAGATGGCGCTCTTGCGTTGCAGGTTCCATAATGGTTGTTGAACATACCGGGCTTGCCGTATTGATGCTTTTCGGTGTATCTTCTTTTACCCATAAGCCGGGTATGCATTTATCACAACTGATTTCAGAAGGAACGGTCTCGGAAGAAATCGCCGTTCTGGTTCAGGAACTCCTTCCTGAGCTTGAACAATATGATTCTTATGAAAAAATGCTGGCTAAATATGGTGATGAATCTGCATACAAGCTTCCCTGGGATATTTTCAAAGAGCAGGAAGGATTGATGGCAATTGAATCTGCCCGCAAGTGTATTCGGGTAAGTTCCGAAATCGCAACACTGGTTAGCAATGTTTTGTCTTGATTCAACAAATCAACGGTTATGAAAGGAATTCTGGCCGATAGATCAGCAGCACCCGTTGCCATCGTAGTAAGCGAAAAAACCGCTATCATCGCCAGTGGATTTATCCCCGATTACCTCTGGTTTGCCTCAAACAACTCCACCACCGCCAGGTAAAACTCTACCCCGACACCTCGGAGCCTGCGAAAAATGGCAAACCATAGCCGCCAGCCTACCCAACGTCACCGTATCCACCATCCTCGAAAAACGAGCCATCCCCGCCGACCGAACCCAGGGCATATACCTCGCCGACTACCTCCTCGATGTACACAATCCACTATTATGAGCACAAAAACCGGTAATTCCTTTGCTGAACCTTTCTTATTCTCCTGTTTCGGCAATATCTTGATAAGAATGCAAACGGGAGCTACCGGCTCGACTTGTTGAAGGCTGAAGCAGAGCTTAAATCATCAGGTATCTACGTTCTTATCCAGAGATAAACGGTCTGCTTTTTCAGAATTAGGCAGATCGGTCTAAAAAATGTTAAGCGAATATCAGCCAAGTACAGCAATATTTTGCAAAAATATATCTGCCGACAGTCAGGCATCCGCGAGTTATCTTCAAAAGTTGTGTTTCTGGACATTCGTGACTAATTGATTTGCAAGTGCTACCTTGAAGTAAAAAAGGAGCACAAGACACGACAACTTTGACTATACCCTACACTTTTGAACTAAAATACGACATAAAAAACTTAAAAATTGACAAGACAGAAAAGAAATAACTGTGGCCAACACGTGTTTTGCGTCAGGCGGTGTGACGTGCAAACTTGGAGCTTTGTGCTACATTCAAGTTAAGTGCTTATTGACAGCGTAGTACTCCGAAACCCTTCCGAACGCAAAGCTCCATAACGTTGCAGGTTAAATCATCGTTCAAGTCACTACGTCTCATTTCCCCACCAGCCCATAAAGCAACCTTCACCCTCCACCTCCAGAACTAACGGGAGCATCCAGTTCCCCCTCAACCACCTCCAGCACATCATCCCGCTCCAGCACCACCCGCGCCAACTGCCGGTCAATCTCCCGGTGCAACGTCGGCGACCCGATCTTCGCCGTCACCTCCTTCGCCCGTATCAGAAAATCCAGATCAGCCCGCCGGTCCCTCTGCTCAAACCGATGCGGATAGGTCATCACCACATTCGCCGCATCATAATCCACCCCCTCCAACCGGCAAAAAATCCTGAACAACTGATTCTCCGTCAACGCAAACTGAGCCGCCCTCTCCGCCAAGAGCGTATTCAAAATCTGAAACTCCGTCTCAATCGCCAACATCCTGCAAATCACTCACCGCAACCCGGCGCTTCAATGATGTGAGCCCGACAGTATGTACTGTTTATAGATTGGAATAAGGAGTGTTTATAGCCCGTTAAGTTGATAGGTAGAATGGATGATGTATAATTTCCCTCCTGATGTCCTAATGCGCAAAGGCCCTTGTGATAGCCTCCGGTTCATAGGCAATGACGGTTAAAAGAATCCGGGCCGCCCGATCAGGCTGCCAGCGTTTTTGTTCCCAATCCTGCACCGCCCTGACGTCAAACCCGAACCGCAAAGAAAATTCCGGTTGAGTCAACCCCAAACTGTTGCGGATAGACTTAACGTCGATCTCCTCAGGAACATTGACGTTAAAGCCGTCAGAAATTTCACCGCGAGCATAGGCCAGTGCCTGGTTTGCGGACTTGATAAGTTTATTTCCTGCTTTGGACATAGCCTTTAACTCCTTTCTTGTAAACATCAGCAAGCGATCCTAAAATTTGCTTCAGTTCATTTCTTTCAGTTTGCGATAAATTTGTTCTTTCGCCTTTTGAAAATATGACAATAGAAACACGGGAATATCTTCTCCGGCATAAAAAGTAACCACCAAAAATACCACCAAAACAGTTCTGTTGCTCAGTTCGAGTCCTTAAAATCATTGCACGACCTTCCACGCAAATTCCCATCAACCACCTCCAGCACACCATTCTGCTCCTGTTGCAACATAGGCGCCTCAATTTGACTTGCCAAAGCAGTGAAGTCGAACATCAACGATGTAAAGCTCTACACTGATCTTGGAAAGATTATAAGAAAACTGCATTATTATCTTGTCTTAATGCATAACCTCGCCTGTTAACGGTATCTGTTGAGAAAGAAAAGTTTGTACTGCTATAATTCTAACCTTCAACAAGAGCGGATAAGGTTTACATGATTTTGTATCGTTTTAGGCTGATTGGTACAAACTGGGATGATAAACAGGTTTTGGCATTATCTGTCATTTTAAAACATTCCTGAAATGAGTTTTAAGAGTAAGGGTTCTATTTTCAACTATTACCACGCAGTTTCCCATAGGTCCTTGGTGCCAGAGGCTGAACAATCCGTAGGTGAAACGTGGGTTGATGGCGTCTTGATTACCTCTGCAGTGACCGGCAAGATAGATGTGCTTCAAGCGAGAAACGAGGTGGCTGCTGCATGAAATTTGAGAGCTTCAAGGCCGGTCGATGGCAGCAGCGCTATCAATACAAAAGCTTCGAGCCCCTGCCTGTCAACCACGGCTGGACATGGGAAGATCCAACGATTAACGTCTTGCTGGAGCAAGCCACCCGAGCTCTTGGGGAATTAAACGCCTTTTCGCTGATCGTGCCAGATATTGACCTGTTTATTCAAATGCATGTGGTCAAGGAGGCTCAGACCTCCAGTAAAATTGAGGGCACCCAGACAGGTATCAACGAAGCTCTTTTACCAGAAGAGCAGATTCTTCCGGAAAAGCGCGATGATTGGCGCGAAGTGCGTAACTATATCGAAGGGGTAAATATTGCCATTGCCAAGCTGAAGGATTTGCCACTCTCAAATCGGTTGTTGAAACAGACTCATGCCATTCTGATGCAGGGTGTTCGTGGTGCGTACAAACAACCCGGTGAATTTCGTGTCAGCCAGAATTGGATTGGCGGTTCCAGTTTAACGGATGCCACGTTCATTCCTCCCCATCAAGACAGCGTAGCCGAATTGATGGGGGATCTTGAGAAGTTCTGGCATAATCAGGAAATCATGGTTCCTCACTTGGTGCGTCTTGCCATTAGCCACTACCAGTTCGAGACCATACACCCCTTTTTGGACGGTAATGGTCGTATTGGCCGCCTGATGATTCCGCTTTATCTGGTCAGTATGGGTTTGCTGGCCAAACCATCCCTCTACCTATCGGATTTCTTTGAACGCAACCGCTCCAGCTATTATGATGCCCTGACGCAGGTGCGAGTCAGTAATGACCTGATCCATTGGGTGCGGTTTTTTCTCAATGGAGTGGCTCAGACCGCAACCAAAGGACGAGAGGTATTCGGGCAGATTTTAACCCTTCGTACCGAAGTCGAGCAATCTGTGCTGACAATGGGCAAGCGCGCCCCCTCTGCACGACTTGCCCTGAACCTGTTGTATCGTAAACCTATTATTGAGGCGACTGACTTTGAACAGGCTTTGGCGGTGAGCACTCCTACGGCGAATTCTTTGATTAAGGCATTGATTGATAAGCAAATAGTTGTTGAGATTACCGGTCAACAACGAGGTCGGGTCTATTCCTTTAATCGTTACATCAATCTGTTCGTTAGTTAAGGATAGATGTTTTTGTTTAACTAACTATCTTTATAAGTAAAGGATGGCGTACGGTGTCATCCACCATCCTCGAAAAACGAGCCATCCCTGCCGACCAAACCAAAGGCATCAATCTCGCCGACTACCTCCTCGACGTACACAATCATTCTTGCCAAAGCCAGATGAACAATTAAAATTAATTGCAGAAGATAACAATACTTGATCTAAGCAGACTACCCAGCTCCCGACCCACACCTTTTTGGTTGTATTGGAGTTTTTCGAGTGAAAAAAAGCTCTTTACCGGCGGTACGGCTGCCAGTTGTTGCAGTGAAAAATTGCGCTTTCAAGCCAGGGTCAGGCGGACAGCTCAAAAAAGAACCTTCAGGCAGACGAAAAAGCCGATCAAGTTCCCGGTATTCTGCATGTAGGGAATGGTAAGGTAGTGTATGGTAGTTTTGCGCCCTACACACCGGAGAGGCTTGCCACCATTGGTAAATATAGTCAATGCAGCAAATGCACCGTTTCAGAAGAGAATAAAAATTCACTCTTCAAAAGTTTACTCTCTCCATTTCCTTGCTTATCTTGACTTTTCAAGTTATTCCTTAATTATGCAGAAAACTTGAAAAACGGAAATAATTATTTATAGAGCCTCTCCTAAAAAACAAACATGAAAGGTATTATTCTTGCGGGCGGATCTGGCACTCGACTTTATCCTGTTACCAGGGCGATATCAAAACAGCTTCTGCCAGTGTATGATAAACCTATGATTTATTATCCTCTGACCACACTGATGCTTTCAGGGATCAGGGATATTCTTATTATAACAACACCTGAAGATCAGCCGATGTTCAGGAAGCTGCTTGGAGACGGCAGTGACTGGGGCCTCTCTCTCTCATACATCGTTCAGCCCTCTCCTGACGGGCTTGCCCAGGCGTTCATTCTTGGCGAAGCGTTTATCGGGAGTGACGATGTTACACTTATTCTTGGCGATAACATATTTTTCGGTTATGCCTTCACTCCAATGCTTGAGGCGGCAGTGCAGACGGTGCAGACCGAGCATAAAGCCAACATTTTCGGTTACTATGTCAGTGACCCGGAGCGTTATGGTGTAGCAGAGTTTGATTCAGAGGGGAATGTGATTTCAATTGCAGAAAAACCTCAGAATCCGAAATCGAATTATGCCGTTGTCGGACTTTATTTTTATCCAAATAATGTTATTGAAATTGCTCATCAGATCAAGCCATCCCCGAGGGGTGAGCTTGAAATTACTACGGTTAATGAAGAGTATCTGAACCGGCGGCAGCTGAAGTGCTCTATGCTGGGGCGGGGTTTTGCCTGGCTTGATACTGGAACTCATGAAGCATTCCAGGAAGCAGGCAACTTTATTCAAACAGTAGAAAAAAGGCAGGGGTTGAAAATTGCCTGTCCTGAAGAAATTGCTTGGCGAAACGGCTGGATCACTGATGAAGAGCTGCTGCGGTTATCCCAGCCGCTTATGAAAAGCCAGTACGGACAGTATCTTGTGCGCCTCCATACCATGGGATAAGTTTTTTTAAGCAATAGTTATCGGTCCAACGTTTATGCAAATCACTCCTTCAGCCATTCCTGATGTCCTTATGTTTAAACCGACAGTGTTCGGGGATGATCGAGGGTATTTTTTGGAGTCGTACAGGCAGGATATCTTTGAAGAGCATGTAGGCCATATATCGTTTGTTCAGGACAATGAGTCGAAGTCTGGTTTCGGTGTGCTCCGTGGTCTTCATTTTCAGAAACCGCCTTTTACTCAATCCAAGCTTGTGCGTGTGGTGTATGGACAGGTTCTTGATGTTGCCGTTGATATACGTCTCGGCTCACCATGGTATGGCCGTCATGTAACATGTCTCCTTGATGCTGATCGGAAAAATATGCTTTGGGTTCCTAAAGGCTTTGCTCACGGATTTCTGGTTCTCTCACCAGAGGCTGTTTTTGCCTACAAGTGCGATAATTATTACATGCCCTCCCATGATGCCGGTCTTCTCTGGAATGATCCGGCCATTGGTATAGAGTGGCAGATTCCGGAAGAAGAGGTCAGAGTTTCCGGTAAAGATGCCGTTCAGCCATGTTTAGGTGCCATAGAGCATTTTCCCTATGAGGAGTATCGGCAGGAAAAACTGTATCCCAGGATTTAGCAGGTTTGTAACCCTTAGTATCCATTGCAGCCTTTGATTTTATTCCATCATATTTTTCTGGTATGCTCATGAATATTCTTGTTACCGGCAGCAAAGGTCAACTGGGGTCTGAGCTGCATGAGTTGTCGGTCAACTGCGGCAAACGGCAGTTTTTTTTCTATGATCTTCCTGAACTTGATATCACAAGCCATGAACTCGTCGATAGTTTATGCCGCGAACACGGGATTAATGTTATAGTGAATTGTGCGGCATATACCGCCGTAGACAAGGCTGAAACCGACGCTGATACGGCGTACCGTGTTAACAGGGATGGTTCAGCTGTGCTGGCAGAATGTGCTAAAGAGCACAATGCCCTTCTGATCCATATTTCGACTGATTATGTGTTTAATGGAGAGTCCTGGACCCCATATAGGGAAAAAGATCCAGCCTCTCCTCGAGGTGTTTACGGAAAGTCGAAATGGGAAGGTGAGAAGAGAATTCATCAGATTGCTCCCTCATATATGATTATCAGAACCTCATGGCTCTATTCTGCTTATGGCGCTAACTTTGTCAAAACCATGCTTCGGCTTGGTGCAGAACGCGACACGCTGAATGTTGTGAATGACCAGATCGGCACGCCGACCTATGCCGGCGATCTTGCTGCGGCAGTCGTTACGATTCTCGAGCACGTTGATCCCGATAAACTGTATAAAGAGACCTATCATTATTCCAATGAAGGGGTTTGTTCGTGGTATGATTTTGCTGTAGCCATTATGGATCTTGCTGGATTATCCTGCAGGGTAGTACCGGTGGCAAGCGCCCACTATCCTCAGATTGCACCAAGACCAGGTTTCAGCGTTCTTGACAAGTCGGCCATCAAGCAGGATTGGGGAGTGGAAATTCCATACTGGCGGGACTCCCTTGCAAGTTTGCTTGAAAAGATTCAGACGCGGGCATAAGAATAAACCAACACTTTTTGGCAGAAGGAAAGCAGGGACAACCATTAAATAATCGGAACACTAATGCATATTCTGATCACCGGAGGAGCAGGGTTTATAGGGTCGCATGTTGTCAGGCATTTTTTGAAGAGCTATCCATCATACACTATAACCAATCTGGACAATCTGACCTATGCCGGCAACCTTGCCAACCTGAAGGATGTTGACACTCTGCCGAACTACCGTTTTATAAAAGGGGATATTACTGATGGAGCTTTTCTTCAGCGATTGTTTCAGGAGTCATGCTTTGATGGAGTAATTCATCTCGCTGCTGAGTCTCACGTAGACCGTTCCATTGCAAATCCGACAGACTTTGTCGTTACCAATGTCCTTGGGACGGTTAATCTGCTCAATGCAGCAAAAGCCTGCTGGCAGTCAGATGTTGAAGGAAAGAGGTTTTACCATATTTCAACTGATGAAGTGTACGGTTCTCTGCAAAAAGAGGGACTGTTTACCGAAAAAACTGCCTACGATCCCCATAGCCCCTATTCAGCCTCAAAGGCTTCTTCCGATCATTTTGTCAGGGCTTACCATGATACCTATAAGTTGCCGATTGTGATCAGCAACTGCTCCAACAATTATGGATCTTTCCAGTTTCCCGAAAAACTTATTCCTCTTTTCATCAATAATATTGTGCACAACAAACCGCTTCCGGTCTATGGTAAAGGAGAGAACATTCGTGACTGGCTCTGGGTTGTTGATCATGCCCAGGCTATCGATGTAATTTATCATCAGGGCAGTAATGGAGAAACTTATAATATTGGTGGTCATAATGAATGGAGTAACATCGATCTGATCAGGCTTCTCTGCCGGATTATGGACACAAAGCTTGGTCGTGCTGACGGTGAGTCAGAAAAACTTGTTGCCTATGTTACCGACAGGGCCGGTCACGACCTTCGCTATGCCATTGATTCGTCGAAACTGCAGCGTGAACTTGGCTGGGTACCTTCAATATCGTTTGAAAAAGGGCTTGAGCTGACCATTGACTGGTATCTGTCAAATGCAGAGTGGCTTGACAATGTTACTTCGGGCGGGTATCAGCATTATTACGAAGAGATGTATGGCGGAAGGTGAAATAGCGATTACTTGATCTAAACATTGAACTCAAGGTCTTTTTATGCGAATTCTGGTGATAGGCGGAGCTGGTTATATCGGCAGTCATGTTGCAAGAGCTTTTCTTGACCGTGGTTACTCGGTGACCGTGTTTGACAATTTTCAGACCGGCTTGAGAGAAAATCTTTTTGATGAAGCCGTGTTTATGCATGGTGATATCATGCGTCCCGAACAGCTGAGGGCAGTCATGGCCGGAGGGTTTGACGGATGTGTTCACCTGGCGGCCCTGAAAGCTGCCGGTCAGTCAATGCTGAAGCCCGAACTCTATGCTGAAGCCAATATCGCCGGGACCATCAACATCCTCAGCCAGGCATCTGCTGCAGGCATTACAAGGGTTATCTTTTCCTCTTCGGCTGCAGTCTATGGCACTCCCCAATACCTTCCGATTGATGAGGATCACCCAAAGGAACCTGAGAACTTTTATGGGTTTACCAAGCTTGAAATAGAGCGCTTGCTGGACTGGTATGATCGGCTCAAAGGGACGCGGTACGCTGCAATCCGCTATTTTAACGCCGCAGGTTACGATGTTCAGGGAAGAATCAAGGGCCTTGAGCTTAATCCGGAAAACCTTCTGCCGATAGTGATGGAAACAGCTGCAGGTATACGGCCTGCACTCTCCATATTTGGCGATGATTATCCGACACGTGACGGAAGCTGCATCCGCGACTATGTGCATGTCAGCGATCTTGCCGAAGCGCATGTCACAGCATTTGAATATATTCTGCATCAGGACCAGAGCATTACGGTAAATCTCGGCAGCCAGACAGGTGTATCTGTTTTTGAAATGATTGAACATGCTCGAGCAATCACTGGCAGGTCAGTTTCTGCAGAGGTTACAGGAAGGCGTGCCGGAGATCCTTCCGAACTTGTGGCCTCATCTGCCAAGGCTCGTAAGCTGCTTGGATGGGTGCCGAAATACAGCGATGTTGATACCCTTATCGGATCAACATGGAAGATGTACGAGAAATTTGTAACCCGTTAACAAACCACTTTTCGTTCATGATTATTCCTGTCATTCTCAGCGGCGGTTCGGGAACCAGGCTGTGGCCTCTCTCCAGGGCATTGTACCCCAAACAGCTGCTTTCGCTGATCGGCGAAAAAACCATGCTGCAGGATACGGTGATTCGCCTTGTCTCAACCGATGATACAGGGCCGGTCTATTGTGTCTGCAATGAGAGTCACCGGTTTCTGGTAGCCGAGCAGCTTCACGAGATCAATACCGATATCGGGGAGATTATCCTTGAACCACAGGGACGCAATACTGCACCAGCCGCAGCTTTAGCGGCAATGCTCATCGCTGAAAAGCATCCCGGCGCTACTATGCTGATACTGCCCGCCGATCATGTTATTCTTGATCCTGCAGCTTTTGGCAGAGCTGTTGCTGCTGGAAAGTCAGTGGCTGAAAAGGGCAGTCTTGTCACATTCGGCATTGTTCCGGTCTCTCCGGAAACCGGATATGGCTATATCAGGGCATCAGTGAACAGTGACGGTAAGCTGGCAGCATACCCGGTTCTTGAATTTGTCGAGAAGCCGGACAAGACAACAGCAGAATTCTATCTTGCTTCGGGGGACTATTTCTGGAATAGCGGCATCTTTCTTTTCAAGGCCGAGGCATATCTTCAGGAGCTTGAAGCCCATGTTCCGGCAATTGTTGCAGCATGCAGGGCGGCATTGCAGAAATCGCATAAAGATCTCGATTTTTTAAGGGTCGATATCGATGCTTTTTGCGCATCTCCTTCTGACTCCATTGACTATGCCGTAATGGAAAAAACGTCAAAAGCAGCTCTTGTCCCTCTCAACGCCGGATGGAATGATGTCGGTGCATGGTCTGCACTCTGGGATGTTCATTTGCGAGACAATGCAGGCAATGTAAAAAAGGGTGATGTGCTGGTGCAGGACGTGAAAAACTGCTATATCCATGCGACGAGTCGTCTTGTTACAGCCGTAGGTATTGATAGTCTTATTGTCGTTGAAACAGCCGATGCAGTGCTTGTTGCCTCGAAGGAGTCTGTTCAGGATGTCAAGATGCTTGTTGAAGAACTGAAAAGGAAAGAACGGGATGAAGCAGAGATTCATCGGCGGGTCTACAGGCCTTGGGGTTCTTATGAAACCGTTGATTTTTCCGAACGCTTCAAAGTCAAACGTATTATAGTAAAACCAGGAGCGGCGCTATCGTTGCAGAAACATCATTATCGGGCGGAACACTGGATTGTGGTAAAGGGAACAGCCCTTGTCAGAGTGGAAGACAGGGAAAGCATATTGTATGAGGACCAGTCTACCTATATTCCTGTCGGGGCACTGCATCGTCTTGAGAATACCGGAGAAACTCCGCTGGAATTGATTGAAGTGCAGTCAGGCAGTTATCTGGGAGAGGACGATATTGTTCGCCTGGAAGACCGGTATGGACGTCAGTGAAATGGAATGTCTTCGCGCTCGGAAACCGTGGAAATCAGGTGTTGAGGATTTGCAGACTTTTTACCGATTTGCTTTGATGGCATGATTAAGTATATTACATTGAATATGTATTGTTTAGTCGGCGTTTAACCTAAATCTCAGTGTCATATGGCTGAAGACATTAAAACTTCCGGTCAGGATAAGCGGAACCAGAGCGATGTTGTTAAAGGGGATTTTTCAACGATCCTGATTGGCGTCGGCACTCTTCTTGACAGTACGATGGCTCCATTAAGCAAAATAGTTGCACAGGCGCTTGATTCCCTGACGGTCGTTGCAAAACAGATCCTTGAAGGTGTCAATTCCTCTATTGGCGGCAAAAAGTAAGAGCCTTGGGTTTTACAGGCATTGAATGCCGGTGTTGTTATAAAAGGATTCAGGCAAGCTTTTCTGTTATTGAAAAGCTTGCCTGTGCTGTTTTAATGCCGGGTTCAAAGAGATTAATTTGTTTATAATTACAGGTAAATTCCCTGTTTTTTATTGAATGATTCTGAAAAAAAATGGACAATAAATTTGTTGAGTATCCATCAAACGTACCATACAGCACTGTAGAAAGAGAAGTTCTGGCGTACTGGAATGAGCATGGGATTTTTCTCAAGAGTCTTGAAGAAAAACCGGCGGACAGGATCTACTCTTTTTATGAAGGGCCTCCTACCGTTAATGGCAAACCAGGTGTTCATCATGTATTCAGCCGTACGATAAAAGATGTCGTGTGTCGTTACAAGACCATGCAGGGTTACCGGGTCCCCCGCAAGGCCGGTTGGGATACCCATGGGTTGCCCGTAGAAATTTCCGTAGAAAAAAAACTTGGTCTTAAAAATAAGGCACAGGTGGTTGAGTACGGAGATGGTGAATTCAATGCCGAGGCAAGGGCACTTGTCTATCATCATATTGACGATAACCGCGAAGGGTGGGGAAAGCTGACCGAGCGGATGGGATACTGGGTTGATATGGATCATCCCTATATAACCTGTACCAATGACTATATCGAGTCAGTCTGGTGGGCTCTGAAAACCATTTTCGACAAGGGACTGATATACAAGGATTATAAAATTGTGCCGCAGGATCCAAAATCCGAAACGGTGCTGAGTTCACATGAGCTTGCCTTGGGCTACAGAGAGGTTAACGATCCAAGTATTTATGTAAAGTTCCACGTCAGGGGATCAGAAGAATCACTGCTTGTCTGGACGACGACACCGTGGACCCTGATTTCAAATGTGGCTCTTTGTGTCGGTTCGGATATTGACTATGTCAGGGTTTCTCATACAGAGAGTGGCGAAGTGATGATTCTTGCCAAGTCACGTCTGCAGGTGCTCCTTGAGAAAAACGATGAAGGGGAATCGCTGTGGAAGGTTATTGCTGAATTGACAGGGCATGATCTGGAAGGCTTGGACTATGAACCTCTTTTCAGGTATCTGCATCCTGAAAAAAAGTGCTGGTACGTTACATCAGGGTCATTTGTTTCAACGGAGGACGGAACCGGTATTGTGCATATTGCTCCGGCTTTTGGCGCTGATGACTATGAGATTGCCAAAAAATACGATTTGCCGATGCTCCAGCCGGTGGCGCGGAACGGATGTTTTACTGCTGAGGTCAGCGATTATGACGGCATGTTTTTCAAGGATACCGATCCGTTGATTATCCGTCAGCTCCGTGATGCAGGAAAGTTGTACCGCAAGGAGATCATAACCCATACCTACCCTTTTTCATGGCGTTATGATGTACCTGTGATCTATTATGCAAGAGAGTCATGGTATATCAGGACTACTGCTGTAGCTGATCGTATGGTGGAGCTCAATAAAACCATTAACTGGTGCCCTCCCGAGATTGGTACGGGACGTTTCGGCAACTGGCTCGAAGATAACAAGGATTGGGCGCTTTCACGAGAGCGCTTCTGGGGCACCCCCCTTCCTCTCTGGGTTTCTGAGAAATTTGTTATTGGCGATGATGCAGCTTCAGGAAAAATGTTCGCGATTGGGTCCGTTGCTGAATTGCGAGAGGGATTCATCGATATTGAAGGAGAGAGGTTTCTTCTCGGAGACGCACTTGACCGTCATCTGGCAGTACTTGATCTGCACAAACCCTTTGTTGACAGAATTTATTTTATCAGGGAGGGGATACGTTTCAACCGGACACCTGAGCTGGTTGATGTGTGGTTCGACAGTGGCTCCATGCCGTTTGCACAGCTGCACTATCCGTTTGAAAATCATGACCTGTTTGAACAGACCTTTCCAGCTGACTTCATTGCCGAGGGCGTTGATCAGACCAGAGGCTGGTTCTATACCATGCATGCCATTGCTACGCTGATATTCGATAAGCCGGCATACAAAAACCTGATCGTGAACGGTCACATTCTTGATAAAAACGGCCACAAAATGTCAAAGTCAAAAGGCAATATGGTTGACCCTTTTGAAACCATGGAGCGTTACGGTGCCGATGCGCTTCGCTGGTATCTTATGGTGACCAGTCCTCCCTGGAGACCAAAATCGTTCAATGCTGATGAGATTGAAGAAGAGCAGCGAAAGTTTTTCCGGGCATTCATCAACAGCTATAATTTTTTTGTGCTCTACGCCAATGTTGATGGCTTTACTTTTTCCGAGCCGAAAATTGAAATTCAGGAACGTTCCGAGCTTGACCGCTGGGTTCTATCGTGCCTGAACACACTGGTTGGGGCTGTTTATGTGCGTATGGAGCAGTATGACCTTACCGGTTCTGTAAGGCTGATAAACGACTTTATTATTGATGATCTTTCAAACTGGTACATCCGTCGGTCACGAAAACGCTTCTGGAAAAGCGATATGGGTACCGACAAGATTGCAGCCTATCAGACGCTTTACAGCTCTCTTGAGACGCTTGCAAAACTGCTGGCTCCCTTTACTCCCTTTCTTGCCGATAGAATCTATATCAATCTTAACGGAATCAGCGGACTTGAATCCTGTGAGTCAGTTCACCTTGCGGATTTTCCTCTGCTTGACATGTCGGCTATAGACCGACCGCTTGAGCAACGCATGAAAAAGGCACAGATTATAACTTCGCTTGTGCGTACCATGCGCGAAAAAGCATCCATCAAAGTTCGTCAGCCGCTCAAGCGAATTTTACTTGCTGTCAGTGATGCTGAAGCAAGGGAAGAGTATCGATTGGTTGACGATATTATTAAGGAAGAGATCAATGTTCAGAAAATCGAATACATAGAGGAGGAAGGGTCGGTCATCAGCAAAAAGGTTAAGCCGAATTTCAAAACTCTCGGTCCGCGTTTCGGCAAGGATATGAAAGCACTTGCAGAAGCCATAAGAATCATGAGCCACAAACAGATTGCGCTTCTCGAACATCAAGGTCATCTGTCGCTTGAACTCGATGGCAAAGTGTTCGATATTATGCGCGATGATGTAGAGATCATGCATGAGGACATTGAGGGCTGGCTTGTTGCAGCTGATGAGGCCAATGGCATTATGGTTGCACTTGATACAGAGATGAATGAAGAGCTTGAAATGCTCGGCCTTTCCCGTGAACTGGTAAGTCGTATCCAGGCACTCCGTAAGGAGAGTGGCTTCGACATTACCGACCGTATTTCTCTTTGCATCCGGGGATCCGAAAAACTTCTGGATGCTGTGAAGAAAAATGATGCGTATATTAAAGCCGAAACCCTGGCCATATCTCTTGACACAACAGCATTCGATCCTTCATCAGCAATCAGGGGCAGTGAAGAGAGGGTCAATAGCGAGATTTGCTGGGTATCGCTTGAAAAATATGCAGGTTAATAGTATTATTGAACTCTGTAATTTTACAGCCTTCTTTTGAGATTAAGAAAATGTGATCTATTATGGCAAAAAAAAACAGCAGCGTTTCCAAGAAGGAAAATGAGGTTATTGAGGAACCGGTCCTTACTAAAACATATTTAACCGACGAAGAACTCGAACATTTCAAGCAGTTGCTGCTTAAGCGACGTGAAGAGGTGCTTCGTGATCTGGATATTCTGCGCTCTTCGATTTCTGATGAGAATGTGGAAGATTCAATTAATTCGAACTACTCCATGCATATGGCTGACCATGGTACTGATACTATGGACCGTGAACAGCGTTTCATGTTTATCGCCCGCGACGAAAAATATATCGGATACATTGATCAGGCTCTTGACAGGATCCGGAACAAGGTTTACGGTATCTGCATCAAGTCTGGAAAACCTATTCCCAAAAAGAGACTTGAAGCAGTCCCGCATACCTCAGTGAGAATTGAATTCAAGCAGGGAAAAAAGTAGGAATAAAAAAAATTGCTCAGTCGTATTCCTCTTTGTCGGTTGTAACATCACTGACCTGAATAGGGTAGTCACCGCTGAAACAGGCTGTACAGTAGCTGCCTTCCTCATGTTCAAACGCTGGCACACTGTTCATCAATCCCTGCATCGAGAGGTACTTCAATGAGTCCACACCAATATATTCTCTTATTTTTTCGATTTCCTCCATATCATTATCAAGGTTGTCAAACATGTGGGTGAGCAACTGTCGTTTGGTAGGAAAATCCATGCCGTAAAAACAGGGGTTGGTGATGGGCGGTGAGCTGATGTGCAGGTTAATCGATGTTGGGTCTGCCTCACGGATCAGTTTAATCAGCATTTTCGCGGTTGTCCCGCGTACAATGGAGTCGTCAATAAGAATGATCGGCCTGCCCTGCAGTACTCCACGTACAATATTATATTTTGAGCGGACCTTGATATCCCGGCTGTGAATGCCTGGTTGAATGAAGGTTCTACCAACATAATGATTTCGGATAAGGCCATGTTCGAATCTTGCAGGCCTCTCCATTTTCAAGCTTTCCCGAACAAAACCGAGTGCGGCGGTATTTGACGAATCGGGAACGCTGACGACGGTCAGTTCCTTCTCCCCGGGTTGATGTACAATATTTGACTCTCTTGCAAGGTTCTTGCCGAGATTTCTCCTGACCTTGTCAACAGAGTACTTGAAAATGTAACTGTCGGGGCGGGCAAAATAGACGTATTCGAAAATGCAGCGGGCCTTACGTTTTGAGGGTGGCAAAAACAGCGAGGTGGGCTTTTCATTGGTTACAGCAAGATGGTCGATCAGAAGAATTTCACCGGGCTCGATATCGCGAATGTACTCTGCCTGGATAATATCAAAGGCACACGTTTCACTGGCAACGATATAAGCAAGTTCTCCGGTGAGCGGATCCACCTTCTTGCCGAGAGCGAGTGGTCTGAACCCGTAAGGATCTCTGGCTGCTATCAGCTGGTTGTTTGCCAGAATGACTATTGAGTATGCCCCCTGAACCTGCAGTAAAGCTTCGTAGATCTGGTGTAAAGGCTCTTTTTCTCGGCTTCGTGCTGCCAGATGCGGGATAATTTCAGTATCTGAAGATGCCTGAAAGATAACGCCGAGTTCTGTCAGTTCGCGCCGTAAAGCACGAGAGTTGGTAAGGTTTCCGTTATGGGCTATCGCCAGGCTTCCTGAGCGGTAGGTCAGGGAAAAGGGTTGAATATTGCTGATAGATTTGGAAGAGCCGGTGGTCGAGTATCGGTTATGACCGATTGCTGCATAACCGCCAAGGTTATCAAACATCGTTTCATCTCTGAACACTTCAGAAACCAGCCCCATACCCTTGTGCTGCTTGAAGAGGGTTTTCTTCTTAACCTTGTTGTAATCAGCTACAACAATGCCTGCGGCTTCTTGTCCTCTGTGTTGAAGGGAATAAAGTCCATAGAAGGTATCTTCCGCGGGAGTTTTAGAATTAAAAACGCCGAAAACTCCACACATGGGCAATAATACGTTAAAGTTGGGTAAACCAGCAGCAGACCTGCATAATGACGAATGAACATAACCATTCAAACGGTAAATTGAAAATAATCGTTGCAACAGTTCCTCTTCACCGTGTTCACAAGGTTTTGTTTCCCCAAGCTGTTTTTTACAGGATAAAAGGAATTGACTGTTCATTCTGGCGGTTATATTTCATGTATAATAAATCCGATAGATCCCTTTTGCAACGTTCTGTTAACTTTCATTAAGGCTTATGTATTCAACGAAAAATAAAAATCCTGAACCACCCGGCGTGGTGATCTGGGTTATGGTAACCCTGCTGTGGGGAACGGTATTTTTTTATACCTCTGTTTTTATGCTCAGGTTTGCCACTGTTCTGCTCGGGCAGGGTGTTTTTAACCCTTCACGGAGTGTACAATTCCATGTGTATGGCATTCATGCCGTTGTGCTGGTTGTATTTGCTCTTGCAGCCATGCTGGTTAAAAATATGGCTGAACCGGGAGGTCAAAAACAGATTCAAAGGTGGAAGAGTATATCGGAAGGTAAGGGAGAAAAGCTGTTTATTTCTTTTGCAGGAAGCATTGCAACCAGTTTTTTCTTTACCGGCCTTACAGCGTTGACCTTTCTTTTCAGTGCCGGTAATCTTGGTTTCTCGGTTAGTTTGACTTACCCTGTTGTGTTGACTGCAGCCTTGTTCAATATCGGTGCGGGTCTTGCAGCATCATTGATTGTGGGGTTTGTTTTTTTAATTGCAAAGGTGGGCCGGAAAAAAGCATAAGAGATGCTTGCTGGAGCGACAGAATTGGTTAAAACAAAAAGCGCAGTTTATACTGCGCTTTTTGTTTTTTTTAAGTGGAGCTAAGGAGACTCGAACTCCTGACCCTTTGCATGCCATGCAAATGCTCTACCAACTGAGCTATAGCCCCATTGATCAGCCCTAATTAAAAGAAAAAAAACTTGTTTTTGCAACTAGTTTTGTTGTTTCTTGGTATTGGAACCTGTTATTCATGAAAAATAAGCTGTTATGTCACTGTCGTTTGTCATCAAGGAAGGGTTTTCAAGTATAGGAAGGGCAAAACTGCCTGCCGCAATTACTGTTACCATAAGTTTTTTTGCGCTTGTGCTTCTCGGGCTGTTCAGTACGGTTTCCCTCAGCTTTTTTGATGTTATCCAGGAGTTGCGGAGCAAGGTGGAGCTTGAGGTTTTTCTCGGAGATTCGATGAGCGAATCTCAGGCCATTGATGCGACTGGACAGATAAAGATGCTCAAAGGAGTGAAGGAGGCATTCTATGTTTCGAAGGATGATGCCGCAAAAACGTTTAATCGCGATTTTGGAGAGGATATCGTCAAGATTCTTGGCTCAAATCCACTTCCCGGCTCGATCAGACTGAAGTTTCTTCCAGATTACGCAACGCCCGTATGCATAGGGCGTATCGTGCCTGAAATCCGTAAAATCGCTCCTGATTCTGATATACGTTATAATCAGTCATATCTTGGGCAGATCGAAAAGAATGCACGGTTGTTTACCTTGCTGACCGGCGGCATAGGGGTATTGATTTCCCTGGCAACGATTGTGCTGATAGGCTACACGATTCGGCTTGCGATGTATTCAAGGAAGGAAAAAATCAGGACAATGCGTCTTGTAGGTGCTACCGCCTGGTTTATCGGCGCACCCTATGTTATCGAAGGAGCGCTCCAGGGGCTGCTTTCCGGAGTGTTGGCTGCCGGGGCGGTCTATCTGCTTTTTGATCAACTGCTCTTCCGTTATGAGCCCGGTATCTATCATGTGCTTCAGCCTTCTGCACTGTTGATTTATCCTGCCACAGTTCTCTTTGGGCTGACGCTGGGTATCCTGGGCAGCGCATTCTCAGTGAGCAAATATCTCAGGGCTGTATCGAAACGGTAGTGCCGTGTTCTTGTTATAGCGAATAGAGGAGGCTGATCTCTGAACTCCAGAGTTCGGAGTCCGGTGTTTCAAGTATCAGAGGTATTTCTTCACAGGCCGGATGTTTCATGATGTAAGAGAATGCCTCCATGCCGATTGTTCCTTTGCCGATGCTCGCGTGGCGGTCAAGCCTGCTGCCCAGCGGGCGGAGCGAATCATTAAGGTGCATCCCGCGGAGGAAGCCGAGCCCGACTATCCGGTCGAACTCTTTGAAAGTGGCTTCTATTGCTGCTGTTGTCTGCAGGTCATACCCGCTGGTAAAAAGGTGGCAGGTGTCGAGGCATACTCCAACTCTTGTTTTATCTTCGACCTGATCTAAAAGAGAAGCCAGCTGTTCAAACCGGTATCCGAGATTGGTGCCCTGTCCGGCAGTGTTTTCAATCACGGCAGTTACAGTCGTTGTCGCATTGAGCGCCATGTTGATGGATTCGGCTATAAGCTGCAGGCAACGCTCTTCGCTGATGCCGTTCAGGTGACTTCCGGGATGAAAATTCAGCAGTCGCAGGTCAAGGCATTCCGTACGCTGCATTTCGTCAATAAAGGCTTCCCGGGCATTCCGGAGCTTATCGGGGTCGGGAGTGCCAAGGTTGATAAGATAGCTGTCATGAGGCAGAATGTGCTCGGGTTTAAAACCACCGTCACTGCAGTTTTTGCGGAATGCATCAATAGAGGATGAGGTGAGTTTTGGCGCGGTCCACTGTCGCTGGTTTTTCGTAAACATTGCAAATGCTTTTGCCCCGATACTGCTGGCATGCAGCGGTGCATTTTCAACTCCTCCGGCAATACTGACATGTGCTCCTACGCGTTTCATAAAAAATTGAATAATGATTGTTAATCGGGATCGCAGAATTTTCCGGCTTGTCCGGCAGTGAGATTCAAAGTTTCACGGACTGCATAAGAACTCCCTTTGGATGACGATGTGGAAAGCATTTCACCAAGAAGTCCGGTCGAAAAAAGCTGGACTCCGAGGATAAGCAGCAGAATTCCGAGAAAGAGAATGGGTCGGTTGCTGACTGGTTTGTGGAGCAGGATTTTATCGAGTGTGACGTAAAGACTGATGGTAAAACCCAGGATAAAACTTATCAGACCGGCCATCCCGAAAAAATGCATGGGACGGCGAAGATATCGGGTAATGAAAAGAACTGAGAGAAAATCGAACAACCCTGAAAAAAATCTTGACGAATCGTATTTGGTGCTGCCGAATTGCCTCGGCTGGTGCCGGACAGGAAGTTCGGCAATTTTAAACCCCATCCACTCGGCCAGTACAGGAATATAACGGTGCATATCTCCACGCAGTTCAAGCCGGCGGGTTACCTCTTTTCGGTAGACCTTCAGGCCGCAGTTGAAATCGTGAATGGTAATGCCGGTAAAAAGCCTTGTTACCAGATTAAAAAGTCTTGAAGGCATGGTTTTGGATATCGGATCTTTGCGTTGCTGCTTCCACCCGCTCACCAGATCATAGCCTTCCTGCAGCTTTTGAATCATCTCCTTGATTGCGAAGGGATCATCCTGCAGATCAGCATCAATCGTGCAGACAAAGTCGCCGTTTGCAGCCATGAATCCAGCTGAAAGCGCGGCTGTTTTTCCAAAGTTTCGCTGAAACGATATCAGGCGCAGCTCCGGCCTGGTAAGAATCAGGTTGCTGATAACCGAGGCCGAGTTATCGGTTGAGCCGTCATCGACCATAATGATTTCAAAACAGAACGGTCCCTTGAAGAGATTGCAAAGTTCCTTGTCCTGCATGGCAAGATAGAGCTGCTCAAGCAGATCAGGCAGCGATTCCTGTTCATTGAAGAGCGGGACGACGATTGAGAGTTGATGATGGACAGTTGACAATAGGCAATGAATAATGAACAGTGGATAATTTTCAAATGAAAAGTAAAGAGTAAACAGGGCAAAGCCAAACGCCGACTTCTTATACGCCTCTCATATCGGGTGGCCAGATGTATTTATGAAGCTGAAGCTGCATTCTGACCTTAAGCTGGTCGCTGAGAATCCACCCTGCGAGTTCTTTCGGCTCCAGCCTGCCGAACATGACACCCATCATGATGGTAAAAGAGTCGGTCAGCCGATGTTCATGCAGGAGCGATTTTGCCCACTCATAGTCACTCCTGCTTCCAAGAACCATCTTGAACTCGAATTGCTGACGGCGTGCAGGTTCAGCTTCAAGCGCAAGCTGAATGTTTTCAGTATTGTTCTGATCGCAGACACCCGATGATGGCGCTTTGATGTCGATGATTTTATGGACACGAGGGTCAACTCCCTTAACAGAAAGAAACCCCCCTGTTTCAAGCAGCACGGTATGACCAAGGTCACAGAGTTGCTTCATGAGGGGATAAACACCAGACTGCAGAAGCGGCTCTCCACCGGTGACCTCAATACATGGGGCCCGAAAAGCGACTGCCTGTCGTATGATATCATCTGTTTCAAGGATTTTTGCATCGTGTTCAGCATAGGCGGTGTCGCAGCCTATGCATCCATGGCAGCATCCCGCAAGACGTATAAAGGCGCAAGGCCACCCGGCAAAAGAAGATTCCCCCTGAATCGAGTGAAAGATCTCACTGATATTGAGGTGTCCCGGGCTCATGACTGCTGTTCGGCAAGCAGTTTTTCCAGGGCGTCAGGGTAAAGCGTATGCTCACAGGCAAGCACTCTCGCTGCAAGGCTTTCAGGCGTATCGTCGGAAAGAACCGGGACACGCCGCTGCATCAGAATCCTCCCTTTGTCATACTCCTCATTGACAAGATGAACCGTCGCCCCGCTCTCCGTTTCACCGGCAGCCAGTACCGCAGTGTGGACATAAATGCCATACATTCCCTTCCCACCGAATTTCGGCAGAAGGGCAGGATGGATATTGATAATCCTGTCCGTAAATGCCGTCACGACGGCGTCAGGCACCTTGCGCATATAGCCCGCCAACACAATCATCCCGATCTGCTTTTCCATGAGGCATTTGACCATGGCTTCGGAAAATGCATCAAAAGAGCTGAACTGTTTTTCCATCAGATGCGCTGTGTCAATCCCATTTTGGTGGGCGAATTCCATTGCTCCGCATTGTGAACGGTTGGAGAGGCAAAGCACGATTTTCGCATTCAGCTGTCTTGTTTTCAGCGCATGAAAGATTGCCTGGAAATTACTTCCGGAACCGGAGCAGAAGATCGCTATGCGGGTTTTGTTGGTAGTCATTAAGATACGTTGTTGTTTTTCTTTCCCATAATATGCAATCAGCGACTCTTTTTTTCAAAAAGGATAACAAGGGTTGATATTGCAGATATTAATTTTACATTGTATATTTACATTGTAAAATTAATCAGCGATTCATCATGGCAAGACCGATAAAAAAAGAGCAGATACCACATCTTCAGGAGGCGATAAAAGAGACGGCCTGGCGGCTGATTGCTGAGTATGGGGCGCCAGCCCTTTCGCTGCGTGCCATAGCCCGTGCATTGAACATTACTGCTCCAGCCATTTACAACTACTTTCCGGATCGGGATGCTCTGGTGACCGCCCTTACCATTGATGCTTTTACATCCTTTGGTGATGTTCAGCTCAAGGCACGCGACAGCTTTCCTGCAACACAGCTCCTTGAGCGTTTTCATGCCATTGGCATTGCTTATCGTTCCTGGGCGCTGAGCTATCCCCAGCGCTATCACCTTATCTTTGGCACACCCATTCCCGGCTACCAACAGCAGCAGATGGAAATCATTCCATCGGCAACCCGTTCCATCAGTGCTCTTGTCAGTGTTATCGAAGATATCCGTGTTGCCGGTAAGCTGAAAACCGAAAATTTTCCCGTACCAGAGCCGGAGTATGAGGTGCAGCTTTTGACTATGAAAACCTGCACAAGGAATTATCATGCTTTGTCGCATGGCGTTGCGCTGATTGTCTGGAGTCGTGTGCACGGTTTGGTATCGCTTGAAATTGGCGGTCGTCTTCCACCGTTCGGTGTGAGTGGCGATGTGCTCTACAACTATGAAATGCAATCAATAGCGAAACAATTTATAAAGGAGTAACCATGAAAACATTAATTCTTGACGGGTCGCCGGCAGGTGACAGAATCGGCAGTTTTTCGGCTGCCACCTTGCAGGCAGACCTTGCAAAGTGTGGGTGGTCGTCTGAAGTAGTTGTGCTGCGCGATAAAAATATAGGCAACTGCATGGGTGATTTTTTGTGCTGGATGAAAAGTCCCGGCAAGTGCTACATGGCTGACGATCATCTGGAGATATCAAGGAAATACCTTGAAAATGATCTTGTTATTTTCCTCACGCCGATTACGTTTGGCGGTTACTCTCCGACGCTCAAGAAAATGGTTGATCACATGATTCAGAACACCCTGCCATTTTTTGCGACTCACAGCGGGGAGATTCATCATCAGCAACGCTACGAGCGTTATCCCGACGTGATCACTATCGGGTGGCAGCGTGAGCCGGATGCAGAGGCGGCCTCTATTTTCCGGCATCTGGCATGGCGAAACTCCATCAACTTCTATGCAAAGGTGCATGCCTGCGGTATCCTCTGCGAGAATCAGGCAGATCGTGATATGGAAGCACAGCTCCATAGCTTGCTTGATCAGATTGAACGTCAGGAATCAGATGCAGAGGCCACATTGCCGGTCATCAGCCCTTCATCTGTGACGCCGACTTCACTTCGTAGTGCATTGCTGCTGGTTGGAAGCCCTCGGATAGAGAAAAGCACCTCATCATCACTTGGCTCATATCTCTTAGAGCAACTGAAAACGCATGGTGTCGAAAGTGAAACGGTCTATATCTACAAGGCTATCAATACCAAAGAGCGGATGGACGCACTGCGTCAGGCGATTGAAAAGACCGATCTGGTCGTTCTGGCTTTTCCTCTCTACGTGGACACACTACCGGCTCCGGTTATTTCGGTTCTCCAGGATGTTGTGAAGAACGATACAGCAAAAACAAAACCGACACGTTTTGCGGCCATCGTCAATTGCGGTTTCCCCGAAGCAAGCCAGAACGCCAGCGCTATTGCGGTCTGTGCCGAGTTTGCCCGTGAAGCTGAATTTGAGTGGATGGGTGGACTTTCTCTTGGCGCGGGAGAGGGGATGGTTCACGCCTGTCCACTTGCAGAACTTGGTGGACAAGGCGCTCCTCTCAGGCGAGCACTGGAGATAGCAGCAGGGGAGCTTGTTCTTGGGCAACCCATTTCCGATAATGCACAGAAGTTGCTTGCCAAACCATTGATGCCGGAATGGATGTACAGGTTAGGTGGCACTATTGGCTGGAAGATGCGGTCAAGAAAGTTCGGTACGCAAAAGCATCTCAAAGCAAGGCCGTACCAGAAAGCGTCATAGGAGTAGGGGATGAGCGTTGCGCTCCCCATTCTTCTCATTTCAGTGGAATTATCCGTACCTTTTCAGTAACTTTCTTTTACAGATCACTACGTTTAAGAGCTTGGATATGGGTATCAAGGAGATCGAAGGAGAACACCAGGACTTCTTGGGTTGTATGGCTCACGGCGCTTCCCGAGGAGAAGCCCTTGCTCATGTAAATGAGGCTCTTCAGCTTTTTTAGAGACAGCGTACAAATTAATAATGAGGTATGTATGCCATTAATATGTGAGTTTTTAGGAATAAAAATTTATATGTATTGGCAAGAACATAATCCACCACGTTTTCATGCTGAATATAATGGATTACATGCAGAAATAGATATTTATAACTCAGTAATATTTAAAGGTGCTTTACCTCTAAAACAATTAAAGTTGGTACTTGCTTGGTGTGAATTACATAGAGAAGAGTTAATAATGAATTGGCATAAAGCAGAAAATCATGGAAAATTGATAAAAATAAAACCATTACAATAAGGTGTGATATGATGAATACAATTATTCAGGTATTGCCTGCCGATGATTACAAAGTGTATCTTTACTTTGTAAATGGTGAAGTCAGATTGTTTGATGCAAAAGAATTAGTAGGAAAAGGTGTTTTCAGGATATTAAAGGATAAAAAAATATTTGTTGAGAGATGTACTGTTTTGAATAATACATTGGCATGGGATGTCAAGGGTAATTTTGATCCTTATGAATGTTTGGATCTTGATCCTGAGGTGCTTTATGAAAAATCAATTAAAGTGGATGACCCATTAATTAAATATGCATAATCAAGCTGGGCCACATAATAAGTGCGGATTACGACAAGTAACATGGACTACAGAACTCAATCCAACTGGCGGGAAATCCAGGCCTTTCTTCCAAAAGAATTTCAGCTTGAGTCAGGTCATGAACCCTCTGAAGAGTGGTGGCAATGGCGGGGACATCAGATTCACCTTGACTGTTTTCGCAATCCCAGTGCCAGCGTAAAAGTGATTTTGTTTCACGGAGTCGGCACCAACGGGCGGCAAATGTCAACCATTCTGGGCGGCCCCCTGTTCGGGCGCGGATTTGAAACCATTGCCATCGACATGCCCGAGTATGGCATGACCCGGGTAGCACCGAGTGTACTCGTGACCTACGACGATTGGGTTCAGGCCGGCAGTGACCTCATTGATGTAGAACTTGCAAAAGATCAGCGTCCCATCGTGCTCTACGGTCTCAGTGCTGGCGGAATGCTGGCCTATCATACTTCGGCACTCAGCAAAAAAGTCAAAGGCATTGTGGGCATGACCTTTCTCGACCAGCAAGTACAGCAGGTTCGCGATGAAACGGCGTTAAATTTTCTCATGAGCCGTATCGGTGTACCATTGACCCACTGGGCAGCAAAAACGCCATTGGCAGCACTTCGGATGCCGATGAGTCTGGCCAGCAAAATGTCGGCGCTGGTCAACAATAAAGCCGCACTCAAGGCTTGTTTGAAAGACAGGACGTCGGCGGGCAAATGGGTTACCATGAAGTTCCTCAGCTCGCTCACCACCTACAAACCGGTAGTTGAACCCGAAGCATTTGCTGTTTGTCCGATTTTACTGACCCAGCCGGAAAAAGATAGCTGGACACCCCTGCATCTCAGTGAAATGTTTCTCAAACGAATTAATCGCGTACCAAAAAAAGTGGTAATGCTTGAAAATGCTGGCCACTATCCGCTTGAGCAACCAGGATTGAGGCAGATGTGCGATGCCGTGGTGGATTTCATCAATTCGTGCTGCCTCTGATAATTGGGGATTTTTTTCTTACCTTTCCGCTTCACAAAAAGCAGGCACAACCGATAAATAAACTTTCTGCACATGTCTGATCCTGTCATCAAGCGGGCGCTGGTCTCTGTATCTGATAAAACCGGTATTGTTGATTTCTGCGGGGAGCTCTCACTCCTCGGTGTAGAGATTTTTTCAACCGGTGGAACCCTGAAAACGCTTCAGGATGCCGGAATTGCCGCATCTTCTATCTCAACAATCACCGGATTCCCCGAAATCATGGATGGACGGGTAAAAACCCTGCATCCCAAAATACACGGAGGTCTTCTTGCAGTTCGGGAGAATGCTGACCATTGCAGCCAGGCAAAGGAGAACGGCATCGATTTTATTGATCTGGTTGTTGTTAATCTCTACCCCTTTGAAGCAACCGTGGCAAAACCCGACGTCACCTTCGAAGATGCCATAGAAAATATTGATATTGGCGGTCCCTCTATGCTTCGCAGTGCAGCCAAGAACAACGAATCGGTAACAGTTGTCACCGACAGTGCTGACTACGGGCTTGTTCTGCAGGAGATGAAGGAGAATAACGGTGCAACAGAACGGGCGACACGTCTCCGGCTTGCATTGAAGGTGTTTGAACTCACCTCCCGTTATGATCGGGCCATAGCTTCCTACCTGAATGGTGCTGACCGGGGAACACAGCAGGAGGCTGCTGCTGCTATGACCATAAAGCTTGAAAGGGAACTCGATATGCGTTATGGTGAAAACCCGCACCAGAGTGCCGGATTATATCGTCTGACCGATGGGAATGGAACGCGTTCTTTTGGCGACATTTTTGAGAAACTGCACGGCAAAGAGCTTTCCTATAACAACATGCTCGATATTGCCGCCGCAGCTGCCTTGATCGAGGAGTTCCGTGGTGAAGACCCGACGGTGGTTATCATCAAGCACACCAACCCGTGCGGCGTTGCGCAGGCCCCGACGCTCCTCGAAGCTTACCGCAAGGCATTTTCAACCGACACCCAGGCTCCTTTTGGTGGTATTATCGTTTTTAACCGTCCTCTTGATATGGAAACGGCAAAGGCGGTCAATGAGATTTTTACCGAGATTCTTATCGCACCGGCTTTTGAGGATGGAGTGCTCGATATGCTGATGAAGAAAAAAGACCGTCGGCTTGTGCAGCAGAACCATGCCTTGCCGAAAAGCGGGTGGGAGTTCAAATCCACACCGTTCGGGATGCTCGTTCAGGAACGTGACAGCACAATAGTTGCAAAAGAGGATTTGACTGTCGTAACCAAACGGCAGCCTTCCGGCGAGGAAGTTGCAGACCTGATGTTTGCCTGGAAAATCTGCAAGCACATCAAGTCAAACACCATACTCTATGTTAAAAACCGTCAGACCTTTGGTGTCGGAGCCGGTCAGATGTCTCGTGTTGACTCTTCAAAAATCGCACGATGGAAAGCCTCTGAAGTAGGCCTTGACCTGCACGGATCTGTTGTCGCTTCAGACGCATTTTTCCCCTTTGCCGATGGCCTGCTCGCCGCAGCTGAAGCTGGAGTCACAGCGGTTATACAGCCGGGAGGATCAATCAGGGATAATGAAGTGATCGAAGCAGCTGATGCCAACAATCTTGCCATGGTCTTTACCGGCATGCGGCATTTCAAGCACTGACCCTGAGGTGATATTTGCTCTCACCGGGGAGCGAAGCTATTTTGTAACTGGTAAAGGCCACTTTACCGGTTCGCTGCTGCGTTTTGGGGATTCGACGGCAGCCTTCTTTATCGGAGCGGACGTCATTTCCTTTTCGATATCATCAGCCAACGTTTTGTAAAATAAGTGCATGCCTTTCTCATAGGCCCAGTTGAGCATTTTAGCAACTTTTGGTTCTGTCGGTTCAATAGCCATGATTGTTTATTTAAATTTACCCATATTTTCACTTCGACTTCCGTATTTAAACGCATCTCATTTTCTTTTTCACGGTATGAGCCAACCACATCAAGAGGAAGTATAGGTTAAAAATCACTGATTATTTAACATTCATTTTAACAGAGATTCAAAGCAAAAGGGCCTGTTCACCAGAAGATTGCGGTCGATAAGTCTCATTCAGACTATGAAGATACCATGGAGTGGCTGTACGAAGATTTTGAACCTGAAACATTTAATAAGATCAAGGTAAACGCTCTGCTGTTAAAATATTGTAAATAAATGTTTTGCAATACGTTGCAGTTCAGGCTTCCTCAAGCATGGAGAAAATGGAACATGCATTCGAGGCGATGGCATCCTGACCTGTCTATGCCGCGCTTTCTGTCGCATTGAAGGGCAAGTGTTCAGGATGTTTCAGCCAGTACTTTTTTGCAAAGTTTGTTTGGTCAGCATGACCGTCAAGTAGCCCTTTGACCGAAATATCTTCATCAAGATCGGGCCAATGAATTCCTTCACCTTACCCCGAAAGTTCGTAATGGTTCAGTACTTCATCAATGGCTTTAACAATATTGGCAATAAAATATTTGTCCTATGCTATAGTACCGACGGGGACATCCATGACCTGGGTCGAAGGCCATTGCAATAGCTTTTCTATTGTTTTCAGCTGACCGGGCAAAACTGGATGACCGGAAAAGTTCAAAACGATGTGTTGAACACGATCAGGAATGTTCCCTTTCAGAGTGCGTATCAACTTTTTCCAGAGAGCTTGCAGCAATCGTATCAACCAGGGAATATTTTTTTCATGACTGTTAAATAAAAGAGTAATTCTGTAGTAATAGCAAGTGCTGTGAAATGTCAACATTGGTGTAATACTCTATTAAAGCAACAAGACAATAATCTGTAAGTGCAATCAGATATAAGGTCTTGTGTCATTTCGAACATAGTGAGAAATCTAATCAAACCAAGTTGCGAGTTATCTTCAAAAGTTGTGTTTCTGGACATTCGTGACTAATTGATTTGCAAGTGCTTCCTTGAAGTAAAAAAGGAGCACAAGACATGACAACAGAGACATCTATCCTGCAGGGGCTTTTAGGCCCAGCAACCGAATCTTGAAGAGATTGCCCGAGCCGGGGCTCAGCACATGATTGCCATAGCCATGGAAGCAGAGATCAGGCTTTTCATGAAGCAGTATGAGGAGATTACTAATCCCGAAGGGAAAGCCGTTATGGTTCGTAATGGCTACCTGCCTGAACGTAAAATTACCACCAGTGCAGGGCCGGAATCGGTAAAAGTACCAAGGAGCAGAGCAACCATAAACTCCCTTAAACCATTTGTAAGCGCGTTGATTCCGAGATACATGAGAAAATCCATACACATAGAAGAAGCCGTACCGCTGTTCTATCTTGGAGGCCTCTCCAATAACGATTTCATGCCTGCTTTTGAACAGCTGTTTGGTGAATTACCGGCAGGCTTTTCTTCAGCATCTATAACCCGGATGAAGCAACTCTGGCTCGAAGTACTGCGTGACCTCAAGGAGCGGCATATGCCATCACCAAAACTTTGTATCGGCGACGGAGCCCTCGGGTTCTGGAAAGCCCTGCGTGAAGTGTATCCTGCAGCTGAAAAACAGAGATGCTGGGTTCACAAAACCGCCAATGTACTGGACAAACTACCAAAGAGCATACAGTCAAGCGCAAAGTCACTGATTCATGATATCTACCGGGCCGAGACTGAAAGAGATGCCAGAAGCGCCTATCAACGCTTTCAGGATCGTTACCAGGCCAAGTACGCCATAGCTGTTGAGAACCTGAAAAAGGATGAGGCATCGCTTTTCACTTTTTATCACTATCCAGCAGAACACTGGCAGCATATTAGAAGTACCAATGTCATAGAATCGGCATTCTCAACCGTACGACTCCGGACAGCAAAAACTCGCGGTCAGGGCACAATGGTAACGACGTTGTCAATGGTGTTCAAGCTGGCTGAGAGAGCTCAGCTGAGATGGCAGAGATTACGGGGCCACCAGCTGATTACCAAAGTTTTTGAAGGCGTAAAATTTATCAACGGAATTGAGGAAACACTTGCAGCTTAGAACGGTCTAAAACACAACATTTGGAAATTACTCCACATTTGGGGAAGTTTCGGACAACGCATTTGGTTTAATTACAGCAGCACATATCCTGACCCGGCAAACCCGAAAGGAGCATCAGGAACGCTATGAAGCCAAACTCAGTTTAGTACGAATACTCTATCAACGGCATTGGGATAAACAACGAGTCATCGACTTGTTTAGTGTTTTGGATTGGTTAATGACACTGCCACCATGGATGGAAACACAGATCTGGAAAGAAATCGAAACAATCGAGGAGAGCAAAAAAATGCAAACAACCCCTCATCACTATCTTCCCTCAGCCCTCAGGCACTTAAGGCGCGTAAACCAGTTAAGCGATCACTACAATGCCCTGATAATCTGAACCCCTCTACGAAAATTTACAAAACGAACCCATTATCCCTCCCCTATCTTTCTCACCAATCGGTACTTGTGTATTTCGTTGCCCACTGCATTTGTCATCCTGTTGATGTTTTCCTGCGCGACGCCCTTTTTCGGTGGTGGAGTGACTCATCCTGCAGCAGACGTCCGAGAACATCTTCTTTGGCTATCAATGACAAATCATCCAAAAGCCCCAATACCCTGAGTTGTTACTACATTTGTGGTAGTAGATAAGGTTTTTCATTTGAAAAAGGAAATTCTTGCAGGGGAGGGTGAGGAAAGAAAGTGCTGAGATCCGAGTACTGAGTGAGGGTTAAGTTGTTTGCTGGTTTTTTGATACGGCGAGGGCGTTGCGTTTGAGGCGTTTCAGGCCGATACGGTAGATTGGGGTTCCTTGGAAGAGGGTGCGGAAGGTGGATTTGGTTAATGTCAGGATTGTTTCCGGGGTAATGTTGAGCAGGTTTTGGTGCAGGGTGAATGAGCTGTCGGGAGGAATGGTTGTCTGGTGGTTGTGGGGGCAGACTTGCTGGCACTGGTCGCAGCCGAAGAGGTGGTTGCCAATCATTGCGGACTCTTCAGGTGTGAATTCACGTTTAAGTTCTGCGGTGAGGTAGGAGATGCATCTGGTTGCGTCGAGTTTGCCGGGTTCGACAAGGGCGCTGGTGGGGCAGCTATCGAGGCATTTTGTGCAGCTTCCGCAGAGGTTTGGGAGGGGGGGCTTGTTGTCGAATAGTTGTTTGTCGATGAGCAGTTCTCCGAGGAAGACATAAGTGCCGGCGGAGGGGATGATGAGGAGTGTGTTTTTTCCTGTTTTTCCGATGCCGGAATGTTCAGCCCAGGTTTTTTCGAGGACGGGGGAGCTGTCGACGGTTATTGTTGCGTTGATATCTTCTCCGAGGAGGGCTTTGAGGTATTCGAGGAGTTGATGGAGCTTTTCACGGACAACAGTGTGGTAGTCGTCAATGAGGGCATATTTAGAGATGACAGGTTGTCCGGCAATGGTATCAACTTTCTTGTTGTAGCTGATTGCTGAGGAGATGATGGTTTTCAGGTCGGGGAGCAGCATCGAGGGCAGGGCCCGTTCGTTCAATCGATTTTCCATATAAACCATCTCACCATGCCGATGTTCAGCAATCATGTTGTTATAGCGCTGCATGGCGAGCGGCTGCGGGATAGGTGAGGAAAAACCTATGGCACAGAACCCGAGCCTTGCTGCTTCCTTGCGAATGGAGTGTGCAAGATTGGTGGATGGGTCAGCCATAAGAGGGTGATGGATTTTTCGGAAGGGTTGTTTAAGCAGATATTTAGCTGTTAATTAAATATACAGTTCAGGAATTCTATTTCCTCCAGGTCAATCCTCTCATCTTGTTATGGAACGTCGTGAGTTTATTAAAAAAATGTTTGTGGGTACTGGTATTGGTGTCGGTGTTGCTGTAACGGGATCAGCAGGTCTGATAGGTTATTATCAGCCGCGAAAAGCCTTATATGGCAGGCAGGCATCGGGGATGAAGGATAGGGTTGATGGTAAAAAAAAGGTAGTGGTTATCGGGGGTGGTCTGGCGGGCATAAGTTCATCGCTTGAACTGGCTCAACGGGGATTTGAGGTAACCCTTGTTGAGTCATCTGCTGCATTGGGGGGGAAGCTGACTGGTTGGGATATTGAGGCTCTTGGTGAGCGTTTTCCGGTAGAGCATGGGTTTCATGGCTTTTTTGATCAGTATTATAATCTGAACGAGATATTTGCCTATGCAGGGATAAAGAGGGAGAACTTTATTTCTTCGCCGGGATATCCGGTGATTTTTAAACATTTTCCCAAAGAGATCTACGGCCAGACATCGAAGTATTTTCCGCTGAATGTTCTTTCCATTATCGAGCAGTCAAAGAGACTTGATTTTATCTCGTTTCTGAAAAACTATAAAGGGTTGTTGCCAACGGTGGAGTTGTTTCGATATGAGTATAACAGGACCTTTCAGAAGTATGACTCTCTTGATTTTCTGACCTATTGTAGGAAGGGGAATGCTCTCCCTGCATTTGTTGATACCGTGCTGCATCCTTTTGCGGATGCGACGATGAACCGAATGGAGGTGTTGTCGGCAGCTGAGGCGCTCCGTTACTTCCACTTTTATTTTATGGGCAATCCTGAAGGATTAGCCTTTACGATAACAAACCGTGATTGCATGAGTGCGCTCATCAATCCTCTTGAGGCGAAGCTGAAGGAGCTGGGAGTGAGCTTGCAGAAGGGGGGTACGGCGAGGAGCATTCAGGTTGTCGGGAAGAAGGTTGTCGGGGTGATCGTCGATACGCCGGAGAGAGGAAGAGCCTTGACGTTGTATCTTGATGCTGCAAAGGTTCCGCAACAGGGCTTTGCCGGGTTTGTGACAGCTGAGGGAGTGCCGGTCATGGTAGGCAGAACGGAAAGTGGTTATCTGGCTTATGACGGGCGCTGTACGCACATGGGATGTCCGGTCACTCCTGATGCAGTTGCCGGTGGATTCTCCTGTCCCTGCCATGCGGGGAGGTTTGATGCATCGGGAAGTCCGGTGAGCGGACCGCCCAAGGCTCCGCTTGCAAAGCTTGCAGTTGCTGTTGAGGGGGGAGTGCTTGTGGTGAAGCAGACGGGAGGCGGTGAACGGTTGGCGTGTGATTACTGTGTGGTTGCGACCAATGTGCGGGGGGTTCGTGAACTGGTCAAAGCTTCGCACCTGAACCACCCTGAGTTTGAAGCGAACGTGGCTTCGCTTGGCGAGGCTGACCCCTATGCGGTTTACCGGTTATGGATTGACAGACCGCTTGCCTCAAAGGATTTTCCGTTCTATACGGTTTCGGGATATACCTATACTGATTCTATCTCCATTTACTCCGATTTTCAGGAACCGTTTATTTCGTGGGCTAAAAAACATGGTTGCTGTGTTATCGAGCTGCATGCCTATGCCATTGCACCTGAGGATATCAGGCCTGAAACGGAAATCAAGGCAGCGATGCTTCAGGAGCTGCATACCATATTTCCGGAAACCAGGGCTGCGAAGGTTCTGCATGAGCTTTTCATGCAGCAGTCTAATTTTACCCGATGGGCTCCAGGTGATCACGCTCATCGTCCTGGTGTTGAAACGCCCTTCTCAAATCTCTTTCTTGCAGGAGACTGGGTCAACGTTGATGCACCGGTTTTTCTGATGGAGGCTGCGGCGTTTACCGGGCGAATGGCTGCCAATGCAATTTTCAGACAGGAATCAGTGAAGCCTGTGCCGCTTCCGATTGTGCCTATGCATGGTTTGTTTGCCTGATCGAGCTTTTTCTCTTTCTCAATTGATGTTGTCTGCGGTTTTCTTCAGACGAAGGCAGTCGCCGACGGTGTTGTGGAGCAGGGGGCGGAAGGCTCTGATTTTAATGTTGGCTGACGAGGGATAGACCCGGTTGGAGAGTAAAATAACAGCAAGTTCTTTTTCAGGGTCAATCCAGATGCTGGTGCCGGTGTAGCCAAGATGACCGTAGGAGCTGTTTGAAAAATAATCGCCTGCTGAAGAATGTCCGTCAAGTGAACGCAGGTCCCAGCCCGATGCACGTTCAGTCTCTTTGCGTGTGAGAAACTTTTTCAGTGTTGCGGCATGGATAAAGGTATGGTTGTTTACAGTGCCTCCATGCATCAGCATGGTTACCATCCTGATCAGGTCTCCGGTTGATGAGTACAATCCTGCATGACCGGCAACTCCGCCAAGCAGGGCGGCATTCTGGTCATGAACGAGAGGACGTTGAAAAGTGAAGGGCCAGACGCTGTCTTTTTCAACCGGGGCAATATGCGAAATGAGCGATTGCGGAGGAGTGAACATGGTTGATTTCATGCCGAGTGGTTCGGCAAACCGGTTATGAAAGTTTGCGTCGAGTGTGCTGCCGGTGATGGTTTCAATGATTCTGCCAAGGAGCATGAAGCCCAGATCACTGTAAAGTGTTTTATGACCTGGTATGGAAAGCAGGGTATCGGCGGCAATGCTGCTGAAGAGCTGTTCAGGAGAGGAGCAGGTTTTTGAAAAGAGAGTGTGTGCCCTCAGTCCGGATGTGTGTCGGAGGAGGTGCTCTATGGTGATTGTTTCCTTCCCGTTTCCGGTACACGCAGGCAGGTAGTGAGAAACAGGCGACTGAAGATTGAGCGAGTCCCGTTCGACAAGCTGCATGGCAATGCTGGTTGTGGCAACAGCTTTGGTCAGTGACGCAAGATCATAGATGGTGCTTGTATCGGCAGCCATGCTGTGCAGGTCATAGGTCATCCGTCCGAATGCCTTATGAAAAACAACCCTGCCTTTGTAGAGAATGGCAAGGCTTGCACCCGGAAAAACAGAGTCCCTGACGGCTTTGTTCATGGTGGCTTCCAGGGGTGTGAAATCATAGGCCATTGCAGAACCCGGGGTTGCTGTGCTTAATTCGGCAAGGATGAAGAGAGTTGCGAGAAAAAAACGGAATGATTGCATGAGCTTTTTCCCCAAGGGTTAAAAAAGCGAGATTTTGACATAACGGTGAGGATGTGCTTTCAGGTCGACGAGCACTGAATCGAGCGATGTCAGGGTTCGGGAGAGGTTGTTGTAGAGAGCCGGATTGGAGGAGAGCTGGCCAAGCGTACCGTTGTCGTTGTTGAGCTTGGTGATCAGGGATTCTGTTTTTGATGCCGCCTGGTTAAGATTTTCGATGGTCTCTTCGGTATTTTTCGCCATAGCCTTATCATTGAGAAGCTTCGGAAGAAGTCCGTTTCCATGCGATGCTTTCTTTGAAAGCGCGGAGAGTTCAGCTGTAGTGGCTTTCAGGCTGCTTATGGTTTCCGCAAGCTCCCTCCCCATTTTTTCATCCGAAATAAGTCTTCCTGCCATACCTTTACCGCTGTTCAGGTTGTCAAGCATGGTATTGATTTTTTCAAAGGTCAGACTTGCTTTGCTGGTAATGTTGGCAAGGCCATCTTCAGTCGTAAGGGCTATAAAATCTCCTTCTGTTACAGCAGGCCCCTTGCCGGTTTTGATATCAACATATTTATCGCCGAGGACTCCCAGGGATTTAATGGTGGCTTTGGAATCCTTCGTGACCAGTACAGCAAACTCCTGTTTCAGTCTCAAGTCAGCGACAACGTAAAGTGAATCGTTGTGTGTGACAAAATTCATTTTTGATACCGTGCCTATTTTTTTGCCTGATACAGAGACAAAGTTGTTTTCGGCTAAGCTTTGAACGTCTCGGGAAAGTATTTTTACTGTTGTGATCCCAGAGAACAGGTTTGAGTTTTTACCGACAACCAGTCCGATGTAAGCGGCAAAACCGATGCCGAAAATGAAAAAAATTCCGGTTCTCAGATCGCTCCATTTCAAAGCGTTCGGATTTTTCATACAGGTAACGTCTTAAGGATGTTATTGTTCAAGAATTTTGTCAGAGAGAATTGAGCGTATAAAGGGATGCTGTGCCTCGTGAAGTTTTTCCGTGACATCGTCAAAAATGATTTCCCCCTGATAGAGGACGGCAACACAGTCCGCGACATTAAAGACATCATCAATAATATGGGTAACAATAACGGCGCCAAGGTTATTGTTGTGCCTCAGGGAGCTGATGAGCGACAGGATTTTTTTTGAGCTGACCGGGTCAAGTCCTGCAGTAGGTTCATCAAACAGAATCATATGTGGTTTAAAGATAAGTGCTCTTCCTATAGCCACCCTTCGGCGCATTCCGCCACTCAGGCTTTCGGGAAGCTGGTCTTCATAGCCTTCCAGCCCTGCAAATTGAATCTGTTCTGTAACTCTGCGGCTAATCTCATCCTCCGGGAGCTTCATGTTTTCACGGAGAAAAAACCCGAGGTTCTGGCTGATGGTGAGGGAATCAAAGAGTGCATTTCCCTGAAAAACCATACCCATTTTGCGGCGTATGGAGTAGAGGCTTGACTCCTTCATGTTGGTGATATCGGTGCCGTCAATAATGACCTGTCCATTGTTCGGTTTGATAAGACCGAGCATCAGTTTGAGAATCGTGCTTTTTCCGACGCCGCTTGGTCCCAGAATTGCTTTGATGGTGTTGTCCCTGACGGTAAGAGAGACGTTTTTCAGAATCTCTTTGTCGCCGTATTTCAAACTGACCTCTCGTAATTCAATCATGCATTCACATGTTTTCCAGCACTATCTTTGACACGTAAAAATTTGCAATCAGCACCAGTCCTGATGAAACAACAATCCCTTTAATGGTGGAACGACCAACACCGGCAGTGCCTCCCCGGGCAGAAAACCCGTTGAAGCTGCTGACCAGCGTTATGATGATGGCAAAAACCGGCGCTTTAAGGAAGCCGACCACAAAATCTTTGGGTGCAAGTCGTGGATAGACGGCGTTCCAGAATATGCCTGGATCGAGTCGATGATAGTGTTCGGCCATATATGCGGCACTTTGCAGGCCGGCATAGTCCGAGAGAGCGGTCAAGGGCAGGAACATGATGAGTGCGGCAACAAGACGGGGCATGACCAGTTTTGCAACGGGGTCTGTGCCGAAAGCGCGCAGTGCATCGATCTGTTCAGAGATCTGCATGGCACCGAGTTCGGCACCGTTTCTTGACCCGAACCGTGCCGAGAGCATCAGTCCCATAAGGAGGGGTCCGAGTTCGCGGATAACCGTGAGGGAGGTTGATCGTCCCAGCATGGTTTTTGCACCGAAGTCTTCAAGAAGGTTTCCAACCTCAATGGCAAGAAGCGATCCGATAGAGATGGCGCTGACGAGAACGATGGGGATTGAGTCGGTGCCGCAAATGGAGGCCTGATCAAGCACATCCCTCCAATAGCGTTTTACTTTTGGAAAAGAGATGAATGCCCTGACTGAGAAAAGAAAAAACTCCTGCATGGTGAGGATAAAATTTTTCAGCCACACGGCAATTGCTTTTTCCTGGTTACGCGCGAAGGTTAGCAGCATATCGTTATCAATTGTCCGAACATCTTGGTTTATGCCTGTAAAAGCCTGCTTTTCATTTTAGTTACCCATTCGCATGGTATGGTAACCTTGCCGAAGGTGTCTTCATCGCGCTCTCTCATTCCATGATAGTCGGAACCTCCTGAAAAGAGTAAAAAGTACTCGTTTGCAATTTCTCGGTAGTAATTCTGCCGGTAGGCGTCGTGAGAAGGATGCACAATTTCTATGCCGTCAAGCCCGAAGGTGATGAGCTGTTTAAGCGTCTCATCGGAAACATTCTGAGCCGGATGGGCAAGAAAAGAGAGTCCTGACGCATTATTGATCAGCGCAATGACATCTGCCGGATGCGTTTCTATGCTTTTAACATAAGCCGGACTGTGAGAACCGAGATATTTGCTGAACGCTTCACTGAAGCTTTTGACATAGCCAACGTCCTGAAGCACTGCGGCAATATGGGGTCGTCCCACACTTCCATTCTGAGCTTTGACAATAATCTGCTCAATGCCGATTTTTACCCCCATTTTGGCGAGTTTGCTTACCATGCGCTCAGCCCTTTCGGTGCGCAGGTGACGGCAGTGATCAAGATATTGTTTCAGCTCGGAATGCTGATAATTGAAAAAATAACCAAGGATATGAATATCATAGCCCTTGTACGTCGAGCTCATTTCTACACCAGGAATAAGCTCAATGCCTTTAAGTAAGGCTAATGGCTTTGCTTTGTCAATACCTAAAACAGAATCATGGTCAGTAATACTTATGGCCTTCAGTCCGGAATTCGATGCTTTCAGAATTATTTCTTCCGGCGTAAAGATCCCGTCTGAACATTTAGTATGAATATGTAAGTCTGCTTTTTCAAAGCCATTATGCCCTACGCTTGTCAAGCTGTATGGCATGGCTGGTTTATTAATTATGTTAAATTGTGTTACCTGTATATAAGAAAAATTTCCCAACCGCTTCACTTACAAAAGAGAATTATTTTTCACGCCTAAACGTTGCATCGAAAAAGGGCAGGACATGAGGAGTCTTCAGCGCAATGTCAATTTTTTTTCAAGAATGTTCTTGAGGTCGGTAATGGCTTTCTGGATGGCCAGGGCGCGGTGGCTGAGGGTGTTCTTTTCGGAAGTGCTCATTTCCGCATAGGTCTTGGCTGTTGAGTGAACCCGAAATACGGGATCATAGCCAAACCCTGAGGTTCCTTTTTGTTCAAGGGTGATGCTGCCTGAAACAACACCATCGGCAGTGTGCTCTAGCTCGAATTGCTCATCTCCGGAATGGATAGAGCCTTTCATAGCGATGACTGTGCGGAATCGGGCGTTTCTGTCGGCAATACCCTTCATGCAGTGGAGCAGATGCCAAACGTTCTCTTGATAGGTCGGAGATTTGCCATCGGTAGTGGGGGCATAGCGTGCGGAGTATACACCGGGTGCCCCTTGCAGTGCATCCACTTCAAGACCTGTATCGTCCGCAAGGGCAATCATGGAGGGAAATCGTTCCGAGAGCATGCTGAAAATGGTTCTTGCTTTAAGGAGAGCGTTGCCTTCCAGCGTTTTTTCTGTCTCCTCGATGTCAACCTCAACCTCCAGCTCTTTGAGTGTTTTTACTCTGAACAGGGGTGTGATGTTTTCAAGCAGCGGGCGGAGTTCATTGACCTTGTCCCTGTTGCCTGTGGCCAGGATGATGGTAATGGTGCTCTCGGCAGTTTCTGGCATGGCTCTACTGAATGATGAGGAGGAGTTCCCTGATCGCCTCATCAAGGCCTGACAGCACAGCACGGGCAATGATGGCATGACCGATGCTGACTTCCTCGATTTCTGCAATGTCTTTAAACGGTGCGATGTTCAGGTAGTTGAGACCATGTCCCGCAACGACCTTCAGACCGATGCTTTTTGCATAGGTGGCAGCTTCACGGATTCTTTGCAGTTCAAAGGCTCTATCCTCATCATTTGTTTTCAGTGCGTAGGAACCGGTGTGGAGCTCAACAAGATCGGCACCTGCGTTCGCGGCAAGGTCGATGGCTTTCTGGTCGGGCTCAATAAAGATGCTGCTCTCTATTCCTGCGGCTTTGAACGGTTTCAGAAATTCAACCAGTGTATTGTAGTGAGTGGTAATGTTAAAACCGCCCTCGGTCGTGAGTTCCTCTCTCTTTTCGGGTACAAGGGTGATGAGCTCGGGTTTCGTCTGCAAAGCTATATGCTGCATCTCCTGCGTCATGGCCATTTCAAGATCGAGCTTGGTGGTCACTGCATGCCGGAGTCGCTGCAGGTCGTTGTCTCTGATGTGTCGGCGGTCTTCCCGCAGGTGGCATACAATGCCTGCTGCTCCGCTTTTTTCGGCAAGCAGGGCAGCGGCAACCGGGTCGGGCTCAAACTCATTGCGGGCGTTGCGCAGTGTTGCAATGTGATCAATATTAACAGCTAATCTCATGGGAGTCAGACAATGGTTTTTTTCCTTTTCTTAAGCGAAGGTAATGAAAAAATGAAAAGGATAAAACTTTCAGCATCCCGCGGATGTATAGGAGATAATCTTATATCTTAAAAATCAGAGTGATCTGCTATTTATTACTATTATATTGCGCCAACACAAAACAAGAAGAAACCATGTTACATACTCCAGCTTATGCCGCAAAGGCCGCAAAAGCGCCAATTGAACCTTATGAAATTATTCGCCGTGAACCAGGGGCCCATGATGTGTTGATCGATATTCTTTATTGCGGTATCTGTCATTCCGACATTCACCAGGCCCGTGATGAATGGGGTGGTTCCATTTTTCCCATGGTTCCCGGACATGAAATTGTTGGAACGGTAGTCAGGACAGGTGGCCATGTCACCAAATGGAAGGTTGGTGATACCGTCGGAGTCGGCTGCTTTATCGACTCCTGCCGTGAATGCGAAGCCTGCCGTGAGGGTGAGGAACAGTTTTGCGAGGAGGGAATGAGTGTCACCTACAATGGTTATGAACGTGATGGCAAAACCCCGACCTATGGTGGATACTCCACCCGCATTACGGTGAATGAGGATTACGTGCTTCGCATACCTTCCGGCATGCCGCTTGAAAGGGTTGCGCCCCTTCTCTGTGCAGGAATAACCACCTATTCGCCATTGAAGCACTTTGGAGTCAAGCCTGGTGATGAAGTAGCCATTCTGGGGCTGGGTGGTCTTGGTCATATGGGGGTGAAAATTGCAAAGGCGATGGGGGCAAGGGTGACTGTCCTGAGCCATTCTCCAGGCAAACGGGATGATGCCCTTGCCCTTGGTGCAGACGATTTTGTGGTCACCAGCAACGAGAACTCCTTCAGGGAGAACGAAAAGCGTTTTAATTTTATTCTTGATACGGTTTCTGCCATGCACGATTACAACGCCTGTCTTGGGCTCTTGAAACGTGACGGTACCATGGTGCTTGTAGGCATTCCAGAACCCGTTCCACTTTCTGCAGCCCCGCTGGTCATGCAGCGCCGACATCTCTCTGGTTCACTGATTGGCGGTATCCGGGAAACACAGGAGATGCTTGATTTTTGTGCAGAGCATGGTGTATTGTCTGATGTCGAAGTGATCCCTGTTCAAAAGGTCAATGAGGCTTATGAACGGGTGCTCAAGAGTGATGTGCGCTACCGATTTGTTATTGATATCGCCAGCCTCAAGGAGACCCATCCCTGAATGGTGGGATGCTTTGACACCTGGTAACCGGTTATGCTGTAATAATCCGAAATAATGTACATCGTATGCCTTTGAACGCTTGCCCATGGAAATAATAACGGATCTCCATCTTGGAGACTGCATAGAAGTACTCAATGTTCTGCCAGACGATTCGGTAGACTTGATATTTACCTCACCGCCATACGCTGATCAGAGAAAGCAGACCTATGGCGGCTTTCATCCGGACGACTACGTTGAGTGGTTTTTACCGATATCAAAACAACTCCTGAGAGTACTCAGGCCCACAGGTACCTTTGTTCTGAACATCAAAGAAAAGGTTGTCAATGGCGAACGGAGCACCTATGTGATGGAGCTCATTTTGGAGATGAGAAAACAAGGGTGGTTCTGGACTGAAGAGTTTATATGGCATAAAAAAAATTGTTACCCCGGCAAATGGCCAAACCGCTTCAGGGACTCATGGGAAAGGCTGCTCCAGTTCAACAAAAGCAAACAATTTTACATGAACCAGCAAGCTGTTATGGTGCCGATGGGCGACTGGTCGAAGAGCCGGCTTAAAAACCTGAGTGATACTGATAAAGTACGGGATACGTCAAAGGTAGGGAGCGGGTTTGGAAAAAACATCTCTAATTGGCTTGATCGGGAGATGGCCTATCCCACAAACGTGCTGCACCTTGCTACCGAGTGCAACAATAAGAAACACAGTGCAGCATTTCCTGAAGCTCTTCCCGAATGGTTTATCAAGCTTTTCACCAAAGAGGGCGATACCGTCATGGATCCATTCATGGGGTCAGGGACGACCAACGCGGTGGCGCAAAAATTGAAAAGGCACTCTATCGGCATTGAAATTGTAGAGGAGTACTACTCCATGGTACAAAAAGAGTTGAAACCTGTAGAACTTTATCTTCTGGAAAAAAGAGACGATTATGACTCCACTTGCCCTGAGCGACGTCTCGACATACGTTGAAGAGAATATCGGTACTTTTCATCAGAAGAGAATCGCAACTCTTGACGATTTGAGCCTCTCCAAAGTATTGAAAAGGAAGAACCCTTATTTATTTAAAGCAAAGTTCGTTCTTACTGCTGAAGAGATTGTCAGAGGGCTGGTTGATGCCCATATTTCATCAAATGAGGAGACCGTTTTTGGTGACTGGCTGGAGGGACTGGCAATTTTTATCAACGGAAAGGTCTATGGAGGTTGGAAATCCGGTATTCCCGGAGTCGACCTTGAGTTTGATAAGGATGGTAAGCGTTTCATCGTCACTATCAAATCAGGTCCGAATTGGGGTAACAGCAGTCAGATTGCCAAAATGAAGTCCGACTTCAAAACAGCAGCAAAAACGTTACGCACCAGCAATTCTGGGATTCATGTTGTAGCTGTCAATGGATGCTGTTATGGAAAGACCAGGATTTCCGATCAGGGCGACTATTTCAAATATTGTGGCCAGCCCTTCTGGGAGTTTATCTCATCCGGCGTCTCTTTCTGTCTGAGGTATATTTTATGACGCAAATGCCTAACGGCTTATAGAATTACAGGGTATAAATGAATAGCGTAAGTCTGAAAAAACTTGAATTCGATAAAGTTGCCCACTACGCAGCGCAGTTCTGCCTGTCGGGTATGGGGCGCGATAGAGTTAAGGAAGCGTTGCCGGTTGTGGAGCGGGAGGTGCTGCTTGCTGAGCTTGAGAGGATCCTTGAATTAAAAAATCTGCTTGAGGGGGAGGCGCCACTGCCTTTTTCTTATTTACCCGATACTAGGCGGCTGCTGAAAAAGCTGGAGGTTCTTGAGAGTTATCTTGAGCCTGAGGAGTTGCAGGATATTTATCATCTGCTTTTTTCTTCGGTGCAGTTGCGCAAGTTCATGTTTCTTAACCGTGAGATCTATCCTCTGCTTAATGATTTTACCATAAGAATCTGGCTTGAAAAGAGTCTGCAGACCGCGATTCGAAGGATTATTGATGAACAAGGGAGGGTGAGGGATACGGCAAGTGATGCTCTGCTGTTGATTCGGCGGGAACTCAATGGAAGCCGAGAACTGATTCGCAGGAAAATGGAGCGGCTGGTTAGGCGCTGCCAGGAGAGCGGCTGGCTGATGGAGGATACTGTTGCGATCAAGAATGGACGTCTGACGCTTGGCTTGAGGGTGGAGTATAAATATAAGATAGCGGGTTATATCCAGGATTACTCAGGGAGTGGGCAGACAGTCTTTATTGAGCCGGCGGAAACCCTTGAGATCAGTAACAGAATTCAGGATCTTGAAATCAGCGAACGACGGGAGATTGAGCGGATTCTGAAGGAGATGTCGAATGAGCTGCGGCTTGAGCTGGAAAATCTTCGGTACAATGAGTCTCTGCTTGGTGAGTTTGATGCTTTGTATGCCCGTGCACGGTTTGCAGTTGAAACCCGCTCGGTGCTTCCTGCTCTTGCTGAAGGCCAGTCGCTCAGGATTATCAAAGGGTTTCATCCGTGGCTGATGATTTCCCATCGTCATAAGGAGGTTATTCCTCTTGATCTTGAGCTGGATGAGGGTGAGCGGGTACTGGTGATTTCAGGGCCTAACGCGGGCGGAAAATCGGTGGCGATGAAAACGGCAGGACTTCTCTGCTGTATGCTTGTACATGGTTATCTTCTGCCTTGCAGCGAGAGTTCCGTGTTTCCTCTGTTCAGTGATATCTTTATTGAGATCGGTGATGATCAGTCTATTGAGAATGACCTTTCGACCTTCAGCTCGCATCTTGGCGAAATTAAAAGAATTCTTGATCGTGCTGGAAGCAGGGATCTTGTGTTGATTGATGAACTGTGTGCCGGTACAGATGTTGAAGAGGGGGGGGCAATCGCACGTATGGTGATTGAGGAACTGCTTTCTCGGGGTATAAAAACCATTGTCACGACTCACCTTGGTGAGTTGAAAGCCTATGCTCATGATCGTGTCGGTGTAGTCAATGGTGCGATGGAGTTCAATCGGGTTGGTCTTGTGCCTACCTTCCGCTTTATCAAGGGGTTGCCGGGTAACAGTTTTGCCTTTGCCATGATGCAGCGGATGGGATTCCCTGTTTCAATGGTTGAGCGGGCATCGGCATTCATGCAGGGTGAACGGCTTGGGCTTGATCGAATGCTCGATGATCTGAGCGGCTTGCTGGAAGAGAATCGTCTTTTAAAGCTGCGGCTTCGGGAAGATAAGGAGGAGCTTGAAGAACGGGAGCTCTCTTTGCGGAGTGAGGAAGCAGGGCTTGAGCAGAAACGCAGAGAACTTAAGCTTGGCGCTTCACGAGAACTGCAGAAAGAGGTGGAGCATGCCCGAAAACAGATCAGGGAGATTCTTTCAGAAGTAAAAAGTGCTCCTGCTGATGAAAAAAAAGTACAGGAAGCAAGAAAACAACTGGCATTGAAGAAGCAGGATGCTGAAAAGAGCGAGTCCATGCTTCTCTCGGAAGCTGATGCGGCGATTCAGATTGATCGTACTATCCGTGAGGGTGATCTTGTCAGGATTCTGGATACCAGTACTTCCGGTGAGGTTGAGAGTGTCAATGGAGAGAGTGTGGTTGTGCGATGTGGAAATTTCAGGTTGACTACTTCGCTGAAAAACCTTGAGAAGACCTCGAAAACGCAGGTAAAAAAAAGTCTTAAAAAGCCTGATCTCCCGAAGCAGAAAAGTTCATGGTCAGCTGTTACCGGAGAGGTGGAGTCCACCAGAGTTGATTTACGTGGTTTGAGCGGGGATGAGGCAATCATGAAAATTGAACGGTTTATCGATTCGATGAGGCTTCATAGAATTCATTCAATAACGATTGTGCATGGCAAAGGAACCGGTTCTCTTCGGCAGAGGACAGCGGAGTTTTTGCAGCAGCACCGTTACATTAAAAGTTTTCGACTCGGTGAATGGGGTGAGGGTGGGGCAGGTGTGACTGTGGTGGAGCTGGAGTCATAATAATTTATATTCGATAGGATAGATGCATTGAAAAACAGATTTCAATACTGTATCTTACGCCCAAGACAGCCTGCCATGCCCATGGTGATCTATCCGGCTTATAACTATTAATCCTGCAGGGATTGAAAGAACAGCACGAAACATATCTGACTATACCAAATCAGCTTACAGCGCTGAGGATACTCCTTGTGCCTGTTTTTGTCGTTCTGTTGCTGCAGGTTGAACCTTATCTGAAACTGCTCGGTGTCGTCGTTTTTGTCGTGGCATCGCTTACGGATATTTATGATGGTTATCATGCAAGGAAATATGGCGTCACAACCCGTCTTGGCGCTTTTCTTGATCCCCTTGCCGATAAGTTGCTTATTACGGCAGCTTTTTTTCTTTATGTCGGGATGGGCTTTCTGAGTCTCTGGATGGTGATACTTGTTGTTGTGAGGGATGTTATTGTTACAGGGTTGAGAATCTATGCCGAATACAAGAACAGGCCGGTAGTGACAAGCATGGAGGCGAAATACAAAACTCTGGTGCAGAATATTTTTGTCTATGTTATCATGGCACTGATATTGATGAAAGAGGCATCTTTTTCAGGTGCGAATGTTGCGGTCATGACGCACCGTTTTCTTGTTTCCGGTTATCTGAACTATATCATGCTGGCGGTAACGATTTTTACAGTGTACACCGGTATTTCCTATATGGTCAGCAATTGGCGGATTTATCTTCAGAAGCCTCTTGAGGGGCGATGATTGCAATGAGGCTGATTACGGCAAAAATTCTGTCAACCTGCATTGGTATCGGTTATTTTCCGGTAGCACCCGGTACTGTCACGAGTATTGCGGCTGTTCTCTGCTATATTTTTATTCCAGCTCTGCATTCCACAATAGTGCTGCTCTCTCTGGTCGTACCATTGACCGCTGCAGGAGTATGGGCAGGTAAGATTATGGAGGAAAAGTATGGGAGAGATCCTTCAATAGTTACCATTGATGAACTTGTCGGCCAGTGGCTGGCGCTCGCCGCACTACCGGCCGGATTACTCTCGCTTTTTCTTTCATTTGCTTTTTTCCGGCTGTTCGATATAGCCAAACCCGGCCCGATTGATGCTGCCCAGCGCCTGCCGGGTGGGTGGGGTATTATGGCTGATGATGTGCTTGCCGGGTTTTTTGCCAATCTTTCAGTGCGGGGCGTCCTGGCGCTGCTCACTGTTTTTCATCTTCCGGTTTCTTTATAAAACTGCCTGATGTTTGCCGTCATTGACGGTGTGTCGAAGCCTATTTCCTTGTAGAGATCATTCATTCCTCCGTGAGTTACGAATGCGTCTGGAAGGGCAACTTTCAGCACGGGACGGTTGATGCGTTTGGTGTTGAGGTGGTCAATGACAGCACTGCCGAGTCCCCCGATCGTGCTGTTTTCTTCAATAACGGCAAAATGTGTTGATCGTGCAGCAAGCTCGTCAAGCAGGTCGGTGTCGAGTGGCTTGAGAAACCTCATGTTGACCACGGTCGCATTGATGCCGTCACGCTGCAGTGTTTCCGCCACCTCAAGGGCTTTGGATGTCATATTGCCGATGCTGAGAAGTGTCAGCTCGTTGCCTTCCCGGACAATCTGAGCTTTTCCAATGGGCAGAGAACTGAAGTTTTTTTGCAGAGGGATGCCCGTGCCGTTGCCTCTCGGATAACGGATTGCAACAGGGCCTTTCAGCTCATAGAGTGCGGTGTAGAGCATGTCGCGCAGTTCCTGTTCATTGGCCGGGGCCATAATGACAAGGCCTGGCACAGCGTGCAGGTAGGAGAGATCGAACGCACCGTGGTGGGTCGGACCGTCCTCTCCGACAAGTCCTGCACGGTCAATAGCGAAAACGACATGCAGTTTCTGCAGTGCGACATCGTGAAAAAGCTGATCATAAGCGCGCTGCAGAAAGGTTGAATAGACAGCGAATACCGGTTTGAATCCCTGTATTGCAAGTCCGGCGGCAAAGGTGACAGCATGCGCTTCGGCTATGCCGACATCGTAAAAACGGTTTGGCAGAGCGTTCTGGAAGAGGTCAAGTGATGTGCCGCTCGGCATGGCAGCGGTAATGGCAGTAATTTTTGTATCCCTGAGGGCAAGCTCAACCAGAGCTTCACCAAAGACCTCCTGATATTTCGGGGGAAGTGAGGTGTCAGCTTTTTTAAGGGACTTTCCTGTTGTTGTATCGAAGCCTCCGCTGTGTGCATGCCATTTGCTTTGATCTTCTTCAGCAGGTTTGAACCCTTTTCCTTTTTTTGTGATGACATGCAGCAGTTTGGGATTTGGGAGTTCCTGCATCTCTTTGAGTGCCTTGACCAGTTGCTCCATATTGTGACCATCAATTGGTCCGAAATACCTCAGGCCGAGGGCTTCAAAAAAAGCTCCTGGTGTCAATGCAGCTTTAAATCCCTCTTCAAGTTTTCGAACAGCATTTTTAGCTGTATCTCCCAGGTCATTGTTGAAGAGTGAGATTGCCTGCCAGAGAAATTTACGGGCTTTATTGTAGGTTTTATTAAGGGTGATGTTGATGAGATGAGTTTTCAGGCCTCCTGTACTGGGTGAAATGGCCATCTGGTTGTCATTGAGGATGACAAGAACATCACTTTTCAGATCACCGAGGTGATTCATGGCTTCAAATGCCATGCCTCCGGTCATACTGCCGTCTCCAATAACGGCTATAACCTTTTCATTGGTATTGGCAAGGTCTCTTGCCGCAGCTATCCCTGCAGCTGCTGAAATAGAGGTGGAGGCGTGACCGGTTCCAAAGGCATCATAAGGACTTTCTGAAACTTTAGGAAAACCTGCAAGTCCACCGTATCGGCGGTTGGTTGGCATTTCCCCTTTTCTTCCTGTAAGTATTTTATGCACGTATGCCTGATGCCCGACATCCCAGATGATTTTGTCGTGTGGAGAGCTGTAGACATGATGAAGTGCGACGGTCAGCTCCACAACACCAAGGCTGGATGCAAAATGCCCGCCATTGACAGAGACAAGTTTGATGACCTCTTTTCGGCATTCATCTGCAAGTGTCTGAAGCTCCGGTATACTGAGTTTTTTAAGATCAGCTGGAGAATGAATTTCAGAAAGAGGTGACTTTTGCTGCGTGATGGGAACCGGCAGTGAATTGCTCATAGTTTTTCAGACTTCAGGTTATGTTCATACTCTCTCTGTAACCGTGCTTCAGGCTTCCCGGTTCCAGTTGCGGCGAGTTTGTGCGGTCTTTTACATCCCTGAAATCTGAAGGAGAATATGTCGTTCTTTACGGGGTCCGTCAAGTTCCACTAAAAACAGTGATTGCCATTCGCCGAGCAGAAGCTTTCCTTTGGAGAATGGAATGGTTTCAGAGGTGCTCATGAGAAGTCCGATCAGATGGGAGTGTGCATTGTCGCGCCCATCAAGAGGATTGAGATTGTGCTGGTAGTTGCCGTCTCTTGGGGCTAAGCGCTTGAGAAAGGTTTCCATATCCTCAAGGAGACGAACCTCTTTTTCATTGATATTGATAAAAGCTGTTGTATGCTGGCTGATGACGGTGACCTGTCCGGTATCGAGTCCCGATGAGGTCACAGCATCAGCTACTTCGGCAGAGATATCAATGATCTCGATTGGCTTTGTGGTTTGCCGGGTGATGATGTTAATACTGTATCGCATATCATAAAATGTGAATTATTGAATTTGTTCAGAAGGTTATGACCAATCCTTCATGAGGAGAGAGACACACCCGGAGTGTCTGATCTTCATAATGAATATTATCTTTTTTGTTTACTGTATCTGTACTCAGGACGTCCAGCGTGTCGACGGAGACAGGTTCAAGTGCAGGATGACGGAACTCTATCGAAATGCCTGTCGGACTGAAATTGGCCAGAATGAAGGCGTGTTCATCTTCTGTGAATCTGTGAAATCCGAAACAATGAGAGTTATAAGCTGCATTCAGCTCAAGTTGTTCAATGTATCCTTCCTGAAAAACCTTATTCTTCTGAAGAATGAAAAGCTTTTTGTAAAGTGACACCAGCTCACTGTCTGTGGGTTCAGACGCTTGCCGGATAAGCTGTACCGGAATTTTCTGCTGGAAACCGGCTATTTGATCCTGATGTATAAGATGCATCCCGGGAGTTGTCAGCAGTACCAGAGCCGCAGCTTTATTATTCAGTCCGATTTCTTTGGCCGCCCTTGGTTCATCATGGTTTTCGAGAAACCTGCAGAGATGTGCCTGATAGTCCCATTGTGCCGTAAGGTGTCCAGACAGTTTTTCAACATCGAGTGGTGAACTGCAGATGTAGTCGTAAAAAGGTTTGTCGTAGGTAAAGTCAAATCCCTGCTGCTGGAGCTCCCACTCCTTATTCCAGTATGATTCGGCAAGAAACAGAAAGCCGGGGTGGCGGTGCTTGACGGCAGTTATTGCGTCAGGCCAGAACTCTGTGATCATTTCACCACCGAGGTTGCTCCAGGTGGTATTGAAAATGCTTTTTAGAATCAGCATGGCCACATCGCAGCGGACAGCATCGCAGAGTGAACTGATTTTGAAAAGGTTTTCAGTCATCATCCTGTGCGTTTCAGGCCTTGCGTAGTTGAGTTGCAGGGTGTCTGTCCAGGGTGCGAAGTACGGGTCTTTACCATGAGCAAGGTATTTGCCCTGGATATATTCAAAGCCTGTTCCGGGGTCATGTCTTTGCTCTTCAAACGATACCGGCATAAAAAACTCAGGGTGTTCAGGGAGCCATTCATTGTCGAGAGCAAGGTGATTCGGTACGAAGTCGAGCATCAGTTTTATGCCGATCTTGTTGAGCTTTTCGCGGAACGTGAGCAGTTCGTCTTCGCTGCCGAGTGCTTCATTGACAGTATATGAGGGTATTGAATATGGTGATGATACAATATCGTCTGGATTAACAAGCGGGATGTGTTCCAGGATAGATGTTCGAAGGTCTTGATGAGCGGTGGCAATTGCTTTGCTGAATTGACTTGGTTTCCATACACCCATCAGCCAGACCAGATCGAAACGGCAGGTTGAAAAGAAGGCGAACTCCTCATCGGGGATGTTACCGAGTGTTACTGGCCGGTTATGCTCTCTGCTGAGTTTTTTAAGCCAGATTCTGGTATTGATTTCGTAAACGAGGGGGAACATAACTTGGATAGTTTTGTTGGGTAACGGGATTGCGGTCAAATATAGTAACTCTTAAACTCAAAAGGAGCAGGTTGCACGTTAAAAATGCAAAAATGGGTGTGTCGAGCCGGGACTCTTCTTTACAGGTGCTCACGTGATTTGTAAAACGGGGAAAGTTATGCGAAATTCAACTGGAGATTTTGGCGCAAAGGGATATAAGTGGTCGCATTAACAGTTAACTGGTGTTCAGAAGTTTTGACGGATTTTTTACATGATCTCAACGAGGTACAGCGCAATGCTGTAATTGCTACTGCCGGACCTGTAATGGTGCTGGCGGGTGCCGGTTCCGGCAAGACAAGGGTGATCACCTACCGTATTGCTTATCTTATCAGAAATGAGGGGGTAGCGCCCCGGAATATTCTTGCTCTGACCTTTACCAACAAGGCTGCGGGTGAAATGCGGCATCGGATTGATACCCTGTTGCATCAGGGCAGTTCAAGAGGGTTATGGATCGGGACGTTTCATTCGGTTTTTGCTCGTCTTCTCCGGAACTATATCGATCTGATCGGTTACGACCGCAACTTTTCAATTTTTGATTCTGATGACAGTAAAAGCCTGATCCGTCAATCTATGGCCGAACTGAATATTTCACTTGATTCAGTGCCTCTCAATACAGTTCAGGGTCTTATCAGCAGAGCAAAAAACAGCTTTATTCTGCCTGCCGAGTTTCATAGAAATGCTTTGGAGTATAATCAGCAGAAGGCATCGCAAATCTACGAGCTCTATACCAGAAAGCTGAAGGAAAACAATGCACTTGACTTTGATGATCTGCTGATCAAGCCTCTGGAACTGTTTAATGCACATCCTGAGATACTTTCCGAGCTGCAGGACTCTTTCCGCTATATAATGATCGATGAGTATCAGGATACAAACAGGGCGCAATACCTTGTTGCTAAAATGCTCGGGGCAAAACACAGGAATATTTTTGTTGTGGGCGATGATGCCCAGTCGATATATTCCTGGCGGGGCGCTGATATTTCAAATATTCTGAATTTTCAGGATGACTATCATGATGCACTGACCTTCAAGCTTGTCGAGAACTATCGAAGCACTGGAACAATACTCAAGGCTGCAAACAATGTTATCAGCCGTAACCAGCGGCAGATTAAAAAAGAGCTGATTTCGCATCGTAACGAGGGAGAGCCTCTGACGCTTATTGAAGCATACAATGAGCGGAACGAAGCTGAAAAAGTTGGAGAGCATATACGCGCGATGCGCTTGAAGCAGGACTTTGAATATAGAAGCTTTGCAATCTTTTATCGTACCAATGCTCAATCGAGGGTGCTTGAGGATGTCATGCGCCAGAACAAAATCCCCTATAAGATTTTTGGGAGCGTGTCGTTCTACAAGCGCAAGGAGATCAAAGATGCGGTTGCCTATCTTCGCTTTATCCTCAATGAACGTGATGGTGAATCGCTGTTGAGAATTATTAATTTTCCACCTAGAAAAATCGGGGATGTCAGTATCGGCAAGCTTAAGGAATTTGCTGAAGAGCAGGGGATAAGCTTGTATGATGCTATACAGCGTGCTGAAGAAGGAGGCTTTCAGGTGCGGCTGGTGACGGCTCTCCGTTCATTCAGCAGTGTCATTGAAGCTTTGAAGGAGCTGGCGCAGAATGGAACTGTCTTTGAAGTCCTGAGCGAGTTGTTTAATTTAACCTCTATTCCTTTGTTGCTGCAGGCTGAAAATACTCCAGAATCGCTGGCACGGAATGAAAACCTTCAGGAACTTCTTTCGATGGCCAGGGATTTTTCCGATCACAATCCTGATAATGGATCACTTGGGGATTTTCTGGAAAACATCTCACTGGCTTCAGACTATGAAGAGACGCAGGACTCTGATAATTATGTCTCTTTGATGACGGTTCATGCTGCCAAAGGTCTTGAGTTTCCTGTGGTATTTGTTACTGGCCTTGAGGAGAGGCTGTTTCCACTGCACTGCTATGAACCTGCTGAACTTGAGGAGGAACGAAGGCTTTTCTATGTTGCAGTGACCAGAGCTCAGGAGAAGATATTTCTTTCATGGGCACAGAGCCGCTATCAGTATGGACAGCCCCATTACTGCCTGAAATCGATGTTTATCGGTGAAATTGATGCTTCGATAGTGCAGACAGAGAGTGGGATTTTGCTTTCAGAACGTCCTGAGAAGGAAAAACCTGCAGGGGGGGGATTATCATCAAGAGGTTATCAGCAGAATATGGTATCAGCGTTGTATGCTCCAGCAGCTTCAGGAGAACAGTCGAAATCTTCAAAGTCCGGACTTCGTGCAGGAACGATGGTGCATCACGCTCTTTTTGGTCCGGGAACGGTTCTGGATGTTCAGGGTACAGGGTCGAAGCAAAAAGTCAGGATAACGTTTCGCAATACCGGGGAGAAGACATTGATGGTGCAGTATGCCAATCTTGAGATTCAGTCGTAAAATCTTATGAAGATCCTTTTTGGTGTTCAGGGAACGGGAAATGGCCATATCAGTCGCAGCCGTGAGCTTGTTCGCAGGCTTAAGGCTGATGGACATGATGTTGCTGTGATCATAAGTGGAAGAAAAGAAGAGGATCTGAAGGAGATAAAGATTTTTGAGCCCTACAAGGTGATGAAGGGTATGACTCTGGTTACCTATAAGGGTAAGCTGAGCTATATCGAGACCATGTTTCAGCTCGATCTGTTTCGCCTTATGACGGATATAATGATGCTTGAAACTGCAGGGACTGACCTGATTATTACCGATTTTGATCCGATAACCTCTTCAGTGGCACGAATAAGAAATATTCCTTCTATGGGTTTCGGTCACCAGTATGCCTTTCGATATAATGTTCCCCTGGCAAAGGGAAACCTTTTTGAAAAATATACCTTGCTCAATTTTGCCCCTGCCCGTTACAATGCGGGGCTTCACTGGAACCATTTCCATCAGCCTGTTTTTCCTCCGGTTATTCCGCCCCTGCTTTATGCGGAAAATGCCAAAGCCGTTATTAAAGAGAAGATTCTTGTTTATCTGCCGTTCGAAGAGGTGGAGGATGTTGCTGCCTTTGTTACTTCGTTTGAAGGGTATGAGTTTTTTATTTATGGAAAGGTGTCAGAGAGTCGTGATGATGGGCATCTCCATTTCAGGGGCTATTCCCGTGATGGATTTCTCAATGATCTCCTGGAGTGCAGCGGTGTTGTCTGCAATGCCGGATTTGAACTTCCGGGTGAGGCGCTTCATCTCGGAAAGAAGCTGCTGCTCAGGCCTCTCAATGGGCAGATTGAACAGGAGTCCAATGCTCTTGCCATGGAGCAGCTTGGGTATGGCATGTCGACCCACACTCTTGATGTTGCCGTTCTTGCCGACTGGCTGCAGCAGCCATGCAGAGAGCCTTTGCATTATGCTGCAACGGTGGATTATATTGCCGAATGGATAGGGAGTGGCGAGTGGGAGCAGCTGTCAAAATACACCGAGGCTGCATGGGGTGAAAAGTATTAACATGACTCATTATGCATTTCAGGGATCTTGTAACGAAATGCCGGAGCTACCGGAGATTTGACAGCCGGGTTCAGGTTACTGAAGATGTCGTGCGGGATCTTGTTGAGCTTGCCTGCTATGTTCCTTCAGAAAAAAACCTTCAGCCGCTGAAATTTATTGCTGTCAGTGAACCTGCGACTGTCGCAGCTCTTTTCCCTTCTCTTTCCTGGGCGGGATATCTTGCAGATTGGCCTGGCCCTGCAGAAAGCGAACGTCCTGTGGCTTATATCGTTATACTTGGTGATCAGTCAATAAGCACTGAATTTGGGTGTGACAGTGGAATTGCAGCGCAGACTATTCTTCTTGCAGCTACAGCATCTGGTATCGGGGGATGCATCATAGCCTCTCTTGATCGCAAAAAAATCAGGGAGTTACTTAAAATTCCTGATTTTTTTTCCATTCTTTTGGTCATTGCTCTCGGAAAGCCGGTTGAAACTGTTGTTATTGATCAGATGGCGGACAATGATTCGGTTCGATATTTCAGGGATGCTAACGGGATTCATCATGTTCCTAAAAGGATGCTTGATGATGTTCTGTTAAAGTTTCATTAACTGGAGATGTTGTTTCGGATTGATGATTCGTATTGACGAACTGCTCAGGGCTTACCGCCAGGGTTTTTTCCCGATGTCTGATCCAAAGGATGGGAAGGTCTACTGGTGTCAGCCTTACAAAAGGGCAATTGTATATCTCGATTCCTACAAACCCTCCCGTGATGTTCTTCGTCTGAAAAGAAAAAAAGAATTCAGTGTAACGTTTGACAAGGAATTTGAGGGAGTAATCAGAGGGTGTGCTGCTCCTCGAAAAAATGATGCTGAAACATGGATTTCCGGAGAGATTATTGAAGCTTATGTCAAGCTTCACGAGCTTGGGCTGGCCCACAGTGTTGAGAGCTGGTATGAGGGTGAGCTCGTTGGCGGTTTGTACGGGATAGCTATGGGCGGTGTCTTTTTTGGAGAGTCAATGTTTTTCCGCCGTTCCTATGCATCACAGATAGCTTTTGATTGTCTGGTGCTTCATTTGAGCAATAAAGGATATCGGTTGCTTGATGCTCAGATTATGAACCCGCATCTTGGGAAACTCGGGGCAGTTGAAATTGCCCATGAAGAGTATATGGAGCTTCTTGAAGATGCATTGAGGGAAAAGATTGTTTTTCTCTAAGCAGGGGAAAAGTGGTACTTTGACCGACGATAGTTTTTTCTTTTCGAAGAGAGGATCCTTTTGGGATTATAGACCTTTAACACAGGAGTTTTTATGTTGTCGAGGGACTTGACAGAAAGCCAGTCACAGACCAGAGTTATTATTTATTCAGGAAAAGGCGGCACAGGAAAAACCACCATTTCATCATCAACTGCGGTTTCGCTGGCACGGCAGAACAAGAAGGTGTTGATCATGTCCTCCGATCCAGCCCATTCGCTGTCTGACGTTTTCAATACCCGCATAAGCCGCAATGATCCGCAGAAGATCGAACATAATCTTTACGGCCTCGAAGTTGATACAGTGCATGAACTTAAAAAAAACATGTCCGGGTTTCAGAAGTTCGTTTCGTCCTCTTATAAAAGCAAAGGTATTGAAAGCGGCATGGCTACCGAGCTGACAACGCAGCCGGGTCTTGACGAAATATTTGCTTTAAGCCGACTGCTTGACGAGGCTCAATCGGGAAAATGGGATGCTGTTGTGCTTGATACATCTCCAACGGGCAACACGCTTCGTCTTCTTGCTTATCCTGAGATTATTATAGGAGGGAATATGGGCAAGCAGTTTTTCAAGCTCTATAAAAGCATGTCGTCGATTGCGCGTCCATTAAGCGGAAAGTCCATTCCTGACGATGATTTTTTTAATGAGATCAATGTCCTGCTCAAGCAGATGGAGGATATCAACAAGTTTATACTCAGTCCTGAAGTGACCTTCCGTCTGGTGCTGAACCCTGAAAAGCTATCCATTCTCGAGACAAAACGTGCCTATACCTTTGTGCATCTCTACGGCATTAATGTTGATGGTATTGTCATTAACAAGATTCTTCCTACCTCCAAAACAGTTGGAGAGTATTTTGAATTCTGGGCCGACCTGCACAGTAAATATCTGATGGAGATTGACAACTCATTTTATCCCACCCCGGTTTTTCGCTGTCATCTGCAGAGAACCGAGCCGATAGGGGCTGATGCGCTTCACGAAATCAGTAAACTTGTTTTTGGTGTGCAGACGCCTGACAAGATTTTTTATTCCGGAAAGAATTTTTGGATTGAAAGCAAAAAAAATGCTGTGACTGAAGATCACCGCGAAGTTCTGTGTATTAAAATACCTTTTCTCAAGGATGCGGAAGATGTCGGGGTTGACCGCATGGGTACTGATATTGTGGTTACAGTAGACAGGGCTCAGAGGATTATTACACTGCCCAGGGCCTTGTACAGTCTTGAAATGGAAGAGTATATAAGGGAGGATAATCTTTTGCGGGTGGTGTTCAGGGAGATTCATGTCGAAAAGGAAGAAACAGAGTTGAATGTGAATAAAAATATGCTCGACAAGCTGCGTTCAATGAGACGAATGAAGATATAGATAGTAACCCTGGTATGGCCGTATGAAGAAAAAATAAGGGGAAACAGTTTATGTTTTCAAGGGAATCTTGTATCTTAAACGTTTAAAATGTTGAGTTAACGGGGATTTACCCCAGTCTTTGTTAAAGAATCAGCTAATATCATGTCCGAGAAAACGCACTATGGTTTGTTGAAAGGGAAGAAGGGAATTGTTTTCGGCCCGCTTGATGAGAGCAGTATTGGCTGGCAGATTGCGTTACATGCATACAGGGAAGGCGCTCAGATAGCTATTTCCAATGTTGCGGCAGCGTTGCGTTTTGGTAATATCGAAGAACTCTCGGCATCATGTGGCAATGCTCCGATGATTGTCTGTGATGCTTCTAAAAATGAAGATGTCGATAACTGTTTCAGGGAACTTAAGGAAAAATTAGGTTCTGTTGATTTTATTGTTCATTCCATCGGAATGTCACAGAATATCCGTAAGCAGCTGCCCTACGAAGAGCTCAACTACGAGTGGTTTATGAAAACCCTTGATGTTTCGGGATTATCCCTGCACCGTCTTGTCTCTTATGCGTTAAAGAATGAGGCAATTAATGACGGCGGCAGCATTCTCGCACTTTCATATATAGCTTCACAGAGAAATTACTGGACATACTCTGATATGGGAGATGCGAAATCTTTGCTTGAATCTATTGTTCGCAGTTATGGGCCAAGGCTTGCCAGACATCAGATCCGTATTAATACTGTCTCTCAAAGTCCGACGTTTACCAAGGCAGGAAGCGGTATTCCCGGGTTTGAAAAGATGTATGAATACAGTGATCTTATGTCTCCTCTCGGTAATGCTTCTGCAGAAGAGTGTGCTGAATATTCCATGACCATTCTCAGCGACCTTTCACGGAAAGTTACAATGCAGAACCTTTTCCATGACGGTGGGTATAGTTCAATGGGAGCTACCATTCCCATGATTAAGCTTGCTCATGAAGTGCTTAATGACAAGGATCTTGCTGCACGTGTCGGTCTTGATGAGTAAATTCCCGCCATGTGATTTTATCGGGAAATCAGGCTGCATCAGGTTTCCCGGCAATTAACATATATACATAACCGGATTCAGTAGCTTACATACAAGAGCCTGTTATGGTTGTTCTGCGGAGTTTCCAGTCCGTGTCAATTTGCATGAGAGCCGGTTGATGGAGTGTTAGTATCAATTCATTTTTTTCAATACTTAAAAACGATGACCCGGATGGCAAAAACAGCAACAATCATTTATACTAAAATTGATGAGGCTCCTGCTTTGGCAACCTACTCACTTCTTCCTATTCTTAATGCTTTTGCAAAGGGGACTGGTGTTGACTTTGAACCCAGGGATATCTCACTTGCTGGAAGAATTATTGCAAATTTTCCCGAAAATCTCACAACGGATCAGAAAATTCCTGATTATCTGGCTGAATTAGGCGATCTCGCCTTGAGACCGGAGGCAAATATTATAAAGCTGCCGAATATCAGTGCATCAATTCCCCAGTTGAAAGCGGCTGTCAAAGAGTTGCAGGAACAAGGATATAATATTCCTGATTATCCAGAAGCACCTCAAAATGAAGCCGAAAAAGAGCTTCAGACAAGGTTTGCCAAGGTTCTCGGAAGTGCTGTAAATCCTGTATTGCGTGAGGGGAATTCCGATAGAAGAGCCCCGCTGTCTGTAAAGCAGTTTGCGAAAAAACATCCGCATAAAATGGGGGCATGGAGCAGCGATTCAAAATCACACGTATCTTCTTTGAGTGCCGGTGATTTCTATGGCAGTGAGCAATCTGTTACGCTGGAGAACGATGCGGTGGTAAAAATCGAGTATTTTAGTGCTGATGGAACGCATGTGGTTCTTAAAGAGAAAACACCGCTCTTACCAGGTGAAATTATAGATGCTTCAGTTATGAACGTCCGATCTCTTCGACGTTTTTTTGAGGAACAGATGACCGATGCCAAACAGAGCGGCGTACTGTTGTCGCTTCATCTGAAAGCTACCATGATGAAGGTTTCAGATCCGGTTATGTTTGGTCATGCCGTTACTGTCTATTATAAAGATGTTTTTGAAAAACATGCTGCTGTTATAAAAGAGCTTGGGGTGAATGTTAACAATGGCCTTGGCGATCTTTATGCCAAAATCCAGCAACTGCCTGAAGCCCGGAGAGCAGAAATTGAGGCGGACATCAAGGCTGTGTATAACAGTCGTCCACCGTTGGCGATGGTTGATTCAGACAAGGGCATTACCAACCTTCATGTACCTAATGATATTATTGTCGATGCATCCATGCCTGTTGTCGTTCGTGACTCCGGCAAGATGTGGGGACCGGACGGTAAGCTTCATGATACAAAAGCCATGATTCCTGATCGCTGTTATGCAACAATCTATCAGGCTATCATTGACGATTGTAAAAAACATGGCGCATTTGATCCGGCGACCATCGGCAGTGTTCCAAATGTCGGGCTGATGGCTCAGCAGGCTGAAGAGTATGGCTCTCATAACAAGACGTTCATAGCATCAGGAAATGGAATAATCCGGGTTGTTGATGATGCCGGCAAGACCTTGCTTGAGCAGAAGGTTGAAGAGGGTGATATTTTCAGAATGTGTCAGGTAAAAGATGCTCCTGTCCGCGACTGGGTAAAGCTGGCTGTCAACAGGGCAAGAATAACAGGCGCACCAGCAGTTTTCTGGCTGGACAGCAACAGGGCTCATGATGCCCAGATTATTAAAAAAGTCAACCATTACCTCAAAGACCACGATACCACCGGTCTGGATATCCGTATCCTGTCGCCGGTAGAGGCAATTCGTTTTTCTCTGGAAAGGATCAGAGCCGGCAAGGATACGATCTCTGTTACAGGAAATGTGTTGCGGGACTATCTGACCGATCTCTTTCCGATTATTGAATTGGGCACCAGTGCCAAGATGCTTTCTGTCGTGCCTCTTATGAACGGTGGTGGTTTGTTTGAAACCGGAGCTGGAGGTTCAGCTCCGAAACATGTTCAGCAGTTTCAGAAAGAGGGCTATCTGAGATGGGACTCTCTTGGAGAATTTTCAGCGATTGCGGCTTCATTGGAGCATGTTGCGGAAGCATTCAATAATGAAAAAGCCAGGGTTTTAGCAGAGACACTCGATCAAGCCATCGGAAAATTCCTTGATAACGATAAGTCACCGGCACGTAAGGTCGGCCAGATTGATAACAGGGGAAGCCATTTTTATCTGGCTCTCTACTGGGCTCAGGCATTGGCTCAGCAGACCGGAGATCAGGAGTTGCAGGCACGTTTTACTGACGTAGCCAGGCAGCTTGGTGATAACGAGGCAAAAATAAATGAAGAGCTGATTTCCGCACAGGGCAAACCGGTGGATATGGGAGGCTACTATCATGTCAATGAAGAACTGACAACCAAGGCAATGCGTCCAAGTGCCACCTTGAATGCTATTATTGACGCGCTCTGAGGAAATGTTTATTTATGCATAAAAAAAGCCCGGAGCAATCCGGGCTTTTGTGTTTCTCGGCATCGTATGATTTTATGGGGGTTCTCCCCATGCGTAAAGAAAAGCTCCCTGGTTAAGTTTTTGCTCTACCTCATCGATATCCCGAGGTGATACCACAAAGCATCCATTGCTTCTTCCGATCATTGGGCTGTTAAGGGTTACAATATTTACAAGGATGTACTTCAGTGAAACATAATCTGCCGAATGCAGGACAATATCGCGTTTGCATGCGTTGTCGTTTATTTCGGGGTCAAGACCCTCAAGACGAATGGCTTTTCCGTGCTCCCCGTTGAAGGTTTCAAGTGTTTTATAAAGTCCCAGGCTGCTCATGTTTGATTCAGGAGAATTTGAAAATTGGTTTGCATAGAGCTCTCCTGAATTTTTTCCATGAGCTGTCCGGAAAAATGACTGATCCCCTGTTTTAAGGTCAATGACAACCATCCGTTTCAAGTAAGAGGGTTTTGAGAAATCCACAACTGCAAGAAATCGTGGACGCTCTTCGGGATGAACCGCACGATAGGAATCCATAGCAGTAAATGCTGCTTTATAAGCTTGTCCGGAAACCTTCTCTTTCAGCAGGAAAAAACCGGCAAGGCAGGGAATAAAAACAAGCAGGACGGGGAAAAAGGAGAATCTTTTCAGAACCGTTGATTTCATGTGGATTATTTCAGAAACGTTCCGTTCTGGTATTCCTCAAATGCCCTTGAAAGTTCTGCTTGGGAGTTCATCACGATAGGGCCGTGCCAGGCGATCGGTTCGTTGAGTGGTCTGCCGGAAACAAGCAGAAACCGTATGGGAGTATCTTCGGTAGTTACGGTAACTGTATCCCCGTCATCGAAAAGGATCAGAGTTTCGTTTGAGCAGGGTTTATCGTGGAGGCAGAACACTCCTTTTCCTTCGATGACATAGGCAAAAGCTGTATACCCTTTTGTAAGCTGATGGGTATAGGAAATTCCTGATGGAATGGTGATATCGAGATATTGTGGATCTATGGCAATATCATTGACTGCACCTTCTGTCTGCCCGATTTTTCCGCAGATGATAGAGATTTCAACACCGTTTTCAAGTTGGAGCCTGGGGATTTCTCCGGCAGTGATGTCCTGGTAGCGCGGGGGATACATTTTCTGCGAAGCCGGTATGTTTGCCCAGAGCTGGAATCCTCCCATGACTCCGTGTTCGTCACCAGACGGCATCTCCTGGTGAATAATGCCTCTGCCGGCAGTCATCCATTGAACTCCTCCGGCTCTGATCACTCCGTGGTTACCCATGCTGTCTTGATGTTCCACCTTGCCCTCAAGCATGTAGGTGATCGTTTCAATACCACGGTGCGGATGCCAGGGAAATCCTTTGAAGTAATCTGCAGGATTGTTTGATCGAAAATCGTCAAGCAGCAGAAAAGGATCGAAAAGTGGAACCTGGCTGAAGCCAAAAGCTCGTTTCAGGAAAACGCCTGCTCCTTCAATGGTCGGTTGGCTGATAAAAACCTTACGAATTTTCCTTGATATAGCCATGGATCAGGTGGTTACGTGTACTAATGTCGAAATATAGATATTTATCTCAAGTATTGAGGATAGAACCGAAAAAATATTACCATGCAGAAAGATTTTTTGAAAGAAAAGTCAAAGAGCTGCGTATTACTCTATAGGAAGCAGGATAATCCTGGTTCCAATGCATTCTAAAACTCAAACAGACATACAAATGAAAAAGAATTTTATCGCTGGTGTTATCGTTTCACTTGCTATCTCCGGAATCTTCGGTGGCGTTTCTTTCGCAGCTGACAAACCAGCAGCAAAAGACGCAAAAGCTCCTGCAGCAGCAGCTCCTGCAGCACCAGCCGCACCTGCAGCACCAGCCGCACCAGCAGCCGATGCAAAAGCTGAAGCAAAGCCAGAAGTAAAGGCAGAGAAAAAAGCCAAGAAAGTAAAGAAAGCAAAGAAAGCAGAAGCTAAGGTAGAAGCACCTGCAGCAAAGTAAGCTCTTCACTGCAGAAAAGTGATATTGAAGACTTCAGTTGCATAGGATATTGAATAGATGTATAAGGTAAGATCTGCTGTCGCTATATAAATAAGAAAAGCCCCTTCGCAAGTTGGGGCTTTTTTGTTACCCTTTTCTCATGCTCATTTCGGTATCTTCCATTAAGAAAAAGGGATGAAAAAGAAGAATTCGCTAAAATACTGTCAGGCTTTGAAGTTTTGTATGCTGTTGTTGATTTTATTAAGAGTATATAATATATAAAGATAAAGGTTCTATATGGCTCAAAAGACTGTAAAGGTCATGTTTATAGGTGATGTAGTTGGTACTCCGGGGTTGCAGATGGTAAGCCGGATGCTGAAAAATTTTATCAGTAAGTACCACGTTGATTTTGTGATCTGTAACGGAGAGAATGCCCATCATGGTAAGGGCATGAGCCTTGAAGCACTCAATCAGCTTCTTGAAGCTGGTGTTAATGTGGTGACAGGGGGAAACCATACCTGGAGCAATTTTAACTTTTTCGATACGCTGAAAACACATAGCCAGGTTTTGCGTCCATTGAATTATCCTAAGGGCACTTACGGAAAAGGCTATGGAATTTACAAGCTTCCCAATGGACTGGGTGATATTGCCGTGGTCAACCTTCAGGGGAGAACGTTTATGTACTCTATCGACTGTCCTTTCAGAACTGCGGACTGGGTGATCAAGCAGATTAAAGAGCAGGTCAGGGAGCGTGTCCAGTTGATTTTTGTTGATATTCATGCTGAGGCTACGGCTGAAAAGATTGCATTGGGGTGGTATCTTGACGGCAAAGTATCGGCGGTTATTGGTACCCATACGCATGTGCCAACGTCAGATGAACGTATCTTGCCTAAAGGAACAGGCTATTGCACTGATGCCGGAATGACGGGGCCGCATCATTCGGTTATTGGTATGCAGATCAAATCGGCTACTGACAGGATGCTTTATCAGACACCGCACAAGTATGAATGTGCCGAGGATGATGTGCATTTTTCGGGGGTGCTTATATCGCTTGAACTTTCAAGTGGAAAAACAGTCGGTATCGAACGGATTTTTTATCCGGAATTTGATCGTGGAGTGATCTGATACGATAGGTACTATGGGCTATGGCAACAAAAAAGCCTCGTTGAATGGGGCTTTTTTGTTGCAGTCAATAAGCTTGGTAGAGATCTTCTTTTATCGCAATCCCTGCTCAAACTCTTCAGCAATGATGACGTCCTCTTCACTGCCGATATACAGCGGGGTACGCTGATGGAGTTCGGCTGGCTTTATGTCGAGGATACGTTTTCTGCCGTTTGTTGCCCTTCCGCCGGCCTGTTCGCAGATAAAGGCAAGGGGATTGGCTTCATACATGAGCCTGAGCTTCCCGTTGAGGTGTTTTGTTGTCGGAGGATAAACGAAAACTCCTCCGGTTAACAGATTGCGGTGGAAGTCTGCAACCAGAGAACCGATATAACGGGTGCTGTAGGGACGTCCTGTAGAAGGGTCTTCTTCTTTGATATAGTCGAGATACTTTTTGGTTCCATCATTGAACTGTGCGTAAGAGCCTTCGTTGATGGAGTAATATTTACCGCTTTTCGGGGTGGTTATGTTTTCGTGGGAAAGGAGGAACTCTCCAATGGTAGGGTCGTAGGTAAAACCGTGAACCCCATGTCCGGTGGTATAGACCATGACTACCGATGAACCGTAGATCACATAACCGGCAGCAACCTGTTCATAACCGTGCTGCAGACAGTCACTGACACTTGCTTTGCATGGATCGTCTCCCTTGAGCTTATAGATGGAGAAGATGGTGCCGACGCTGACATTGACGTCGATGTTAGAAGAGCCGTCGAGAGGATCAAACAGCAGTGCATAGCTGCCGGTCTCATTTTTCGGCGGTATAATGATGCTTTCGTTCTCTTCGGAACCCATGATGGCAAACCTTCCATGCTGACCGATAGCCGAAATGATTTTTTCGTTGGCGAAAAGATCAAGTTTTTTAACCTCTTCACCCTGAACATTGGTGCTGCCCGCGAAACCGAGAATATCGACCAATCCTGCGCGGACTACTTCTCTTCTTACCAGTTTGGCGGCAAAGGCAACATCATTCAGAAGGTCTGTAAGTTCTCCGCTTGCTTCCGGAAAATACTTCTGCTGTTCGAGGATGTGGCGTTCAATTGTGATCAGATTACTCATGCTCAGTGTTTCAGATTGTTAGGGTATGTTGAGCTTTAAACTACTAATGTAGAAATTTTTCAGCTATTCCATCATATTCAGAAGTCAGTTGAGGAGTCCTGTTTTTTTTGTTAAGCAAGGCCAAAGTGTTATATACCTTGACCTTTATCATTAGTTATTCTGGACATTTTCATGAAACGATACCGCTGGAAGCTTCTCTCTCATGATGACAATGCTGTTCTGGCTCTTTCGGAAGCGATCAATGTGACGCTGCCGGTTGCCAGAGCACTGTTTAACCGCGGTATTCAGACCTTTGATGAAGCAAAGGTTTTTTTTCGTGCCTCGATTGATCATCTTCCATCACCGTTTCTTCTGCAGGACATGCAGAAGGCGGTCGAACGCGTTTGTCTTGCTGTGAGTGAGCATGAAAAAATAATGCTCTATGGTGATTATGATGTTGATGGGACGACAGGGACGGCACTTCTTTTTCTTTTTCTGAAAGAGTTGGGTGCCGAGGTTTCCTATTATATCAATGATCGTTTTGCAGAAGGCTATGGAGTATCGACAGAAGGCATTGATACAGCTGTTGAGCAGGGTATCAATCTTATTATTACGGTCGATTGCGGCATAAGGGAAAATGAAGAAATACGTCGTTGTACAGGCTTAGGTATTGATGTGATTGTTTGCGACCATCATGAACCGGATGTTCTTCCCCCTGCCTATGCAATTTTAAATCCAAAGGTTTACGGCTCTACCTATCCGTTCAGAGAGTTATGCGGGTGCGGTGTGGCTTTCAAGTTTATTCAGGCAATAGCTGAATATCTGCATGCCGATAAGGAGAGCTGGCTGAAATATCTTGATTTTGTGGCTATAGCTACAGCGGCTGATATGGTTGCTCTTGAACATGAAAACCGTACAATGGTGCGTGAAGGGCTTCAGAGAATGAGAACGAACCCGAGGCGGGCCTTAATGGTTATGTTTTCGCTCATGAAGGTTGCACCTGAAGAGTTCGGCATGTTTCATATTGCCTTCGGAATTGCTCCGCGCATAAATGCAGCAGGAAGAATGCACTCGGCACATCTTGCCGTCGAATGGTTGCTTTCAGATTCATCAGCTGATTCCGAGCGGCATGCATACGAACTTGACCGGATGAATGCACTTCGTCGGGAAACTGATGCCGATATTCTGGTCAAGGCGGAAAAAATGCTTGAAAGCCATCTTGCCTCATATTGTTCATCGATTGTGCTCTATGATGAATCATGGCATCTTGGAGTTCTTGGGATCGTGGCTTCAAAAATGATTGAAAAACATTACTTGCCGACGGTCATCCTTGGCGGTATGAATGGCCTCATCAAGGGCTCAGTTCGAAGTGTTGAAGGGTTCAATATCTATGAAGCTCTGCAGGAGTGCAGCGACTATCTTGAACAGTTCGGAGGGCATCACCAGGCCGCAGGCATCACGCTTCGACCCGAGAATTTTTCAGGATTCCGCAAAAAGTTCGATGAGGTCTGCAGCAACACTCTTTCAATTAGCCTGCGCCAGAAAGAACTGGTTGTTGATTCAAAACTTGCCCTTGAAGATATAAAAACTAATTTTATCAATGTGCTCGAACAGTTCGCTCCTTATGGGTATGGTAACAGGGAGCCGCTGTTTCTTTCTGAGGAACTCGTCCTTTTCAGCCCGCCGAGACTTCTTCGTCAGAGACATGTGAAGTTTTCTGTAAGGGATAAACATGGAAGAACCTTTGATGTTATAGGTTTTGACCGTCCGGATATCTACAAAGACCTCACTGCACGATCCCGTCCAGTCTTTGCCATGGTCTATTCGATAGAAAAACGGGTATGGAACAACAATGAGCAGTGGCAGATAAAACTCAGGGATCTTGAACTCAATAAGCAGGAGATAGACTGAAATAAACTTTTTATGGTGTTGTGTATTGTTCCTGTTCCGGCACTTTTTTTTCGTGGCTGATTCTGGTCAGAATACCTGCAAGTGATGAAACAGCGGAAATGGCAAAAAACATGAGCGACAGTGCCACTCCGACACTGGTCTCGAGTCCGATCGATCCAAGCAGATAAAGGAAGGTTATCTCTCTTGCGCCAGCTCCTCCGATGGTGATAGGAATGATGGTGGCTATAGTCGATATCAGGAAAATTGCGAGATAGTCGATGATGTTGGTATTGTGTGACATCGCTTTGAGGATAAAAAAAACCGATATAACCTGGGTAATCTGAACCAGCATCGACTCTATGGCAGTAAGGGTGAACACTCCCATAAACTGCTTGTAGAACAGTTTGTTTACAAGCAGCGCAAATGGGTAGGTTGCTCCAAACAAAACCCATGCATATGGTATCAAATGAGGAAATTTCAAGGCGAAACTGCTCGGCAGCAGGAGTGTAATCGAAAGAACTACAAGAGCAAAAATTCCGCAGATTCTATCCCATAATACGGCATGAAAGACATTGATCATTTTCAGGCCGTGGTTTTTCTGCAGAACAAAGATTTTATACCCGTCACCACCGATGCCTCCCGGAAGAAACAGGTTATAGAACATGCCGAGATAGTAAAGCTTAAGGTTGTACATGGCCGACAGTTCAATTCCGATAGCCTGAAAAAAGCGGTTCAGGCGAATAGCATTGAAGATCTTCGATATATTGAAAAACAAGAGGGCAAGCAGGAGATACCAGAGGTTCGCACCCCTGATGAACCCGGCAAGTTTTGCAACATCGGTTTTTTTCAGGACCAGATAAAGTGCCAGAATGGTGACAAGAAGCTGGAGAAGTGGTTTTAGCAGCTTTTTAAGGCCGGTTTTACTGTTTGTCAACGATCTTTTTAACGATATAAGGTTTCTTGTTTTGCGACTCGTAATAGGTACGCATGATGAATTCGGCAATGAACCCGGTTGTAATGAGCTGAATGCCGATAAAAGTCATAATAATGCCTAAAGAGAGCAGTGGGCGTCCTCCTATATCCTGTCCAGAAATCTTCAGGATAAGAAGGTAGAGGTTCAGAGCTATTCCAATAAAAAGAGAGAAAAAGCCAAGACTTCCGAAAAGATGCATTGGCTTCTGACTGTATTTCTGAAAAAAAACCATGAATAACAGGTCGCTCAGAACTTTGAAAGTACGACCAATTCCGTATTTCGATTTTCCGAATTTTCGCGCATGATGCTGTACGTCCACCTCCTCCATTCTGGCACCGTAGAGTTGCACGAGGACAGGTATAAAGCGATGGAGCTCTCCATAAAGGCCCAGATTTTTGGCAACATCCTTTTTGAATACCTTCAGAGTACATCCATAGTCGTGGATATGCACATTGGTTAAATTCCTGATGATCGCATTGGCTATCTGACTGGGAATTTTTCTGAGAATCATGCCATCCTGCCGTCCAGCCCGCCTTCCTGCCACAACATCAAGATCGTGCTCCTGAAGGTACTGCATCATCATTGGAATATCCGATGGATCGTTCTGCAGATCGCCATCAAGAGTGGCTATAAGCTCGCCTTGAGCATGATCGATACCTGCAGCCATCGCGGTTGTCTGTCCATAATTCTTGTTCAGGACAACCAGATGTGCGTTGGTTGGAGCGTATGCCTGAATTTCAGATACGGTGCCATCGGTAGAGCCATCGTCAACGAGAACAATTTCATGTTCAACAGCAGCGAGCGACGATGCGAGAGCAGCAAACAACGGTTTGATGTTTTCAGCCTCATTCATGACCGGTATGACGACTGAAAGCTTCATGATATCGGATTCATTGTTTCAGTTTTGCCAGCACAATACCGTATTTATTATAAAGCAAGGCAGTATTTTGAAGATTTTTGAGCTCTTTGACTGTTGTCAACACAATTTCACCCCGCTTTGGAGCACGGATTTCAGCAAGAGAGTGAGAATATACAAAAAATGAGGGGTTATAGAGTTCCCACATTACGATTTTATACCCCTCTTTTTTGGCAAGAATAGCAGCCTCTTTCACAGGTTTCTGGAGAAGATTTCCCGCAAGGGGCATAAGGTAGAGATTGATAAGAAGAGAAAATATCACTCCTGTTGCAATCAGTTTGTCTTCAGCTGAAAAACGAGGTATGAATTGAATGGCAGAGATAAAGAGCATGGCGGCAATAATCAGGAGTATATGATTCAGCCCCGTAAGCTCAACTCCTCCGGTAAGGATTGCTCTGATGAAGTCATCATCAATTTTCTGCAAAGCTATCAGCAGGAGATAGGGGAGGCTGGCAAGCACGGCAAGCAGAAGGAGCGGCCAGACAGCAAAAAGTTGAGGATGCTTGCACAACGGCAGAGCTCTCGCCATGAGTATAAAAAGAGGTGTATAGCCGTATATAGTGTAGTGCGGCAGTTTTGTGCCGGAAAGAGAGAAAAATACAAATACAAAGACAAACCAGATCAGAAGAAAACGGTTAGTACTGTCTGAAAGCAATGTTTTAATGTTGAAAAGAACGGCAAAGACGAGGCCTGTAAATGGCATCATTCCAACAATAATGACCGGAATATAATAGAGTATGGAACCTGAGTGCCCTTCGAATGACGTGTTGAAGCGGCTGATGTTGTGTTTGAAGAAAAAGCCTTCAATAAAAGCCATTCCCTGATCCCTGTATTCAAGCAGGTACCAGGGAAGTGCAATGCAGAGAAAAAGCATGATACCGATGGGGTTGAAGATCATGCTGATCCATTTTTGAAGACTTCCTTCCTGAAAGGCGAACAACAAGCATACGGTTGCAGGTATGAGAATTGCTATCGGACCTTTGGTGAGCATTCCGAAGCCCGCAGTGCCAAAAGCAAGATACAATGCATATTTTGAGCCGGTTTTGAAATGGTTGAGCAGGGCAAACATGGTTATGGCAAGGAAGCAGTTCAGCAGACCATCGGCAATAGCGGCTTTAGCGATAACGACGACCTGCAGCGAAAGAACCATCATTGCGGCAGCAAGAAATGCCTGCCGGTTGCCGGACTCTTTACGTACAAAAAGAAAAATCGACGTTGCCCAGGCGGATCCGGCGAGGGCGGAAGGCAGCCGGAAAGCAAACTCGTTGACTCCGAAAAGCTTGACGCATAACAGCTGTACCCAGTATATAAGAATTGGTTTATCAAAACGTGGTGAGCCGTTCAGATAGGTTGTCAGATAATTTTTACTGATCATCATTTCGCGTGTTGCCTCGCTGAAGGCCCCTTCGTCGACATCAAAGAGTGGTGCTGACCCCAGCCCTAAAAAGAAGCTGGTAAGAATAAGGATTCCGAGAGCAGCCAGAAACCATGCGGTTTCAGATTTCGCGCGATGCTGAGACATCAAGTTTCTTTTTGAAATAGAGGTTATAGAGCAGAATTGAGGATGCCATGCCTAAAAATGAACCCGCAATGACATCGCTGATATAGTGCTGGGTAAGAAAAATACGACTGAATGCAATCAGTGTTCCTGCAAAGAGGAAGAGGATGCGCCATCTAGGGTACAGCGTTGTAAAAACTATTGCTGCGCTGAAAGCTGTTGCCGCATGGCCGGATGGAAAGGAAATCCATTCATATTCATAATGAAAACAGTTGAATCCATAGAGCTGTTCACTGAAATAGAGTATCGGTCTTGCTCTGCCGGCTATATATTTTATCACATCAGCACTTACCCCCGAAGCAGCAACGGACGAGGCGAGAAAAAGACCCGGCTGTGCTCTCAACGGGTATGTTTTGCGTAAAACAACAAAAAACAGCATTCCTGTTATGAGATACCATTGTGATTCACCAAAGTCCGTGATTATGTTGAACAGATCACTATACCGTCCGTTATTGATTGTATGGAACCATAATGCAGCCTTAATATCAATAAAGATATAGCTGAGGATGCATAGCAGCATTACCGCAACCACAGCGATACTCCACTTAAAAGCTCTTGTCATGATGGAGGTAATACTTTTTTTTAACAGATCGCTCAATTGATCGTAAAAATACATTAAATTTTGTAGTAGTATATATGCCTGTCAGTAAACATTAACAATGAGCCCTCCAAAAATGATTAAGCCTGATAAAAACCCTCAGAATGTCATTTTGCTTTTGTCATGTGCTGATCGAGCTGGCCTTGTTTCTCGTATTTCACAATTTATTTACGAACGTGGTGGAAATATTCTTGATCTGGATGAACATGTTGATCCCGTTGAAAAGATTTTTTTTCTACGAGTGCTATGGAACGAAAGGTTGCCAATTCCGTTATCTGAACTGGAAAATGCATTCAGCCCTTTGTCCATTGAGTTTTGCGCTTCATGGAAAATCCGTTTGACCGGGCTTAAAACCCGTATAGCAATTTTTGTTTCCCGTTACGATCATTGCCTTCTTGAAATTCTCTGGAGGAACAGTATCGGCGAGTTTGCCATTGATCTTGCGCTCATCATCTCAAATCATCACGACCTTGCTCCACTTGCCGCTCAGTATGGCATTCCTTTCCATGTTTTTCCACTCAACGGTGATAACAAGGAGGCGGTCGAACGGGAGGAAGTGGCTCTTCTGGAAAAAAATGCGATTGACACTCTCGTGCTTGCCCGTTATATGCAGATTCTTTCGCCGCAGTTTGTTGAACGTTATCAAAGCAGAATCATTAATATTCACCACTCTTTTCTTCCGGCTTTTGTTGGGAGCAGTCCCTACAGGCAGGCTTATGACCGGGGAGTCAAGATCATTGGCGCAACAAGTCATTATGTTACTGAGGAACTTGACCAGGGACCCATTATTGCACAGGATATCTTAAGGGTGAGCCATAAGGATACACTTGACGATCTTGTCAGGAAAGGGCGCGATCTTGAGCGTTTTGTCCTTGCCAAGGCTCTTCGTTTTCATGCCGAACATCGTATTCTTGTAAATGGTAAAAAAACTGTAGTGTTTGACTGAATGTAACAGTACAACCTATCTAATGAGCAATACAACGTCAGGATCTTGTACACATGATGGACATGGCCATCATCATGGGCCCCATCACCATCATGCCTCAGGAAACATAAAACTTGCTTTTTTTCTTAATCTTGGATTTGCCGCTGTTGAAATTATTGGCGGAGTGTTAACCGGGAGTACAGCTATCCTTGCCAACGCTGTTCATGACCTTGGAGATTCATTCGCTCTTGCCCAGGCATGGTATTTTGAACAGGTTTCTCTTGGAAAAAGCAGCCCGCGTTACTCTTACGGCTATAAACGCTTCTCTCTTCTCGGCGCCCTTATCAGTACAGTTGTGCTTCTCTCCAGCTCACTGATTATCCTTATCCAGGCCATACCCCGGATTTATGAGCCGCACCACCCTGATGCCGGAGGCATGATTCTGCTTGCTTTTGCCGGTGTTACTGTCAACGGCTTTGCGATGGCAAGACTGTCAAAAGATAAGGGTATGAATTCCCGAGTTGTTGCCTTGCATCTGCTGGAAGATGTGCTTGGATGGGTTGCCGTACTTGTGGTTGCCGTTATTCTGTATTTCTGGGATGTTCCCGTGCTTGATCCGGTTCTTGCCGTATTGATTACACTCTATATACTTGGCGGTGTCGTAAAAAATCTCAGGGCAATGCTGCCGGTTTTTCTTCAGGCAGTTCCCCCCGAGCTTGACCTGGCTGATATTACCAGGGAAATCGAGCAACTTCAGCATATTCATGCAGTGCATCATGCTCATATATGGTCGCTTGATGGAGTGCATTCTGTTTTTACAGCTCACCTTGAACTGAATATTCTGCTTGACGTTGAAGCATATATGAAGCTAAAGGATGAAATCAGGATGCTTGTGGAGCATCATGGGCTTTATCACTCAACCGTTGAAATTGAGTATCCCGGAGAGGCCTGTCGAAATGCCGTTTCAATATCATAAAAAACCAGGAAAAGCCATGATAAAAAAACTCTTGTTACTTTTTCTCCTGTTTCTTGCCGGATGCATGGGCATTCCGCAGGGAGTTACGGTTGTTGATGATTTTTCTCTTGATCGTTTTCTCGGTACCTGGTATGAGGTGGCCCGCATTGATAACTCCTTTGAAAAGAATCTCGGGCAGGTATCTGCTTCCTATAAACTTGCGGGGGATGGGAGTGTTACAGTGTTGAACAAAGGGTATGACGCGAAAAAAAGAGAGTTGCAAACCATTGAAGGGCGAGGTGTTTTTGTTGGTGATATCCACAAAGGGGCGTTGAAGGTCTCCTTTTTCGGCCCTTTTTATGCCAGTTACAACATCATTGCACTTGACAAGACCGGCTACCGCTGGGCTATGGTTTGCGGTCGCGACAAAGCCTACTTCTGGATTTTGTCGAGGGAACCTCAACTGGATTCCCGGCTTTTGAAGGAATTGGTTCTTCGTGCGAAATCCCTGGGCTTTGACACAGAGCATCTGCACTATCTTTACACAAAACAACCCTAACAATTTCAAAGGGGCAACCCATATTCAGCAATGATAACCCTGACATGTTGCGGAACCAGTTTGTCGAGCTGTTCAGGAGAGCGGAATTTGACGTAGTAGTAGTGCCTGATCAAGTGAAAATCAACAGAGTAATGGGCAAACCCTATCCCTTTCGGGCCGATCATGGCAAGAAGACTAGCCATTATATGGCCAAGCCATAGTGGTATTGTTCTTGTGGCCGCATACTCTTTATTAACTCCCTTCATGCTTTCGATGATGCGTGTTGAAGTGTTCTTAACAAATGAGCTGCACTCCCACTTGCCGGATTCCGGAAAATATTCAAGTTCAGTTTCAATCAGCTTCAGAAGTGTTTTCCCTGTTTCAGTACGGACAAGGAGCCACTGCCGTTTTTGTTCCGGCAGCAGTCGAGCTCCGATGTAGCCAACGGTAATATCGGCAAGGCTGTTGAGATAATCAAAACAGCTCATGCATGCAGGAGGAAAAATAGCAGGGTCTGAAAGCTCTTCCGGAAGGCTGAAGAAGGGAATTTTTTCAACGCTCCCATCATCGTGCCTGATGTGAATTCTGAAATCCTGCATGAACTCCATATGGCAGGCGGTCTCAGGCGATTGCGACATTCTTTCCAGAATCCATGGCCATTTTGACCGCGCGACATTGTCTACACAGGGAATCCCAATAGTCCATATTTCCATATCTCTCAGGTATTCGAATCTCTCATGGAAATCTCTGAGTGTATGCAGGTGACAAGCCGTCCCGATGACAAGCACTTTTTTCAAGCCCTGGCGATACGCGCTCTCAAGCGAGAATAACACAGGGGAGAGCACCGGTTTATTGCCTCTCGTCGAATAGATCTCGTCACTGTTTCGGGCCAGGAAAGGCTGCGAGAAAAAATGATGGTCAGGAGTGTGCTGCAGCGACACAACCCCTTCAACAAGCTTCTCTTCAAAAGCCCTGATGGCCATGCGGGTAATAATGCCGCTCCACTGCGATCCGGGTATCGGCTTTTTCAGTTGAGCAGTAATTCGATCTAGCGTAATGCCGAAACGCATTTCCACCGGATCATTCAGGCTTCGTTCCCGTCCGAAAAGCTTTTTTTCCCTCTCGCCGAGCCAACCGTTTTTAAAAACACAGCTCCTGATACTCTGTTCAATCGGCCACGCCTGAATGGAGCAGAGCCCGCATGAACTGCAGAACCCGTTGTTCTTGATGGATATTTCCATTGCCTCACAAACCTTGCTATACGTTCACAACAAAGGTTGAAATATAAAAAGAAGATACAGCAATGTCAGCAACCGATAAGCTTTTCAACAATTGGCATGCCATGCTGCTGTTGAAGACGGAGAGGCCGGAAAGAGCAGAAAAGTGTTGGAATGTTTTGTATTGAAACGTATAAAGCTCAATAAATTGAGTGAATAAAGGAGCCGCTATAATAGCCATAAGAACAACAGAATTAAAAAGAAACCTCCGTAAATATTTGGATGTTGATAAACAAGCTCGCATCCAATGCATACATGCTCATGACAGTCCTTTTAAACGGGCGGCTTGAATTTCATATGCTGCAAATCCCACATCCTCCGATAAAGCCCATCCTCGGCCATCAGCGCCCCGTGCGCACCCTGCTCAACAATCTTTCCTTTCTCAAGCACAAGAATCCGGTCATACTGCTCCATCCCCTTTAATCGGTGGGTAATCGTAATCAGCGTCTTCCCCGCACTGATGGCATGCAGTGTTTCCGTGACCTCTCTCTCAGTCACTCCGTCAAGGTTGGCCGTCGCTTCATCAAGAATGACTATCGGAGCGTTTTGCAGCAGAATGCGGGCAATGGCTATGCGCTGCCTTTCACCCCCGCTGAGTTTCATCCCGTGCTGACCTGTCCACTCATCAAGTTTGGAAGTAAACTGGCTGAGCCCGGCTGCAGAGAGTGCATTTTTAATCTCTTCATCGGAAGCATTCGGTTTTGCAAGAAGCAGGTTTTCGCGGATTGTCTCGGCGAAAAGGTAGGTTCGTTGGGACACAAGGGAAATATTGCGTCGCACCTCTTCAGGATCAAAAAGGTTGATGTTGAGACCGCCAAGTGTGATCTGCCCTTCAGTGCTGTTCCAGAAGCGCATGAAGAGGGATGTTATTGTCGATTTTCCAGCGCCGCTCGGTCCGACAAGAGCGATGTGCTGACCGGCAGGAAGAGAAAAAGAGATTCTGTCAAGCGTTTTCGAAAGGCCTCCCGGGTATGTGAAGCTGAGGTGTTCAACCCTGATGTCATGGTTAGCTGGAAAGGGCAGGGGAGTGGCCGGTGCTGTGGTTTCCGGCTTGGCATCGAGGATTTCAAAGAGGCGTTCTCCGGCGTGCTTGTCGGCTTCCAGGTGTTTGACGGTGGCAGGCAGGGGAAGAAATGGTTCAAATGATGCTATAACGGCAAGTGTTATGATAGCCAGTGATATGCCATTCTTCCCTCCACTCGATACGGCTGGAATCAGTGCCCATAAAATAGCGATGACCGCACCATTCATCAGCATACCGGTGAGTGAATCATACATGCCTTCTATCAGAGCATTTTTTCGCTGGAGCAGGAGCTTGCTTTTTTCGGCAGAACGCATCTGTGCGAGGTGTTCCGGAAGTTTTCCGTAAATCTGAAGTTCGCCGATGCCCTGAAAGAGATCAAGGGCAAGAATCTGTTGAACGGTTTTACGGTTCATGACCCCGACCGATAGTCCACGGCTTAACCACATGGTAAGAAGCGGTACGCCGATGCCCGCAAGCAGATGGAAAAGCATGATGAGCAGTGCGGCCTGCAGTGAGTATATTCCAAGAAGAAACCACATCAGGGCAGCCACAAGCAGTGCAGTGAGCGGTGGGCCGAGCACTCTGGTGTAAATATTTTCAAGGCTCTGGATATCATCAACAATACGCTGCAGCAAGTCACCGCTTTTGAAGTGCATGAGCCGTGCAGGTGCAAGCGGTTCGATGGCGTCATAAAACCATAACCGCAATTTTGCAAGGATTTTGAACGTGATGTTGTGTGAGATCAGCCGTTCGGCATAACGGAGTACTCCCCGGGCAAGACCGAAAACTCTTACCCCCAGGATACTGAGCTGCAGGGCAGCCATCGGCGGTTGCAGAGCTGCTTTTGCAATGATATAGCCGGAAGTCATCAGCAGTCCTATACCGCTTCCGGTAGTTGCAAATCCAATAAGAGCAGCAAGCGCCATCCACCAGAAGTAGGGTTTGACGAGGGCTGTCAGGCGTAAAAATATTTTCATAGTGTGCTCTCCTGTTGCAGCAATAAGGCATCGTGATAGAAGCCCCCAGCACTGAAAAGTTCATCGTGTGTTCCGCATTGTGCAATTTTTCCCTGACTGATAACGATAATCTGGTCAGCAGACCGTATGGTTTCAAGCCTGTGGGCAATGATGACGGTTGTTCGTCCATTCATCAGTTCTTCCATGGAGCTTCGGAGAGCAGCTTCAAGCTCCGGATCGGTATGAGAAGTGGGTTCATCGAGTATCAGAAGGGGAGCGTTTTTAAGAAATGCCCGTGCAAGCGCAACTCGCTGTGCCTCTCCTCCGCTTAGTCTCGATCCCTGTTCGCCAATCATTGTCTCCAGTCCGTTTGGGAGCGAACTCACAAAAGAAGAAAGGCCGGTTTTTGAAAGTGCCGCACTCATCTCCTTTTCCGATGCATCTGGTCGTGCCAGAAGAATATTTTCTTTCAGACTGGCATTGAAAAGGTAGGGATGCTGAGGAACCCAGGATATCTGGCTGTGCCATTGTTCGAGGGGAAAAGCATCGATTGGGGTGCCGTCAATGGTTATGCTGCCTTTGCCTGGTTCCAGAAAACGGAGCAGCAGATTGATCATCGTACTTTTACCTGAACCGCTTGGCCCGATCAGAGCTGTGGTTTTGCCTGCGGGAATTGAAAAGTTGATGCCATCAAGTGCCGGACAGGTTGCACCGGGATAGATATAAGAGAGACCGGTCACTCTAATGGGGTGTTTACCTGCGATATCCTGTTGTAAGAGCCCTGTAGTATGCTTGGCAGCAGGATATTCCTGGTCGAGAATGGCAAAAATCTCTTTTGAAGCACTGACTCCTTCCATACCGGCATGAAATTTAGTTCCAAGCTGACGCAGCGGAAGATAAAAATCCGGAGTGAGCAGTAAAACGAAAAGCGCATGTTGAAAGGCAAGTTTGCCTTCCATAATGCGGAGTCCGATGCCGACCGCAATTATTGCAATGCCAAGAGTTCCGACAAGTTCAAGCGTCAGGGATGAGAGAAAAGCGATTTTCAGAACCCGCATGGTTGCGTGGCGGAATGTTTCCCCTGTCTTTTCGATAGACTCACGCTGCATCCTGCTTTGCGCAAAAAGTTTCAGCGTCGGCAGTCCCTGCAGCACATCAAGGAAGAAACCACTCATTCTGCTCATGGTTTTCCACTGCTTTTCAGTCATGGCACTTGCCGATTTTCCAATCACAATCATGAAAATCGGAATGAGTGGTGCAGATGCAAGCAGAATCCCGCCGGAAATCGGATCATTTGGAATGATTGCACAAACAATCAGGAGAGGTGTAAAAAGGGCAAAAAAGATCTGCGGAATATACTGGCTATAATAGGCATCGAGCGCTTCAACCCCCTTAAGCAGGGTTGTGCTGAGCCGTCCGCTTTGCACTGAACGGCTGTAGATCGGTCCAAGGGTGCCTAAAGTTCCAATAAGCCTGCTGAATATTTTTTCACGGATTGCAAGCGTCCCGCGATTCGCTTCACCATGTGAAGCCCAGTTGAAAAACATGCGAAGCGTCGTGAAAAGCGCAAAAAACCCTATAAATGGCAGAAGCTTTTCTATGCCGATTTTTTGTATAAATGCGCTGTCAATAACTCTGCTGAGATAATATGCCTGAGCAATCAGCATGGCTGATGCAATACATCCTGAAATCACAGAAAAAATAAATGGCGCCCGTTCTTCTTTAAGAAGTTGAAAAAGGCGCCTGTCAATGTTCATAATTCATGGATGGTTACGTCCGTATTCAATATGCTCTTTACTTTCACTCTAAAATAGGTCTAAAATAGTCCGTTTAATTCTCAAACCAAAATAGTAAACTTTCTGAATGGAATAAACTGAAAGGTTTGAAATGAGGCTCAATGTAAAAAAAAGACCGGACTTTGTGGAACCGGTAGTTTGAACTTGAAGTGCACCATTTTTTTTAAACTATTCACACGGTCTTTTACTACACCACTCCAATCGATCAAGTGTCACTTCTGCCTTTCCAGAACACTCTTGTAGATCTCCTTTGCCAGTATCGGGAATATCGTTTTCTGAAAGCTCGAATCGTCCATGTATCGGGTTACAATGCCGTCGTTTTCCGCCATTCTCTGCATCATGTGCGACTCAATAATGGTTTTGATGCCAAGTTCAAACTTATCGAGTGGATTGGCCATTGCAGTTTGTATGACACGCTCATCCTTTGATGCTTTTTCCTTGATCTGATCGAAGAACAGCCGGTCTTCTTCGGTGAAATCAGTGCCGAATCGTTCGTTCAGCGCCTGAATAATTTCGGAAAGAGGCTTCTCTTCATCCTTTGACTTTCCGGTGCCAACAGCGGTCGGCGACTTAACGCCGTACTGCTCTTCATTTTCAAGAACAATAGTGCCCGACATCACTTTTTCAATACGGTAATACTGCAGGGTAACCTCCTTTTCAGGATCAGGATTTACCCCTGTTTCGCCAGGATCAAGATGCGGTATAAGATATCTGCTGAAGCTGTAGAGCATCTCCAGTTCCTGATCGGAATAGGGAATAATCTGGCTGATGAAGGCATAAAAATGCGTATACGCTGTTATTTTTTCATAGAAAGCAGTTTTCTTTTCCTCATCAAGAGCTTTGAACCTGTCCACTGCCGGTTGCACCATTTTCTCCATACGAGCGTGGTCCGAGGGATTCTGCCTGCTGTGTGGAAGGTAGAAAACATGACAGAAGCCGGCTACTTCCGACCATAAATAGATCTGAAAGGCGTTCAACTCATGCTTGAGTTTTTCAAGATGATCCGGGTCAGATGGCTCCTGGAGTGTTGTTGCATTGTAATAGGGCTTGAACGCCTTATAGATATCTTCAGTTTCATTGACAAAGTCGAGCACAAAGGGAGGCTCTTTCCCTGCACTGATGCGGTTGAGCCTGTTCAACGTTTGAACCGCCTGAACACCATCAAGTCGCTTGTCAACATACATGGCGCAAAGAAGCGGTTGGTCAAAGCCGGTCTGGTATTTGTTAGCAACAAGAAGCAGCTGGTAATCTGATGAATCAAACTTGTCGGGCAACTGTGATTCACCGATATGCTTTCCACTCACTACATCAATGTTCATCGATGGCTCGGTGTATTCGTTACCCGAGTCAGGGTCTTTGACAGTTCCGCTGAAGGCTACCAGTGGGCGAATATCGGAATAGTGGTTCTCCTCAATGTAGCGCTGAAAAGCCAGCATGTAGCGCACAGCGTGCAGGCGTGAACCAGTCACCACCATCGCCTTTGCCCGTCCGCCAAGCTTGAGCTTCACATGCTCACGGAAGTGTTCCACAATGATTTCCGTTTTCTGTTCAATGTTATGCGGATGGAGCGCCATGAACTTGCCCAGTTTCTTTCGGGCTTTTTTGTTCGGCATAACCGGATCATCTTCAACGCTTTTGACCAGTCTGAAATAGGCTTTGTAGGTTGTATACCGCTGAAGCACGTTAAGAATAAAGCCCTCCTCAATCGCCTGTTTCATCGAATAGGTATGAAAGGCTTCCGGTTTGCCACTGGCGCCCTTGCTGACAAAAAGCTCAAGGGTTTTTCCTTTCGGGGTGGCTGTGAAGGCAAAAAAGCTCAGATTCTTCTGCATGCCACGAGACTCCATGACCTTGTTCAAACCATCTTCCCAGTCGATTTCGCTCTCTTCGTAACCTTGTTCAGTTCCTGCACCAAGAATCTGTTTCAGTTCACGGGCAGTTTCACCCGTCTGGCTTGAGTGCGCTTCATCAACGATCACAGCGTACCTGCGGGCAGCAATTGTCTCCTGCCACTCGTTGGCTTTCGCGATGGCGGCTTCATCGGGATTGTCTGGGTTATCCGCCCCAGCGATGTGGAGCAGTCCACGGAGGATAAAGGGAAACTTCTGCAGGGTGGAGATGACTATCTTCGTGCCATCCACCAGGGCTTCAGCCAACTGAAGGGAGTTTTCATCAATAGCTTTCACAACACCCTGTGCATGTTCAATCTGGTAAATGGCGTCCTGAAGCTGCTTGTCGAGCACCCGCCGGTCGGTAATGACCACGACGCAATCAAATACCTTGGCATCCTCCGCACTATGAAGGCTTGATAGCCGATGCGAAAGCCAGGATATGCTGTTGGTCTTTCCGCTGCCTGCCGAATGCTGTATCAGATAATTGTTGCCTGTTTTTTCCTGCCGAGCCGAGCTGGTAAGCTTTCGAACTGCATCAAGTTGATGATAGCGGGGGAAAATCATCGTTTCCCTGGTCACTTTTTTCCGTCCGCCAGCACCGTCATCAATGGTGGTTTCGCTTGTCTCCAGAAAGATGAAGCTGCCGACGATATCAAGAAAGCTCTCCCGTTCCAGCACCTCTTCCCAGAAATAGCCAGTGCGGTGGCCTGATGGATGCTGCGGATTGCCCTTGCCACAGGTAATGGCTCCGGGACTGCTGCCCCGGTTGAACGGCAGAAAAAAGGTATTACCCTTGTTCAGGCGGGTCGCCATGTGAATTTCATCAGGATCAACAGCAAAGTGAACTACAGCGCCTTTGATGAACTCAAAGAGGGGTGCATGAGGGTCGCGTTCATAGGTATACTGCTTTATGGCATCTTTCCAGGTTTGGCCGGTCGCCGGATTTTTAAGCTCCAGAGTACAGAGAGGAATCCCGTTGAGAGAGAGCACCATGTCAACCGTGCTGCTATCGGCGAGGTGGCAGGGAATTTGGCGGGTAACATGAAGCCGGTTTTTCTCAAAAAGCGCCAAGGTTTCCTGCACCAGGCCGGCGGAAGTTCTTGCCGTAAAACTTGAAACCATGCCGGATAATATGCAGCGTACCCTTGGTATTCCGCTCTTTCACCAGAGTATCAATCAGCTTGGAAGCAAGCTCATCTCCATGGAGCTTTTCCATCTGCCCCCAGAGAGCAGGCTGAGTATCCCGAATAAAAGCAATGACATACTCAGGAAAAAGCGCCCTGTTATTATCCCAGAGCAGGTTGGAACTGGTAATCCAGCCGCGCTCTGCCATACTCTCCTGGATGTATGCCTCAAATGCTTTTTCGGTCGTGGCTTTCATGATTCTCAGGGTTGAAGACTACTCACAGTTAGCGGAATTTGGAAAGTGCATTTTTTGCACATTGCATTTACTATTACCTTTTGATCGTTTACAATCTGAACTGTCAAGGATTACTTAACAGTTCGAACCTGTGTTGCCTTTATACCGCCTCCCGTACATCAATTTTTCCTGTTACCGCCGCGCTGATCAGAGCTGTCCGATACTCCTTGAGCCTTTCGATAGCTCTCTGAACCTTTGCCGAAAGCGCGTCAATTTTTGCTGTCTCTCTTTCGAGATAGGTGGCGATGGCTTGCTGTTCGGGGAGAGGTGGGGAGTAATTTCCAAATGTTGTGTTTTAGACCGTTCTAAGCTGCAAGTGTTTCCTCAATTCCGTTGATAAATTTTACGCCTTCAAAAACTTTGGTAATCAGCTGGTGGCCCCGTAATCTCTGCCATCTCAGCTGAGCTCTCTCAGCCAGCTTGAACACCATTGACAACGTCGTTACCATTGTGCCCTGACCGCGAGTTTTTGCTGTCCGGAGTCGTACGGTTGAGAATGCCGATTCTATGACATTGGTACTTCTAATATGCTGCCAGTGTTCTGCTGGATAGTGATAAAAAGTGAAAAGCGATGCCTCATCCTTTTTCAGGTTCTCAACAGCTTTGGGTTACTTGGCCTGGTAACGATCCTGAAAGCGTTGATAGGCGCTTCTGGCATCTTTTTCAGTCTCGGCCCGGTAGATATCATGAATCAGTGACTTTGCGCTTGACTGTATGCTCTTTGGTAGTTTGTCCAGTACATTGGCGGTTTTGTGAACCCAGCATCTCTGTTTTTCAGCTGCAGGGAGGCAACGGCACAATTGAATCCGGTACAGCCGCAGATTAGCTGGGTACTGTACAGCAAAGAAAAAATTGAAAAGGATTCCCAACATTTCTATCCTCCATTCATCATTGCCGTAGATGAGGTATTTGTAAAAAATTCGTAATCTCAAATATCGCTATCTCAAAGAAGGTACTTTGTTCCCTGATGAAGTGGATCAGTATGACCAGCAGAATATCAAAGAAGCATTGAGTAATTGCATAGCTCACATGGATTATAACCTGGGTTCAAGGGTTTCTGTTGCTGAAAATGAAGACGGCTATATCTCTTTTACTAATCCAGGCTCCTTTCTTCCCGGAAGCATTCAGGAGGTTATCAATAGCGAAGAGCCGCCTTCTTTTTACAGAAACACCTTGCTGGTTAACGCTATGGAGTCTTTCAATATGATTGATTCTATTGGTAGCGGTATCAAGCGGATGTTCAGGGTGCAGCGGGAGAGGTTTTTTCCTCTGCCAGATTACGATTTCTCAGGTAACAAGGTAAAAGTAACACTTACCGGTAAGGTGCTGGATATGGACTATGCGAGGGTGCTTGCCCGAAACCCCGAATTGAGTTTAAATCAGATTATCCTCCTGGATAAAGTACAGAAACGGAAACCGCTATTGGAGGAAGAATTAAAGCTGTTGAGAGACAAAGGACTTATAGAAGGTAAAAAGCCCAACATTATTATCTCGGCAAAAGTGGCACAAACCACTGGACAGAAAGCAGCTTACACCCTAAACAAAGCTTTTACCAAGCAACAGTATTTTGATTGGATTATACAGGGAATCAAATATCATGGTTCACTTTCCCGGAAAGACATCGAAGATCTGGTTTGGGCTAAACTGTCTGATTTATACGATGAAAAGCAGAAAAAGACGAAAATCACCAACCTTATTGCTGAGCTGAGACGGAACGAAACGATAAAGAATGTGGGCTCGGATGCAGCTCCAAAATGGGTTTTAAACGACCAATCGGAAAAAACTTAAACAGAATAGCTTATAAGAGAATCTATAAGAGATTTATAAGAGGATTGGGCATAAGTAATTATAAATCAATAGGATGTTCTCTTATAGACGGTAGATGCTCGGATTTAAATTGTGAGTGTAGATACTCCAGAATAGCAGAAAAAGGGGACATGGCAAAGCAAAAAACGCTTATCGTGAACCAAAGTTTGGTGAGCGTGTGTGAATGTGTTTTCCCTTCACCACCCCTTCACCACAAACCACACCCCTGTCACAATCATAATCAGGCTGGCCAACCGATAAAACCATTTACGCATTCGGTTGCTGATAGTATTCACCACCTTTCCCACCAATATCAAAGCTGGCGCGGTACCGATGCCGAAGAGCATCATCATCAGAGCGCCTTGCATCATCCCGGCAAAGGGATGATGAGCCTCCATACTGCTCCTTGCAGCGGCGAGCAGGGCGGTGTAGGTGAGGCCGCAGGGGAGAAAACCGAGAACGACTCCCATCGGGTAGTAGGAGCCAAGGGATCGCGGGGCCTTGAAGAGCTGCATAATCTGTTGCATAAGTGAGTTGCCGGGGTTGCATGTGCTGTTTTTTTTTTGCAATGGCAGCCACTCCGCTGTAGAGAGTCCCATGACGATAATGGAGAGTCCGGCAATGATCATGATGGCTCTCTGGAACTGCTCAATGGAGGCGGCAAGCACAAGGAATGAGCCGGAGAGCCCGACAATGGCGCCAAGAATGGTATAGGTGGTGATTCGTCCCAGGTTGTAGAGCAGGTGGTGGAGTATTCCTTGCCGGGTTTCACCAACGGAAAATGCTGCAACCAGCGGACCGCACATGCTGAAGCAGTGGCCGAACCCCCCGGCTAATCCGGCGAGGAGCATGGCAAGAAGTGGAGCACTGCTCATGGGCTTTTTTTCTCTATGGGCTTTACCGCTTTTGCAGGCTCGTCGTCATCGTCAAGCATTCGGTATTTCGGTGCTTCCGGGTCGTCGAACTGGCCGCTTTTGACGGCCCAGATGAAGAGAAACCATGCGGCGACGCCGACAAAGAGACCGATGCCGATCAGGTAAAAGATGCTGCTCATGGTTGGTTTGTCAGATTTTTTTCAGCCGCAAAGAGTTGCCTACGACAACAAGCGAGCTAACTACCATGAGCAGTGCGGAGATGATGGGGTGCAGAACTCCCGACACGGCAAGTGGCAGCGCTATGAGATTATACGAAAAGGCCCAGACAAGGTTTTGCCTGATGATGGAAAAACATCGTGAAGAACTTTTGATCAGGGTGTTGATAAGGCTGAGATCATCCTTCAGAATAGCAACGCTGGCGCTTTCAAGGGCAATGCCGGAAGCGTGGCCAAGGGTGACGCCGATGTCGGCTTCGGTCAGTGCAGGAGCATCGTTGATGCCGTCGCCCACCATCATGACGCATTCGCCCTTTGCTTTCAAGGCGCTGATCACCGCTGCTTTTTCGAGCGGTCCAAGTCCGGCCTGCACATCGGAGATCCCGCATCTTGCAGCGATGTAGTTGGCCACTCCCTGGTTGTCGCCTGTAAGCATCATCAGTGCCAACCCTTTTTTCCGCAGTCCTGCAATGAGGGGAAGAGCGTCCTGGCGCAGGTCGTCAATCATGCCGATTACTCCCGCAAGCCTGTTGCCGCAGGCAACCAATACTACTGTTTTGCCTTCAGCTTCGAGCGAAGCTGTATGAGCATTCTGTTTAATGTCAATCTGAACATTTTCATTTTCCATGAAGGCTCTCGAGCCTGCCCGCCAGAGAGTTCCTTCAATCACTCCGGACACTCCTTTTCCCGGTATTGCCCTGAACTGTGTTACCGTCAGCCGCTCACCCTGCCATGCAGCCACAAGAGCTCGGCCAGTTGGGTGCTCTGAGGCGGCTTCGAGCGATGCGACATGTTGCATGAATGATGGTGAGAGGCCGTAGTCGTGCAGGTTGGTCATGGAGGGTTTGCCGGTCGTGATGGTGCCGGTTTTGTCGAGTACCGCCGTGGTGATTTTTGACACAGTCTCAAAAATATCTCCCCCTTTGACAAGAATCCCTCTCTTTCCGGCAGTTGTTGTGCCGACAAGAATTGCCAGTGGTGTGGCAAGACCAAGAGCGCAGGGACAGGCGATGACGAGTACCGAGACGGCGTTCATCAGGGCGGTTACGGTATTGGATGATGTGATCTTCCAGTAGAAAAAGGTAGCAAAAGCGAGAACAATGGTTGCAGGTACAAAATAACCGGCAGTTTTGTCCGCAATGCCCTGAATTGGTGCTTTGCGAGCCTGAGCATCCTCCACTGTTCGTATGATCTGTGCAAGCAGGGTGTTGCCCGCATTGCCGATGACTCTGATTCGGAGGCGTCCATTCATGGAAAAGCTTCCGGCAAATACCTCGTTGCCCACCGTTTTCAGCACAGGATTTGATTCTCCGGTCAGCATCGCTTCGTTCACTTCGGCTTCGCCTTCAACAACCCTGCCATCAAGGGGAATCCTGTCACCCGGAATAATCTCAATCATCTCACCGTGTTGCACCGCTGCAACAGGCACCATGACAGTTGCACCGCTTTCGGAAATGAGCAGCGCTTCATGCGGCTGGAGCTCGGCCATCTCGGCAATCGAGTTGCCCGCCTTGAGCCTTGAGCCTGCCTCCAGAAATCTTCCGAGCAGAATGAAGGTGATGATCATTGATGCGGTGTCGAAAAACATTTCACCGCCATAGATAATCATGGCAATGCTGTAACAATAGGCTGACAGGGAGCCAAGTGTCACCAGAACATCCATATTGAGTGTCATCCGTCTCAGCGAGCGCAGAGCGCTTGAGAGAAAGGGATAACCCGAATAGAAAAGTACTGGAGTGGCCAGCGCCCATGAAATAAGCTGGAAGACAAGCCGGTACCGCTCCTCCATTCCCTCGAAAAATCCTGCATAGAGCGCGGCAGTAAAGATCATGAGCTGCATTGAGAAAAATCCGGCCGTGCCGAACCGAAGCAGCAGATCCTGTTTCTCCTGGGCAAAAAGATCGGCCGTTCCGTTGCCATGGCAGGGGTGGGGCAGATAACCGATGGAGCTGATGCCATGCAGAATGGTGTCGAGGCTCACTTTATCACCACTCCAGGTGATGGCTGCCTTGTGTGTGGCATAGTTGACCCGTATCGAAACCACACCATCGATCTTCATAACAAACTTTTCAATGAGCCAGACGCATGAGGCGCACCGGATGCCCGAGAGCAGCAGTTCAATACGGTGCTCGTTGCCGGTGATGGTGACTGTGTCGCTGAATGCCGAGGCCTGGAGTTTTACCTCAGTTGCCGGAGGGCCCGGCTGCCAGTCAAACCGCTGGTTGTAGAAGGCATCAAGCGAGTTATTGTGGATAAGCTCATAGACGCCAAGGCATCCTTTGCAGCAGAATGTCTTGCCCTCTCCGCTGATCTTAACGATAATGGCCGATGCCCTGTTGGTTTCCTGAAGGCAATGTTCGCAGTGCACCATATCCGTTCCAGATTTCTCATTCCCTGACATTGATGGTAAACACCGGATTGTTCAATTCATCGGAGAGAATCGTTACCTGCCATAGCGTCTGTCTGCTCATACACCGGACAATAATTCCTTCACCTTCATAGAGGCTGGCGCTTTTTTTAAAAAGCGTAACCTGATTTTTGCCCATCTGCATGCCCGGCATTGAAAGATCGAGGAGCAGCCTGTCGGGCATTTTATCGCATGGTGTTACCGTCAGATTGAAGGTGAGCTCTTTCATAGCGCAGACCGGTCTCGGTTCAATAGTGAGCGTTACGATGTGATTGCCTGCCTTGATAGTGCTGGGTCCATCGTGAATATTACTCTCCTTTGCCATGAGCCTGCTGTCCGAAATCATTATAACTGCTGAGAGGAAAAGAGCATTCAAGACCTTTACCTGACCTCGAAAAACCATTTTTTACTGATGATAAGATGTTGCTGTTGTTTGAGGTCAACTCTTGCAAACCACATTCCTTTGAAGGGAATGGTAGCGGTTGCCTGGTAGATGCCCGGAGAGAGTTTTTGCATGAACATTGTCGAGTCGTAACGGGTGCTGGAGAGGTTGCCGATGAAGAGTGAGAGGGCATAATCTTCAAGCGGTTTGCCGTGCGATGTTGCGTTGACCCGAATGACGTTGTGTCCTGGTTTCAGTGTTTCTGGTCGGCTCACTGCAATTCCAAGTTTCTCTTCAAGAGCTTTTGACTGGAAATAGCCTCTGCTGTTTTCGTAATAGTTGCTGTCCACCAATCCGTCGGCGCTCTTATAGGCGATATAGATACCGCAGCCCATGGCAAAGAAAAAAATCGGGTAGACGATGTAGAAAAAGAGCTTCATAGAAAACCGGTTTCCCTGTTTATTGAAATCCCACCACTGGAAATGCGGAGATGCAGACGATCAAGCTTACTTTTTGATTTAACCAATATACGTCCATGAAGGTCAGAAAATGGCGGCAACAGGAATGAGTGTTCACCGATTAGGGTGACGTTGTCGGGCGAAGAGAGTTCAACAGCAAGTGTTTTGCTGACATTGTTATAGATGGTGTATGAGTAGCGGTTTAATCCTGACGGCAGGGACGCATTGTCGCGGGTGACAAGAAAGTCAGCGGTTGGACGGCACCAGAGCAGCAGAATAAGAGCGATTCCAGCGGCAGCTGTTGTGCCTCCAAGCCAGAATGTTTTTGGGCGGACTATCCGACCCTTGTAATTCGGGAATGGGGGCATACCTCTTTTTTCACTGAGCACTCGGCAGGCGTCAATACATTCTGTGCAGGCAATACAGGCCGAGTTTAACCCTTTCTTGATATCGATACCGACAGGGCAAACCCTGACGCACTCATCACACTTCATGCAGGTAGCGTCACGAGAAACATCGTACTCAATAACAAGGGTATCATTGTCGAAGAGTGCATTCTGCAGCATGGCATAAGGGCAGATCGAAATGCAGAATCTCCGTCCCAGAAACGCCAGTTCAAGGAAGACCGCACTCCACAGAACAAGAAAAAAGGATGTAATTGTTGTTGAAACAAAAAGACTTTTCAGTGTTTCAGCAGGCGGCACAAAGTACCATATCATGGTGATGGACACCAGACCAGATAGCAGGATCAGAAGAAGAGCCTGCATGGTTTTCTGGTTTTTTCGGCCAGACAGTTTTGCAATGCTTTGGCTCAAATCGAGCAGTACAGTCTGGGGGCAAAACCAGCCGCACCAGATTCTTCCGAAAATGACTGTAACGAAGGCAATGAAGAGCAGGAAAAACAGCACAACCCCAAGAATGAGATACAATTCCCTTATCCAGATAACAGAACCGAAAACATAGAGCTTGAGTGTTGGAATGTCAAACCGGAGTGCACTCTGGCCGTTGATGGCAAGAAAAGGCAGGCAAGAAAGAATGACGGCCTGTAGTATTTCGATAGCTCTTCTGTATGGTTTCCACAAAATGGCAGACTCCTGACTTGGCGCGAATTATTTTTTTCTCAGGGACTCCAGAAAGGCTGTCACCTTGCTGATTTTTTCTGAGCCAATCTGCTGATGAAATGGGGGCATTCCGTTGGGTCGCCCATTGGAAATGGATTCATAGATACTCTTCTCGGTCGCACCGAACTTGAGCGTTGCAGCGGTCAGATTGGGGCCGATTCCGCCGGTTGCATCAGCGTTATGACAGGGTGCGCAGGTGGTTGCATAAATCTCTTTGCCCTCCTTTATGGCCTCTTTGTCGCCAGCATAATGCTTGACGGCAACTGATTGCTCTGTTTTTGGTGCAGATGCCATCTCCCGGTCAAACTCCTTGTAGAATGACCAGCCTGAAATGGCTGGTGTATAGGAGACGATATAGCCGATCACAAAGATAATCATCCCGAAAAAAAACAGCAGCCATCCTTTGGGGATTTTGTTATGGCTTTCCAGGGGTTCTCCGGTATCATGCATGGTCATCTCCTTTTCGCTCTATTCTCTTGTATCAGTTATCGTCATCCAGCATTCTGTGTTTTGGCTCCTCAATTTTCTGCTTTCGCTTCGGATTGTAGTAGTACCCTATGACTCCTCCCGAAATTATGGCGAGAAGCACGGTAAACAGCACGTAAGCCAAACCTGCAAAACTCATTTTTTGGCCTCCATGTTTTTGACATCCCGTCCCAGTTTCTGAAGGTAGGCAATCAGGGCATCCATCTCGGTAAGCTCCTTCCGCAATTCTGGCGGAGTGACGTTGTTTCGGCTCTCTTTTGATGGATAGTTTTCATCAGTGACCGTTGCGCGGTATTGGGTAATCTGTTGATGGACATCACTTTCAGAATAGCCATAGCCGAGCGTGGTTGCTTTTTTGAGCGAGTACTGAGTGTCGAGTCGGTTTTTGGCAAGCCAGCCGTAAGGCGGCATGTTGGATTTTTCAAACATGCTTTGCGGGCTGTCAAGATGTTTGTAATGCCAGGAATCAGGATATTTTTCTCCGACTCTGTTCAAATCGGGACCTGTGCGGCGCGAACCCCAGAGGAAAGGTCTGTCGTAAGCGAACTCCTCCGGCTTTGAGTACTCGCCATACCGGAGCACCTCTGTTCTCAGCGGTCGAACGGTCTGGGTGTGGCAGTTGTTGCACCCTTCACGCATATAGATGTCGCGTCCCTCCTGTTCCACAGCAGTGTAGGGTTTTATGGAGGCGCTGACCGGTTGCGTCGAAGGCATGAAGAGAGGAATAAAGACGGTTACTGTGGTACCTATCAGGATGACAACGGCTGCAAGAACAGCAAAAACAACCGGTTTTGAAGTAATCCCCATGATGGCAGCTCCTGTTTGTTGATCTTGTCGTTTAAGCTTCAGCCTGGCTTGGCTGTTGCCTGACAGTCATAATCAGATTCCATGCAAAAATCATTATGCCGATAAAATAAATGACCCCTGCAGCAAACCGCAACTTGTAATAGGGGTAAAGGGATGTTACTGTATCAAGAAAATTGTACATCAGCGAACCATCCGGATTGGTGGCTTTCCACATGGCACCCTGCTGGATTCCTGCGATCCACATGGTTATGGTCCATGTGAACTGGCCAACCAGAATAAGCCAGAAATGGGTGTTTGCAAGTTTGACGCTGTAAAGCTCCGTACTGGTAATGCGTGGAATCATGTAATAGAATGAAGCCGAAATAACCATAGTTACCCATCCCATGGTGCCCATGTGCACATGGCCGATAACCCAGTCGGTATAGTGAAAAAAGGCATTAAGAGTCCTCAGTCCCTGCAACGGTCCCTGGATAGTCTGGAGACCGTAAAAGGTAATGCCGGCAATGAAAAACTTGACCAGATAATTGGTACGCATCTGATCCCAGTTTCCTTGAAGAGTGTAGTAGCCATTGACCACCGAACCCCATGAGGGAGCAATCAGGAATATACTGAAGGCTATTGCAACCGTCTGGATCCATTCGGGCAGGGGGGTCAGCATAAGGTGATGTGCTCCTGTCCATAGGTAGGCAAAGTTCAGCGCCCAGAAAGAGACGATCGAGAGCCTGTGGCTGAAGATGGGAAGTCCTGTTGATTTCGGGAGGAAATAATAGAACATTGCAAGTATCGGCACCGTAAAGATAAAGCCTACAACGTTGTGGGCATACCACCATTCGACATTGGCGTCGTTTGCTCCTGCATAGACCGAGTAGGACTTGAAGAGGGTAACGGGAATTTCAAGATTGTTGACTATATAGAGGATGGCAATAGCCACAGTCATGGAAATGATGTACCAGAGTGAGATGTACATCTGTTTTTCCTGCCGTTTGATCAGTGTGCCGAAGACGTTGATGGCAAACATGACCCAGAGCACCACGACGCCTATATCCAGAGGCCATTCAAGCTCGGCATACTCTTTTGTGGTATTCATTCCAGCAAAGAGACTCAGAGCCCCCAGGGCTATAATTGTATTGAAGAAGTAGAGATGTAGCTGTGCAAGTCGGGGAAAAGGGAGGGGCGTTCTAGTCAGACGTTGAAGGATATAGTATGATGTTGCAAAAATTGCTGCAAGCCCGAATCCGAGGCCAAGACCGTTTGTATGAACTACCCTGAGCCGTCCAAAACTGAGCCACGGGGTAAGATTAAGGGCTGGATCAAACATTTCAAAGGCAATCCAGAGACCGACAATCAAACCAATTACAAGCCAGAAAAGTGCAGAAAAAGCAAAACCTCGTACAATTGTAAAATTGTATTTTTCGGTACTCGTTTCACTCATGTCATCCTCCAGATTTTCTTGAGAACAATCAAATGGAACGCTCTTTTCATTTCCCTGTACATACGGCGTCATTACAATATACAGCTTAATCATGACAGAAAATAAAAAAAACCGGGTCTTGAGCGGCCCGGTTTTTAAAAGCCTGAAAAATGATAGACACTGTTTTCTGTTGCCAGATATAGCTTTTACACAATGAGTTTCAGTTCACTCTCGTAATTCCCTACAACAGCCTTTTTATCAGTAATGATGCCTCTGAGATATTTTCCCGGAGTGACATCGAAGGCGTAGTTGAGTACCTGAGTAGTCGGTGTAGCTACCTGGGTGCCGAAAATCGTTCTCAGTTCATCTGCATTGCGTTCTTCGATCGGAATCTGTGTTCCATTACTGAGCGTGATATCAATGGTTGATACCGGTGCAGCAATGTAGAACGGGAGATTGTGATGCCAGGCGCTGATGGCATGCGCACAAGTGCCGATTTTGTTGGCTGTGTCGCCGTTTGCAGCAATTCGGTCAGCTCCCGCGATACCAAAATCAATCATTCCTCTCTGCATCAGAAATGCCGAGGATGAATCAGAAATTGAGATAAAGGGTATTTTTTCCTGCTCAAGCTCCCAGGCTGTCAGACGAAGACCCTGCAAAAGCGGGCGGCTCTCTGATGTAATGACTCTTTCAATCAATCCTTCCTGCCATGCAAGCTTGATGACACCAAGTGCAGTGCCTGATCCCCCGGTTGCCAGTGTACCGGTATTGCAGTGGGTCAGCACGTTGAGTTTCCGTGTTTTCAGAATTTCCGCAAGGTCGCTCTTGATCAGTTCCACCCCGTGCCGCGACATGGCATCGCAGTTGGCGATTTCATCATCATGGATTTTACGGGCGGCATCCATCATTTTTGCAAACAGGGTTTCGATAGTATCACCCTGAAAATTGTCATCATAGACCTTTTTCAGGCGGGCAGTTGCAAAAAAAAGATTGACGGCTGTTGGACGTGAGGCTTCCACGTCGGCGATGAGTGTTCCGAAAAACAGGGGGAATTCCTCTTTGCTTCCGTTGAAACTGTTGATGCCGAGTATGACCGTATAGGCTGCAGCAACTCCGATAAGTGGCGCGCCACGGACAGCAAGCGTTTTAATAGCCTCTATGGCCTCCTGATGGCTTCTGGTTGAGACATATTCCTCTCGAAGAGGCAGATACCGCTGGTCGAGGTAGCGAAGGGTCTTGTCAATGAACGAGATGGCGTCTATCATACTTTTTTATGGATGTTAAAGGTTGGCAACAACTGATTTGAAGATTGTGGTCATTTTCGGTTCTGCAAGGTTTGATACCTCAATGATCTCTTCAATACTTACAGATTTGAGGTTATCCGGGAAGCATTCATCGGTAATGATGGACATGCCGAACACTTCTGTACCCTGATGCACTGCGGCGATCACTTCAGGCACTGTGGACATGCCGACAACATCAGCGCCAAGAGTTCTCAGCATACGGTATTCCGCCCTGGTTTCAAGGCATGGGCCGGAAAGAGCAATATAGACACCCCGCTGAAGCTTTATTTTGTTTTCAAGAGCCACCTTTTCAGCAAGCTCAAGAATCCGGGGAGAGTAAGGTGCACACAAGTCAGGGAAGCGCGACCCGATTTGAGGATCGTTCGGTCCGATCAGGGGGTTTCCTCCAAGCAGATTGATATGGTCGTCGATCAGCATGATATCGCCTTTTCTGAACAAGGGGTTCAGCCCGCCGCACGCGTTGGTTATTCCGAGGGTTTTAACACCGAGATGCTTCATGACCCTTATCGGGAACACAATCTGGTGCATGGAATATCCTTCATAAAAATGGAAGCGGCCCTGCATTGCAACAACTTTTTTTCCGGCAAGAATTCCGAAAATAAGCTTGCCGTGGTGGGTTTCCACCGTGGAGACAGGGAAGTTCGGTATATCCCCGTAGTCGAGTGATAATTCGATATCTATCTCTTTAGCCAGTCCCCCGAGTCCGGTACCTAAAACGATCCCGATCGGGTAGTCATCCTCCGTTTTTGTTCTGATAAAGGCAACTGCTTCCTGGATTTTTACCTGCTGTGAGATCATGATAAGGTGTATTTATTGGTTATTGACATCAGTTTCAAGTGCTTATTATGTTAGAACATTGACTCCTGCAGATCTCCATCTGTTCAGCGCCAGCCGAAAATTGCCGATCCTACACGAATCATGGTCGCTCCTTCATGAATGGCATCTTCAAAATCGCTACTCATCCCCATTGAGAGTTCGGTAAGTTTCTCTGGATTCGGGGAAATCTTTTTTAACGAATCCAGCAGAATGCGAAGGTTACGGAACTCTTTCCGGGCCTTTGCCCTGTCAGGGGAAGCTATGGTCATAAGACCGCGAAGGGTAATATTCGGCATACGGAAGAGAGTATCTGCTGCTGCAGTAACCTCTTCAGGATCCATTCCATACTTTGAACTTTCGCCTGACGTATTGACTTCCAGGAGATAATCAACTTGTATATTGTGCTGAATCGCTCGTTTCGAAAGTTCTTCTGCAGTCGAAATACGGTCAATCCCGTGAACAAGGGTTACCTTGTCGATAATAAAGCGCACTTTGTTTGATTGCAGGTGCCCGATGAAATGCCATTCGATAGGAATCTTGTCAAGCAGGGGGTCCTGACTTTTGTCAATGAACTCCTGAACATAGCTCTCTCCGAATGCAATCTGTCCAGCATCATAAGCCTCTTTTATAAGTGATGCCGGTTTGGTTTTGGATACAGCAATAAGACGCACCGTTTCAGGCGGTCTGCCTGCCGAAATGCAGGCAGTTTTTATCTGCTCATGAATATCATGAATGTTGACAGCAATGCTTGCCATGGTTTGGCCCTTAAGACTTTACTGCAGGTACAATGGTGGTTATGGTTACCGGGGCAACAGGGTTGTCGTTGGGATCGGTTTTGACCGCAGCGATTTGTTCGACAATATCCATACCGGAATCTACAATGCCGAATACGGTATACTGACCGTCAAGGAAGCCATTGTCTGCATGATTAATATAGAACTGGCTGCCGGATGAGGCTTTCTGCGGATTGTTGTCCCTTGCTGCTGCAAGCGTTCCTTTTTTGTTGGGATGCTTGATCTCGGCAGGAATCCGGTTTGATGGTCCGCCGGTGCCGTGCAGTGAGCGCTTCTCCTCATGTCTCGACAGAGGGTCTCCGGTCTGGATCATGAACCCCTCGATAACTCGGTGAAAGCGGATCCCATCGTAGTACTTTTCGTTTACAAGTTTCACGAAATTATCGCGATGCAGGGGAGTATCGTCGTAAAGAGAGATGGCGATGTCACCAAGACTTGTTTTGATAATGAACTGTTCAGGCATGATAAGCGGTTTTATAATAATAAAATGAGTAAAAGAATGTTATTTCAGTTTTCCGGAAATTTTCCAGAGCGATCGCTGAGCCAGAGCCGCACCTGTTGAACCGGGATAGTCTGCGATGACTTTAGTATAAAGCTCTGATGCTTTCTGAAGCTGGTTTACAGCTTGGTAACTATCGGCGGCGTGCGTAAGATATTGTGCTTTGAGGACACTGTTTTCAGCCTTTTTAGAAGCTTCCTGATATGACTCTGCAGCAGCTCCGAACTGATTTTTACCAAGATAGGAATCGCCTGCGCCAGACAGAGCGGCAGCGGCAAGGTCTTTGTTTTCAAGAGATACGGATTTAAAGACCTTTAAGGCAGAATCATAATCCTTGATTGAGTAATATGCATTGGCAAGCAGCAGCGTCGCCATATTACCGCTTGGGGTACCGGAATAATCATCAGAAATTTTTTTCAGGCCAGGTATTGTTACTGTTCCGTCAATGGCGGTTTTATAATCTCCATGGTCAAGAAATGGAGCTATCCTCGAAAGCTGAAGTGCAGCATCCTGTTCACTGGTTTTCTGATGTTGCATCCAGAAGAAAATTCCACCTCCGATACACAGGAGCAACACAAGAGTGCCAATAATTGCTGCTTTATATTTAATGGCAACATAGAGCAGATTGTCTTCTGCCGATGGTTTAAACTGTTGTTGAACTTGAGCGCTCGACTGTATCTCTTTCATGGTTTATAGTTCTGGTTGCTTCATATGTTGTGGGTAACCGGCCTCAAACCTAAGCAAGTTTGCCTGAATTTCAAAATAATTGCGTAGTGACGGGCTGTAAAAATCCGACGATTTTAAGGTGCTGACAATCTAAACAATTCAAAAGTATTCTGTGCAATGCCTTTAGCTGTTTCAGTGACCGGTATCTCTCTGATACGCGCAATGGCAGACGTGACTAAAGGGAGATAGGCAGGTTCATTTCGCTTTCCCCTGTATGGCACAGGTGCAAGGTAAGGTGCATCAGTTTCCGTGAGAAGGTCATCAAGTGAAACATTTCTGATGACTTCGGGCAGCAATGAGTTTTTATAGGTTACCGTTCCGGGGATGGAGAGCTTGAAGCCTTTCCGTATACACTCCTTCGCGATAACCATATCTCCGGAAAAGCAGTGCATAACTCCGCGCATGGCCGAATGGTTTTCTTCGGTAAGAATGTGCAGCATATCATCCCAGGCATCCCTGCAATGGATAACAACCGGCATGTCAAGAGTTCGTGCCACTCTCAGCATCTGTCGGAACGCATCCTGCTGGGCCTGCCGATTATAGTCAGGGTAATGATAGTCGAGTCCTATTTCACCAATAGCGACAACTTTCGGTGACTTTGCAAGAGCCTCAAGTTCTATAAAAATGCTTTCTTCGACAGGGAGTGATGCTTCATGAGGGTGCAGGCCGACATTGGCATAGATAAAATCGTACTCCAGGGCCAGATCAATTGACTTTTTGCTTGTAGGAAGGTTGGTACCCGGATCGATGATAAGAGTTACCTGCTCTTCGATCAACCGTTTTATGACAATTTCCCTGTCCTGGTCAAACTCGGGGAAAGACAAATGGCAGTGAATATCAGCAAACATTGTTTTTCTCTGTGGGATTGTCTTCCGGAAATATTCTGTTATGAAAAAGAATCAGCATGCAGGCCCCTATCGTGATGGCGGAGTCCGCAACATTGAAAATCGGCCAGAGAGAGAGGGATGTGCCAAAAACCTGTCCGTGATAGAGGTTGAAATAGATGAAATCAACAACCCGTCCAATGGTCACACGGTCAATCATATTGCCTGCGCCACCTCCGACAATAAGAGCAAATGGGATAAGAAAGAGGGTTGTTCGGTTTTTTGACAGGATAACATAGAAAAGCACAAACACAGTAATAACTCCTGTCAGAAAAAGGAGTATTGCTGGCGGCGCAAATTCCATCCCGAAAGCCACACCTTTGTTTTCAGTATAAGTCAGTGAAAGCAGGTCAGGAATGATGGTGATGCTTTGAGCGGTATCTCTGAGAAACCTGACTGCAAGTTTTTTGGTCAGTTGATCAATGGTGACAACCAGAAGAATAAAGGTGAAAAACCATTTCATGTGTGCGGCTGATAATCAGGTTTGTTGTTATGCATTTCATGCAGAAGAGCCGTTCTTACAGCAGTAACCGGCATCTCCATCCCGGTCCAGAGAGTAAAAGAGCGTTCTGCCTGGCCGATCAGCATTTCAACGCCTGATATGGTTTTGGCTCCTGTGCGTTCAGCCGTCTGCAAAAGCGGTGTATCAACAGGATTGTATACCATGTCATATACGATCTGGTCAGAGCTTATCAGCTCCTGGTCAAGAGGAATAATACTGGTCATGCCGCCCTGCTCCCGTCCTATGGTCCCGATTGGTGTTGCATTGACGATAACACTGCATCCCCTGATTTTTTCCATGTCGTCTGACCTGACTATGGTGACAGGAAGCGCTGGATCATGCCAGGTTTCATCAACGATATTCCGTGCTTTTTCCAGGTCACGGACAAAAAGCACTATCTCTTTCGGCATAAAAAACCGTTTAAATGCTTCAATTGCTGCAAGAGCTGCTCCGCCTCCGCCGAAAATGCAGACATGCTTCCCTGTTATCCTCTCTTTATAGGGGAGAAGAGGGGATGCAAAACCTGCAATATCAGTATTGTGGCCGATAAGTTTACCATGCTCGTTGACGATGGTGTTGACCGCCTTAATGGATTTTGCTTCCTGTGAGAGTTCATCAAGAAAGGGAACAACCTCTTTTTTATAGGGGATAGTGACGTTAAATCCCCGAATGCCGAGTGCTTTTGCGCCCCGCAGGGCATCCGGGATCAGACTTTGGTCTTCGATGTTGAAAACAGTATAATAATACGGCGTGCCGAGTATTCCGAATGCCGTATTATGGATAAGAGGAGAGTATGAATAATCCACTTCACGGCCGATGAGACCGAGTATCCGCACTCTCTCAGTGATCATGAAATACCGAGCATCAGCCTGATGGAATCCTGCTGATAAAGTTCCGGAAAAGTGCTCTGAAAAAGCTCTTTCTTATCAGGATCAATTTTGAATGCTTTGCTCAGTGCCTTCAGTGTACTGAGTTTGTCGCCCATAGCGAAATAGGCTGCGGCAATTTCAAAGTGAGCATCGGCTGAAAGTGGCTGAAGCCTCAGTGATTGCTCGAGAGCATCAATCGATGCATTGATCTGTCCAGCCTCCCGGAGAACAATGGCAAAATCAACCCATATCTGCGGACTTTCCGCATCAAGTCTAATTATTTCACGATAGGTCGCAATGGAGTTTTCAAGAAGATTGAGATTGTACTCTATCTCAGCTTTAAGTAAAAGAAACTCAATGCTGTCCGGTGTTGTTTTCAGAGCCTCCAGGGTTGCAGTAAATGCTTCTTCGTACTCTTCAAGAGCTTCATGGCAGCATGCAAGTGCAAACCATGCATCTGCAAAATCATTGTTGACCTCTATACAGCGGTTGTAACAGTGTATGGCCTCACTGTACTCCTCAAGCTCTTCATAAGCTATACCGAGATTATACAGTGCGTTCATATCCTCCGGTTCATACTCCAGGGTTTTCAAGTAGCTTTCGGCTGCCTCCTCAATACGTCCGGTGATGGCAAGAACGTTTGCGCGGTTATACCATGCTGAACTGAAATCATCAGCAATAGCCAGAGCCATGTCGTAAGAGTCAAGCGCCTCATCGTACCGTTTCATCTTACTCAATACCAGGCCATTGTTGTACCATGCATTAATATTGTACGGATCATGATCGAGTGTTTTCCGATAGCATGAGGTACTTGCTTCAAGATTACCAAGAATATCTTTGCAGTAGGCAAGTTCATACCATGCATCAGCAAAATCAGGATCAATCTCCAACGCATGCTCAAAATTCAATTCCGCTTCAATGAAATGTTCAAGCCGCTGCAGAATAATTCCCTTGTAGTAATGGTACTCCTTTTCAATAGAGGAGTCTACAATGATCTCTTTAAGCTCTGCAAGAGCCTCATCAAGATTGCCTGTGTTAAAGTATGCCAGTGCAAGATTAAGGCTCATTTCGCAGTCTGAGGGACTGAAGACAACCGCCTTCTGAAACGCTTTGAGAGCTTCATCAAAATAACCGTTCAAGGTCAGACAGTTACCGAGGTGGAACCAGGTTTCAGTATTGCATGGTGCAATATCTTCAAGGCGGTGCGCAACTGCAAGTGCCTCAAGCACAAAGCCATCCTCGTTATATTGATTGATGCGGTCAAGAAGCTCTTCAGAATCAAACATGGAATCCAGCCCATCAAGGTCAGGAGGTTCTTTTCCTGAAGATCCTGCGGGGTTATAGTAATTATCGTCGAAATAATCAGGTGCGTTCATAAACTATCGTAAAGAGTTTCTCTACCTTCGGTCACATTACCCATACATAAATATAACAGAATTTATTAAGAAAAACATAGTGAGGGACTGGCATAGGTGAGAACGGACACATTCATGGTCTGTAAAAACGGTAAATGGCTTCTGCAATTTTTTCTCCTGTTACAGCCTTCAGTTCCTCGATAGTGGCTTGTGAAACAGCATCAACTGAACCGAGCTGCTCAAGCAATCTAAATGCTGTTTTTTCTCCAACTCCTGCAATAGTCGTGAGTTCAGTCTGCAAAGTTCTCTTGCTTCTCAGTGTTCGGTGATAAGTAATTGCAAAGCGGTGAGCTTCATCTCGAAGCTGCTGGAGCAGTTTAAGCGCCGGAGAGGTTTTAGGCAGGTTGAAAGGGTCTTTGTTCTGGGGAGTAAAAATTTCCTCAATGCGTTTTGCAAGTCCGATAACGGGAATCGAGATACCGAGAGCATTCAGGGTATGATAAGCAGTATTGACCTGGCCTTTTCCCCCGTCGACAACGATGAGGTCAGGCAGAGGGAGATCTTTTGAAAGTGCTCCTGCATAACGCCGTTGAATCACCTCTTCCATTGCGGCATAGTCGTCCGAACCTTCAAACGTCTGCAGCTTGAACTTTCTGTAATCCGATTTTTTAGGTTTACCCTTCTCAAAACAGACCATTGAACTGACATAATCAGTGCCTTGAAGATGAGAATTATCGAAACACTCAATTCGCTGCGGGATTTTCGGCAGGTGCAGCAGCTCCCTGAGATCTGTCAGACCGTAGTGTTCACGGGCAATCTCTCCTCTTTTCTGTTTCTGGATAAGGTATTCCTCAAGATGGTGTCGCGCGTTCTGTCGGCACATCTCTACCAGATGCGCTTTTTCGCCGATTTGCGGTACAATGAACCTGATGTTTTTTTTCTCTTGATATTCTTTTTTTTGTTTTTCCACGATGAAGGCCCTCAACGCATCCTCTTCATCAACCGCAAGCGCTTCCTGCAGCAAAATTTCATCAGGAATAAGTTCAAGGGTTTCCAGATAGTATTTTTCAACCACCCTTGCCTGCAGTTCGGCGTCGGTTTCCCCATGGGTATTATTCATGTAAATATGCTGCGAGCCAAGCAGTTTTCCCTCCCGGATTTTAAACACAACTCCGCAACCTTCATTTTCACCGGCTGCAACAGCAAAAACATCTCTGTCCAGTCCATCGCCTGCCACCATTTTCTGACGTTCAGCATAGCGCTTCAAGCTGTCGATTTGTGCTTTGATTTCCGCCGCCTGTTCGAATTTCAGCTCTGATGCCAGTATCTGCATGGTGTCGCTGAGTGAACGTATCATGCTTGAGGTTTTTCCTTTCAGCAGCCGGGTGATCTCCCTGATCATACTGAGATACTCCTCTTCCTGCACCAGTCCTTCACACGGACCCTTGCATTTATGGATGTGGTAATCAAGGCAGACCTTGAATTTTTTAGATGCAATATTCTCCTTGTTCAGTCGGTATTTACAGCTCCGTACAGGAAATATCGATCCGATAAGATCAAGGATTGAGCGGAGTTGACGCGCTTCCGTATAAGGGCCGAACCATGTGGAGCCATCCCTTTTAAGCTGGCGGGTAAAGAATATCCGCGGGAAAGGCTCATTGGTGATGACCAGATAAGGATATGTTTTATCATCCTTCAGATTAACATTATAGCGAGGCTTCAGCTCCTTGATCAGATTGTTTTCAAGAATCAGTGCCTCAACCTCCGAAGAAGTGATAATGACTTCGAAATCGGTGATATGAGAGACAAGGACCAGTGTTTTACCTGAGTGCTGCTGCTGATTTCTGAAATATGATCGAACCCTGTTGCGAAGGTTTTTTGCCTTGCCGACATAGATAATTTTTCCTGCAGAGTTCCTGAATTGATAAATCCCTGGTTTAGCTGGCAGCGCAGCAAGTTTTTCATCAAGAGCATCCTGATTATCCATCAGTCATTTCAGTTGGGTTTGTTAGATGCATATTTTTTCAGGGTACCGAAAAACAATAAATAAAAAAAGGTAAAGCCGCATAAACCATGCGGCTTTACCTTTTAAAAAAAAGAACAGGCAGAAGTTATTCAGATATCTTCAAGCGTATCGTATTCGCCCTTCAGGGCAAAAACGCCGAAGGTAATAAGGCTGAATGCGATAATCGGCATAAGCACGACAATAACAATAGACCAGAAAATCCAGTTCTCTTCACTGGGTTTTGCTGCTATCTCCTTCATTGCCTGCTTTATAACCAGAGGGACAATCCCGACACCCATCAGTGCCCAGACAATCCCGAAAATCCTTTTTATTGCTGACATAATGTAATTGATTTAAAAGGTTCTTGGTTACTAAGCGTCCAGGTTGTTGGTCTTGTTGGATATGTAGAGCGATCCGATGACGAAACTTACGCTGGCAATCAAAATAGGGTACCAGAGACCTGCAAGCGGATCAGCAGGCGGCAGGCCTGGGCCCGGACGGGTTGCTTCAACAAGACGGGTTGAAATAAGCGGTACCAGACCACCGAAAACACCGTTGCCGATATGGTATGGCAACGACATCGATGTGTAGCGGATACGAGTCGGGAAAATTTCAACCAGGAACGCAGCAATCGGCCCATACACCATGGTGACAAAAATCACCTGAATAAGGACAAGTCCTATCATTTTGTAGTACAGGTCTTTAGGAAGGGTTACTTCCTTCTTGGTTTCAGGTTTCAGCTTCTCTTTCGACATGGCAGCCTTAAGAGCAGGATCAACAGGGAACTTTGCTTTTACAGTCTCCTTGAAGGTTGTTCCGTCGGTAAATGTCTTGGTGGTGATAGTTGTGATCAGGGAATCTGCGCCTTTCACTGCATTTTTAATCTTGACATCCTTCTTCTCAACAACCTCCACCTTATTTTTGAGGTTGGCGTCATTGTACATGATGGTGTAGATAGGACGATAAGCGATAACAGCGATCAGCATACCCGCCATCATGATGTACTTGCGCCCGATTTTATCGGAAAGCGCCCCGAAGACAATAAAGAATGGGGTGCCGATAAGCAGGGCTATCGAAATGATGAAGTTGCTCTGTACAAACTCGATGTTACAGGCGTTCTGCAGGAATGAGAGTGCATAGAACTGTCCGGTATACCAGACAACACCCTGACCGGCCGTTGCACCAAGCAGTGCAATCAGTACCATCTTAAGGTTGTCTTTTTGCTTGAAGCTCTCTGCAAGAGGATTTGCGGAGGTTTTGCCTTCTTTTTTCATTTTAACGAACAGCGGAGACTCCGACATCCTCAAACGGATGAAGACCGAAATTGCCACAAGAAATGCTGAAAGAATGAAAGGTATGCGCCATCCCCAGTCACCGAAGGTTTCAACACCGAGTGTCTGGCGTACAATAAGTATAACGCCGAGAGCGAGGAACAGACCCAAGGTTGCCGTTGTCTGGATAAAGCTGGTCCAGAAACCCCGCTTCCCTTCAGGAGAGTGTTCGGCGACGTATGTTGCCGCTCCGCCATACTCACCTCCAAGAGCAAGTCCTTGAAGCAGTCTTAAAAGGAAAACAATAGCCGGAGCAAAAAATCCAATGGTTTTATAGCCGGGGACAAGACCGATGGCAAACGTCGAACCACCCATGATCACAAGAGTAACAAGAAAGGTATACTTCCGTCCGATAAGGTCACCAAGGCGTCCAAAGAAAAGTGCACCGAACGGCCGGATGACAAAACCTGCGGCAAAGGTTGCCAGTGTGGCAAGCAAGGCGGCTGTCGGGTTGTCTTTTGGGAAAAACTGTTCAGAAATAATTTTTGCAAGAGTACCGAAAATATAAAAGTCATACCACTCGATGAGTGTACCGACCGACGACGCGGCGATAACCCTCCGTGTACTGGTCACCTCTTCGTTAGTGGAAACGTCTCTGACATTTTGTGCCATAAAAGTTTGCTTTGATTGTTAAAAAAATGTGTTCAGATTTTTGTTTTCTGCATAGAAGCAGCAGAATCTCACTTGATAAACTCGTGTTCATTCTCCTTGACTACAAGTACCGGGCAGGGAGCACGACGTATCACATGTTCTGCAACACTGCCGAGGATCATACGTTTCAGGCCGCGGCGACCATGTGAACCCATAATAATGATATCTGCTTCCTGACGTTTGGCATAGTCGAGGATGCACTCTTCGGCAAATCCTTCATAAATCACATAATCAGCAACAATACCGGCCATCTTCTCTTCTTCAATTAAAGAGGCAAGTTGTGTCTCGGCATCAGCGCGTTCTTTTTCAAGTCCGTGTGAATAATTGATGGTAGGATCATTCTCGATAACACCGACCAGAAAGACCTCTCCGCCGGAGAGTCTCGCAAATTCGTTGGCGTATTGCAGCGCTTTGCGCGACAAACCCGAGAAATCAACCGGGCAAATGATTTTTTTGATGGTAATCATAGTACCGCTGTTGTGTTTTAGTTATGGAAATAAGACGGTTTAATGTACAAAAGCTACTCCATGCAGGGTAGCAGAACGGTATTCAACAAAAAAGCCTGCAACAAAAAAAACTTATTTTTCTGGCTGTTACTGTATGTCGAAAAGAAAATGTTAAGGAAAATGTAAAAAAGCCGTTTAGCTCCGTTTGTTCATAGTTGCCTTGTCACGCTGTTACGGGTGGCCCTTTTCTAATATCGTTAAAAATCCTGAAGTAACAATCGTTTCATTCAGGAATTATGTCCATAACGACATAAAATAGAAGAAAATAAAGCTTAAGGAAAAAAAGCCGCAGTTTCCTGCGGCTTTTTTCTACCAGAGAGACAGCAATTTAGAAGGTCACTGTTGCCCAGAGTTCTGAACGAAGACGACCATCTTTTGTATCTACTGAATTGTAATCGTTGTGATCTTTGATTGCCGTGTACCGGAAAGTTGGCTGAATGGTAAAGCTGCCTTTCGCTGACTCGTGTACTTTTATCTTGTACTGAGCCCAGACAAACTGGTTGGTGTAGACATGATTAACCTGATTGCCTGCAACTATGTTTGTTGATTTGTCAGTGGTCTGGTTATAGTCATACCAAGCCATAAACGGACCGGACTCACCCTTGATTCTGAACAGATCACCGAAGTAGTCAACTTTTATACCAGCACTTGGATTTGGAGTGCCGTAAGGATTTGAGCCAAGTGCTATTGGATTAGAAGCGCCAGCAGGAGTTGTGCCGCTTCCTCTGGTATAGAAGCCGCTGGCAGTAAACTTGATACCACCGAGGGGAACGGCAAGGTTAGTTCCAAGAGTAAAAGGCCTGAATCCTTGATGAATTGGTGTAAGCGACTGATTCCATACATCAGATTTTGTCAGTACAGTAATTATCTGCGGGTCAAGGGTAACGTCGCCGATGTTGAATTTGTATGAAGCAAGCAAGCCGTAACCATCATTCAGAAGGCCGTCACCACTTAAGGCAGTGTCACCTGCGGCATTGTTGTCAAGGACGACAAACGTAGCATTCAGATCGCCATCGCCGACTTTCATGCCGTAGTTTGCGCCGAAAACACGGTCGAGATTGATGGTGGCTGTCGGGATGTCGTAAGTCTGCGTAGGATAGAGTGTCAGATCAAAGAGAGGGTTGTTGGCTGAATTGAGCGGAAGACGGCCTATGGAGTAATGGTCGCATGAGGAATTGTGGCCAAAATAGAACTGGGAGACCTGAAGATTATACACCTCTGTATTGCCATAGCCGACAGTCTGCCATCCGCCGCCTTTAGGGTCTTCGTCGGTGAGCATAGCCTTGAAGAAATAGCCGTCACCAAGATCCGCGGCAGCATTCAGGCGGATACGATATTGCCAGGCCACATTATCAGTTTTAGGGCTGCTTGTGCCGCCCCAGTCTCTCACGCGGACGGATGCGTCCCCGCCAAAGTTCAGATCAGCAAATGCCGGTGATGCGTATGACAGTGCCGCAAACATTGCAGCAAGCGATAGCATTTTTTTCATGTGTGTTCTCCGTTAGGTTGTGTGTGTGTTGACTAGAAACATAAATTCCTCACCTATTCGCATAGGCTCGGAACGGGTTGAAAAGAACGTACATTATTACAATATCGTTAAATTTAATAAAAATAGTATAACCTAAACTGAGCTATTCGAAAAACGGTACCTCTTTCAAGGACAGAAATACAAAAAAGAAAGGCAACAAAGCAAAATTATAGCTTTACAGCTTTCATAATCTGGATTTTATACTCAAAAAAGATTA
>Ga0316222_1000079_pt1 | contig 154432 bp, 155 predicted proteins | sample TBH18011metaG_FD_206008 | JGI IMG/M metagenome (GOLD analysis project Ga0316222, IMG submission 206008) | Freshwater microbial communities from Trout Bog Lake, Wisconsin, USA - TBH18011 | ecosystem: Environmental > Aquatic > Freshwater > Lake > Hypolimnion/Profundal zone | place: USA...
GACCAGAACCAATCATCGCCACCATTGCCGATATTAATTTAGGGGAGTATTGATAGTCTGGATGGAGCATGACGATGATATCGCCACCTCGCCTAATCGCCTCGAAATAACATGTTTTTTGATTGGCACCATATCCAAGATTTTGACTATGTTGAAAAACAGAAATACCCAGCTCCCTGGCTAAAGAGCTTGTCTCATCGGTACTAAAATCATCTACTAAAATCACCTCGTCCACGATATGGCGCGGAATCTCAGAATAAGTCTGCCTCAAGGTCTTTGCCTGCGTTATACGCAGGCATAATCACGATGACTTTTTTATTTTCAAACATTGCTTATTTCATTTGGCAGTTTCAAATAAATACCCTTCTGATCCTACACTAATAATTCATCTTAAAACATTAATATCGCAAGGTGGTTTAGAGATAGTGACCGCGCCAAATGACTCATGGGCCCTCCTTGAGGAGTTAGTCAGCATTGAATAATTTGGATGTTCTTTGGATAAATCAGAGCATTTTTAAAAAATATAGCTAATATACTAATACGACCTAGATATTTATTTAAAAATAGGCACTTCAATGTTTAATAAAACCGCATCAATATTCTAAAAAATTAGATATGCAAACAAGAAAAAGCCTCATTTCGATCGTTACCCCGTTTTTTAATGAGGCTGAATGCATTCCTATTTTTTCAGAATCTATTCTTGAGGTTATCGACCATCTCCCTCAGTTCGATTTTGAAATAATCTGCATTGATGATGGCAGTCAAGATACCAGCCTAAAAATCCTGCAAGATTTGGCTAGGCGCCATCACTGCTTTCGGATTATTGAGTTATCCAGAAATTTTGGCAAAGAAGCAGCTCTAACGGCGGGTATCGATTTTGCTGGAGGTGATGCTGTTATCCCCATGGATGCCGACTTGCAAGATCCGCCATCCTTAATCGCCCCCATGATTAAAGTATGGCAAGAAGGCGCAGAAGTAGTCTTGGCAAAAAGAGTGGCCCGTGAAAAAGATTCTGCTTTTAAACGCTATACCGCTCAATATTTTTATCGATTTAACAATCGCATTGCCAGCATCCCTATTCCTGAAAATGTAGGTGACTTCCGCCTGATCGATAGAGTCGTCGTTGATGCGCTTAAGCAGTTACCAGAACGTCAGCGCTTTATGAAGGGGCTCTTTGCCTGGGTAGGATTTAAAACACAAGTCATTGAGTATCAAAGGGAAGAACGGGTCAAGGGTGGAACCAAATTTTCCATATGGAAGTTGTGGAACTTTGCAATCGATGGAGTTACCAGCTTTAGCACCCTTCCCTTGCGAGTATGGAGTTATCTCGGAGCAAGCATTGCCTTGCTATCCCTTTTTTATGCACTATTCATCATCACCAGAACATTGATACTGGGGATTGATGTTCCTGGCTATGCCTCCCTTTTGGTGGTCGTGCTTTTCCTGGGCAGCCTCCAGCTAATGAGTATCGGCCTGCTAGGAGAGTATGTTGGAAGGCTTTATCTTGAAGCCAAGCAAAGACCAGTCTATTTGGTACGAAAAGTTCATCAATTCACCAAAGATTCAGAGTAACTTGTAGCAAGATGGCTATTCTGAAAACTACGAATCGCCCCTATTGGATAGCGCCATTAATCCTTGGCTTAGTGGGATTTTTCATTATCGCCAGCCCAGGCATTTTGATTCCGACCAATATTGCATGGCTCCAAAATGGAGATCCCTCAACTTATTTTTTGGGTTGGGATTTTTTTAGATACAGTCCTTGGACACTTCCCTTGGGGCTAAACCCCCACTACGGGCTAGAACTTTCAAACTCAATCGTTTACAGCGATTCGAATCCTTTATTAGCCTTATTCTTTAAACCCTTTAGTGGATTACTACCAGCACCATTTCAATATTTTGGAATGTGGGTGCTGGGATGCATCTTGCTACAGACTTGGTTTGGGTGGAAGCTCATTAGCCTAGTGAGCTCCGATAAAAAAATTCAACTCATTGGCGCGGCATTCTTTTTATTTTCTCCGACCATGATCTGGAGACTCCATCCATATATTCTTCATCTCAATTTAGCAGCCCATTTTTTGATACTTTGGGCTCTTTACCTTACCTTTAAACCTAAGGCTAAGCATCGCTGGGGCTCTTGGTGCATCTTAATTGCATTAAGCACCCTGATTCACGCATATCTATTGGCGATGATTTTGGCACTGTTTTATGCCGATCTCCTTGATCGTAGAAAACATCAAGAAATTACCCCCAACCAATCTCAAATCATCATATTGATTGTCTGCGCAATTGTTGGGTCACTTGCCTGGCTTGCGGGTTACTTTTCATCGGGCCGTTACATTGCGATGATCGGTTATGGCTCCGATCAAGTGAACTTACTCACCCTTATCGATCCTGGCAAATCAGAGTATGGCTTGTGGTCTCGGCTTCTGCCTAACTTACCCGGTGAGGGACTTGGCCATGAGAGTTTTAATTATTTAGGCCTGGGAATGATTTTCTTGGCACTAATACTTGTACCTCGCGTTATTCTTCGCCCACCTGAATTTAAAAAAGCATTCCAAGAAAAGCCTTATTTTTATATTGTCATCATTCTCTTTGCCGTTTTTGCCATTAGCAATCACATCAGAATCGGTAACTTTGAGTGGGATATTCCTCTGCCAGAAATAATTGTGAACGCGGCTGGAATCTTCAGATCTTCGGCAAGAATGTTTTGGCCGCCCTTCTACTTTATGTATTTTTTTATTCTCTATGGGATTGTTAAATACTTCCCAAGCAAGTCGGCAACACTTATTCTTGTACTTGCCTTAGCAATTCAAGTGATCGATACCAGCGGCGGACGCCAGGTGATTAAAGAAGGCATGGAGGTTGAACCAAGCTCAACATGGAATAACCCCATGAAATCTGATTTTTGGAATGAAGCGGCCAAACACTATGAAAAAGTTCGCTGGTTAAAGCCTGGTCAACTGCATGAAAAATGGAAGCAAGTTGCTTACTATTCAGCGTTAAATCACAAAGCTACTGACTCTACCTACCTAGCAAGAATTGATCTCTCAAAATTTATGATTGTGCAGGCTCAAGCTGAATTGGCCATTGCTAGCGGGAAATATGAGCCGGATACGCTTTACATCATCGAAGACTCTACAGTAGAGGAAGTTAAGGCCCATCTAAATCAATCTACGGATTTATTGCAGAATATAGATGGTTTTAATGTACTGGCTCCCAAATGGTATTCCAAAACATCCAACAAACACTAAAAGTTTAGAGATAGGCTCATTTTGGATTTAAAAGAAATTGAAATCTTGGATTTCGAAGCTGAAGGTCACTGGTATTACGACAGCAAGGCTCTAGCATTGCTAAATTTTCTTGGGCCAAGAAAATTGCAATCAGTATTGGATATTGGCTCTGGATCATCCTTTTTTCCTAAATACCTGCTGGATCACTCTGCGATTAAAAACGCTACATGTGTTGATATCAGTTATCCAAAGAATTTCGATGAACTGTGGCATGGAAAATCCATCAGCTATCGCAACAGTATCGAATCCACACATTGTGATTTAGTCTTACTAATGGATGTACTTGAACATGTAGATGATGATCTAGGGCTTCTTAGTAAATATATCGCCATGGCACCAACAGACTCAGTGTTTGTAGTTACTGTGCCGGCGTTTCAATTCATGTGGAGTGGTCATGATGAATTTCTGGGGCATAAAAGACGCTATACCCTTGGAGAAGTGAATGCCTTATTTAAAAAGGCTGGTCTTGAAATACATTCAAGTGGGTATTTTTTTGCTTTGATTTTTCCGTTAGCTTTATTTAGCCGTTTCTTGGCAAAGTGGCTAAAGCCAAAATCTCAAAATACGCACAGTCAGTTAAAACGCCATCATCGTGCTGTAAATTTTCTACTAAAAATGGTGTGTAAAACTGAGTTATGGGCCATTGGCAAAAACAAACTGTTCGGACTGTCTGTCTTTGCCATTGGAACCAAAGTCTAAGTTACTTAAATCAAGCCTTTTTTCTTCAAATTGGCTAAGCGATTATTGAGGCTTTTTAAGGTGAGAAGATGCAGCTTTTCACCTTCGGACCAATTACTGCCCTTCCACTCGATACCTTCTTCGGTCACGCTAACGAATGGTTCTTTACCCTCATTTGCATAAGCCTCAAGAATTCCCATCAGTACCGCCCGGTCACTAGAACCTTCGGCATCTTTAATAGCATCCAGAATAGGTTTAGTAATGGAATCCTTGAAGATCTCTTTAGATTCTGATTTCTTGGTCGTCTTGGCGGCATCCGCCTGATATGGATGTGGCCATTCAAACACCATGCGCGCGGAGTTCTTCACTGCCTCAGGACTCACCATTCCATCGTTGATCGCCGGCTTACCTTCTTTAGGCTGCTGACCTGGCAAATTTAAACTCAAAATCCAGTTTTCAAACTCAAGGGTGCGGCTGTAATGATTTTCATCTCCACCCTTGCTATCCTCTTGTTGGGCCTGCAATAAGGTGACCCAGGCCCAGGCAATATCTTTTGGGGAAGCAAAATCCCGATCAAGAATCTCACTTGCTCGCTTGAGGATAGGTTTTGATGACAACTTTTTCATAACATTCTTTCTTTACTACTTGCATTTTAGGGTTCGAAACAAAGAGGGGTTCCCTCTTTATAGATTGATGAATCTAGTCAGATTTAGCGCTATTTTTTCATGCTTTTGGAATACACGCCCACTTATTGGCAAATATTAGGCAAAAGCGACCCTGAGAACCTGATTTTGGGTGTCTAAATCGCTGGCGCCAACTCAGCCCCTGTCGGAGTTTTATAGCGGTTATATGACCACATATATTGATTGGGTTTGGCAATGATCATTTGCTCAAAATAGGTATTCATCACTGTACAGGCCTCTATAAGGCATTCGGGATACTTCTGTGCCATTACTTTGTGTTGAATTCTCCAACCCCTACCAAAGCTTAATCTTTCAGCACTCATGAACAAAGTGGTTGCCTCGGTATTGCGAGCCAATTTAATCGGAAATGCGCTTGTATAGGCGTACTGATTGAAAAATTTAGCCCAAATGCCATCAGCCACGCTGGGCACCTGATCAGCAACAATGCCGACAATCCCTCCATTGCTTAAGGTGCGCTTAATCTTTCGCACACCACCAAGATTAGCCTCAACAAACTCGACTCCAGGATGCTGACGACTTTTAACCATCAAAGCATTCACCCAAGTCTTTCGAGCAGGTTTGTACATATAAGTAGACTGCACGGTTTTGGAGAAAAGACGTGGCAGAATTTCAAAGCCACCAAGATGGGCCGTAAGAATAATTAATCCCTTGCCATTTTTAGACAATTCGATAATTTTCTCCATGCCTTCTATAGTTGATTTCTTTAGAGCACCTTTGGGGTGAGCCCAAATCCAAAGAATATCCGCAAACATCATTCCAGATTGCCTTGAAACCTTCCATGGTGCCGCAATAAAGCCAGAGGAGATTGCCGCACTCTGAAGGTTTTTATTCAGGCTGCGCCTATAACGTGGAGAAATTAGGTAAATTAAAATACCAGCGCAAGCACCGACAAGCTGTATAACAGCTAAGGGAAGAGAGCTAAAAAGTCTCAATATGAAATACATCTATCCTTAGATTTTTAAAATGAGAAGCCACCCGAAGGTGGCTTCAATATGAATCACTTGGCAAATATTACATTTGCGCAAATTGTGAATCCTTACTCAGCTGACTTTACTTCAGCAACAGCTTCAGGAGCTGTTTCAGCGTGTACTGCTTCAGTGTGAACTGGCTCAGCTGGAATAGTTTCTGGAGTAGTGTCTGGGTTTGGATTAGTTGCTTGATTCAATTGGATTACCTCTAAAAGATGAATTCACAAAATGGTGAATTCGCCCCTACCCTAACAGCTATGTTCAGACTGCGTAGGTTTAATTTAGAAAGTGGCTCTGAGCGCCCTCAATGGGCTTTATCGCCAATAACCTCAAGTTTTTAAGTCTATTGCTTAAGCTACTTCACTACGAGCGGCTTTGGCTATAGAGGGCATACCTATCCCTGCCTGCCTGCTTAGCCATGTACATTGCTTTATCGGCCATATCAATCAGGTCATCGGTTTGGTTCGACTCCATGACAACTGTTGATGCAATACCAACACTCACCGATATTTTCGGCCGTTTATTGCAAGGGAAGTCAAAGTGAATCGAGCGCACTGCCTCCATAATTTCATTAGCCAATGAGATAGCGCTATGCTCGACTGTATTGGGTAATACCACTGCAAATTCCTCGCCTCCCCACCGACAACAGATATCGAGTGGTCGACTCACGCTCTTCTGTATAACAGTGGCTACAGCCTTTAGGGCCTCATCTCCGCACTCATGGCCATAGTCATCATTAAAGACCTTAAAGTGGTCAATATCGATAAAGAGCGCACTAATAGGCTGCCTAGTACGCATAGCATCCTTCCAAAGCCTGGGAAACTCGACATCAAATGCCCGGCGATTTTTTAGCTGAGTTAAGGCATCCGTATAGGACATTTCCAGCGCAAGATCCATCTCCACGGCATTTCGGTAAAAACGCCACATAATGAGCGATAGAGAAATAAACACCAATAGAGTCGAAATGAGAAAGGCTAGGTTTTCTTTAGCAAATCCCAGGAGCACGTCTTTCTTACCGAGAATCACAATAGTTTCTAAGTCAAAGTTCTTAGATGTTGCATAGCTTATGTAAGAACTATCAGGCAGAGCCTTTGAGGGTTCAGTCTCGAGTACGCCAAATGATTGCTGATGAGCGAGGATTAACGCGTTTATATACAAACATATGCTTTCATCCGCCTCACTCTGTTTGCTCAGCTTAGGATAATTAAAGGCAATATTTCCACCGCCAATATGGACTAAGATTTGCGCGTCTGTGATGCCATCGAGCGATTTACCTAAGTTGCTCTCGATATCATTTGCCACTAACTGCTGAGCAAGAATCCCCCGAAACTTTCCGGTTTTATCTACGATAGGAACGGAAATGTGAAAAGTTAACAGATTCGTTGTTCTTGCAAGCACTAAATTACCAACGGCAACCGTTTTCTTAGGATCGTTTTTTAACTTCTGAAAATATAAGCGATCCGCTAAATCTATAGGCTCATCAAACACCTTCTCACTCGTTGCTCGCAACATTCCCTTCTCATCAACATAGAGTGTCAGCATAAAACCTTCATCGCTGATAAATAGACTAAGCTGATTACGATATGCCTGCAAAATCTGATACGCCGATTGATCGGTTAATTTACCAGCATTGAGGTCTTGCTCTATTTTAGGGAGCGTGAGATCAAGTAAATTTTTTGCATCAATTAGCGTCGACTCAATTTGAGTGTTAGTGATATTCGCTTCACGCACTAATTCATTTTTTACTTGCGATGTGTATTTTAAATAATTCGTATAAAACGCGAAGAGAGTGCTGCTCCCCACGCAAAGCAGTATTAGCAGATATAACGTGAGATATCTCGGCCTGAGATTGGCTGTAATCGAACGCCTGGGTTCACTACCGCTATACATTTTTTATATTAATACTTTCAACAATCGACTGATTTTATGATTTAAAAATGCTTATCGTTACTTATAAATAGTATTTTTTATTATTTATAAGTAATTAGACAAGAATAGTCTTATTTTTACAAAATCAAACCAATTTTCTACTCGTAGAAATACTAACTATTTATTGTGCGTGTTTTCCGCCGCCACAAAGTCGATGAATCCACGCTCCACATGGGTGGATATCAACTTCACTCGAATTAAGTGGCCAACCGTATAGCCTTGCGCATCACTAATCAGCCGACCTTCTACAGGCGGGTCAAAGAGCCTGATCCAGGTCCCTTTTTCATTCACCCCAGAAACGATTCCATTGAAATACTGCCCGATTCTGCTTTTCAGAAGTAAAGCAGCCTCTGACTTACGCAATTGACGCTCTACCTTCTTGGTGCTGTCTTCCTGAATAGTGCAATGTAATGCCATAGCCTTTAATTCGTCCACCGAGTAAGGTGGTTGCTGACCAGCTAGGACCGACTTCAAGAGACGCAGCGTAATAATGTCTGGATAACGTCGATTGGGCGCTGTAGAGTGCATGTAATCGCTTACCGCCAAACCAAAATGCCCAATAGGCTTGTTAGTAGGCTTTTCAACAATGTATTCGCCTGAGCCCATCAGCTTAACAATTAAGAGCGATAAATCAGGAAATCTTACGGGATCCTCTTTATGCTGTTTGGCCAAGAAAACCTCAAGCGCCTGAGCATCGGGTTGATTGGGTAAGGTAAATCCATGATCCAGAGCTACCTTAACAATCCGCAGCCATCTCTCAGGGGATCGAACCACCCTTCTCATTGAATAGATACCTGCATGCGCCAAAAAGCGCGAAGTACATCCATTTGTCGCAATCATGAACTCTTCAATCAGCTGGCGAGCCCGATTATGGGGTTGCTGCTTAATTTCAGAGATTTCGTTATCAATAAAATTCGCGCGTGGCTGAAAAATATCAAACTCCAGAGAGCCGCTTTCGTGACGCCTCACCCGAAGTTTCTGCGCCAACTCATCTTGAGCCTTCAGCTGTGAGGAAAGCTCAGAGACGCTTTTGCCAGCCTCAGAGAGTTCGGCATGCCCCTCTAACCAGTCAGATGTCGCATCATAAGCAAGCTGAGCTTTGTTGCGCACTAGGGCACGATAAATCGAAGATTTATTAAGCAAACCCGCTTTGGTAAAGTGCATTTCACAAACAATGGCCAAGCGATCCTCACCGGGATTGAGAGAACTTAAATTTGTTGATAGCTTTAGCGGGAGCATTGGAAATATTCGCGCCGACGTATAGACAGAGCGGGTATTGATGAAGGCGTGTTCATCAATAGGCGTATCTTTTTTTACCAAGGCATCTACATCGGCAATGGCTACCAATAGTTGATAGCTCGTGCCCGAGCTACCCTTTAAGACCGTCAATTGATCTAAGTCCCGAGAATCATCATTGTCAATTGAGCACCAAGGCAGATTTCTGAGATCCACAATGGCAGGGTCTTGCTCCTGAGCTGGTCCGTCAATCTCATTTAACTGATCGATCACAGCAGCTGGAAACTCAGGCTCCAGACCCCGCACAATCATTACTCCAACAGCGATACGAGAGAGCTCTTCCTTGTGATTCTTTTGATCACGCGTACGAAACGGGTACTTGATGCCTTTGTTCAAACCAATGCGCTTCCCTTATTGGCCGAGACCCAAGAAAGCAATCGATCCATCCAACTTTTGATGAACTGACGACTCCCCTCCCCGATGTCTCCAGCCTCATTAAAAAAGCTGTCTTTCAACTGGAGAAACATTTCTGGTTGGCACAAAGTAGGCATATCTAATGTAGCAAGCACACAGCGCAGATGCTGCTGAGCCAATGCTGTACCCACAGGGCTTTGCGAAATTCCAATAATGGCCGCTGGTTTTCCCGCCCACACACTCTTTCCATAAGGGCGAGATCCATGATCTAAAGCATTTTTGAGAACTCCCGGAATAGACCGGTTGTATTCTGGAGTCACAAATAACACTCCATCGCATTGCCCAATCTCTGCCTTCATTTTTTTAACAGAGTCGGCCTGATGGTCATCATCATCTTGGTTGTAGAGCGGTAAACCGCCAATATCCACAAATTTAAAGTTAGCGCTCTCAGGCACCAATTTCACAATGGCATCGGCTAAGTGACGATTAAAAGACTCTTTACGCAAACTGCCTACGATGACAGCAATATTCAACTTATTCATTTTTAACCCCTATGCAAAACTCAGTTTGTAAAAGGACTAAGATCCCCAGGCTTTCTAAGCATCTTATTGACTTCATCCAAATGCATTTCCTCTTGAACAATCAGATCTCGTGCGTATTCCTCCAAGAGCACAGATTGAACGCCTGGTAATGTGGGATGACTTCCCGTAGCAATTTTTAAAAGATCGTAATAAGCCGCTAGAGCAATCGTTTCATGCTCTAGACTTTCTCGTAAAATATCGCCAATATCATGCTGCTCGGTTTCCAACAGAGAGCCAATTTTTAAAGAGGGATGTCCGCCAAGCAAGGTCACCATCTCCCCCGCCCGATGTGCGTGGTCCAAGCTTTCCGTAGCATTACCTTTTAGCCAAGAAACGATCGGGATTCGGTTATAACCAAAGACCATGAGCGAATAATGGGTGTACTTCACAACACCCGCTAACTCGAGCTCCATGATTTTATTAAGAGCCTCTACAGCTACTTGATTTTTTTCATTGCTCATCATTTCCTCCTTTTTTCAAATCAGGATGTATGCTGATTTTTACTACCCCTTCTACTACCCCTTTTGCTACCACTTCTACTGCCTCTGTTTATTACTCTACTCTCATTAAGACTAAATTTACAGAGGATTATTAAGGGCATTTAGATCAAATTTTTTCGGCTGTACCCATGAGTCAAATTCGCTATCCGCAACAAGTCCACTCGCTATTGCAGCCTCCAGAAGTGTGAGATTTTTTATAGGCAGTTTTGGCAATAGCAGCAGATTTATCGCAACCAATATGCGGACTTAAAGCGGTAGCCAGCATCAGAGAGGCACTCATAAGCTCATCAATTCTGGAAAGGTGTGAGTCAGCCTCTTTAAAGCGGGAAACAAACAAGGCACCAATAAACTCAGACGGCATCTTTTCAGTAGATATATTGAACTGAAGCAATGAGCGCTGAGTCTGAGCACCCCACAAATTTTCATTGGAAACTGCGATGGACCCTACACTATCTCGCTCTATTCTTTTTTCCATAATGGAATCACTTTATACCCTGAAAATTAAAGTACAAGTCCAGCTTCAAGACGCATCACACAATGGGGAAGCAGCTTTCAAAGTAAGCACTTAAAAGACAAAAACCACCTTAAGAAAGGTGGTTTTTATTGAATCTTATAGGGCATAACTCTTGATGTCTTAGTTAATAACCTAGTAAGCGGTCTACCTACCAACTTACTCAGTCACTTACTCAGTCACCAACTAAATCATGGCTAAAGATTTGAATCTTGCCACCATGCGCATGACCCCTCAAAATCTTCTGCTCTGCAATCGACAAAAGTTTAAGCTGGTACTTAGCAAAGTGCTCTAGAGGATCCCCCAAAATAGTTTCGGGATCAACATCTTCGAGAACCTCATAACTAAAATGACACTCTAAATCGTTGCCATCTAATTTCGCAGGATAAATAACATCTTTATTGTCAGCCAGACTCGCAGGCCCTATAAATTCAATGTTCATAGCAATTGATCAGCCTTATAGAAAAACTTACGCGCAAACGCCATGATCTCTTTATCACTAGGATGATCTACCGTTTCAACACCGATAATTTTTTCAGCAACTTTAGGATCGTGATGGTGAGCATGCTTAATTAATTCAAGCTTTGCAGATCCAGGGCCAATGACCAAAATTTCTTTTGACTCAACCACTGCCTGAATAACAGAATGAAGATATTTTGAATCTAAGGCAACTCTGCCGCTACCGATTTCACCGCCCTTGTGATGCAAATGGGGGTGAGTAGACTTCGTTTTGATAACTTCAGCCTCGCTCGCCGTTTCGCTGAGAAACATGACATGAGCTTCTTTATGATCAATCCAGATTACGGCGTGATTTAATGACATTAACAATCCTTATAAATATTTATGAGATTGCTAACACCATACCCTATTTATTGCCGAAATTTAAGTTCAAAGCCACCGAAAGGCCAGATCAGCCCCATTTCTTTTGACATAAATCAAAATCTGGCAAAACCCAAGGAAAATTAGGGCTAAACCGCTAAGAAAATTTCTCCCATCTCCATCTTTTCCCACCAAATAAAAGGCAAAAGATAGACGGGGTTACCAGGTGACTGGAGGATTTCTAGAGCGCCATCGAGGGTCTTATTAGCGTCATACTTTCCTGGAACAAGGGGTTGGCAACCATTATCGGTTCCATCATCGTGACGCATTCTGGCCTTGATCTTTCTCGTGATATAGACTTGCATGACACCCCCCTGTGTTTAACTTGATGACTGAATCAGATTGCGAACCACTGGATAAATCTGACTATCCCAACGCTTCCCGTTGAAAACGCCGTAATGACCCACTCCCGCTTGAAGGTGGTGAGACTTCATATAAGCAGGCAAACCACTGCAAAGGTCCTGAGCCGCTAAAGTTTGCCCAATACCGCAAATATCATCCCTCTCACCCTCCACAGTAAGCAAAAAGGTTTTCTTGATAAGTTTTGGGTTGACTAAGCGCCCTTGAAAAGTGAGTTTGCCATTAGGTAAATCCCGATCTTGGAAAACCTTCTGGATAGTTTCCAAATAAAAGGGAGCCGACAAATCCATGATGGCAAAGTACTCTTCATAAAAATCATGAATGACATCCGCCTTTTCAGTTTCGCCATTAATACGGTAGTCGTAGAGCTTTTTAAACGACTCCGCATGACGATTAGGATTCATACTCATAAAAGCCATGAGCTGTAAAAATCCGGGATAGACACGTCGTCCCGAGCCATTAAATTGCTTGGGAATCACGCCTATCAGCTTTTCCTCAAACCAAGACATGGGCTTGCTTGTAGCCAACTCATTGACTTTGGTAGGGCTCATGCTGACATCAATAGGTCCAGCCATCAGAGTCAAGGTTGCCGGGGTACACGGATCCTTATCCTCCGACATGATGGCCGTGGCAGCCAAACAGGCTACCGTCGGCTGACATACCGCCATCAGATGTGTACCGGGTCCAATAACTTTTAAAAATTGGATGACGTGATCTACATAAGCATCAAAATCAAATTCCCCGCAGCTTAAAGGAATATCGCGGATATTGAGCCAGTCGGTAATATAAACCTCATGATCTTGCAATAAAGTTTTGACTGTTCCTGCCAGGAGCGTCGCAAAATGCCCAGACATCGGCGCAACCAATAATATTTTTGGCTGCCCTTCTACGCCAACCTTTTTGAATCGAACTAGGTTAGCAAAATGAGTAGATGAAACAAACTCTTCCTCGATTTTGTTTTCAATCCCAAAAGAATCTAGGACGGAATTAATCTTAAAGTCTGGCCTGGAATGCGTAAATCCCAATAAAGAAATTTGCTCATAGTGCGCATTTAATCTTTGCATTGGATTTGCGGAAAAATTTCCAAACCAATTATGAGATACACGCTCAGATGCCCTTGCGAATAAACGCACGGGATCATGTAAATTTGCAAATGTTTGGTAGGCCTTGTACATCATTAAAGTGTTCTGCTTTCTATATGTCGTAAGGCACGTTCGGAATCCTTTAAAGCCGGATCAAATACTCGTGTTAAAGCAACATCATTGGCAATAATTGCAGCAGTTTGTGCTGCTCGCGCAGCGGTAATCGATAAACTCACAAATCCTGAGACTTTAAAAGTTTTCAAAAGATTTTCTGACTCAGGCGTATCGGCAGAAAGCTCACCATTTTCAATTTTTTCGTAAAGAGAGCGATAGTAAGCTCGCAACTCGTCAACCTCTTCTGCTAGTCCGATAATTCTTTGAAAGAGCACGGCAAAGTCTGAAGCTAATGGCTTATCTAATTTCACTTGGGTTTGCGCATGACTTAGGCCCATGGCGTAACTCCCGGAACCTCCGCTGGGCCATTCTCTACCGGCACAGATCCAAAATTCGCAGGTCCAACAATTTCGAGATACTCCATGTCTGGAGAGTAATCAAATAGATAGTGAACAATTCCAGGCATTTGATGAACGACATCGCCTGCCTCAACCAAAGTAGGTTTATCACCATACATAAAACGCGCCCAGCCTTTAGTCATGATGACAATTTGAAATTCGGCCACATGGTAATGCCATCCCGTACCTTCAACAGGAGGTTTGTTTGCCTTCACCAAATGGGCAATGACTTTGCCATTTGTAGCGCTAGCGACACCTAAATCGCGATAGAGAAAGAAATCCCTTAGGCCACCCGGAAGAAACTCCGTATCAGCTGGCTTTATATGAGAAAAATTTGTATTGATTTTAAATTCAGCTGGCATTTTCATCATCAAAACTCCACTTCAAGTTCTTCAATATCATCAGGCTCCTCAAGGGCGCCCAACACCCATTCCTTCATTTCTGGTAAAGCCATCATGTGCTGGCAATAGGCTTGACAGTCTTTGTCAAGATCAATGCCATAAGTCAAAAAACGCGTTACGACTGGTGCAAACATTGCATCAGCTAAGGTTGGTGACTTACCAAATAAAAATGGTCCGCCGTATGTAGAGAGGCAGTCCTGCCAAATAACAATAATTCGATTAATGTCAATTTGCGCTTTAGACCAAACCTTGAATGAGTCAAACTTCCCCTTAATATTCATCGGCAAGGAAGCGCGTAGTGCTGAAAATCCAGAATGCATCTCACCGCATATGGATCGACAGTAAGCTCTTGCTACTGGATCGCTCGGCAATAGATGCGCTTTTGGCTTGAGTTCATTCAAATACTCCCCAATGGCTAAGGTATCCCATACCTTGCAACCATCATGATCTAAGCGCGGCACCAGAATCGATGGGGAGAGCAACAAGAGCTCAGCTCGGTTATCCACACAATCTGGGGCTACCTGCTCCTCTTGAAATGGCAAACCTGATAATTTGAGCATTAACCAGCCTCGTAATGACCAGGAAGAATAATTCTTACTGCTGATAGTTAAGGTAGTGCGCTTAGTCATGGCAACTTTCAAGTTAAGTTCAACTACAACTTATTCCCACTGGATGCGCTTTAATTTTTGAAATGCCCCTTTTTGACCCATCTTTTATCCATTTCTGGGCGTTTTGATTCTTTCGGCACTAATATTGTGCACCGCAATAATGCACTCAAATAGCGCACTTATAGACTTTAGGCATGTCTATACACGCCGCCCTCCACCACGTTACCGAATATCAATATGACCGCCCCGTTAAATTGGGACCACAGGTTATTCGTCTGAGACCCGCGCCACACTGTCGCAGTCATATTCTTTCCTATTCGCTAAAGATTGAGCCTGAGGGCCACTTTATTAATTGGCAACAAGACCCCTACTCAAACTATCAAGCGCGTCTTGTTTTTCCAGAGGCGACGACCAAATTTAAAGTGACCGTTGACTTGGTCACGGAGATGGCCGTTTACAACCCTTTTGACTTTTTCTTAGAACCAGATGCTGAACATTACCCGTTCAAGTACAGCGCAGATCTCAAGAAAGAGCTTCGCCCTTACATGGGCAAAATGCGCAACGCAGTTTTAAATAAATATTTCAAAACGATTGACCGTAGTGAAATGCGTACGATTGATTTTTTAGTCAAGATTAATCAACAAGTTCAAAACGATATTGGCTACACCATTCGGATGGAGCCAGGTGTACAGACCCCAGATGAAACCTTAGATCTGCGCAGCGGCTCTTGCCGTGACTCTGCTTGGTTAATGGTTAATCTCTTGCGCCTATGCGGCCTCGCTTCGCGCTTTGTCTCTGGTTATCTCATTCAATTAAAACCAGATGTTAAATCTTTAGATGGCCCAAGCGGTACTGAGGTGGACTTTACCGATTTACATGCCTGGTGTGAGGTATATCTACCGGGTGCCGGTTGGATCGGTATAGATCCAACGTCAGGCTTGATGGCTGGTGAAGGCCACATCCCTGTCGCATGTACTCCAGAGCCTTCTGGCGCTGCGCCGATCGAAGGCGGCGTGGATGAATGTGAAGTCGAGTTTGAACATACGATGGAAGTAACGCGCATCTATGAATCCCCACGCGTCACCAAGCCCTATACAGAAGATCAATGGCAAGACATTCTTAAGCTAGGCGAAGAAGTTGATAAAGAATTAGTAGCGGGCGATGTCAGACTCACAATGGGCGGTGAGCCGACTTTTGTTTCCGTTAACGGACGCGATGAGCGTGAGTGGAATTTAGATGCCCTAGGGCCAACGAAGCGCGCCTATGCTACTGATCTGGTCAATAAATTACGAGCCGAGTATGGTGATGGCGGCTTCTTACATTTCGGCCAAGGGAAGTGGTACCCAGGAGAGCAATTGCCGCGCTGGGCACTCTCGATTTATTGGAGGGCAGATGGAAAGCCGATTTGGAAAAATCCAAAGTTGTTTGCAGATGAGTCTCACCCCATCACTTACACCAGCAAAGATGCTGATCGATTTGTCCATACGCTCTCTAAGAATTTAGGCTTATCGGATAAATTTATTGAGCCAACTTACGAGGATGTTTTCTACTACCTCTGGCGTGAGTCTAAATTACCCGTCAATGTTGACCCGTTTGAGTCCAATCTCGATGATGAGATGGAACGTACACGACTCAAAAGAGTCTTTACCCAAAAGCTAGATTCAGTGATTGGTTACGTCTTACCTATTGAGGCAAGTCATGGTCAGGCTTATTTCGATACCAACTGGAAGACAGGTCCTTGGATCTATAGGGGTGAGCGCCTCTTCCTATTGCCAGGTGACTCCCCAATGGGATATCGCCTACCCTTGGAATCTTTACCTTGGACCAATAAAGCAGACTACCCATATTTCATTGAAGAGGATCCTTTTGCACCCAAACCGCCTCTTCCCAGTGCCCCGCCGATCCATCGGCAGTATTCTTCGCTAAAAAATGAAAAAGCCTCTGCCAGTAAGACTATTTGGAGTCAATCTGAAGATATTAAGCAACCTAAAAAACAAGAGTCAGCCTCAGGAACCACTCGTACTGCCCTTTGCGTAGAGACGCGTGATCCCATGCGCTCAAATGGACCCACCGCTGAGAATGATCATGGTGGTAAAAATGGCGCGTTATACGTTTTCATGCCACCACTAGAACGCGTGGAAGACTACTTAAATCTTTTAACGGCTATTGAAGAAACGGCTGAAGAACTGCAGTTCCAAATTGTTTTAGAGGGCTACCCTCCTCCACGCGATCCAAGACTCAAACTCTTGCAAGTCACCCCCGACCCTGGTGTCATCGAGGTCAACATTCACCCGGCGCATAACTGGAAAGAACTCGTAGAGCACACAGAGTTTTTGTACAACGCCGCCTTTGAATCTCGTCTTTCAGCTGAAAAGTTTATGACTGATGGTCGCCATACCGGCACTGGTGGTGGTAATCACTTTGTGATGGGTGGTGCATCGCCTGTAGATAGTCCGTTCTTACGTCGCCCAGAGGTCTTGGCCAGCCTCATTCTGTATTGGCATAATCACCCTAGCCTGAGTTACCTCTTTAGCGGCATGTTTATTGGGCCCACCAGCCAAGCTCCACGGGTAGATGAGGCTCGGAATGACCAACTCTATGAACTTGAAATTGCGCTCAAAGAAATTCATCAAAACCGCCAGAAATATGGCGCGAGCATGCCTCCATGGATAGTCGATCGAACCTTAAGAAATATTTTGGTTGATGTCACTGGCAACACCCATCGCAGTGAGTTTTGTATTGATAAGATGTATTCACCAGACAGTCAAACTGGTCGTTTGGGCTTATTAGAATTGCGCGCCTTTGAAATGCCTCCTCATGCCCATATGAGTATTGTTCAACAGCTTTTAATACGGGCATTGGTAGCGCGCTTTTGGGATAAGCCTTATATCGCCCCCGCTACTCGTTGGGGTACAGAATTGCATGATCGCTGTTTATTGCCCACTTTTATCAAGATGGACTTTGCAGATGTCATTGAAGAGATGCAACGCGCAGGTTATGACTTTAAAGCCGAGTGGTTTGCCCCGCATCTGGAGTTCCGCTTCCCATTGATTGGTCAAGTAAAGACGATGGGTACAGAAATTACGTTACGTAATGCTCTTGAGCCTTGGCATGTGATGGGTGAAGAAAGCTCTGCTGGCGGTACGGCGCGCTATGTTGACTCTTCCCTAGAGCGCATTGAAGTACGCGTTACAGGTCTTAATCAAAGTCGTTACACAATTACCTGCAATGGAGAGCCTTTACCTCTTCAACCAACAGGAGTTGCCGGCGAGTTTGTAGCTGGCGTGCGATATAAGGCATGGAATCCCCCATCAAGTTTGCACCCGAGCATTGGGGTCCATGTCCCGCTCACTTTTGATGTCATTGATACATGGATGAAGCGCTCTGTAGGAGGCTGCCAATACCACGTAGCCCACCCAGGAGGCCTGAACTATGACACCTTCCCAATTAACGCCTATGAGGCTGAAAGTCGGCGCCTGTCCCGCTTCTTCAGAATGGGACATACCCCCGGGACTATTGAGGGGGTCCACGCCAATATTGAGCTACCCGCTAGCAAAGAATTTCCGTTCACGCTTGATATGCGACGGTGAGACAATAAGCTGTGGAACCTTTCCAAGCTGACGCTCCCCTGCTCAAAAATACCTCTCTAGCAGATGAAGTGGCTAAGCTTGCGCCTAAGGCGCAGGCTGGCCATTTTGATGAATTGCGAGACTCATCCAATAACCTGCTCAAACATTGGAAAACGTTTTTTGAGCAGTTAGAGCCCACGGGGCTTGCAGATCTGGATCAGCGCACCCATGAACTCAACCGCCAGATTCGTGAGAATGGTATTACCTATAACGTCTATGCAGATGAAAACGGACCACAACGTCCATGGTCGGTAGACTTATTTCCCTTGATTATTGAACCCCATGCCTGGGCTGAAATTGAGGCAGGGATTTCACAACGCGCGCGTTTGCTTGAGGCCATCATTTCAGATATCTATGGCCCTCAAAACTTACTAAAAGAAGGTTTAATTCCCCCCGCCCTTATACAAGGTCACCCGGGATATATTCGCTCTATGCATGGCGCCAATCTTGCGGGTGGTAAGCACCTACATATCATTGCATTTGATTTAGCCAGAGCACCTGATGGCAAGTGGTCAGTTCTTTCCCAACGCACGCAAGCTCCCTCAGGATTAGGTTATTTACTAGAAAACCGCAATTTGATTGCAAGGCAGTTTCCTAAAGCCTATGAGACGATGCAAATCTCTCCGCTGATCAATGCTTACAGAGAGTTAATTGATTCCTTAAAATCACAAAGTCCTGCAGGCCCGAACGCGCATATTGCTTTACTTACTCCAGGTCCTTATAACGAAACCTATTTTGAGCATGCTTATTTAGCGCGCTACCTGGGTCTAACCTTGGTAGAGGGTGGTGATCTCACCGTTAGAGATCAGCATCTATTTTTAAAAACAGTGAAAGGCCTTGAGCCTGTTCATGTTTTGCTAAAGCGCCTGGATGATGAATTTTTAGATCCACTTGAACTCAGATCAGATTCCACTTTGGGCATACCAGGCTTGCTCCAATCGATTCGCGCAGGCAATGTGATCTTGGCAAATGCACCAGGTTCCGCCTTCTTAGAATCTCCTGCTTTATTGGGATTTCTGCCAGCCATCAGCGAGCGCTTATTGAATGAAAAAATTCAATTACCAGCAATGGATACTTGGTGGTGTGGAGAAAAAGCGGCTTTAGATGCGGCGATTCCAAATTTAGACCACAGCGCTATCAAGCCAACCTACCCCTATTCGCAGGGTCACGAATATTACCAATCCATCTTGGGTGGTAGCCTCAGCCAACCCCAGCTTGATGAATGGGTTGGACGCATTACCCGCCAACCAGATGAGCACACGGTTCAGTCCTATATTCCCTTGGCGCAAATGCCAACCTGGCTCAATGCTTTCAATGTAAATAATGCATCTCTGATTGAGCCCCGCTCTTATATGTTGCGGGTATTTGCCTTAAGCAATGGAGCCGATAGCTGGCAGGTTTTACCTGGGGGTCTCGCGCGCATCGCGACAACTGATTCCGGGATTGCCTCGATGCAACGCGGAGGTAGCAGCGCAGACGTCTGGGTGCAGGCAAACCCCCTTCAATTTAATACCCCCCTTCAGCCACAGACTCAGTCACAGACTCAGTCACAATCACAGTCACAGAACCAATCACAATCACAGTCTCAAACTCAGTCGCAGATACAGCCATTAGCCAAGCCCTTGATTCAACGCAAACGCATGGTAACAAGCCGTGCAGCTGAAAATCTCTACTGGTTTGGAAGATACACCGAGCGCAGTGAAAATCTCCTACGCCTTGCAAAGCTTTATCTAGAGAGCATTAATAATGAGTTTGTTCCATCCAAGCAACTTTGGATTTGGCTGGAAACACTGTGTACTCAATATGGCTTAGTGCCAGAAGGTGTGCCCACCAATTTCGACCATAGCGATACACGCCATCGGGTCTTTGAAAGAACTCTGATCGATTCCCTATCTAAGAATGATCATGTCACCAGCGTAGGCTTTAATCTCAATCAGATGCAAAGGACTGCGTCCAATATACGGGAAAGACTCTCAACCGAGCAATGGAGCACCATCAATTACTGTATTGAGAACTTTAGATCGGGTTGCCACAAGGCCACTGCTTATCAAGACTTTTCCTCATCACTTGCAATCGAGGCTTTAAACAGAGCCAACAGCTCTCTAGCCGCAATCACCGGAGCGCAAACTGACCGTATGACTCGGGATGATGGCTGGCAACTGCTTTCGATTGGTCGACATATTGAACGACTATCATTCTTAACGACGGTTCTAGACTTAGCTATCAGCACTGGCTTACTGAGTAACCCAAATAAAGATAGCTCTGGTTATATTGCCTTGCTGGCTTTGTTTGACAGCACTATCACCTTCCACGCCCAGCATCAGCAAAGCCGAGAAATGGAACCATTAATTAGCTTGCTTGTACTTGATGATGAAAATCCACGCTCTTTAGCCTGGGTCACTAAAGCATTAAAAGCCCGACTCTCTAAACTCGCTGGAACAGAACGCAACAACCCCGATAAACTCACTCGTAGTGTCGCCAATCTTTCAGACTATGAGTTAGAACAGTTATGTACAGCGGATAGATTTGGTAATTTAAATAATCTCAGATATTGCCTGCAAAACGTTTCTAACTCAGCTTGGAATGTTTCTGATGAGATTAGCGCGCGTTACTTCAATCTCATTCACCAAAACGAATACGTCGTCCAGACCTAAGAGCCTTATGCTACTCGAGATCATCCACGACACGCACTACACTTACGATCCAAATGTTGAGATCGCTCAACATCTTACCCACTTAAAACCTCCACAAACAGGGACACAGTCCGTCTTTAAAGCGGAGATTTGTGTGAGTCCAAAACCCTCTTGGCAGGAAGAGACTATTGATAGCTATGGCAATATTTGCACTTTCTTCTCCCTGCAAAATCGACATCATGAGTTAGTTGTTACTGCCAAATCTCTTGTTGAAACAACCTCTAATCGTAGTCAGACTTTTGAACCCTCTCATACACCCCCCTGGGAAGATGTCCGCGAATACTTCCGGTATCACTCTAAGACCCACTGGGACCCTGCTTCAGAGTTTTTATTTACCTCTCCCTTTGTGACCCTGGGACCAGAATTTGTTGAGTTTGCAAAAACAAGCTTTACCCCTAACAAACCCATTCTGGAAGCTGCCATTAGTTTGATGAAGCGGATCTATACCGAGTTTCGTTATGTGAGTAAGAGCACCGATATCGATACGCCCGCTTTAGAGGCGCTAATCAAGCGTGAAGGGGTATGCCAAGACTTTGCGCATATCTTGATTACGGCATTACGTAGTATCGGCCTTCCTGCTAAATACATCAGCGGTTATCTTCTGACCAACCCTCCTCCCGGAATGCCAAGACTTATTGGGAGTGATGCCTCTCATGCATGGGCATCTGTTTATATTCCCAATGTCGATGAAAACGGTAAGCCCTGTGCTGGCGTATGGTGCGATCTTGACCCTACCAATAATCGCTGGGGCTATGGATCCCCAGGTGAAGACTATATTTATCTGGCGCAAGGTAGAGATTATTCTGATGTATCGCCTGTAAGAGGTGTCATTCATGGTGGCGCAGATCATGTCTTAGATGTTGCCGTGACAGTGCGTCCAGCCAATTAAGCGTTCCATTTAGCTCAATTCGTTCAATCACTTAATAAGCCCTGGCAAGCTAAGCGCCTATACAATGAGGCAAGAATTACCACGCCCCGATTGGCGCCTTACCAATTCCCTATTTTTTAGCAAGTTCCATTAAAAATGTTTGATCTCTCATTCTTAGACCTTAGCCTACTGGTGTCTTGCGCCGTCATGGCTGGATTGATTGATGCGATTATTGGTGGCGGGGGAATGATTCAGGTTCCCGCATTATTTTCGGTGCTCCCCAGCTTTGCCCCGGGAAATCTCCTAGGCGTCAACAAAATTGCATCCGTTATTGGCACCACTGGATCGGCCATTCAGTATGCGCGCGCCAACAAAAGCCCTTGGCGACTGGTGACCATCTCTTGCATGGCAGCGTTCTTAGCCTCAATAGGTGGTGCCTATTTAGTCACCCAAATCCCCAATCAATGGTTACGTACCGCACTGCCCTTCTTTTTAGTGGCCTTGCTGATTTTTAACATCAAATCCTCCTCGGGTTTGATTCATGCGCCACGTCATAAGCACCATAAACAAAGTGCCATTGCTTCGGCTGGCGCCGCCTTAATTGGTTTTTATGATGGCTTTCTAGGCCCTGGAGCTGGAGCCTTTTACAAGCTGTTTTACACCCGCGTTTTAGGGTTCGACTTCTTGCGCTCCGCTGCGCCCTCCAAGTTTTTAAATGTCGCCTCCAATCTTGGGGCTTTGTGCGTCTTTTTCTACACGGGATACGTTGATTGGAAGCTCGGTCTTTTAATGGCGGCCGGTAACCTGACAGGCGGACTAATTGGTAGTAGGATTGCCATTAAGCATGGCAATCAATTTATTCGTAAAGCCTTCTTCATTACCGTTACCGTCTTAACCATTAAAACCTTTTATGATGCATTTCTTCACTAAATGATCGCTGCCTTTTTTTCTTCAGTTGCCCTTGTCATCTACCTGATTATTCGTCGCCTCTTATCTGGCTCAGGCGTTCGCTCATTAGTCGATAACTACGGTTTAGATGGCCACAAACTCAAGAGCCTCAAACCCGCGGAATTAAAAGCGCTCAATCAACAAATCTCGCAACTGCGTAAGCAAAATAATGCTTTTGGTCTTGAAGATTTGCTAAGGAAGTTTCGCCCTTAATTGCTGGCACTAGGGGTGTTGGTAAAGTAACGCCCTTTGAACCATAGCGCCACAGTGACCAAACCTATCATGATGGGCACCTCTACAAGAGGTCCTATTACTGCCGCAAAGGCTGCCCCCGAGTTCACCCCAAACACAGCAATCGCCACGGCTATGGCTAGCTCAAAGTTATTGCTTGCTGCCGTAAAGGACAAGGTACAACAACGTTTGTAATCAATACCCATCTTCCCTGTTACGAAAAAGGTGAGCAAGAACATGATTAAAAAGAAAATCAACAAGGGTATCGCTATCGTAATGACATCCATGGGTAGGCTGAGGATCAGTTTTCCCTTTAAGCTAAACATCACCACAATAGTAAAGAGCAAAGCAATCAGAGTGATCTTGCCAATACGCGGTACAAAATGTGCGTGGTACCAATCCTTAGATACAAATTTGAGCATGATGAAGCGAGTCAAAATGCCTGCGATACAAGGGATACCAAGATAGATAAATACACTCTGAGCAATCTGCCCCATACTGACGCTAACACTAGAACTAGCTAACCCAAATATGGGTGGCAGTACATTGAGAAAGAAATAAGCGTACACACTAAAAAAGAGTACTTGGAAGATCGCATTAAACGCAACCAAGCCAGCAGCATATTCCGCTGAACCCTTAGCAATATCGTTCCAGACGATGACCATCGCGATACAAGGCGCAATTCCGATAAGAATAAGGCCGGCCATATATTCTGGTTGATTGGGCACAAAAGTAATCGCCAAAAAGAACATTAAAGCCGGGGCAATTATCCAATTCATTAGAAGAGAAATTCCAAATACTCTCTTATCCTTAAAGACATCTGGCAAATCCTCATACCGTACTTTTGCAAATGGGGGATACATCATGAGGATCAAGCCCATAGCAATCGGAATATTGGTGGTGCCTACCTGGAATGTATTTATAAAACCCTCGATCCCAGGATACAAGTAGCCCAGACCAATACCAAACGCCATCGCTACAAAAATCCAAACCGTAAGGTAGCGGTCTAGAAATGACAGTTTCTTAGTTAGCAAGCTCATAGCGCCGATATCGCTCATAATTTTGTGTGAATTTCTTTTAAGCTTAAGGAATCTAAAGTCTCAAGCGGTAGTTGTGCCAGAAGATCAAGGCGTTGTTTCAGGCCAATCTCAACGGCCCTAAATGCCCTCTTCATTTCTTCAACCGATCCCTGCACTTGAGAAGGATCTGAAAATCCCCAGTGAGCGGTAGATGGCTTTCCAGGCCAATAAGGGCAAGCTTCACCCGCCGCATCATCGCAAACCGTAATGACGAAGTCCATCTCTGGCGCATTGGGTAATGAGAACTCATCCCAGCTTTTACTTCTCAAGACGGATAGCGGGTAATCTAGCTCACTAGCAATTTCAAGGGCAATAGGGTTAATCACGCCAGCAGGGGACGATCCCGCCGAATACCCGACAAACTTTCCACTCGGATGAGTCGAAGCCAAAACCTCACCTAGAACAGAACGGGCTGAATTATGGGTACATAAAAAGAGAATGTTATATTTTTTCATTAAATCTTTTCCGCCTGAGAAGTTTTGGTTGGGATGCATGCTTTACCACCACAGCAGTTATCCAATAAAAACGCACTTAAGTCCTGAACAAGCTGTGCATGGGGTCGATAAATGAGATTACGGCTTTGGCGCTCGACCAACAATAAGTTTGCTTTGACCAATTCTTTTAAGTGAAAGCTTAAGGTCGCATTGGGTATACCGAGCTTTTCAATAATTTCTGAAGGAGTCAGGCCGAACTCTCCACGCTGAACAATCAAGCGGAAGATATTAAGCCGGGACTCCTGCCCTAAAGCCAAGAAAGCCTGCAAAGCATCGGTATTTTTCATATTTCCAATTATATGGAAATATGAATGACATATTGATGACAGCTCTAAAAATGCATTTTTATTGCGGCGGAGAAAAAATGAGTCTTAACTTTTCTCGAAGACCGTTTTTTTGAGATACCTTAACAATTAATTCGCGCCAAACATGAAAAACTACCTTAACAGGATTCTTCGAATAGTTAGGGTGCGTAAGTCCATAAATAATCTGAACACCCTCTTCTTCTTTTGCATAGGTATTAAAGAATCGATCAAAGATCATCAAGATGCCGCCATAATTTTTGTCAAGATACTGAGGATTGCTAGCGTGATGTACTCGATGTGCGGAAGGGGTGTTCATCACACCCTCCAGAATTCCTAACTTATCAATTAACTTGGTATGCAACCAAAATTGGTACATTAAATTGATAGAGAGCATGGTGAAGACCGCGATTGGAGAAAATCCAATAAAGACCAGCGGCAGAAAAAACACCCATGTAAAAGAGAGAAACGGCATCCATCCCAGGCGATAAGCCGCAGAAAGAGTCATCTCATTGGGAGAGTGATGGGTGCTATGCGTAGCCCATAATAAAAAGACTTCGTGGGAAGCACGGTGGTACCAGTAATAACAAAACTCAAGACCAAAAAATAAGGCGGGATAAATCCACCAAACCTCTGGCATTGTATAAATACGGTAATTCCAGACAAAGCTGGCCATCACTCCTTGGATTAGCAACCTATTAACAATACCAGTGAGCTGATGACCTAAGCCCACCCCCAAGGATGTTCCGCTCTCTAACCAAGGGTAAGGCTTTTTGTAACGCCTTTTATAAAGAACGGACTCTACCAAGATCGCCACCACAATGAGTGGGATAAAAAAGAGAAGTTGAGGGTTACTTAGAAATTGCTCCATGTCGTGCAGTCTACTTCTTTAATTTCCCAAACGCAGCAGCCATAGCATTATTCACAGGAGGAGCTGAACGCCGATCATCTTGAGGTCTTCTCGCTTCCTGAGTTCTTGGGCGATTTTGCGCGCCTTGCTCAGACCTCTCTCTAGGACCCGCCTTAGGTGCTTCATCTGATAAACGCATGGTTAAGGCAATGCGCTTGCGCTTCTCATCAACCTCTAAAACCTTCACCTTTACTACCTGACCAGCTTTCACCACCGTATGAGGATCTTTTACAAAAGAATTCGCCAAAGCAGAAATATGTACCAAGCCATCTTGGTGAACGCCGATATCCACAAAGGCGCCAAAGGCGGCAACGTTGGTCACAACTCCCTCTAAGATCATATCGACCTGAAGATCGCTGACTTTTTCCACTCCATCCTTAAAGGTTGCGGTCGTAAATTCAGGTCTTGGATCGCGGCCAGGCTTTTCTAATTCCTTCAAAATATCCGTCACAGTCGGTACGCCAAATTTTTCATCGGCATACTTTTCTGCTTGCAGAGTTTTCAAGAGGGAGGCATCGCCAATCACTTCTTTCACGCCCTTCTTAATATCCTTCAGAATTTTTTCCACTAAAGGGTAGGACTCGGGGTGGACAGCGGATGCGTCCAAAGGGTCATCGCCATTCATGATGCGCAAGAATCCCGCTGCTTGTTCAAAAGTCTTTTCACCCAAACGTGGAACACTACGTAAATCAGACCGGGACTTAAATGCGCCATTGCTATCGCGATAAGAAACGATACCTTCGGCAACAGTTGAAGATAAACCGGATACGCGCGCGAGCAAAGGTGCTGAAGCGGTGTTCACATCAACCCCAACCGCATTTACGCAATCCTCGACAACAGCTACAAGAGATTTGGCTAACTGGGTTTGCATTACATCATGCTGATACTGCCCCACCCCAATCGACTTAGGATCAATCTTCACCAGTTCTGCTAATGGATCTTGTAAACGTCGCGCAATAGATACCGCGCCTCGTAAAGACACATCCATTCCTGGTAATTCTTTTGAGGCGTATTCAGAGGCCGAGTAAACTGAGGCGCCGGCTTCAGACACCACAATCTTTGTCAGACCTAGTTCTGGCCTTGCCTTAATCAGATCTTGCGCCAACTTATCTGTCTCCCGCGAAGCGGTACCATTGCCAATGGAGATGAGCGTGGCTTGGTGTTTTTCGGCTAGCTTTGAGAGGGTGTGCAATGAACCTGCCCAATCATTTTTTGGTTGGTGAGGGTAAATTACCTCGGTATCCACCACCTTACCCGTTGCATCTACCACCGCGACTTTCACGCCAGTACGCATGCCAGGATCTAGACCAATAGTCACCCTAGGACCCGCTGGGGCAGCCAACAATAAGGCCTTTAAATTGCGCGCAAATACATTGATCGCCTCAGTTTCCGAGCGCTCTCGTAAGGCGCTCATTAATTCAGACTCTAAATGCAATGAGCATTTAATTCTCCAAGTCCAGCGTACCGTTTCGGACAACCATTGATCTGCCGGACGGCCATCATTTTTAATCTTAAAGTGATTGGCAATACGAGATTCACAAGGGTTATGGGGCGCATCCCATTTGGGCTTTTCTTCTTCGCTATCTAGACGTAAATTGACCATCAACATCTGCTCACGGCGACCCCTAAATAATGCCAATGCACGATGCGATGGAATAGCCATAATAGGTTCAGAGTAATCAAAGTAATCAGCGAACTTTTCACCCTCTTGCTCTTTTCCAGCAATCACTTTGGATTCCACGACACCATGATCCTGCAAATAAGCACGTAATGACTGGACTAAAGTAGCATCCTCAGCAAAGCGCTCCATTAAAATCTGCCGCGCACCTTCCAGAGCGGCCTTAGTGTCGAGTACACCAGGATTTTCGCCCTGCTCTGAAGTAAAAGCTTCTTTGATATATTTAGCAGCCTCGATCTCTGGATCAAGGCTAGGATTTTGTAATAAGTCATTAGCCAAAGGCTCAAGACCCGCTTCAAGAGCAATTTGAGCTTTAGTGCGGCGCTTGAGCTTGTAAGGAAGATATAAATCCTCTAAACGGGTTTTATCCTCTGCCAACATGATGTCTTTAAGCAGCTCTGGAGTCATTTTGCCCTGGTCTTGGATCGAAGAAACAATCGCTTTACGACGATCTTCAAGCTCTCGCAAATAACTTAGACGCTCTTCTAACAATCGAAGCTGAATGTCATCCAAACCACCAGTCACCTCCTTGCGATAACGCGCAATAAAAGGCACGGTAGCGCCCTCATCCATAAGGGTGATTGCAGCAGCTACTTGAGCGGGTTTTGCGGAAAGTTCTAGGGCAAGTCTTTGTTCGATTGAGGGCAGCATAAATACTTCTTAAAGGGAAAAATGGGGGTAAACAAACGCGAAGGTTAGAGCATAAACTATCGAACATGAATCATTTATCAAAATCAGAAACTGCCAGCGATATGCCCAGATGGATGGTTTTTGTGTTCGCATGCGCCTGCGGAATTGTGGTTGCTAACCTTTATTACGCCCAGCCCCTAATTGGTGTAATAGCCCCGGAAATTGGCCTAAGCGAATCTGTTGCAAGCTTAATAGTGACCCTCACTCAGCTTGGTTATTGTGTTGGCTTAATTTTGCTAGTGCCCTTGGGCGATCTTGTCGAAAATCGCAAATTAGTCTTATTGACTATTTGCGGGGCGATTCTTGCTTTGTGCATCGCCATGTTAGCCCCTACGGCTAGCTGGTTCTTATTGGCCTCACTTCTCATTGGCATTGGTTCTGTAGCTGTGCAGATGCTCATTCCCATTGCAGCCCATATTTCCCCAAAAGAAAAACGCGGCCGTACAGTCGGGAATATCATGAGCGGCCTCTTGCTCGGAATCATGTTATCCCGCCCTCTTGCTAGCTTAATAGCCAGCTCTTTTGGCTGGCGCTCTGTCTTTGGTATGTCAGTGGTTTTACTGATGATCCTGACCATCATTTTGTGGGCTCTACTTCCCGTTAGAAAACCCACATCCCATCATCATTACTTCTCGCTGATTAAATCCCTCTGGTCACTACTCAGGGATACACCCATCCTGCGTCGCAGGGCCCTCTATCAAGCAGCTCTTTTTGCCTCCTTCACCTTGTTTTGGACAATCACTCCAATATTGCTGGCTAGTCCGCCTTATAACCTCTCCCAACAAGGTATTGCGCTGTTTGCCCTAGCTGGTGCATTAGGTGTAATAGCCGCCCCAATCGCCGGCAGAATCGCTGACCGCGGTCACACCAAGCTCGCAACAGCTTTATCGCTCGTAGCTGTTGCTTTGGCATTTTTACTCTCTCAGCTTGGAAACTCTGGTTCTTTAATAGCCTTGGTACTAGCTGGCATATTGCTCGATTTAGGCGTGCAATGTAATGTCGTACTAGGTCAACGTACCATCTATTTACTTGGCGCTGATATTCGCAGTCGCTTAAATGCGCTTTATATGGCCATCTTTTTTGCCGGTGGCGCCATTGGTTCAGGCATAGCCAGCATTGCTTATGTCTATGGCGGCTGGAGCCTCGTAGCCTGGATTGGTTTTAGCTTTCCAGTAGCAGCCCTATTCTTCTTTTTTACAGAATAAAAAAACCGCCCAATATTTAGTAGAGGGCGGTTTTTGTTTTGATGTAAATGCAGCTTACTCGCGTGAAGCCTTTTTACGATCATGCTCTTTAAGGTAACGCTTACGTACACGAATGCTTTTCGGAGTTACTTCGACCAACTCATCATCACTGATAAATTCAACGGCGTATTCCAAAGTTAAATCAATCGGTGTCACTAAACGTACAGCTTCATCGGTACCAGATGAACGAACGTTGGTTAATTGCTTACCTTTAATCGGGTTAACAACCAAGTCGTTATCACGACTATGAATACCGATAACCATACCTTCATACACAGGATCACCGTGTTTTACAAACATACGGCCGCGATCTTGTAATTTCCAAATAGCGTAAGCGACAGCTTCACCATCATCTTGACTGATCAACACGCCATTGTGACGCTCACCCAAAATGCCGTCTTTAGCAGGTGCATATGAGTCAAATGTATGACTCATTAAGCCGTTACCACGGGTCATTGTCATGAAGTCGCCCTGGAAACCAATCAGGCCACGCGCAGGGATACGGTATTCAAGACGAGTACGTCCTTTTCCGTCACTCACCATATCAAGCAACTCACCTTTACGCTTACCGAGGTCTTCCATAACGCTACCTTGAGTAGCATCTTCAACGTCAACCGTTAAGTTTTCGAATGGCTCCATCTTGACGCCATTTTCTTCGTGGAAAACTACGCGCGGACGGGAAACCGCCATCTCGTAACCTTCGCGACGCATTGTCTCAACCAAGATCGTTAAATGCAATTCGCCACGGCCGGAAACTTCAAATACGGTGTCGTCATCAGTTTCTTTAACGCGTAAAGCCATATTGGCTTTTAATTCACGATCCAAACGCTCACGAATTTGACGGCTAGTAACAAACTTACCTTCACGGCCAGCTAATGGGCTAGTGTTCACCATGAAATTCATGGTCAAGGTTGGTTCATCAATCTTGAGCATTGGCAATGGATCTGGTTTATCTACCGCGCAAACAGTAGTACCAATCGCCAACTCTTCAATACCGTTGATCAAGGCAATATCACCTGCAATCGCTTCGTCAACAATCTCGCGCTCGAGACCTTTAAATTTCAAAACCTGATTGATACGGCCTTTAAATGGAACGCCATCTGGGCCATTCATGCAAACCACTTCCATGCCTGATTTAACGCGACCACGGCTAATACGACCTACACCAATTTTGCCTACATAACTGTTGTAATCGATAGAAGAGATTTGGAATTGCAAAGGACCATCTGGATCATCATCACGCATCGGCACATACTTCAATACCGCGTCAAACAATGGGCGCATATCGCCTTCGCGGACATCTTCTGTCAAACCTGCATAACCATTTAAGCCAGAAGCGTAAATGACTGGGAAGTCCAACTGCTCTTCTGTAGCGCCCAATTTATCGAACAATTCAAAAGTAGCATTGATAACGTAATCACAACGCGCGCCTGGACGGTCAACTTTATTAATAACTACGATTGGCTTCAAACCTAATGCCAATGCTTTCTTAGTAACAAAGCGGGTTTGTGGCATTGGGCCTTCAACCGCATCCACCAAGAGCAATACACCATCAACCATAGAGAGCACACGCTCTACTTCGCCACCGAAGTCCGCGTGACCTGGGGTATCGACGATGTTGATATGAGTACCGTCATATTCAACCGCACAGTTCTTGGACAAAATGGTAATGCCACGCTCTTTTTCCAAGTCATTTGAATCCATGACGCGTTCGGTCATTTTTTCATTGGAGCGGAATGTGCCGGACTGGCGCAAGAGTTGATCAACCAAAGTAGTTTTACCGTGGTCAACGTGGGCGATGATGGCGATATTACGAAGTGCGCGTTTAGTCATGTGAAGCTTCTAAAGTTAAGAATAAGAAATTCGGGTTGAAATAAAGTTAAAAAATGGGTTTAAGTAATCAATGGGTCTGAGAAATCAAACGCTTTGGATGTAAAACTCCAGCGCGCCAATCGGCAGTACCAATAAAATTGTGAGGAGCTGCAGTAGCGCGATATATCCGCACCATCGCTTCAATCGAAGGCAAATTTAAAGGGACTCGTTGACCCATTTCAAGGCGCTTAGCCTGCTGCTCATCCACAGTTAAGTGGGGCAAGGTTTGCAACAGCGCATCAACAGGCAGCAGATAGCTATCTTGAGAGCCTTTTTGAATAAGCTCAATCACAAAAGATTGCTCAAGTGTTAAATGACCAACCTCAGTACGACGCAATCCCACCAAATGGGCCCCGCAACCTAAGGCATTGCCAATATCTTCAGCCAATACGCGAATATACGTACCTTTACTACAGCTGACCTCTAATGTTGCCTCAGGCCAATTGATGTTGGTCCAGCGAATTTTGTGAATCGTAATGCCACGAGGAGCACGCTCTAATTCAACGCCAGCACGCGCATATTCATACAAAGGCTTACCGTCACGCTTGAGCGCTGAGTACATCGGTGGCACTTGCGAAATCGGGCCAGTAAATTTTGGAAGCAATGAATCCAATGCCATACGCATAGCGACTTCATCAGCGAAAACAGGCAAGGGCAATTCTTCAATAGTTTGGCCTTCAGCATCGCCAGTATCCGTGCGAGAACCAAACTTCACTTGCGCAATATAGGTCTTGTCAGCATCCAATAGATCCTGAGAGTACTTGGTAGCTTCACCAAGGCAAATGGGAAGTAAGCCAGTAGCCATTGGATCTAAAGTACCGGTATGCCCTGCTTTTTCAGCATTAAATGCACGCTTAACAGCAGTCACAGCACCTTGTGAGCTCATTCCAGCTGGTTTATCTAGCAATACAACGCCGTCGATGCGTACTGACATGATTCTTATTTATTCTCTTCTTTGCGATCGCTATCGACTGCTTCATCAATCAAGCGAGACATCTCTATCCCATGCTCGACAGAGCTGTCATAGTGGAAATGCAAGGTAGGAACCGTATGAATATGTAAGCGCTTAAATAACAAAGAATGCAAATACCCTGCTTTATCTTGAAGCGCTTTCTGAGCGTGCTCAGGTTCTGCGCCCAGGACAGTAAAAAATACTTTGGCATGCGCTAAATCTGGAGTGAGCTCAACACTTTGCAAGGTAATCAAACCCAGAGTTGGACTACGCAATTCACGTGGAATTAGCTCGGCCAAGTCTCGCTGAATTTGATCGGCGAGACGTTGGTTACGGTGGGGACTAGTTTTTTGCATGAATTTGAGTTCTCTTAAAGAGTTCTTGCCACTTCAGTGACTTCGTATGCTTCAAGCTGATCGCCTTCTTTGATGTCGTTAAATCCTTTTAGAGACAATCCGCACTCAACACCTGCGCGAACTTCTCTTGCGTCATCTTTAAAGCGCTTCAGTGAATCCAACTCACCAGTCCATATCACCACGTTATCACGCAAGAGACGAACATTAGAAGTGCGTTTAACTACACCGTCGAGAACCAAGCAACCAGCAATCGCGCCAACCTTAGAGACCAAGAAGACTTGACGGATTTCAACCATACCGGTGATTTCCTCTTTCTTATCTGGTGTCAACATACCGCTTAATGCCGCTTTTACTTCGTCGACTGCGTCATAAATAATGTTGTGATAACGAATATCGACACCGTTATTTTCAGCCAACTTACGCGCTGCTGCATCCGCACGGGAGTTAAAGCCAATAATGACCGCCTTAGAAGCAACTGCTAAGTTCACATCAGTTTCAGTAATACCACCAACACCTGCGTGAACAATTTGAACTTTCACCTCTGGTGTAGATAACTTCTGCAATGACTGAGATAAAGCTTCTTGCGAACCTTGTACGTCTGCCTTGATGATCATTGGCAACAACTTGGCTTCAATAGCACCCTCACCCATGTTTTCCATCATGGTTTCAAGCTTGACCGCTTGTTGTTTAGCCAACTTCACATCACGGAACTTGCCTTGACGGAAGAGTGCAATCTCACGGGCTTTACGCTCATCAGGAACCACTTGCACAGATTCACCGGCAGCTGGAACTTCAGATAAACCTTGAATCTCGACAGGAATAGAAGGACCAGCCTCATTACATGGCTTGCCGTTTTCATCCAACATCGCACGAACGCGTCCAAAAGCCGAGCCAGCCAACAACATATCACCACGCTTGAGCGTACCGGACTGGACGAGCACAGTAGCAACTGGACCCCTACCTTTATCCAAACGCGCTTCAATCACGAGACCTTGTGCTGGAGCATCTTTTGCCGCTTTGAGCTCCAGAATTTCCGCCTGCAAGAGAACGTTTTCTAGCAATTCATCAATACCTACGCCTGTTTTTGCCGAGACACCAATGAATGGCACTTGGCCACCATATTCCTCAGGCACAACTTGCTCGGCAACCAATTCTGTTTTTACACGGTCAAGGTTTGCTTCAGGTTTATCAATTTTATTAATCGCTACAACCAAAGGCACACCAGCTGCAATCGCATGGTGAATAGCTTCCTTAGTTTGCGGCATAACGCCGTCATCCGCAGCCACTACCAAGATCACGATATCCGTTGCCTTAGCGCCACGGGCACGCATTGCCGTAAAGGCTTCGTGACCTGGGGTATCTAAGAAGGTAATCATGCCGCGTGGTGTTTCTACGTGATAAGCACCGATATGCTGAGTAATGCCACCAGCTTCGCCAGAGGCTACTTTTGCTAAACGAATCTTATCGAGCAAAGAAGTTTTACCGTGGTCAACGTGACCCATCACTGTAACTACTGGAGGGCGTGGTAACAATTCAGCATCATGACCAGCAATACCCAGATCTAAATCTGGATCATCCAATTTCGCAGCATGAGCCTTGTGACCCATCTCTTCTACGAGAATCATCGCTGTATCTTGATCTAACACTTGGTTGATCGTGACCATCTGGCCCATACCCATCAAGAGCTTAATCACTTCAGCACTCTTGACTGCCATTGCGTGAGCTAACTCAGCAACGGTAATTGTCTCTGGCACCTGAACATCATGAACAACTTTTTCAGTAGGCACCTGGAAGTTGGTATCAACGTTAGCTTCAGCAATTTGACGTTGCTTTCTTCTTCCGCCGCCAGAACGCCAGCCATTCGCACCGCCAGAACTATCGCCTCGAGTTTTTAAGCCGCCAGTTTTCTTAGCGCCTTCTTCTTTCCAAGTTGATGATGTTTCTGCTGACTTAATTGTTTTGCCGCCAACTTTGGCAACAACTTTCTTCTTGTCGTCCGCACCTTCTACTTTGGCAGGCTTGTGTAAGGTACCTTTTTTCGCTTCTTCAGCGGCAATTTCACTTGGCGCTTTAAGAACACGAGCCGGAGCACTCATCATGTCGCGAATCGCTAAGGCTTCTGCTTCAGCAGCTGCGCGGCGCTTTGAGATATCCGCTAACTGAGCTTTATTAGCCTCAGCCAAATCTTTTGCAGCTTTTTCAGCTTGCACTTTCTTATCAGCAGCTGCAGCGGCAGCAGTAGCGGCAGCCGCAATGGCGACAGCATCGGAATTGACCTCAACAGGTTTTTCTACTTTAGGAGCAACCGGAATAGCCGCGGCGGCAATTTCCTTCTGACGAACTTCTTCTGCAGCTTTCATTTCAGCTTCTTGACGAGCCAACAACTCAGCTTGACGTGTTGCTTCAGCAGCGCGTTTTTCCAATTCCGCTTCAGAAATAACCGATTTCGCTGGGGCTGCTGGAGCTACAACTGCTGGAGCTTCCTCAACAGCAGGAGCGGCAGTCTCTTCACCACGCTGAACCAATACGCGCTTCTTGCGAACCTCAACCTGAACTGTGCGAGTACGCCCAGCAGAATCTGCCTGACGAATTTCAGAGCTCTCACGCTTAATCAAGGTAATTTTTTTACGATTACCTGTATCTGCGCTACCGTGCTCTTTTTGCAAATGCTCGAGAAGAACCGTTTTGTCTTTCTCGGTAATGCCCTCTTCTTCAGAGCCCTTCGCAATCCCGGCCGCCTTCAACTGCTCCAAGAGGTCAGCCGAGGTTCGTTTGAGTTCCTTAGCGAGTACTTTTACTGTTGTTGCCATGCACTACTTCCTCTCATGAAGTAAACCAATGTTCGCGCGCTTTCATGATGAGCGTTTTCGCGGTTTCTTCGTCAATTTGTGTCGCCTCAACTAGCTCATCAACAGCCAATTCAGCAAGGTCGTCACGGGTATGTACTTGATTGTCAGCAAGCTTAGCAATCAACTCGCTTGTCATTCCCTCAAGGGAGAGCAAGTCTTGGGAAACTTCACCAATACGCTCTTCTTTCGCCAACTCTAAAGTCAACAGGGAATCACGGGCACGAGTACGCAATTCATTTACGGTATCTTCATCAAATGAATCGATTTCTAACATTTCTGAAAGGGGTACATATGCAACCTCTTCCAATGTATTGAAACCTTCTTCAATCAAGATATCAGCCACTTCTTGATCAACGTCCAATTTATCGATGAACAATTGACGCACAGAAGCAACTTCTTTTTCAGTTTTCTCAGCAGACTCTTCTGGAGTCATGATGTTGATTTGCCAGCCCGTTAAGTCACTAGCCAAACGAACGTTCTGTCCACTACGGCCAATAGCAATTGCCAAGTTTTCTTCATCAACTACAACGTCCATCGCATGACGCTCTTCGTCAACCACGATAGAAGAAACCTGAGCTGGTGCCAAAGCGCCAATCACAAATTGCGCTGGATCTTCAGACCACAACACGATATCGACAGCTTCGCCTGCAACTTCGTTACGAACCGCTGTTACACGTGTTCCACGAACACCTACGCAAGTACCGATTGGATCGATACGTTTGTCATAAGTAATCACAGCAATCTTTGCGCGTACACCAGGATCACGAGCAGCGCCCTTAATCTCCAATAAGCCCTGCTCCATTTCTGGAACTTCATTTTCAAACAACTTAATCAAGAAGTCTGGGCAAGTACGGGAAAGTTCAATTTGTGGGCCACGTGCTTCACGATCCACTTTAAGGATATAAGCGCGTACACGGTCGCCAGAACGTAAGTTCTCTTTCGGAATCATTTGATCACGGCGCAATAAAGCTTCAACGCGACCAGATTCAATAATGAGACCATTCTTATCAGCACGCTTGACAGTACCGGTCATGACTTTTTCGCCACGCTCTAAGTAGTCATTCAAAATCTGCTCGCGCTCAGCGTCACGAATGCGTTGCAAGATCACCTGTTTAGCAGCTTGAGCACCAATACGTCCAAAGGCTAAAGACTCAATTTGCTCTTCAATGAAATCACCGACTTCAATATCTGACAATTGCTCTTGAGCTTCAAATTGAAGAATTTCTTTATCCGGCTCTTGTAAACCCGCTTCATCAGGAACAACCAACCAGCGACGGAAGGTTTCATATTCACCAGATTCGCGATCAATTGAAACGCGAATATCAACATCTTCTGTTGCATAGCGCTTCTTAGTGGCCGATGCCAACGCCATTTCAAGCGCCTCGAACACAATTTCACGATCAACGTTCTTTTCACGCGCTAGGGCGTCTGCCAACATGAGAACTTCTCGGCTCATGACTTTCTTCCTTTGAAATCAATAACAGGGACCAACCGAGTCTTATCGACCTCGGCTAAAGAAAACTCCAATTGAGATTCGATGCCATCGGCACCCTCAAACAACAAACCAAACTTGGCATCAGGCGAATCTAATTCACCACTCAGCAAACCTTGCAACACACCACGAAACTTCTTGCGATCACCAATAGCGACGCGCAACTTCAAATCCACTTCCATACCAGCAAAACGCTCAAAATCAGCTGCTGATTTAACGGGACGATCAAGACCCGGAGATGAAATCTCTAAACGCTCAAAAGGGATGTTTTCTACTGGCAGGGTATAGCTCAGTTGATGGCTAACCTTTTCGCAATCCTGAACAGAAATCATGCGATCGTAGTCTGGATTCTCAATAGTGACGCGCAGCAATCCACCGGCTTCGCGCTCGATGTCCACCAGCACGTAACCTAAGTTTTCCAGCTCTGCAGAAATAATCCGCTGATCTTTCACAGCACCCCTTCATGCCAAATTGGCAAAAAAAAATGGGCTTTGAAGCCCATATTCTCAAAATTCAGAACAGGCCGACTTACGTTGATCGCAACATCAGTCGGTAACCACTAAATGCAGCACAATCTTGCTGCAAGACCAAAATTATAGCCGATTTGGGGCAAAATAGCCTGAAATTAGAAGCCCTCACCCGGATTACGAGGCTTTCGAGGTCCTTTATTAAAAGGTTTGCGCCCTTTTGGTGCAGCACGTTTAGGTCCATTACCCGGTGTTTGGGGGTTACCCGTTACAAAAGCCGACTGTCCATGATGGACTTTTTGACCTTTATTGCGGTTTTGACCCTGTCCACCCGCACCCTGACCACCGCCTTGGCCACTTCGCCCGCCTTGACCGGCTGGTTGACCCGGCCTACCGCCTTGAGCACGGCCCCGGAAAGGTCCACGCCCTGATCCTGTACCACCCCCACCAGCACCTGGCTTGGAATCTCTACCTTGATGGGTAAGACTGTGATGGCCACTCGCCATCGTCAATGCATCACGCGAACCCCAATAGGACACTGAAGTTTGCATTGGATCTGGCTGAGAATTTTCAGAAGGCCCTGAATGACGATCACCGCGCCCATGAGGATGGGGTCCGCGACTCTTATCTTGAGCCTGAGGCACCTTAAGGCCAGCAGATTTCATTAATTGCGCAACGCCTTCAGCAGGAACTTCTTCCCATTTACCGCGTCTCAGACGTGGAGGAAGCAAGAACATGCCGTAACGTGTTCGTATCAAACGTGAAACAGTATGACCAACCGCTTCAAACATACGACGCACTTCACGATTACGCCCTTCTGTTAAAGCTACGTGGTACCAGCGGTTAGCACCTTCGCCACCACCCATAGCAAGGCGTAAGAAACGAGCCTGTCCATCATCTAACTGAATACCACTTTTAAGTTGAGCCATGTGATCTTGGCCAAGCTCACCCAGAATCCGTACGGCGTACTCACGCTCGATACCATAACGCGGATGCATTAAACGATTCGCCAATTCACCAGAAGTGGTGAATAACAAAAGTCCTTCGGTATTAAAGTCCAAGCGACCGACTGCAATCCAGCGACCTTGGCGCGGCTTAGGCAAGCGATCAAATACTGTTGGACGACCTTCTGGATCAGACTGACTCACAATTTCGCCCGAAGGCTTGTGATACATGATCACGCGCGGTGGCTTAGTTTGGATTCTGCGATGAACCTGCTTACCGTTAATGCGTACTTGATCTGTTGGTCCAATGCGTTGGCCAATATGCGCAGGCAATCCATTTACTGAAACACGACCTTGAATGATCAAGTCTTCCATGTCACGACGCGAACCCATGCCAACGTCTGCTAATACTTTATGAAGTTTTACAGTATCTTCATCATCTGCATCATCGTCTAAACCATCGAGATCAGACCAAACTTCATCACGCAGGCTTAGTGGTAAATCATCCACATTTGCAAACTGTAGACTGCTCATTTCCTCTTCAGTCGGTACGTCTGAATCCTCATCATCACTTACGCGCTGCGCACGACGCTCGGCACCAGTCTGATGAGAAATTTCATTCTCGTTTAAACCATCGGGATTTTTTTGCTCTAAAGCTTCTGGAGCATCTAAAGCAGCATCAAATTCACCGGATACAACAGAAGCAAACAAGGCTTCGCTCTCAGCGGGATTTGGCGCCAATTTTGCAGAGTGATTACCCCCTTCGCGGGAACCTTCAGGCTGACCTTCTCTACGAGGCTTATCTTTATTGAATGGGCGCTTCTTGTTAAAGGGATGCTTACCAGTGCTTGAGCCAGTCCGGCGCGGGCGACGGTCGCCACCTTCGCGACCCTCTTTCTTCACGCCGTCCGTATGAGATGGCGCAGACTCAGAGCTAGTTGGATTTGCCGAAGGATTCGCCTTCGGGGATGATTCGTTTTCGTTATGGCTTGTCATTAATAGTTATTTTTGTTCGTCTGACGGGTCGTCGGACTCAGGGGTAATTTCTTCAACAGACTCTTCTGCTACTTCGACACTAATTTGTTCGATTTGTTCAATCTCTTCGATTTCTTCGATTTCTTCAATAACTTCAACAGTCAATACTTCAACCAGTGCATCAGTCATTTCATCAACAGTAATTTCAGATTCCTCAGATACCGTCAATTCTTCCGTATCCAAAATAACCGTTTCAACTGTTGCAGTTAGCGGATCAAACTCCATCACCGCTTGACCAACCTGCTCTGCTGCTGGAATCGTAGCTTCAAGCATCGGCAAACTTTGTAAGTTTGTCAGACTAAGGTCATCCAAGAATTGTTTGGTTGTTGCATAAAGGCCCGGACGTCCAACAGTTTCTTTATGGCCGATCACTTCAACCCAACCGCGATCTTCCAATTGCTTCATCACATTGCTGCTAACGGCAACACCGCGAATCTCTTCAATCTCTCCACGAGTCACTGGCTGACGATAGGCAATGATCGCTAAAGTCTCCATCACCGCACGAGAATACTTTGGAGGTTTTTCAGGGGTCAGGCGGTCTAAGTATTCACGCATAGACAGGCGACTCTGAAAACGCCAACCCGTTGCGATATGAACCAGCTCCATACCCTTGTCATGCCAGCCCTCTTGAATTTGCAATAAAGCGTCTTCAATCACTGCCGCTTCAGTTTCTTCCGCAAATAAGCGCGAGAGATCGGCAACAGAAAGAGGTTCCTGAGCGCACAGGAGAGCTGTTTCAATGACGCGCTTGTTGTGATCGTCCATAAGGTTCGGCTATCAGGAAAGGTCCTGTATAGACTTAAAAATATATTCAGTAATGGGTTTGAGGTGTTCTTAAGCTACTACGGGAGCAAAATCCCCTAAATTCTAGGTGGGAGACCCCCGCGCTGAAACGAAGTCTTTTCGTTCAATATGGCGCCATTATAAGGGAGGCTCAATACAATAGCCATATGCATGAATTTCCATCCCAACTTAAGTCAATCACCCTAGAAACCCAGGAAAGACGCAAATTTATCAGTCTTGGACTCGGAATAGGCGTTTTAGCGACTGGTGCCACCCTACTAGGTGGCTGCAGCTCATTAAGCACTCACAAACCAGTCGTTGCTTTGGTATTAGGTGCCGGCGCCGCCAGAGGCTTTGCGCACATCGGTGTGATTAAGGCACTTGAAGCCCAAGGAATTCGGCCGGACATCATCGTCGGAAGCAGCGCTGGAAGTGTGATTGCTGCCCTTTACGCCTCCGGCGCATCCGGAAATGACCTCAATCGGATAGCTTTAAACCTTGACGAGGCAACCATCGCTGATTGGGGTCTGCCTTTTGCAGGTCGCTTTGGGGGATTAATCAAAGGCGATGCCTTACAAGCAATGGTGAATCGGGAAGTGCAAAACAAAACGATCGAGCAAATGCGCATTCCCCTGGGCATTGTGGCTACAGAACTGCAGTCGGGCAAAGGCATTTTGTTTCGCACCGGCAATACCGGTTTAGCTGTGCGCGCATCTTGTAGCGTGCCAGGAGTATTTCAACCGGCCGTGATTAGCGGCAAAGAATATGTTGATGGTGGGCTAGTTGCACCAGTGCCAGTGAGTTACGCAAAACAAATGGGGGCAACTCTAGTGATTGCCGTTAATATTTCATCAGAACCCGTACATCAAGACGCCACGGGAACTTTTGGCATCTTGCAGCAGACCATCTCGATCATGCAAAAAAGCATCAATCAATATGAGTTAAAGGGTGCTGATATTGTGATTACCCCTCACCTCAAACAAATGAGTAGCGGAGATTTCAAATCCAGAAATTCTGCAATCCTCGCTGGCGAAATTGCAGCACAAGAACAAATGGGCTTGATCAAGGAAAAGCTTAGGGGCTAAGCCTTAGAACCTCTTGCGATAGTTATTAGAGGCCCCACTTACCGCATTAAAGACTGTGAGAATTCCGCTTGAGGTTATTCACTTCATTCAATAATTCCTGGCGCTCAGGATCGTTTGAGTTAACACTGCTATCTATGCGACGTGCGCCATCAAAGCGCTTATCCCAGTAAAGACTACTAAGGTCATCAACCCGTACGCTAGTTCCCTTAGAGGGAGAGTGAATAAATTTATTGTCACCAACATAAATACCAACGTGGGAGAAAGTCAGACGCATAGTATTGAAGAACACTAAATCGCCAGGTTGCAATTCATCACGATTAATAGACTTGCCAACACGACTCAATTCAGTAGATCTGCGTGGCAACAAAAAACCCAGCTTATCTTTAAAGACATAACCTACAAAACTACTGCCATCTAAACCAGATTGAGGCAAGTCCGCATCCCAGCGGTAACGCACCCCAATGACTTCCATAGCCCTGTTAATGAACTCATCTGGCTTACTAGATACCGAATCCACAATGCGATCGGAAACGCGGGCAATATAAGACTTCCCGGCTTGAAACATACTTTCTTTAGGTGTTGTGACCTCTGGTGATACATCGCTATCTGCAGCGCTAACACTGCTTACAGCGAATGCAAAGCACAAGGCCGCACTCAAACGTGTAAACAAAGTTAAAGAAAAAGGTGCTTTTTTCATTGTCATCCGACCAGTTTAACAAAAATTTTGTACATAACCAAGTCTTGATTATCTTGTTAAGTCTTTGTTTTTAAAGGTTTAATTGCTTCATATTGGAGCATATGCACCAATATAGACCATTTAACTAGACCAAACTAGGTCATCTCGGCAGCGGTAAAGAGCTCTTTTGTATAAGCCTGACGGGGATGCTTGATTAGGGTTTCTGTGTCGCCAAACTCTACTACCCTACCTTCCTTAAGCACCATCACCTCATGCGACATAGCTCGAATAACAGCCAAATCATGGCTAATCATTAAGTAGGCCAAGTTGTACTTCTTTTGGAGCTCACTCAATAAAGCGAGAACCTGTTTCTGAATTGAGACATCCAAAGCCGAGGTAGGCTCATCCAAAACTAAAATTTGCGGACGCAAAATCAAAGCACGCGCAATGGCTATCCGTTGTCGCTGTCCACCAGAAAACTCATGGGGGAAACGCGTAAGTGCCGAGCGATCCATTCCCACCTCTCGCAACATATCCAAGACACGTGCTTGTCTTTCGGCAGCGGTAAGTTTTGGGAAATGCACATCCAAACCTTCGGCGATGATCTCCATTACGGTCATACGCGGTGATAGCGAGCCAAAGGGATCTTGAAAGATCACCTGCAAGCTCGAGCGCATTGCTCGTCTTTCTGCTGGCCGCAGATTCTGCCAATCTTTTCCGAGCACATCTACCGCTCCGGTTACTTGGGCTGCAGAATCTCCCAGCAAACCTAAGATTGCCATTCCTAAGGTAGTTTTTCCAGAGCCTGATTCGCCAATCACGCCAATGGTTTGGCCTTGCTTAAGCGTAAAGCTCACTTTACGTAAAACTTTATGGGGAGCCGGCTTCTTAAACCATGAAGTGGAATCCGATCCAGGGTACGCAACTGAAAGCTCTTGCGCCTTGAGTAATACAGGGGCCAACGGCATCACTGGTGCTACATCACGAACTGGCTCACTATTTACCAAAGCTTGCGTATAGCTATTTTCAGGATGTTCAAATACTTGTTTGGTTGTACCCGCCTCCATTAACTTTCCCTGATTGAGAACGGCAACACGATTGGCGAAATGTTTTACCAAATTGAGATCATGAGTAATCAGTAAAATACTCATACCCCCTTGATCTTTGGCCTCTGCTTGCAAGTCTTTCAATAAGTCCAGTATTTGCAAACGCAAACTGACATCTAAGGCAGTAGTGGGTTCATCGGCTATCAATAAACGTGGCTTGCATGCCAAAGCCATCGCAATCATCGCCCGCTGTCTTTGACCTCCAGAGAGCTGATGGGGATAGGCATGAAAACGTTTCTCAGGCTCAGGAATGCCCGTCTTTTTCAATAACTCTATTGCCGCCGACATGCATTGCGCTTTTGAGATGAGCGGCTCAAAAATTTGGACTGCTTCAACGATTTGATTACCAATCGTAAAGAGGGGATTTAAAGCCGTCATGGGTTCTTGAAAAACCATGGCAATCTCGCGCCCACGAATTTCGCGAATATCTTTAATGGGTAAGGAGAGCAAATCTACTGAACCCGCAGCAGTGGAATGGCGACCCTCTTTTTTTCCGTTCCACAAAATCCGTCCGCTGACTTTCGCACCTTCTGGCTCTAACCTGAGCGGCGCAAGTGCGGTCAAGGTCTTACCAGATCCCGACTCACCAACCAAGGCAACACGCTCGCCTACTCCGATTTCAAGATCTAAATGATTGACGGCAAATTTTTCACGGCGGCCAGAGCCAAAAGAAATGCAAAAATCTTCATAGCGTAGTAATGGCTCGGTACTCATGAGCGTCCTCCACTGATGCCACCAGATTTCCGAGAATCAAAAGCATCACGTAAAGCCTCACCCATAAAAGTTAGTAACAACAAAGTGGATACCAAAACAATGAAGGTAGATAAAGAAATCCACCACGCATCCAGATTATTTTTTCCCTGAGAAAGTAGTTCGCCTAAGCTAGGTGTTCCCGGAGGCACGCCTAAGCCTAAGAAATCCAAACTGGTTAAAGACAAAATCGCCGCACTCATCCGAAATGGCAAGAAGGTAATGACTGGTGTAAGGCTATTAGGCAGGATGTGGCGACGCATGATTTGAAAACTGGTTAAGCCAAGGGCTCTGGCTGCTCGCACATACTCCAAAGAACGGTTACGGAAAAACTCAGCCCGCACATAGTCTGACAAACCCATCCACCCAAAGGCCGCCAATAAGATAATTAGCAGCCAAATACTGGGATTAAAGATGGAAGCGAAAATAATTAAGAGATACAGCTCTGGCATCGCAGACCAAATCTCAATTAATCGCTGAGAAATTAAATCGAACTTACCACCAAAAAATCCCATTAAGGCGCCCGTAATAATACCGACACTGACTCCCACGATAGTGAGCGCTAGACCAAATAAGATGGATAGACGAAATCCATAAATGAGACGCGATAAGACATCGCGCCCTCGATCATCCGTGCCAAGCCAGTTCTCCGCAGAGGGCGGGGCCGGATTGGGAACTTGGGAAAAGTAATTCAAGGTTTCAAAGCTATAAGGAATGATGGGATAGATTGCCCAATTGCCATTGCTAGTGATGTTGTGGCGGATATCAGGATCCAAGAAATCGGTCGGAGTGGCAAAGTCTCCGCCGAAAACTGTCTCAGGCTGACTATGCACAATCGGGAAATAAAAATGTCCGTCATAGCGCACAATTAACGGCTTGTCATTAGCAATCAGTTCGGCACACAAACTCAATCCAAACAGGATGCAGAAAATGCAAAGACTGGTATATCCTCTTTTGCTTTTTTTAAAGCGTTGCCAGCGACTCATGATCCACCTCCAGCGCCAAACTGAATGCGAGGATCCACATAGACGTAACAAAGGTCAGAGATGAGCTTGGTCAATAAACCAATTAAGGTAAACAAGTACAAGGTGCCAAACACTACTGGGTAATCACGACGCATGACTGACTCATAAGAGAGTAAGCCAAGACCATCTAAAGAAAATAAAGTTTCGATTAGCAGTGAACCCGTAAAAAAAGCACCAATAAACGCCGCGGGAAAACCTGTTACCAACGGTAAGAGCGCGTTGCGGAAAACATGCTTCCATAAAACTTGCTTCTCAGTCAGCCCCTTTGCCCTAGCAGTTAATACGTATTGCTTACGAATTTCTTCTAAAAATGAATTCTTAGTCAACATGGTGACTACAGCAAAACTTCCTAACACTGAAGCGGTAATTGGCAAAACCAAATGCCACAGGTAATCCATCACCTTACCTATCACACTCAGATCACTCCAATTATCCGAAGTTAAACCACGCAAAGGGAATATTTGCAGGAAACTGCCGCCGCCAAAAATCACCAATAACAGCACTCCCAAGACAAATCCCGGAATGGCGTAGCCAATCAAAATCATGGTGCTAGTCACAGCATCAAAGCGAGAGCCATCGCGCACAGCCTTAGCTATACCAAGCGGTATAGAAACCAAATACGTCAAAAAGAAGGTCCAAAGGCCAATGCTAATAGAAACAGGTAATTTTGAAACCACCAATTGCCAAACACTTTGGTGCTGGTAATAACTATCACCCAAATCAAACTGTGCAAAACGTTTGAGCATCATGAAATACCGTTCTATCGGCGGCTTATCAAAACCATAGAGTGTCTTCACCTCAGCTAAGCGCTCAGCATCAATCCCCTGACGCCCACGGTAAGTACTTCCCGCTCCAGAGGATTCTGAGCCGCTAACAGCAGCATCACCCCTCCCCTTGAGCTCAAGCATTAATTGCTCAACCGGACCACCTGGAACAAATTGCACTACGGCAAATGTCAACGTTAAGACACCGAGCAAGGTCGGAATCATTAAAAGTACTCGCTTAAAAATATAAGCCCACATTTGTCCGCGCATTACTTACCCCCCGCTTTCCACCAATTGAGCAGAATCCAAGATTCAGCGGTGTAGTACAAAGGCGGCTCTGGATATTGCATTTCTTTACGATACGCGATGCGATGGGTTGGGTTGTACCACTGCGGAATAACAAAGTAGCTATTCCATAAAACACGATCCAATGACCTGGTGGCTGCACGCAATTGCTCACGCGTCTGCGCCTTAACTACCGCGTCAACCAAAGCATCCACTACCGGTGACTGAATTCCGATGAGGTTATCCGAACCCTTCTCTTTAGCAGCCTGACTACCAAATCGATCCCACAGTTCATTTCCGGGATTTTGCGAATCCGGAAAACGAATGGTAGTCATATCAAAATCGTATTCATCCATCCGCTTTTGATGCAAAGCATAGTCACTAGTACGAACATCCACCTGAATACCGAGCTTTTCTAAATTGCGCACATATGCAGAAATGACTCTCAAAAAGAAAGGTCCATCTTCAACCATCTCAAAGCGAAATGGTTCACCTTGACCGTTACGCAAAGCGCCATCCCGATATTGCCAGCCCGCTTGCGCCAAAAGCTCTCGCGCCTTGCGCAAGTTTTGACGCAAACTTTCTGGAGGCGTAGTTGATGGTGCTGGGGACATAGCTTCAAAAACGGCATCAGGTACTAAATTGGGATATTTAGCCTTGAGCGGTTTAAGCAACTGCAATTCTGCATCACCCGGTTTACGAGCCCCATTAGCATTGGCACTTAAATCACTATTGGTGAAATAACTATTGATGCGGCTATATTGCTCAAAAAATAACTGGCGATTGAGCCATTCAAAATCCAGCGCATAACCCAAAGCCTGCCGTACACGCACATCCTGAAAAATAGGTCGACGCAAATTCATCGCGAAGCCCTGCATGCCAGCGCCATTGTGATTTAAAAAGGACTTCTTCAGCAAGGTACCGTCGTTAAAACGCGGCCCAACATAACTTTTTGCCCAGTTCTTTGCGCGATATTCCACCAAGGCATCAAACTCGCCCGCCTTAAATGCCTCAAGCCGAACGGCATCGTCACCATAAAGCTTGTAAACCACCCGATCAAAGTTATAAAACCCGACGAGGACATTTAAGGGCTGACTTCTTTGATCTGCCCAGTAATTGGGGTTGCGCTTAAAGATCATCGTCTTACCGGCTTTGTAGGACTCGATTGCGTACGGCCCGCTAGCAACTGGCAACTCAAAAGACAATTTATCAAAAGGAGTCATCGTGCCATCTGGCTTTTTGCCCCAATTACGCGAGAAGATGGGCAACCCCCCCACCATTACCGGTAACTCAGGGTTGCGATTCTTAAATTCATACTTGATGACACGGTCCGAAACCACCACAGCCTGTTTTACATCCGCATAAACTGTTTTGAATTGAGGATTGGCCAATGAGCTCATTAAGGTATCAAAGCTGTATTTCACATCAGCAGCCAAGATCGGGTTGCCATCAGAAAACTTGGCTTCTGGACGAATCCGAAAGGTCACCGACATCTTGTCGGGAGCCACTTCAATATCTTCCGCAATTAACCCATAGGCGCTAGATACCTCATCGGCGCTACTGACCGTTAAGGACTCAAACATCAATTGAGCCACCCCAGGCGCAGCAACACCTCGCAAGGTAAAGGGGTTGAACTTATCAAAACTCGTGCGGCGGTCTGGATTAGGAAGAATTAAGCTTCCTCCCCTAGGGGCATGTGGATTTACATAATCAAAATGGCTAAATCCATCAACATACTTAGGTTTGCCATACTGAGAAATCCCCTGAGATGCCTGAGTTGGATAGGCCACCACCCCCGCCAGTAGGGCCAGTAACACCAATAAACGAGATGGGGAGATAAGGGGAGTGATGAACATATATGCAACAATTGTAGATAGCAAACCTAATTTGAAGCAAAGGACACAATATGGGCTTTCTCGCTGGCAAAAAAATTCTGATTACCGGCCTTCTTTCTAACCGCTCAATTGCCTATGGCATCGCTAAGGCATGTCACCGTGAAGGGGCTGAATTGGCCTTCACTTACGTCGGTGAACGCTTTAAAGGCCGGATTGTCGATTTTGCTAAAGAATTCAATACTGAACTGATTTTTGACTGTGATGTAGGTAGCGATGAGCAAATCTCAGCACTTTTTAAGGATTTAGCGAAATCTTGGCCGCAGTTTGATGGTTTTGTGCATGCAATTGGTTTTGCCCCACGCGAAGCTATTGCCGGTGACTTCTTAGAAGGTCTAAGCCGTGAAGCCTTCCGAATTGCCCATGACATTTCCGCATATAGCTTCCCAGCTATGGCCAAAGAGGCATTGCCAATGTTGCGTGACAAGTCTTCCCTTTTAACTCTGAGTTATCTAGGTGCATTGCGCAACGTTCCTAACTACAACACCATGGGCCTTGCCAAGGCATCACTTGAGGCTTCTGTTCGCTATATAGCTGGATCAGTGGGACCTAAGGGCATTCGTGCAAACGGGATTTCTGCCGGTCCAATCAAAACCTTGGCTGCTGCTGGCATCAAAGGCTTTGGCAAGATCTTAGAAGCCGTGGAAGCTACTGCTCCACTGCGTCGCAATGTCACTATCGATGATGTCGGTAACACTGCAGCTTTCTTATTGTCTGATTTAGCCAATGGCATCACCGCTGAAATCATCTATGTAGATAACGGTTTTAGCCAAGTTGTTGGCGGCATGGAAGAAGTTTGAGCGTTCCATTAAGAGAGGCCCTGAAGTTTTGGGTCAAACTTGGTTTTATTAGCTTTGGCGGTCCGGCCGGACAAATCTCCGTCCTCCACCAAGAGCTTGTTGAGAAGCGTCGCTGGATTTCTGAGCGGCGCTTTTTACATGCCCTGAACTATTGCATGTTGCTGCCAGGTCCAGAAGCTCAGCAACTAGTCACCTATATTGGCTGGTTAATGCATCGAGGCTTAGGGGGCATTTTGGCTGGGGTACTCTTTGTACTGCCATCGTTCTTTATTCTGGTTGCACTCTCCTGGATCTATCTCACCTATGGACAGGTGCCTTGGATTGCCGCAATCTTTTTTGGCATTAAGCCTGCAGTCACTGCAATTGTTTTACAAGCGGCAGTACGCATCGGCAAGCGCACTATTCACAACCAAGCATTGCGTTGGATAGCTCTGGGCTCCTTTTTATTAATCTTTATCCTCAATCTAGCCTTCCCCATCATTGTGGTGATTGCTGCATTAATTGGCATTTGGGGTGGCAAACGATACCCAGAATACTTTCAGCAAAAAAATGGTCATGCCAATCCGGGCAATGTCACCCATCAGCCTGCAATGATTGATGATGACACCCCAACCCCTGAGCATGCTCGTTTCAATCGCAAAAAACTGGCAGTGCATGGCCTTATTGCATCACTGTTTTGGCTCACCCCCTTTGCCATTCTGATCGCCATCTTTGGCTGGAAAACCCTTTACCCTCAACTGGCATGGTTTTTTACTAAGGCAGCTTTTCTGACCTTTGGCGGTGCATACGCCGTATTGCCTTATGTCTATCAAGGCGCGGTAGATCATTTTCACTGGCTAAGTGCCAGCCAAATGATTGATGGCCTAGCCTTAGGAGAAACGACTCCGGGGCCATTGATTATGGTGGTCGCCTTTGTTGGATATTTAGCAGGACACATTCAGCATTTAATTGGTAGCAGCAATCCATTCTGGTTTGGCGTTCTGGGGGCCTTCATTGCCACCTGGTTTACCTTCTTACCATCCTTCTTCTTTATTTTGATTGGTGGACCCCTCATCGAGTCCACCCATGGCAAGCTTGGCTTCACCGCACCCTTAACAGCGATTACCGCTGCAGTAGTGGGCGTGATTGCCAATCTGGGCTTATTTTTTGCGTATCACGTCTTTCTTCCTAGAGGCTTAGGTGGACCGATTTCTTGGATCTCCATCCTGATTTGTATTCTGGCGGGAGTGGCTCTCATCAAGTTTCAAAAAGGCGTCATTAGCGTCTTAATAGCCTGTGCAGTCGCGGGATTGCTGAGTTATTACGGCATCGTTTTATTAGGTCTCCAGTTGGCATAATAGAAACCATGCGAATCGAAGCGCAAACCGTCGCCCATCTCCAGGAATGGCTTGGTAAAACTGAATCTCTTACTGACCTGATTACAGCCGCTCCAGTACGCGCCTTGTCGGCGACTTTGGATCGCGATGATTTAGAGCCCGCTATCGGCACCCTCTTGCCAGAGTTATGGCACTGGCTGTATTTCTTACCGCATGCGCGCCAATCAGACATTGGTCTAGACGGTCACCCAAAACGTGGAGGATTTATCCCTCCAGTGCCTTTGCCTCGCCGGATGTGGGCAGGTAGTCGTGTGCAGTGGCTTAAGCCTTTATATGTCGGCGATGAAATCGAGCGCATCTCCACTATTGAATCGGTGACACATAAAGTTGGTCACTCAGGTGATCTGATTTTTGTCTTGGTAAAGCATCGGATTTTGAATGCGTCAGGCTTGGCAATGATTGAAGAGCACGATATTGTTTATCGCGATGCTCCAGACCCCGATAACAAACCCATTGCACCGATACCCGCACCAACCGATGCGCAGTGGACCAAATCGATTACGCCAGATGATGCGTGGTTATTTCGTTACTCGGCACTTACTTTTAATGGGCATCGTATTCATTATGACCGCCAGTACGCCACCCAAATAGAGGGCTATCCAGGTCTGATTGTGCATGGCCCACTCATCGCCACCTTACTCGTAGATCTCGTCCGCCAAAGTATTCCGGCTTGCACCCTCAAGAGCTTTGAGTTTCGAGCGATACGCCCAACTTTTGATATCCATGCATTTAAAATCTGTGGCAAACCCGATCTTGAAAAAGATCCTAGCGGCAAAACCATTTCTATTTGGGCGCAAGATCACGAAGGCTGGCTGACAATGCAAGCTACTGCCGTTTTAAACTAAATCAGCATTCAACTCACACGAGAAACTCTTCTTCTATGAATCCACTAGATACCCCCCTTGGCTATAGCAGCAACTTTTTGTTTGTACCAGGCACTCGGCCAGATCGCTTTCTTAAAGCCTTAGATAGCGGTGCTGATACGGTGGTCTTAGATTTGGAGGATGCAGTTGCAGAAGAAGAAAAAGTCAATGCTCGTAATGCCATTCGTGCGGCGTGGCCTAGCTTTACCCAAGAGCAAAAGCAGCGCCTGGCGATTCGCAGCAATTCTCCGGGTAGCAAGTTTTACTCCGCTGATTTAATTCTGGCTCAAGATCTTAGCGTGACTTGCCTAGTGATACCTAAGAGCGAGTCTCTTGACCAAATTAATGGCGCGGCAGCCATTTTGCCCAACACTGCCATCGTGCCTATGATTGAAACCGCTATTGGACTCTCGAAAATCAACGAAATTGCCAATTCCAACCAAGTTTTACGGCTTGCTTTAGGAAACCTCGATTTACAGGCTGACCTCGGTATGGTCTGCGATCCACAAGAGACTCAATTGCAAACTGCACGCTTTCAGATTGTGCTTGCCTCACGCCTTGCCAGAATTGCACCGCCGATTGATGGCGTCACCCCTTCTACCGATGATGTCACTCGCATCACCGATGATGCGCAGCGCGCTAAAGCCATGGGTTTTGGAGGAAAATTGTGCATTCACCCCAAGCAAGTGCCTATCGTAAAGGCGACTTTTATGCCTACTGCCGATGAAACTGCCTGGGCTAATCGCGTCATCGAGGCAGACACAGCCTCAAAAGGCGGGACTGTCAAATTGGATGGACGCATGATTGATCGCCCAGCGGTACTTTTAGCCCGAAGAACCATCGCCCTTGCTGGTAAACACTAATCTCTTATTGCTTTAAAGCTGGCAAAATCAGCATCACCATAAATACATCTATTCACCCGATAAAAGTATCGGTGAAGCTGGGAATAAGAATGAAATTACGAAACCATCTATTGCTAAGTCTTGGCACTGTGCTTGCGACCACCTCTTTGCTTGCAGGCTCCGCTTGCGCTCAGGGCGGTTATCCAAATAAAGCTATTACTTTGGTTGTGCCATTTTCTGCTGGCGGGCCCACAGATGCTGTGGCTCGCTTGATTGCCGTCCCAATGGGTAAAGAGCTTGGACAAACTGTCATCGTTGAAAATACCGTCGGAGCTGGCGGCACGATTGCGGCAACTCGCGTGGCAAGAGCAAACCCCGATGGTTACACCATCTTCATCAACCATATGGGTATGGCAACAGCGCCTGCTTTATATAAAAAACTTCCTTACGACCCTCTCAAGGATTTTGAATACATTGGCCAAGTGGTAGATGTGCCAATGGTTTTATTGGGTCGGAAAAATTTCCCGCCAAACAATTTCAAAGAGCTTGAGGTTTACATTAAAGCCAATAAGGAAAAAGTCACGATTGCCAATGCTGGTCCAGGCTCAGTGTCTCAGTTATGCGGCCTCTTGTTCATGTCTCGCGAAGAAGTGGAATTAACCAGCGTTCCTTACAAAGGCACTGGCCCTGCATTAACGGATTTATTAGGCGGCCAAGTCGACTTGTTGTGCGATCAAACTACGCAGACAGTTTCTTATATTAAGAGCAATATGGTCAAAACCTACGGCGTTACAACAGCCAAGCGCTTAAGTGCCCTGCCTAACGTCCCCACCCTTCAAGAGCAGGGATTAAAGGGTTTTGAAGTGAAGGCTTGGCATGGCTTGTATGCCCCTAAAGGTACTCCACCTGCCGTTTTAGCCAAACTCAATAAAGCACTCCAGGCGGCTTTAAATAATCCAGAAGTAAAGTCCCGCCTTGCTGAGTCTAATATTGAAGTAGTTCCTATGAGTAAAGTCACGTCTGCCAGTCTTAAAGAGCAGCTTGAGTTAGAGATCAATAAGTGGGGCCCAATTATTCGTAAGGCTGGAGCCTACGCAGATTAAACATCTACCCGCTCAAATTTAAAAAGCCAGCTCACACCAGTTCACAATAAGCTGGCTTTTTTATTTACCGAAAACTGGCTAGGCGTACTTTAACCAGCCCTAAAGAGATAACCAGACCGAGCCTTCTCTTTACGTTTTTGACCAATCGCATAGAGCGCCGCCCACAGTGCCCAGATTGCCAAAAAGGGATCTAATACGTAATCCCACAGATTGGTGGATTCATGCCAATGCACCGACCAGGCAATAATCGCGATAGCCAATATCCAAACAGCCCGAGTCCAATTGGCAACTCCACAAGCAATTGCAAAAATCAATACCGCAATCAACAGAGCAATCGATCCATAACCCCAAGCATAAGGATCCATCATGCCCACACCAAGAGCAAATGGATAGAACGCAATGGCGATAACGATCATAGCCCACTTAAAACCTAAAGGAATGGGTTTGGGATTCAATAAAACAGAAGTCCATAGCAACAAGCTAGTAACCACACTTAAATCACCAGTGAGCCCGCGAACATAAGCGGACAAAGGCAATGCCATAGAAAATCCTAGTGGCCAAAAGAAAAGATTAGCGAGCAGTATTGCAAAAATGATCCGAGCGGCAACTGGAAGCTGAAAAGGCATCATTTTTTGAATCAACCAAATCATGAGAACTGCGCAGGTAAATGAGAGCTCTATCAGAGCAAAGTGCTGCATAAAATTATCCATTAGCGCGCCCCTTCGGAATCTACCAACGACTGCTTATCAAGTTCTGATTGAGTTTGCTTTAGCCAAGCCGCGGGAAAGTAAATATGACGAATCTTTTTGCGATCCCAGGTGTACACCAGATGAGCATCACCCCCATCGGCACTTAGTAAAAACGGATACGAAAATTCACGGCGCTGCTCATTTGGCAGGGCTTCGTCATCCTCAAGAACTTGGACTACCGTCCACTCAGAAGATCCGCTGCGATTCATGACCATGACCAAGCGATGACGCCCTGCTTCAATGTTATTAAGTACCATGATGCGAGTGCCATTTTTCAAACTAAGCGCTGCAATCGCAGAATTCGGATTTGCAATGTCTAAGTCATCGGCAACCTGCCAAGATTGGCCTGCATTAGTGGTAATGCTGACGGGTATTTTCTTTGCTTGTGAGCTAGCTCTAGTTTGACGGAAAAAAGCACTGGCTTTTTGGGCATCATCAATAAAAATTGCTGGCTGTATAGAGTCCCTGCCAGAGCTCATTCTGCGTTTATCAATTGCGCTAGATCCCTCAACGCGAATCAGCTCACCAAAACGTCCAATCCATTCGTGATAAGCAGGCAAACCCAAACGACCATCTGCAAACGTTAGTGCAGGCGACTTTACTAAAGTGCTTAAATTTATCAAAGGTGATGTAATTAAGCGTTGCGGACGCCCCCAACTTTTTCCCTCATCATCAGAAATCAAGCTAGTAATCGAACTACCAGCCCAACCACCTATAGATACGGTGACAACGAATAGCTGTAAACGTCCATCAGCCAACCGCGCTGGTACTGGATTTCCCAATTTAGCGATATAACGCGATAAGCCTATTTCCATACCCATGCGATCGATGACTACCGTAGGATCGCTCCAGCTAGCAGTCTTGGGATCAAACACCGCGCTATTAATGACTACGTCTGGCGCCCCCTCACGGCTTCCAGCAAACCAAAACGCCCGTACGGAACCATCCTTAAGTGTCACTAAAGATGCAGCGTGTACCGATGGCGCCTCAGTAGATGGAAACCAATCGAATTTGGGTTGCGGAGTAGAGATAGAAGAAGCGATAGGAGAAGCGATTTTGGTGACTTTGGCGGCTTTATCAGCTTTAGTAACGGGATCAGCGATTAAAGCAGGCGCAGGCGCCTGCCCCTCCTCACTCTCGGATGCCTGAGAGATCTCCTGTGAAGGTTCGCTAAATGGCGCCCAAATTGGCCGACTATCAATATGTAAAAAACCCAATACTGCGGCCAATAATAAAAAGCAAAATGCTATTAAGCGACTCATCTACAAGCATCCTTAGAATTGAGTTGATCCACAATTACTGCAGGTGTTGAGATGAGGTATTCCGTTACAAAAAGATGCTCGCCTATATGACCACGAAGCATTTCTTGAATTTCTTCATTTGAATGACGCGCGCGCATTTCCATACGTTGCCCCACGATCTTACAATCCTCACAAATTTCTGGCTTAACGCCAATCGGTGCTTGAACAGCTACCAAGGGATAAAGGGTGCTAAGAGCGGTAATTTCACCAGCGTCTTTTGCCAGGTAGCCATGCAAACGGGCATTAGGTAAGAGTAAGCGGTACTCCTCATCCTTGGCGCGATAGTCGCAAGGAATCCAAACATCTTGCCCCGCCACAGATTGGATAGCACCAATGTCGTACCGACCTAACGAACCCTCTAGGGGAGCAAGACTGCTCGTGAGTGCACAGTAGGTCAAAAAGCATCCCGCTAAAGCAACGGATTTACAAGCGCTCTTTGCTACAAGGCCGTACAAAGCCAGCAACAAACTCAAGCCCATTAGCACCCAATGAAGGGGAGAATACGACCACGAAGCAGCATCCCCAAGAAAAGCGGATAACTCTAGATTAGCCCCTACCCAAGATAAAGCAGTAAGCACAATAACTTGCAATACCAAGGCAACTCTAAAGCCCCACAAAGGTAAGCGGTCCCAGCGCAGCGCAATCAATGCGGCAAATGCTGGCATCACTGGCAGGAGATAGCGACCAGAACGTTGGCTAGGCAAACTAAATACTAAGAAAAAAGCCAGAACCCATAAAAGCAAAAGACCTTCTTCCAGGGACATAAAACGACGCTCACGCCCACATTGACGTAATGTTGAAATCAACACAAACAGAAATAAGCCCGCATTAGCCAATGAAGTGAGGATCAACATCCAGATACTGTCACCACCACGCACCAAATCTAAAAAGTAATTTGAACTGCGAGCTTCAAACTTGCCAGCATTCTCACCCAATACAAACTCTCTCCACACATCCTGTGGATAAGGGTCCAAGGCAAACCATAGAGCAAATACTCCTAGCGCCAGAAAGACAATCAAAAAGAGTTTGTATAAATCCTTTTTCAATACTTCTGAAATATTCCATGCGCGCCAACGCCAGAAGTAAAGACCCAAAGCAAATGTGGCAGGAACAATATAGGCAAAAGATTTTGAGAGTAAGGCCAAGCCAATACAGAAAGCGGCAAGTAAGGGAAAGACTAGCTTGGATTCAAATGCAGACTTGCCCCAATAGAGCAGAGCTAAAAATGGAACACTTAACCAAAAGACTTCAGGTGGGTCCGTTAAGAATGGACGTCCATATCGATAAGTAGCAAAAAAAGAAAGCCAAACTAGGCCGGCTAATAAACCTGTTTTGGTATTTCCGCTAAAACGACGAACCGCCAAAAACAAGAGTAACGCTGTTAAGGCGGTGTAGAGAACACTAGGCCAACGTAACGCAAAGAGGGTCCAGTGCGCACCCCATTGAGTACTCGCAATTCCCTCCCAGAAAATAAGAGGCGGTTTGGTATTTTTTAAACCTTCCATCTCAGATTGCAATGGCAACCATTGGCCGGCATCAGCCGTCATTCGCACAATGTGCATGTAGGGATACTCATCCCCGTTTTTAGGGGCAAAGCGACTGTCCAAGCCATACAAATAGGTAAAGATGGCTAAAAGTGCAATGAGGATCGTATTTCGGAGGGAAAGATTACTTCGCATGACTCTAGTTTATAGGGCTTATTCAGAGACCTGAAATAATGAACCGTCATTTTTATAATTTTTAGGGTCTTTTGGGGCGCTTTCCCCTTGTTTGTAAATTACTTGTTTAAGATCATGGTGATCCTCAGAACAAAATAGCATCTTTCATTGCCAACCGAAAAAATGTTAAAGATTATTTACATGAACACAATTCTTCAGCGACTAGGCTTCTTAGCCCTAGTTTTTGTTGCTCCAATGCAATGGAGCGGTTTGAGCTTTGCCCAAACCATCGACAACGCCACTGAGCTATATCAAAGCTCACTTGCATCGACTTGCGCAAACTGTCACGGCACCGATGGCAAGGGAGTCATCAATGGTGGTATTCCATTAATTAACCATTTAAATAGCGAGCAAATGCTCAAGGAGCTAAAAGGGTATAAATCAGGCACTCGAGAAGGCACCATCATGCCCCAGTTAATGAGGGGCTACTCTGATACACAGCTTGAAATCCTCTCCCAGCAACTCGGCAAGAAAGAATAAAGGGCTCACCATGGATCGTAGAAAATTCCTGAGTCAAAGTGCTGCCAGCCTTGGAGTGCTTGCTGGCTTTTCAAGTCAGGCCCAAGCCAGTCTTGAGAAGGCTCAAATTGTGGTGATTGGCGGCGGTTATGGCGGTGCCACGGCAGCCAAATATGTACGCCTCTTCTCCAATAATACGGCGCGGGTAACCCTCATTGAACCCAACCCTGCATTTATCTCCTGCCCACTCTCCAATCTAGTCGTTGGAGGGACTCGAACGCTAAGCGAACTCACCACCTCTTACGACAGCCTGCGAACCCGACATGGCATCACCGTAATACAAGATAGCGTAATGAGTATCGATCCTGATAAAAAGACGCTTAGACTTCGCTCCGGAAAATTCCTTCGATATGACAAAGCGATTGTCTCGCCTGGAGTGAGTTTAATCATGAGTAGCATCGAAGGCTTGGCTCAAGCAAATCAAGCCGGTGTCACCTTGCAGGCCTGGAAAGCCGGCCCCGAAACCATAGCACTTCATCGACAAATTGCGGCAATGCCTGATGGCGGCACATATGCCCTGAGCATTCCTGAGGCACCCTATCGCTGTCCTCCAGCACCTTATGAGCGCGCATGCCTAGTCGCTGAATATCTCAAAAGACATAAGCCCAAATCTAAAGTATTAATTTTGGATGCTAATCCAGATGTCACTTCCAAAGGCGCTTTATTTAAAAAGGTTTGGGCAGAACAATATTCTGGAATCATTGACTACCTCCCAAATCATCGCGTCATTGGAGTAGATGCCAAAACAAAAACGATGAAACTGGAAGTAGATCAGGATATGAAAGCAGATGTGCTTAATTTACTACCCGATATGCGTGCCGGTGAAATCGCCGTGAATACAGGCTTAGCAAACTCGAATGGCCGGTGGGTCAATGTGGACTTCATCAACTTTGAATCGACTGCGCATAAAGATATTCATGTGATTGGCGATGCTATTCAGATTGCGCCTTTAATGCCTAAGTCTGGGCATATGGCCAATCAACAGGCAAAGGTTGCTGCCGCCGCGATCGTTGCCGAGCTAAACAACTGGGAGGTCAATCCAGCGCCTGTTCTTGCAAATGCCTGTTACAGCTTTGTCAATGACAGACAGGTTGTTCATGTTGATAGCGTTCATCAATACAATGCTAGCGAGAAGACCTTTAAGGTCGTCCCTGGTTCTGGAGGCCTTTCTTCTGAGCCATCAAGCCTCGAGGGAATTTATGCGTGGGGCTGGGCGCACAATATTTGGGCTGACTGCTTAGCCTAATACAACTCTATACTCAAACTTAAGGCGACCAAGATTGCCTTAGCCTTGGAACGACTAAAGCAATAAAGGTTCATCAGGGCTTAGCCCTCCCATCTGATAGGGGTGCGCACCCCTATTCAAGCAACTTCTGACATAGTCAATACTGGTGCGTAAAGCGTAATAGTCGCCGGACATACTTTTGGGAACCTTTAATTTCAGAGCTTCGTACTCCAGCTTATCCAGTTTTTGGAGATACTCGCCCTTTAGCTCTGGAGTAGAGCCTTCAGTTAATTCTTGTTCATAGGTTTTCAAAGTGCCGTAAAGAATATTGATTCTTCTGCGCATCCTTTTACTCCGATACCCAGGCAAGGTCAGTAAAACAGGGTAAGCAAGCGCACAAAATGGCAACATGACAAATACCAGGCGATTAATTAACTCCGCTAGCCAAAACGGAAAATATTGCATCAATAGTGGAGAACCATTTTTTTCAAAATGGACTGCCACAGGGCTCTCTGGTAATCCTGAGTTTTTGAAAGCCGGAAATTCTCCTCGGTTCGCAAAGAAAGAGGCTTTGCCGTTAATCTCCCGAGCCGCTTCTAAGAATAAAAATTGAATCGCAGGATGCATCCGATCGTCAATTAAAAGATGGGTGGTTGTAGCCAATAATTTAATGTCTTGATCTGGGAAATTCCGAATTAAGCTAAAGCCCCCTGTAGGCACTTTTAAGATTTGCAAAAAAGGAAGTAGCTTGGCATAAGCATCAGCACGACTAAATCGCGCTAGGCGTAAGCTTGGATCATTAAGCAAAGTCTGCACATTGGGAGCTTCATATTGATCAACAATAAAAATTCCGTCCAATTCGCCCTTTTGAAGGGCTTTTACAGCCTGAGCGCCTGGCAGATTAACAATATGCGGGCCCTTCTCTAATCCAGAAATTTTTAAGATATGCATTGCCTGGGCATATGTACCGCTACCCGGAATTCCAACAGAAATCCTTGCATTTACAAACTTCGCCATTTGGACGTGCAGATTTTTAAAATCATTGGACTGCACATTACTACCGCGATAAAAAAACCAGATAGGATCGTAAGCAATCGCACCTAAAGACTGAATGCCTTCAATGCCGCTCGAATTAATGATGCCGGCCTGCACAAAAGCTGCTTGCACGGGATCTTTACGGTCTGCCAAACGCGCTATATTTTCTTGAGCTCCCAGCGTGGGGGCTAGTTCAAGTGTGATGCCTTTCTTTTTAAAGAATTCGGCATACTTCTTTCCTAGCTCTTCATAAGAACCTCCAGCTGATCCAGTAGCTAAGATCACATGCCTGGGAGGCGGGGGATCGGCATACCACCAGAAGCCTACTAATAGCAGGATTAAAAAAATCAAAATGGGCCAGGTTTCTACTAAAAACTGGGTGAAATCACTCCACTTTTCCTCTACAGTCTCTACGAGACCTAAGAAAGTGTCTTTAATGTCCTGATTAATAGATCCCATAGCTTGCCAATCAGCAAATATATCAAAAGCTAATGATAATAGGCATAAGCATCTCCACTAAAAACCAGAAAAAACCATGCTCCACCTCAGAAAATCCCAAGACCGCGGTTATGCCGACCACGGCTGGCTAAAAAGCTTCCATTCCTTTTCCTTTGCTGGGTATCACGATCCACGGTTTATGGGCTGGGGCAACTTACGCGTCATCAATGAAGATCGCGTTGCGGCTGGAATGGGTTTTGGTAAGCACGGTCATCGCAATATGGAAATCATCAGTTATGTGCTTTCTGGGGAACTCGCCCATGAAGACAGCATGGGAAATGTCAAAGGGATTCCCCCGGGAGATGTTCAGCGTATGAGTGCCGGGACTGGAGTTACCCATAGCGAATTCAATCACGCTAAAGATCAAACCACTCACTTTTTGCAAATTTGGATTGAACCCAACACTACTGAAATTCCCCCAAGCTATGAACAAAAAACCATTCCCGTGGAAGTAAAAACCGGGAAACTGGCTTTGATAGCCTCTCCAGATGGGTTCGATTATTCAGTCAAAATTCATGCAGACGCCAAAATGTATGCTGGCATATTTGATGGGTCTCAAAGCGCAAACCTTGCAATTGACCCAAAACGTAAAGCTTACGCACACCTTATTCGTGGAGCGATCAATGTCAATGGAGTCACCCTTACCGCTGGCGATGCCCTTCTCATTGAGAATGAAGACCAAATATCCCTCAGCCAAGGGGAAAATGCTGAAATACTGGTCTTTGATTTAGCTGCCTAAGACCACCCTCTAAAGCTCTACCGCACCCCTGCGGGGACTGTAGAATTAGTAGTATTGGCCTTATTAAGACTTAACCAGACTCATACAGGACTTACCCAAGCTTATGAAATTCAGGGACTACTACGAAACACTAGGTGTAGCGCGAGGCGCAACCGAAGCCGAAATTAAAACCGCTTACCGCAAGCTGGCCCGTAAATACCATCCAGATGTCAACAAAGAGACTGGCGCTGAGGACCAATTTAAAGAAATTGGTGAAGCGTACGCTGTTTTAAAAGATACGGAAAAACGCGCCGCCTATGACCGTATGGGTGCCAACTGGAAAAATGGTCAAGATTTTCAACCTCCTCCGAATTGGAATGAAGGCTTTGAATTTTCTGATGGTGGATTTGGTGGAGGCCACGGTGGTTATGGTGGCGGTTATGAAGGCGATCAAAGTGAATTTTTTGAATCCCTCTTTGGCAGAGGCAAACATCGCGCGGGTGGACGTGGAACCGGGCGTCAAGGTATGCACTTCAAGGGCCAGGATCACCACGCTAAGATTTTGATTGATCTGGCCGATGCCTACAACGGGGCTAAGCGCACGATTTCTCTGCACATGCCTGCGCAAGATGCGAGCGGGCATGTAAGCACACAAGAACGCAAACTTGATGTCAGTATTCCCAAGGGCATCAAGGCTGGGCAAAGTCTGCGCTTAAGCGGCCAAGGCGGTCCTGGTGTCGGCGAAGGTGGTTCTGGTGATCTTTATCTAGAAATTGATTTCCATCCAAACCCCTTGTATCGCATAGATGGAAAAGATGTGTATCTGGACCTGCCACTCGCACCTTGGGAGGCTGCGCTAGGTACCACCGTTAATGTACCCACCCCCTCTGGTTCCACTTTGGAATTAAAGATTCCCGCAGGCACCGCAACCGGTCGTAAGATGCGCCTCAAAGAAAAAGGGATTCCAAGTAAAGAGCCGGGTGACTTTTATGTAGTCCCCACCATCGTTCTCCCAAGCGCTCAAACCGATGCCCAAAAAGAAGCCTATCAAAATCTTGAGAAGGCTTTTGATTTCAACCCCAGAACTCACTTGAAGGGATGATTGCCATGACACAAAATCACATCACCTGGATTGAAGGCACTGTTGTAGAAAATGAAGTGCATCTGACTATTGTTGAGTTATCGCATGCGGCACGCACACCAGAGGAATCGATTATGGAATGGGTTTCTGAAGGAATCCTTAGTCCTGCTGGCTCATCCCCACAAGACTGGCGTTTTAGCGGTGAATCACTCAAAACAGCCAGAACTGCTGCACATTTAGCTCATGATCTGGAGCTCAATACTCCGGGGGTTGCATTGGCCTTAAATCTGCTTGGAGAGATCGCTCAATTGCGCAGTCGACTCCAACGTGAAAGCCAAGGTTAATTTACTTTGAGCACTGAATTACTCAAACCCAGCACCAAACAAACTAACGACATCAGCCTATTTTCCGCAACCGCTTTAGGTATTGGCGGAATGATGGGCGCAGGGCTTTACTCCCTACTTGGCTTAGCGAGCTCTCATGCGGGGACACATGTCCCTTTAGCTTTTTTAATCGGGGCTATTGCCGCCTCCTTCTCTGTTTACTCTTACGCCAAGCTGGGGGCAACTTATCCCAGTAGTGGCGGCGCAGCAACCTTTACCGTTATGAGCTTTGGTCCCGGCATTATTTCTGGTGGCCTGAACTTATTTCAATACCTTGCCTATTTAATTGCTGCCGCGCTTTATGCCGCTGGTTTTGTGGAGTACACCAATACTTTATTTGGTGGTGATCTCTCACCCGTTCTACTGAGATTGATTACCGTTGCAATTATTGTCATTTGTGCATTTATTAATCTACTCGGACCAAGTCTGGTTGGGCGTGCCGAGACATTTGCCATTGGGCTGGTAGTGATTAGTCTGCTTGTTTTTTCTGCCATGGGTTTTCATCAGGCCAATTTCAGTACATTTTCTATGGGTGGTGGATCGATTGAAGGTATCGCAGTAGCAGCAGGCCTTCTTTACATTAATTTCCAGGGATTTGGAGTGGTAACAAATTCTTCCTCAGCCATGAGACAACCTCAAAAAGAACTGCCTGTAGCGATGTTCTCTGCACTCATACTGGTCACTATCGCTTATCTAGCGGTAAGTAGCGCAGTTGTCTTGTTGATGCCCTTAAGCTCTATACAAGCGCATAACGGCCATGTATTGGCCGAGGCTGGACAGATAGTCGCTGGAAAAATGGGCTTGATTCTTATCAGCATCTCCGCTCTCTTAGCCTGTGCAGCTGCTGTCAACGCTACTATTTTCGCGGCATCCAATATTGCCGCTGACGTCGCTAAAAAAATTGAGGTCTCAGCAGTATTGGGCAACAGAATACTAAAAAATAATCTGCATGCGCTTACCGTCTCTTCAATCGGTGTAATTATTTTGGCTTTAATCTTCCCGCTCAATGAAGTGGGTCAGATGGCTAGCTTGGCATTTCTTTTAGTCTATGCAGCCATTACTTATGGGCATATTCGGATTCATCAAAAGACCGGGGCTAATCCCAAAATTTTATGGTGTGCGATTGTGATCAACTTAAGCCTATTTACTGCGCTCTTTTTGAACACGATAAAAACGGCGCCCTCAAGCGCCATTTCATTGATCATTGCACTGTTTTTATCTTTTGGTATTGAAACTGTCTACCGTTTAAAGAAAAAAGTAGAAAAGAACAAACCAAAAGACTAGAGACTAGGTACCAGAACGCTCCAATAGCAATTCCCAGCGTTGGAGCTTTTGGTCTAAGTCGGTAGTAATCTCCGATAGACGGGCCTGCATACTAGCGGCGAGATCCGGCTCATTTTTATAGAGATCGGGATTGCTCATGCTAATACCAATTTCTGCTTGTTCTGTTTCGAGAGTTTCAATTTGCAAAGGCAACTTCTCAAGCTCTTCTCGCTCTTTGCCATTGAGCTTTTGCGCCCCACTTTTTGCAGGAGCAGCCTTTACTTCAACCTTCACTTCAGCTTTTGACTCTACTTTAGACTCAGCTTTTTCAGATGCTTTTGCGCTTTGCCCAGTTTTACTACCTGAATTTGCAGCACGAATTTTGTCTGAACGGGCTTTTTGGATTTTCCAATCCTCATAGCCACCTTCATATTCGCGCCAGAAGCCATCACCTTCATTGGCAATAATGCTAGTGACTACGTTATCTAAGAAATAACGATCATGACTCACTAAAAATACTGTGCCTTTGTATTCTTGAAGCAATTGCTCCAACAAATCCAAAGTATCAATATCTAAGTCATTAGTTGGTTCATCTAATACCAATACGTTGGCCGGCCTTGCAAATAAACGGGCCAACAACAAGCGATTCCGCTCGCCACCAGATAAGGTGCTTACTGGAGAATTTGTTCTCTCAGGCGCGAATAAGAAATCGCTTAAATAACTTTTTACATGCTTCTTATTGCCATTGATTTCAATCCACTCGCTACCAGGGCTGATGTAGTCCTCAAGGGACGCATTGAGATCAAGACCTTCACGCATTTGATCAAAGTAAGCAACCTCGATTCGAGTACCCATTGTTGCGGTACCAGAGTCAGGGGCAATCGTTCCGAGAATGAGTTTGAGCAAAGTGGTTTTGCCTGCGCCATTGGGGCCAAGCAATCCAACCTTATCTCCACGCAAAATAGTCGCTGTGAAATCCTGAACAATTGGACGATCGTATGACTTAGACACATTTTGTAAATCTGCGACGATCTTACCGCTACGATCTCCTGCGGATACGGCTAATTTCACCTGACCAACAGCGTCACGTCTTTGGGAGCGGCTAGTGCGAAGATTTTCTAAGCGAGCAATACGGGCAACACTTCGTGTGCGTCTAGCCTCAACGCCTTTACGAATCCAGACTTCTTCTTGAGCCAGCAACTTATCGGCCCGCGCATTTGCCAGAGATTCAGAATTCATCTCCTGATCTTTTAATACTTCATAGGCCGTGAAGTTGCCTGGATAGGTACGTAAAATACCGCGGTCTAATTCAACAATTTGCGTACAAACGTTATCCAAGAAGGCGCGATCATGGGTAATGAGAATGACCGAACCCTTATATTCTTTGAGCAACTCCTCTAACCAGGAAATAGAATCTAAATCCAGATGGTTGGTAGGCTCGTCCAACAATAGAACATCTGGCATTTCTACTAAAGCGCGCGCTAAGGCAACCCGCTTTTTAGTACCCCCAGATAAGGTGTTGATTTTGACATCGGGCTCTAAATGAAGGCGATCTAGTGTTTCATGAACACGCTGCTCCCAATTCCAGCCACTTACAGCTTCTAGTTGCGACTGAACCTCATCTAAGCGATTGTGAGAGGCATCGTCCCACTCACCCACACTCAGAGCCTCATATTCTTCACGCAAGGCCTTAGCTTGGGCTACGCCCTTAGAAACGGCTTCAAAAACGGTTTCTTCAGCTTCAAATATTGGCTCTTGAGGAACATAGGCAATACGCAGACCTTGCTGGTACTGCAAAAGCCCGTCATCGAGTTTTTCTATGCCAGCCAAGATCTTCAATAGAGAAGATTTTCCGGTGCCATTACGGCCAATTAAGCCAACACGCTCCCCAGATTCGAGAGAAAAAGCAGTGTTTGCGAGGAGGTCAACGTGGCCAAAAGCCAGTTTTGCATCAGTGAGTACGATTAAAGCCATGGCGACATTATCGTCGCTTAAGTAAAAGATGTCAGAATTCACGTCAGAATGGCATTCAGAAGTAGAATTTCTAGAAGATCTAGGCACCCATGACTTGTAAATTAACCCCCACCGCTCCACGCCTTATTCTATTTGCGGGACATGCCGGCACGGGGAAGTCCACTTTAGCTAAAAGAGCCCTACCCCTGATTGTTGAAAAGACGGGGGAAGACTTTTTCTTTTTAGATAAAGATACGGCTTATGGGGCTTTTAGCGCCCAGATGATGAAACTCACTACCAATAACCCCAATGATCGAGATAGTCCTTACTACCTGGAAAATATCCGTGATTGGGAATATTTAGGCCTCATTGATATCGCCCGTGAAAACTTACAAATTGGCGTAAATGTCATTTTGGTAGGCCCTTTCTCAAAAGAGATCGCAAGCGGCAAGATGTTTAACGCACAAGCTTTGGGTGTTCCCAACGAAACTAGTATTCGGATAGCCTGGATTGAGCTAGATATAGAAGAAGCCAAGCGCCGCATGGAAAAACGCGCAGATCCAAGGGATGAGTGGAAGCTTCAACATTGGGAAGAGTATGCCAAGCGCAGAACGGAACTCCCTCAGCATCCCTCAATTCAAGGCTTTGATAATTTCAGTTTTGACGAAAATAAATTTGGCAGACTGATCGATCATCTGACATCCTAATTCTTCACAGTCAATACTAGAGCACCTTGGAGTAAGTACCACGTGCCTGGGTTTCCCGTAGGTGACGATCAAAGGTCATAGCCACCCGCCTCGCCAGTAGTCGACCTTTAATGGGAACAATCATTGTCTTGCCATCCCACTCGAGAAGCCCCGCCTCTTCCAAGCTTTTAAGCTCCTCCAATTCAACTTTGAAGTAATCCTCAAAAGCAATACGATGAGCTTTAGCGAAGGCCTGTGTATCAAGAGCAAACTGACACATCAGCTCACCAATCAATTCACGACGCAAGAGATCGTCTTTATCTAGATGCATTCCCCTTAAAACCGGTAAATGCGCACTATCAATCGATGCATAGTACTCATCCAGAGTTCTCACGTTTTGAGAATAACAATCATCGACCTTGCCAATTGAAGAAATCCCAAAGGCCAAGAGATCACACTCAGCCTGAGTTGAATAGCCCTGGAAGTTACGATGAAGCTTGCCTTCTTTTTGAGCAATCGCTAATTCATCATCAGGTTTGGCAAAGTGGTCCATTCCGATAAAGACATATCCAGCCCGACCAAGGCGCTCTATCGTATTGGAGAGGATATTTAATTTATCAGCAGCCGGCGGTAAATCCGCCTCTGAAATCCTGCGTTGCGGCTTAAAGATGTGCGGAAGATGGGCATAGTTATAAACTGATAAACGGTCCGGAGCCATTTCCAAAACAGTATCAACCGTTTCCTTAAAGGTCTCTGGAGTTTGTTTTGGCAATCCATAAATTAAGTCCACGCTACGCGACTTAAAGCCATACTTTCGAGACCAATCCATCACGGCACGCGTTTCTTCAATAGTCTGAACGCGATGCACCGCTTGCTGGACTTCCAAGTTAAAGTCCTGGACTCCTAAACTGATACGGTTAAATCCAAGTTCGGCCAAAAGCGCAATATCCGCTTCAGTTACCCGCCGCGGATCAATCTCAATGGAATATTCGCCGCCTGGCAAGAGTTCAAAATGCTCACGGGTGTGATGCATCAACTCTGTCATCTCATCATGCGATAGAAAAGTTGGCGTACCACCACCCCAATGTAGCTGCGTAATGGGGATTTTTTTCTGCGCGCCCATAGCTGCGCAGACCATCGCCATTTCCTTAGCTAGATATTTAATGTACTTAGCGCTCCGCCCGTGGTCTTTAGTGATGATTTTGTTACAACCACAGTAGTAGCAAATGTTTGGACAAAACGGTAAATGAAAGTACAAAGATAAAGGATCGTTAGTTTTAGATACTCGATCTAAGGCGCCCAGGTAATCCGCCTCAACAAATTGATTATGAAATCGATCTGCGCTCGGATAAGAGGTATAGCGCGGTCCATTGATGTCAAATTTTTGCAATAACTCCGGATGAAATAACACTTCTTTTTCATCCTGAGGAGCTTCATTGGTTACTGTGGAAACGGCAACATTAATCATGGGATTGATGAAAGAGCTCATGTGGGGGGTGATGAATCTTTTGTAATTTTATTGAGGCAGATAATCTAAAGCGACAGCTTCTGCCACTTTAATCCCATCAACACCAGCAGACAAGATGCCGCCAGCATAGCCCGCGCCCTCACCGGCAGGATAAAGACCTTTGATATTTAAACTCTGGAAATTCGTGCCCCGGGTAATTCGTAAAGGGGAAGAGGTTCTCGTTTCTACACCAGTAAGCACGGCATCTTTCATAGAAAAGCCTTTAATTTGCTTTTCAAAAGCAGGAATCGCCTCCCTAATCGCCTCAATTGCATAAGCTGGCAAGCTTTCCGCCAAGTCTGTTAAATGCACGCCAGGTTTGTAAGAAGGGGTGACGCTACCCAGTTTTGTAGAAGGTTTGCCCTCTAAAAAATCTCCGACTAACTGTCCTGGAGCCTCATACGTAGAACCGCCAAGCTCATAAGCCTTAGACTCAATCGTTCTTTGAAACTCAATACCAGCAAGCGGTCCGCCGGGGAAATCCTCAGGAGTAATGCCCACAACAATTCCCGCATTCGCATTGCGCTCATTACGCGAGTACTGACTCATGCCATTGGTCACTACGCGGTTTGGCTCAGAAGTAGCTGCCACCACTGTGCCGCCTGGACACATGCAAAAACTGTAAACAGAGCGACCATTTTTAGCGTGGTACACCAGCTTATAGTCAGCGGCGCCGATCAATGGGTTTCCTGCATGAGGTCCTAAGCGCGCTTTATCAATCAATGACTGAGGATGCTCGATGCGAAAACCTACTGAAAAGGGTTTAGCTTCCATAAAGACACCTGCTTCATGCAAAGCTATAAAAGTATCGCGAGCGCTATGCCCCAAAGCAAGAATCACATGATTAGCCGGCAAATCCTCATGGCCTTCAATTTTGACGCCTTGAATTTCCTCATTCTTGATATCAAACCCAATGACCTTTTGGGAAAAACGAATTTCCCCACCTAAGTCAATAATCTCTTGGCGCATCTTTTCAACCATCCCCACTAAGCGGAAGGTCCCAATATGCGGTTTAGCGACGTACAGAATTTCTTCGGGGGCACCCGCTTTTACAAATTCATCAAGCACCTTGCGGCCATAAAACTTAGGGTCTTTAATTTGGCTATAGAGCTTGCCATCAGAGAAGGTTCCAGCCCCGCCCTCACCAAACTGAACATTGGACTCTGGGTTGAGGACATTCTTGCGCCATAAACCCCAAGTATCTTGGGTGCGCTCACGAACCCGCTTTCCCCGCTCAAGCACAATCGGCTTAAAACCCATTTGCGCCAACAGTAGAGCTGCAAAAATGCCACAAGGACCAAAACCAATTACTACGGGCCGCAAAAACTCCGATGTCACATTTACAGGTGCCTTGGCGACAAAGTGGTAGCTGGTATCAGGAGAAGGCTTAATGTGGATATCGCCAGAAAACTTCTGAAAGATCCCTTCCTCATCCTTGACTGATAGATCTACGGTGTAAATAAACGCCAAAGCAACGGTTTTGCGAGCGTCGTAACTGCGCTTAAATACCTTAAATTGAATCAGGTCAGAAGCGCTAATATTGAGGCGCTCCAAAATCGCCGCCTCCAAAGCTTCTGGAGGATGACTAATAGGCAGGCGCAGTTCGGTAATACGGATCATGGGGCTCTACGATACACAGAAATTTAAGGCTATTTTAGAAAATAATACTGGTTCAAGCCCACTAAACGGTATCAACACCCTAGATCATGGCTATAAAGGCGATAATGCGCCATGGCTCTACGCGCAACTATTCATAAAGTCGACCTTCACGTCGCAGATTCTGACCGCCACTATTACGGCAGTCACTCCCTTACCATCGCCAAGCACCCCTCGGAAACTGAGGAGCGAATGATGGTCCGAATCATTGCTTTTGCTCTACAGGCTAGCGAAGATTTAACGCTCACCAAGGGCTTAAGCAACACGGATGAGCCAGATTTATGGATTAAAGACCTTACCGACGCCATCAAGCTTTGGATTGAAATTGGCCAGCCTGATGAACGGCGCATTCTCAAAGCCTGCGGCAGATCCGATCAAGTGATTGTTTATTGCTATGGTGGTCACACTAGCAAAATCTGGTGGGATGGCATTGCCAATAAACTTACTCGGGCACGCAATCTGCAAGTTGTGTCGATTCCAGCAGAACAAGCCGATGAGCTTAATAAATTAGTAGAGCGCAGCATGGTCATCCATGTGAACATCCAGGATGGCGAAGCCTATGTTTCATCCGACAAGGGACAAGTCACTATCACCCCAGAAATCTGGCGCGATACTAATAATCAAAGCAATTAACTTAAAGCAACTAACTCAAAGCAATCAACCCAAAGCAATCAATCTCAAAAGCTTAGTCATTCATGAATGCACTGGTCTTAGACACGAACATTCTGCTTGATATTTTTGTCTTTAACGATGCAAGAGCAAGAGCGCTTAAAGATGCATTAATCGAAAAGAGTATTCAGGCCTTTGCCAGCCAAAAAACTTTTGAAGAGTTCGCAGACGTCATCTCCAGACCGCTGTTCTCTTTAAAAATTGATGCCCAAAAGCAAATGCTGGGGGAGTGGAAAGCCTTAGCCACGCAAATCGATGACTCAACTCTAAGCACCGCGCCTTGGCTGTGCCGCGATCCGGATGATCAAATCTTTTTAGATCTGGCGTATGCCCTCAAGCCCTGCACTCTAATTAGCAAAGATCGGGAAATTCTGAAAATTGCTAATCGAGCCCACAAAGAAGAAGTGATGATTACCCAGGACTACAACGCTTTTAGGTAATGGCGTTTAAATTCAATCCACTTTAAATTGAAGATGTTGCGCCGCTTGAGCAGCAATTTCAAAAGATCGTAAACGCGCTTGATGATCATGGATTTGACCGGTAATAATCAATTCATTGGCCCCAGTTAAATCCATCCAATGCTGCATTCTATTTTGAACTGCCGCCTGATCTCCAACCGCCGAGCATTGCAAAGCATTACTCGCTATGGCTTTTTCATGGGGATCACAAAAATCATCAATATTCGCGATTGGCGGTGGTAATGGCCCGCGGGTATTGCGGCGCATACGAATCACATTTTGTTGCAAGGTAGTAAACAAATGTGCTGCCTCATCATCCGAATTTGCCGCGACTACATTTATCACGAATGCACAATAAGGCTTCTTCAGTTGTGCGGAAGGCTTGAAAAGGGTTTGATAGGTATGCATAGCCTCCAGCAGTTGCTCGGGAGCGAAATGAGATGCAAAAGCGTACGGCAATCCAAAATGGGCTGCCAGTTGAGCGCCATACAAACTAGATCCCAAAATCCAAATGGGAACATGAGTATCGGCACCTGGGATCGCCTTTACAGACTGCCCTTCTTCAATAGGGCCAAAATAATGCTGCAACTCTCGAACATCCTGCGGAAAGCGGTCATCACTTCCGAGCAAATCACGTCGCAAGGCTCTAGCCGTCATTTGATCGGTGCCCGGAGCGCGCCCCAGACCTAGATCTATTCTGCCGGGATACAAAGAAGCTAGGGTGCCAAACTGTTCAGCAATTACCAATGGCGCATGATTAGGCAACATGATTCCGCCAGAACCTACGCGGATTCGGGTAGTGCCTGCAGCCACATATCCAATAACCACTGCTGTTGCGGAACTGGCATTTCCAGTCATATTATGGTGTTCAGCCAACCAATAACGCGTATAGCCCCATCGCTCAGCGTGTTGAGCAACATCAAGCGTATTCCTCAAGGAATCGGCAGCAGTAAATCCCTCAGGGATGGGAGATATATCTAGAATAGAGTATGGGATGGAATTAGCCATCCAGTGATCATACCCAGAAAGCAATGTTTTCACATGAACAGACCAAAGATGGCGGCGGCAGATGAGGGGCTTTTTAAACCCGGTAGCACCTTAAAGCACATCAAGACCGGTGGACTTTATAAAGTTGTGTTGCTCGCGAATATTGAGGCGAATCTAGAGCCTGCTTACGTATATGAATCCATGCAAACACATGATTTTTGGATTAGACCCAAACTTGAAATGGAAGATGGTCGCTTTACCCTTATTACTGAAAATATAGTGAAATAACCATGTCAGAAGAACGCATCATCAATTTAGAAATTAAACTCAGTTTTACTGAAGACTTGATTGAGAAGCTCAATGAAACAATCTACAAGCAACAGCAGCAGATTGAATTTTTGTATCGAGAACTTAAATCCATTAAAGAACAAGCGAGCAGTGGCGGTGGCTCGGGTTCAGGAGACTTACGTGATGAGTTACCCCCTCATTACTAAATCTTCGCTACCAAGCAGTCTCTACAATACTGCTGATAATATTAATACCTACTTATTAAAAGGAATCAAATCATGGGTAATTTAGTACCGTTTCTTATTCAGTGGGGTCTGACCTCTTTATCCCTTTGGGTAGCAAGCTATATCTTTAGCGGTCTACGTTTTGCTGATGGCGGTTCACTATTAATTGCAGCCTTGTTGTTAGGCTTTGCCAATGCCATCGTCAAACCCCTGCTGATTCTCTTTACTTTACCCCTTACAGTACTCACCATGGGGATCTTCCTCCTAGTGATTAATGCATTGGTATTGATGCTGGTATCTGCGTTGGTAAGCGGTTTTACTATTTCCAGCTTCTGGACCGCCTTCTTTGCCAGCATCTTTATTTCACTATTCAGCCTCTTTGTAAGCGGGCTCGTGTTTTAAGAAATCTGGCCTAATTAGCGCCAGGATAGATATCTGACCAAGGGTGCAGCGCATCGCGACATGGCTGCCCCTTGCTTGTCATAGACTTCGCATTTTCAGCAACAATCGTTGCGCCACCAGTCAAGAATCCCAGCCCAATCGAAAGAGCGCTATTGACGACGCCGGCCTGGTTAATGCCTGTCTTAGGCTGCAATAAAGTCCCTTGCAATTTCACTAGGTTTGCCAAATCCAAGCCCGTTGTCAGCCCAGATTTTTCATTGGGATAGATATTAAGATTGACCGCCTCAGTTTCCAAGTTAATAGTACCGGCAAGAACCACATTCAAGCGATCTGTTTGTGCCCCCACGCTATTGGCAATATTGACCTGACCTTGAGTAATAGGAAGGTAAGCAACAGCGCACTCCAAGACAGTTTCCGAAGTTTTCTTGCGTAAAGGGTTCGCCGCATCTAGTAAGGTAAGTACAAAATCACCCGCATTATTCAGTAAATTAGAGGGCATTTTGGCTTGCCCAATAGAGATTTGTACTTTGCCATTAGACCTAGAGAGCAATTGATGCAAGCTCGTTCCCGAGCCCTTTAAATCAAATGCGACTTTCATATCCCCGCCACTTACCTTAGAGTTGGAATTTGCGCTGGCCAACACGTTCTCCAAGGTGAAATTACTCGCATAGCCTTTGGTAAGCAAAATGGGGTTTGACCCTTGAAACTTACTGATATTTCCCTGTAGCTGAGCTTGTCCATTGCCCATCTGAAAAGTAAGCTGACTAACAGCAATCTCATCACCCTTAAACTGCAAAAGGCCTTTAAGGGTTTTTAAAGGTGCGTAACCAGGGATATTGAGTTGGTCAATATTGATAGTGAGGCTACCTGTAGCCTGAGGCAATAATGAAAACGGTAAAGGATTGTCACTAAAAAAATACTTTCCATCGCCTTTAGTTTTTGCTGGAACAGCAGGAATCTGACCATTTGAACTTGCCAATACCGCGCCCCCAGCCAGAGGCTCGACATCAAAGGCTTTGGAATTTAAAACTAAATTGACTTTAGTTAAAGCATTTGGATCTTTCTCTACATCACCCTTCAATTCAAGGGTCTTTCCGTTAAGACTCACCTCAAGATCTAAATTGACGTTCAAAGGGGATACACCCCACTCTTTCATAATCTTAGGAATAGAAGTCACCTGACCTTTGACTGCCAAGATGCGCTTTAAGGAACTGGCATTTAATTCAATGTTTGTCTTGCCATCGCTCTTTATCAAGGAAAAATGTGACACCTCATAAGTTTGTTTTGAGGCGTTATCTCCCTGATAGGTTATCTGAGCATGATTGACAGTCATATTCTCTAAAGAAATCATGTTGCCGCTAGCATCGTTTGCACTGGCGCTCGGCTCTGTATTTGATGATCCACCAGAAACTCCAGGGGCTGATTGAACTGCGGGCGGAGTCAACACCCAATTACCAACACCCGCCTTATTCGATTGCAAAGTCAAAATCACACCGTTTAGAGCAATGCTATCGACTTCAATCTTTTTACTGAGTAATGGCAACCATTTAATCATCAAGGCAATATTCTGGACGTCCACCATATTTGGATTTGAAGCCCAGGCAGCGTTACTCAAACTCACCTGATCGGCAGATACAGCGAGATTAGGAAAAAAACTTAACTTTATCGGCCCTGCGATTTTCAGGTTGCGGCCGGTATTTGCTTTTACGGTTGAACTGAGTAATTGGGTCAATTGAGCTGGATCTACATTGGCCGCTGCATACCAGATACCAGCCCCAGCCAGACCCAAAGCGGTCACCAGCACCAATAGAAATATCTTGATTTTTTTAGTCATGTTCAAACGATTCTAACTTCTCAAACAGGTCAGTAGACTAAAATCGATCACTCTTCATCTAGCCCTCTTGGAACCATATCACCATGAACACCAACGCCAATCTTCCTATCTGCCCTGCTTGTAAAGAGGATATGACTTACCCAGATGGTGAAAACTATGTGTGTGCCCAATGTGGCCACGAGTGGCCCATGGCTGGTTTGGCAGAAGAAGCTGAAGCCGGACTCATCGTGAAGGACGCCAACGGTAATTTGCTGGCGGATGGCGATACAGTGACTTTGGTTAAGGATCTCAAGGTCAAAGGCTCCTCTACAACCCTCAAGGTGGGTACGAAGATCAAAGGTATTCGCCTAGTCTCAGGTGACCACGAAGTTGACTGCAAAACTGAGGCTGGAAATATGCTACTAAAAGCCTGCTTTCTAAAGAAGGCCTAAGGAATCGGTACCTAGTAGCACCGCCTATTAGCACCAGCAAAAACACGAAAGGCCTGATTTCTCAAGCCTCTCAAGGAGCGCACTTTCTGAAGTGCGTAAGCTATAAAACTAAAAGATTAAGCGCTAGCCTTTTTCAAAATAGCGTAAAGCTGATCCTTTAAAAGCAATTTTTCCTTTTTGAGAACCTCAATCTCCTCATGAGTACTTGGCTCTGTATGAGCTTCCATCTTCTGAATCTTTCCATCCAAGTCATTGTGCTTGTCAAATAGATGGGAAAAGTGACGGTCAGATGTTTTGAGTTTACTAATTAATTCGCGATATTCTGGAAACATGGATTCTCTTTAGGTCTAAGTGTTAATTACTAAGCAATTACTAAGTGTCCAGTTTAGCAAGATTCAGAAAATTCCAGGAAAGCATCTCATTGTTTGCCATTAAAAGATGATTCCCCCTTGATATTAGAAGGATAAACCCCATATACACTTCATCAAATCCTGATAAAAATTGCAGTAATATCAACTTGTGCTTGAAGCACATTAACTACCAAAAAGAAGGGTAATAAACCATGGCTACAAAGAAGTCACCAGCAAAGAAGAAAGTAGCTACTAAGGTGGTAAAAAAAGCCCCTGCAAAGAAAGTAGTTGCTAAAAAAGTTGCCGCTAAGAAAGTGGTAGCAAAAAAAGTTGTAAAAAAGGTAGCAAAAAAACCTGCGGCAAAGAAAGTTGCTGCCAAGAAAGCAGTCGTTAAAAAGCCTGCTGCTAAAAAGGTAATCAAAAAAGTAGTGGCCAAAAAGGTTGTTGCTAAGAAGCCTGTCGCAAAAAAACCGGTTGCCAAGAAAGCTGTAAAGAAGTCCGTCAAAAAGACGGCTCCAAAAGCGCTAAAGGTTGATCATTACGGTTTGGAAGAAGACGATGAGTTTTATGGTCTGTACTTTGCTAAATCCACTAAAAAAGGTTTAGTAGAAGTCAAGCCTTGTACTTTCTCGCTGATGTACTGGTGGAAGGGCTTGCTTGGCTACCCTGACATGATTGAGATTTCCAAAAACAGCAACACTGCAATGTTGCAATTTGAATCCACATTTGGCGGTGGCGATTCAGGTGAAACTGAATTAACCGAAAAAGATGTTTTGGACATTGATCACATCATTGAAGTAGACGAAGAAGAAATGCTCGTTTCCTTGTACTCTTATGTACCTATTTCTGTTCCAGAAAATCTGATTGGCGCATTGGGCTTGGCAATTCTGAACATTAATCCAGAAACCCGCTATGGCAGCTTGGAAATTTGCTCAACAGAAAACAAAGAAGGTCATACAGAGCACTTCCTGCGTTACCGTGTGGCAACTTACTTGCGTGGAATCAAATCTGGCAAGGTTGAGGCCATTGAAAGCATGGTCACTAATGGATCTGAGTTCTTTGGTCTTGCGTTAGATGCAATGTGCGTAAATAAATCTATCAAGAAATGGTTGTTGAGCTAATCACCAACCGGATTTAATTGCCACAAACATAGGTGTAGGCCATAGGAAAGCGGTCGTTGACCGTTTTTCGACTTTCGACAACAGTCGCGGTTCGCTTTCCTAACTTTTTACACTCCTCAATGGCTGCAGCCGTAGCTTCTTCATCTTTAGCTGACTTCGGAGCATGCACCCCCACAGTGCCATCGGATTGACGGTAAACGCGAAAATCGCTCACTGGTGTTCCACAGGCTCCCAAAGCCATGCCTAAACACAGCGCGCCGGCTAATTTCAAGTGTCGTTTGCTCATTTCTATTTCGATCCTCGTCTTCTATTTTGTGAATTGTAGAGTGGGTTAATTCAATTCCGTCATTTAAGGCTTATCTTTGGGCTTATTACAACCCCTATTCATCATCTGTTTTAATATACAGGCATCACTTTTTGTAACGATATCTATCGGATATAAGTCCAAACGCTTATCTCCCAGTAAGCTCCTCGGCCATCTCTTAGCAATAGAACTATATGAATATAAGCATTAATTTAGAGCGCGGCTTAGGCCAACGTCAAATGGAGATGATTGCCATCGGCGGCTGTATTGGCACTGGTCTTTTTATGGGCTCAGGCAAAACCATTTCCCTCGCTGGACCTGGAATCATTCTGGTCTATGGGGTAACGGGATTTATCTTGTACTTCGTAATGCGAGCTATGGGTGAGCTGTTAGTGCATAACCTGCAATACAAATCTTTTGTCGATTTCTCCGAAGATATCCTGGGACCTTCAGCTGGATTCTTTGTGGGCTGGTCATATTGGTTTGCGTGGATTGTGGCGGCTATCGCCGAAATTACAGCCATTACTGGATATGTCTCTTTTTGGTCGCCCAACCTTCCCCATTGGATCTCGGCACTAACAACTATCTTCCTTTTGCTTGCACTGAACCTCTTAAGCGTGAAAGCCTTTGGTGAACTTGAGTTCTGGCTCTCTATTATTAAAGTGATCGCCATCATTGGATTAATTGCAATTGGCTTTTGGTTAAGTGTTTCTGGCTTCGTCTCACCAGAAGGGGTAAAGGCCAATATCAGCAATCTTTGGTCATATGGCGGCATCTTTCCGAATGGAGTGCATGGGCTGATGGCAGGCTTGCAAACAACAATCTTTGCTTTTGCTGGCATGGAAATTATCGGAACCATGATGGCTGAAGCAAAAGACCCCAAGAGAATGCTCCCGGATGCCATTCGTAAGATTCCATGGCGCATTATGATTTTTTACATTGGTACTGTCACAGTATTAATGATGGTCACGCCCTGGAAAGATATCTCTCCAGATAACAGCCCTTTTGTTGGGATGTTCTCCCTAGTGGGCCTAGTGGGTGCGGCCTCTTTAGTCAACTTTGTAGTTCTGAGTTCCGCAACCTCCTCTAGCAATAGCGGCATCTTCGCCACCTCTCGCATGCTTTATGGACTCGCAAAACAACATCATGCACCTGCGATGTTTGGCAAACTCTCGACCCACCAAATTCCTACAGGAGGTATTTTTGTAGGCACGGCACTGATTCTTTCTGTCTCGATGATTTTGACGACTATGGAATCGGTGATGGACGCCTTTGAATTAGTAGGAACAGTTGCGGCAATCATCTTTATCTTTATTTGGTCGATGATTTTGATTTCTTACATCACCTATTGCAAACGTCGTCCCGAAGCCCATCAAGATTCTGAATTCAAAATGCCCATGAGCAAAGTGATGCCCTATGTCGCATTAGGATTTTTTGTCTTTGTGACCTACACACTATTCCTAAATCATGACACTCGCATAGCCTTATACGTCCTGCCACTCTGGTTTGTGGGGTTAGGATTGGCTTATTGGTTTAAGACAAGAAAAAATCCGGCCCATCAAAGACTCATGCAAGCCCACCATCAAAAAGTGCGGGAAGAAAAAATCAGCGCCAAAAAATTTAGATCAAAAGAACAGATAGCTTGTTAGTATTTGTAAGAAGACGATGGAATATATTGGGGAGTTATGAAATGAAAAGATTACTACTGGCTGTCATCCTACTCATATCAGCCGCTGCCGCTCATGCCGAATGGAAGCAGATTGGCGTTCAGGTACAGGGGGCTAAAGCTTATATTGACGACTCCACGATTGAAAAGACTGGGGATATGTCAAAGGTATTGGTCATGCTCGACTTCAAAAAGCCAGAAATTCATAACGCCCAAAAGCCCTACTCTTCAATAAGTTATCTATGGGAATTTAATTGCGCTCAGAGTAAACGCAGGCCTTTAGCCATTAATCGATACTCCGGCAATAAAGCTAGCGGCACAGTCGTACAAAGTACTCCTGAAAATCCTGAGTGGCAGTTTGTGTATCCACATACTATTTACTCTGCCGCTCAAGAAATAGCCTGCGCAAAATAACAGGGCTTAAGGGACTATCGCCTCGCCATATTGATTTGAAGTCTCATCACCTTGAAGACAGTACCAATAAATCAACACCAAGTTCACCAGCGGGATAAGTCCAAGCAACATCCACCAACCATTACGGTCAATGTCATGTAACCGACGCACTGAGACAGCCGCATGGGGGAGTAATAGCGCTAACGTGGTTAAAGCATACAAAGTGCCGCTTACCAATGAAGCAGCGGCAGCAATTAACACAATAAAAAGCACAAACCACCAATACTCACTTCGACCTGCACGACCCTTAAAGTCAGCATACTTGGAAAGACATACTCCAATAGACTGTGAAAATGTCATCGCCAAAATCCCCTAGTTAAAGATCAAATCATACTCATCTTTAAACACATATTTAGCCAAATCAATAAGCCACTTGTTGCCAACCGCTAGGGCAAGCCTGAGTTTGGGGATAGTACAAACCATTTTCGGGGCAGTAAGCAGCAGTTCTTTGAGGTGCCGCATAGTATTGAGGGTAGTAAACCGGTGCAGGTCGGTAATACAGGTTTGCACCAACAGCTCCCACTGCCGCACCAACAACAAATGGAGCCCAGGCACCATGCCAACCTCCATAACCGCCACCATAACCTCCACCATACCCACCACGCCAACCATGGGCATTAGCAGGCGCTACTGCTCCAGCTAAAGTGAATATGGCAATCACTAAAATCAGAATTCTTTTCATCATCAACTCCTACCTTTATCGGGCTTTACTACTCCCTGCCCTATTAACGCCAAGCCAAATTGGCGAGTTGACAGGAAATCAAAATCCTTTTTTTATCCTGCATTGCAACAAGAAAAACGATCAGGTGTAAGCTTTGGAATATGAATCTCACCCCAGAAAATTCAACACTTGTCATTATTGATATGCAAGGCAGGCTCATGCCTGTCATTGAGGATCATGAAAGCATCCTCAAGCAATGCCTGCGTATCACCAATATCGCCCGAATTTTAGATATTCCCATTATTGGTACTGAACAAAGCCCACAAAGCCTAGGAAACAACGCGGAAGCACTCAAAGCGCTTTGCCAAATGACTGTCATCAAAGATCACTTTGATGCTTGTATAGACGGCCTGATTGAAGCTTTGCCAAAAGATCGCCCCCAACTAATCTTGACGGGTTGCGAAACCCATATATGCCTCATGCAAACAGCCTTGCATTTGCTTGCGGCCCACTATGAGGTATCTATCCTCGTAGATGCCACCGGATCGCGCGCTACCCTCAATAAAGACTATGGATTACAGAACTTAAGAGCTGCCGGGGCAAAGCTACTCACTGTTGAAATGGTCGCTTATGAGTGGCTTAAATCCTCTAAACACCCTAAATTTAAAGAAGTTTTAGCCATCATCAAATAAGTGGCTTAAAAGCTCTGGCCAGAAACTGACTTCTTAAGCAGTTTCTTGGTGGGTAAGCGATAATTAAATCAGACTTTTTTGATCATTTTTATTCGGAGTTTTACACATGCCTGCTTACCGCTCAAAGACCTCAACCGCTGGCCGCAATATGGCGGGCGCTCGCTCCTTGTGGCGTGCTACTGGTATGAAAGATGAGGATTTCAGCAAACCCATCATTGCGGTTGTGAATTCTTTCACCCAGTTCGTGCCGGGCCATGTCCACTTAAAGGATTTGGGTCAGCTAGTCGCACGTGAAATTGAAGCTGCCGGTGGTGTCGCCAAAGAGTTCAACACCATTGCAGTTGATGATGGCATTGCCATGGGTCATGATGGAATGCTGTACTCCCTACCAAGTCGCGACCTGATTGCTGACTCTGTTGAATACATGGTCAATGCCCATTGCGCTGATGCTATGGTCTGCATTTCTAACTGTGACAAGATCACTCCCGGCATGTTGATGGCTGCTATGCGCGTGAATATCCCTGTGATTTTTGTTTCAGGTGGACCGATGGAAGCTGGCAAGGTACGCTTAGCCAACCCTACGACCAAAACCATCGAGATCGTCAAAATGGATTTGATTGATGCCATGGTGATGGCTGGTGATAGCAAAGTAAGCGATGCTGATTTAGCTGAAGTCGAACGTTCTGCTTGCCCAACCTGTGGCTCTTGCTCTGGCATGTTTACCGCCAATTCGATGAATTGCCTAACAGAAGCCTTGGGACTCTCATTGCCTGGTAACGGCACCATGCTAGCCACCCACGCCGACCGTGAGAAATTATTTAAGAAGGCTGGCCATGTAATCGTTGACTTGTGCAAGCGCTACTACGAGCAAGATGATGCCGCAGTATTACCTCGCTCGATTGGCGTGAATGCTTTTGAAAACGCTATCGCCTTAGATATTGCAATGGGTGGCTCGACCAATACCATCTTGCATATTTTGGCAATCGCCCAAGAGGCGGAAATCAATTTCACCCTTGATGACATTGATCGCATCTCCAAGATCGTTCCACAGTTGTGCAAGGTGGCACCTAATACCAATAAATATCACATAGAAGATGTACATCGTGCAGGCGGCATTATGGCCATCTTGGGTGAGCTCGATCGTGCGGGCCTCCTGCATACCGATGCCCCAACAATTTTAGGCAAAACCCTGAAATCTGTTCTGGATGAATGGGATATTGCGCGCAATCCAAGTGATGAAGTTAAGACTTTCTACATGGCTGGCCCTGCAGGCATTCCAACACAAGTCGCCTTTAGTCAGAATACGCGTTGGCCTAGCTTAGATATTGATCGAACCGAAGGTTGTATCCACTCTATTGATCATGCTTTTAGCAAAGAAGGTGGCTTGGCGGTATTACGCGGCAATATTGCGCTAGATGGCTGCGTTGTTAAAACTGCTGGTGTTGATGACAGCTTGCTGGTATTTGAAGGCCCAGCTCATGTGGTCGAATCTCAAGATGAGGCTGTAGAACATATCTTGAATGACAAAGTCAAAGCCGGTGATATCGTTGTTGTTCGGTACGAAGGCCCTAAAGGCGGCCCTGGTATGCAAGAAATGCTCTACCCGACCAGCTACATTAAATCCAAAGGTTTGGGCAAGGCCTGCGCCTTATTGACTGATGGCCGTTTCTCAGGCGGCACCTCAGGCTTGTCACTAGGCCATTGCTCACCTGAAGCAGCAGCTGGTGGCGCAATTGGCTTAGTCAGAAATGGCGATCGCATTCGGATTGATATTCCTAATCGCAGCATCAATGTGTTGGTAAGCGATGATGATCTTGCTAAACGTCGCATTGAGCAAGATAAGCTTGGTTGGAAGCCTACATTGCCACGTCCACGCAAAGTGTCAGCCGCTCTAAAAGCCTACGCCATGCTAGCCACCTCGGCAGATAAAGGTGCGGTTCGTGATTTATCACTTCTTGGCTAATTGTTAGAAACTTCGCTTTTAGAGGCATAGCTTTAAGAACATAGGGATCTAGGGTGGCAGGAAAAGTGATCAACGGAAAAGTGATCACCACAACGCCACCCCCTACAATAAGCAGATGTTGATACAAATCGCCAACCTCCTACTTCAAGTATTCGCCAGCGTGATCGCTGGTGCCTGCCTTTTGCGTTGCTACTTACAATGGCTAGCCTTTAATCTTGGAACAGGTCAGAGTCAATCTATTGGGGCTTTCATTCTCCCCCTCACCAATTGGATCGTCATTCCCTTGCGTCGCATTGTTCCTAGTGTTGGGCGCTTTGATACAGCGAGCTTTTTAGCAGCCTACGCCATCACCCTCGGAAAATCTATCGTCCTAGCGTTGCTAGTGGGTGCAGATATTTCTGTTCTGCCGCACGTAGTTTTCGCATTGATTGACCTTTTAGATCTCGCACTCTCTGGCTTAGTTGGGCTCGTGTTTGCGAGTGTGATTCTTTCTTGGGTTGGCGCAGGTTCTCAAATTCAGTATTTGGTATTTCTTTTGGTGGACCCCTTACTCAGACCTATTCGGCGAGTGATTCCAAACATGGGAGCGTTAGACTTATCGCCTCTAGTCCTATTGCTAGGCCTGCAAATACTTCAGATCGTTTTAAACAACCTGAAGTAAGCTCGCCGTGAAAGCATTTTTATAGCTTCCAGAAAACGGGGATTAAACCGAGTATTGCCAAAAGCAACATAAAGACGCTGCTCTGTATTCTCGATTTTTCAGAAGAAAGAAAGTACGCATAAATCCCCTTCATGAAATTATTGCTTGCAGCGGCAATGAGAATGGCATTGGCTGCAATACCCAAAGATCCAACGGTAGGACCGCTCTGAGTCAAGCTCATTACAAAGGGATCAATATCAGCAAGTCCCATGATGCCTGCCAATGTATACAAGCCTCTATCGCCAAAATACTCGACTGCATATTGCGTCGCTACCAACATAGCGACAAATATAGATCCAAACAAAAATGCCGTGCTGAACTCTAGCGGGTTTTTGACTTCTGCCACATCAGCTAGCGGTACCTTAGCCTGATCATCACCTTTTGACCATGCAAACCCAAACAAAATAGCGATACACGATAAACCCAAGAAAGAAGGTCCCAATTGCTTCATTAAGTCTTGATTAAATAATGCGAGCAAGATGGTTAAGCGCAGGTACATGATTCCCGACGCCATGATGATTCCGCCCGTAAATAAGCGTGGTCGATCTTGGGTTTTAGATCTTCTCGCCAAGACTACGGTAGTTACTGTGGAAGAATAAATTCCACCCAATATGGCGGCCCAGAGGATTCCAGCCGTTTTTTTACCCAACTTCTGCAGTACATAACTTGCATAAGATACGCCACTAACCGCTACAACGACTAACCAAATTTTTAATGGATTAATTTGAAATTGCGTTAAAGGTTCATTTGGTAACAAAGGCAAAATCACAGCTGACAATAATAGAAACTTTGTGAACGCCAATATATCGTCTGGCTCAATCTTTTTAGCTAAACCTTCTAGGAAATTTTTAAGGCTAAGCAGGAGCATGGTTGCCACCACTAATGTTGTAGCAACCCAGAGCAAATTATGCTGAACAAGGCCGCCAATTAAATAGGTTGCCAGAGCAGACATTTCAGAAGTGACGCCAGCATAGCCAGACTCTTTAATCTTATGCCAATAAGCTAACAGCAAGAAAGCGGCTACTACCGCAAACCCCACTAAAAACGGTATCAGCAGGGAGTCTGACAATACCGACATGGAATAGCCAATCATCCCAATCAAGGGATATGTGCGAACTCCTCCAAATGCAAAGTGATCATCACTAGCTTTGCGCTCTTCTCTTTCTAAACCAATTAAAAAAGATAAGAAAAGGACAAATAGGATTTGAGATCCTTCTTTTGGCAGCCAGTTAAAAACTTCCATTTACTCTCTTTTTGAAATATAGTAAAAATACTACCTACTTGAGTGTACTGCGAGAAATGGCAATGAGTCGAGAAACCAATTTAAGATCCCTCGTTAAGGCCATTACCTACCGACTGATCATTATCACTTTAGATTTTTCTGTCATTTACCTGCTGACGGGGAAGGTCTCAATTGCCATTGGTTTTATGCTGATCAGTAACTTATACACATCGGTCGCCTACTTCTTGCATGAGCGTCTCTGGAATAAAATCCAATGGAAATTAGAGTCAAATTAAGATTCTTTACCGCGAATTAATAAAACCGGTTTGCTGGCTACACGCACAATGGATTCAGCAACACTGCCCAAAAGAAAATGACTAAACCCTCTGCGCCCATGGGTACCCACGACAATCAAATCCGCAGGCCAAGAATTGGCCTCTTTGGCAATAGCCTGAGCAATGCGCTCTCCCGAGACTTCAGTTTCCACAATCTTAGTTTCTGAAATAACTCCTGCCGCATCAAGCTTTTTCTTTGCCTTAGCAAGGACTCCCGACGCCTCCTCACGTATCGAAGAAGCCACCTCTTGTAAAGATATAAACTCTAGCTGAGGAGCAAAAGAGTAGGCATCAATCACATAAATACCCCTCACTATTGAACCGCACTCTTTAGCCAAAGTCATTGCTTCATCCAAGGCAAGATTTGCAGTTTCACTACCATCCAAGGCAACCAATATCTGTTTAAACACGATCTACATTCCTCAAAAAAATGGACTGTTACGTTTTCATACTACTACTCAAAATACCCCTCTTCAAGAGCTGGAGCGATAAAGAGCTAAAGCACTTTCATAAAGCCTAAAATACAAAAATGGCTAAAAAAATTCATCCAGACGTTATCAAGTTGGGCATAGTCAGTTTTTTGACCGACCTTAGTTCTGAAATGATTTTTTCAGTATTTGCCATTTTTTTTACAGGAATCGCGGGAGCGTCCGCTGCACTACTGGGCCTGGTTGAGGGTTTGGCAGATTTAGCCTCTGCCTCGCTCAATTATTTTTCCGGCTGGGTCTCCGATAAAACTGGCAAACGGAAAATATTTGCTATAGCCGGTTATGGATTTTCCACTTTAGCCAAACTGATATTGGTCATTTCCACATCCGTTCTGAGCTTAAGTATTTTTCGAGTAGTGGAACGATTAGGAAAAAGCTTTCGAGGTGCTCCTCGGGACGCATGGTTAGCGGACCTTACCCATCATCAGAATAGAGGTTATTCCTTTGGCATCCATAAGGCATTAGATAAGTCTGGCGCTATTTTGGGTCCGCTTGTGGCATACGGCCTGATATCTTGGCTTGGAAACAATCTTGAATCATTCAAAATTCTTTTTGTAGTCGCCCTCATACCGGCACTGTTGAGTGTGGTCGTTTTAACAAAAATCAAGGATCGGCCGTGCGTTAAGAGCGAGCGAATTAACATGCTCGCATCATGGTCAAAACTCAGTACTCAATATAAACAATACTTACTGATATCCAGTATTTTCTCATTGGCATACTTTAGTTTTAGCTTCCTACTTTTAAAAGCTTATGCCGTGGGGTTTTCCTTAAAAGATGTCATTCTTTTATACGCAACCTTTAATGTTTCCTGCGCAATCTGCTCACCTGGAATCGGAAAACTTAGTGACTTTATTGGTAGACAGAAAATTATTATGCTTAGCTATGGAATATATGTCGCCATCTGTTTGGGGTTTATTTTCGCAAGCGCTCAGTGGCATATTGTTTGCTTATTTATTTTATTCGGCATCTTTTATGCGATTGATGAAGCGCAAAACAAGGCTTTTGTTGCAGATCTAGAAACTGAGAGACGGGGATCAGCGATGGGGCTCTACAGTTTTTGCACGGGAGTTGCTTATTTACCAGCCTCACTTATTGCAGGGTCTTTATGGCTCATTAACCCAAGCTATGCATTTATTTTTTCAGGAATTTTTGCCTTCGCTGCCCTTCTCTTACTAAAGCACTTCAATAAAATCTGGCAACTTAAGAATGAACCACAATGACGCCAGACTCAATACCATCCTCTAGATCTCTTAGAGTCATATACGCCAGTTGATTATTCGGCATTTCTAGTTGCAAGTGTCCAGATAGGTGCGTCATCACTGCATACTCACCAGGATCAATTTGCGTTAAAGACTCATCAATCCCATCGGATATATTGGCCCTACCGCTACAAGCTTGTGTGACACGAATTTTCATATAGGCTTTATAAAGTATGAGTTATCAGAGGATGCGGATTTGCAATCCTTAGATTTACGCCAGTATCTGTGTAAATAATAGAACTTTTATTGCCAATTGACTACTACCGCAGAGAAGCTTAACCCTCAAAGAAGTCCACATAATGACAAAACCCGCCGTAGCGGGTTTTGATAGGTGAATCATCAATCAAACATTGAAGAAGGTTACCCTCCTTTTTGAGTCTTCATCACTTCCGCCCAACGACTTTTTGCATATTGAATGCGCATAGCCCTTTCTTGGTTAGCTACACCAATAGCGATTCTTTTATCCAGTAAATCAGCATATACACCATCTATTTTTGTATAGAAGTTTGTATATACCTCAACTAATGCTGGTAATGGAAGTTCATTAGAAATTGAACGGCACTTCAACGTCGATTCTTTGAATCTTTTAAGCACCACTGCCTGCGCTTGTGTAATCTTCGCGCTAGAGTTATTCAACGCTTTTGCTTCAGGATTGTTTTGGGTAAGCACTAAAATATGTTCATTGACATACTTCGCATCATCCGTGTGATTGACCTCACTCACGCAGCTAGCAATTTGCTTTTGAATTGCATCAATCTGAGATTGCAGGGTACTGTTTTTCTTTGACGACTCCGAAGCCGCTTGTGGCACTTCAGATACAGTCTGGGCTGATGGGGCTTTATTGGTGGCGCAGCCCGTTAAAGTTATGGCAAGGATAAAGGCACCACGATAGATATTTTTCATATAAACCTCAAAAAAGATAGTAAGTCGATTGCAGAAAAAAGCCTCTCCAAAAAAAATGCCTATGGAGAGGTAAAGGACAATTAGCGGTAAACAATGTCAGCGCGGCGATTCTCCGTAAAAGCAGCCTCGGTTTGCGCCAGATTCTCAGGCTTCTCTTTACCAAAGCTCACTGCCTCCAACTGGGATTCACTGACGCCCTGAGCCATCAAAGCCCTCTTCACTGCTTCAGAACGCTTTTGACCTAGAGCTAGGTTGTATTCAGCAGTACCACGATCATCGGTATTACCTTGAATGATGATGGAAGCTTTCTGCTTTTCAAATGATTTCAGATAAGAAGCGTGAGCTGAAATGAGCGATGCATACTTTGGATCGATGGAATAGCTATCAAAGTCGAAGTAGATAGAGCGCTTTCCGTACACGCTAGATTTTGGATCGCTGATGGGGTCGTAAGACATTGAGCTATTGGCGTTTACTGTTGCAACACCATTAGAGTCATCTAATTTCACGCCACTACTGCAAGCGGATACCAATAAAATAACGAAAGCCATAGGCAATAGTTTTTGAAACTTCAACATAGCGGTAATTCCCAATAGAGGCTAAAACATTAGCCAAGCTGACAGAGGGATTGAGTCAACACAATCAATCCCCAACCTTAGAAAATTAGGTCGTCACTTTAGGGGGTTTGAAGGCTGAATCTGGGATGTTCTGTGTGTATAAAACATCGGCCATAGAGCGCAAAGCCATCGATTGCACCGACTGAAATGGCACCGAAATCTCTGTGTTGTTGATATTGGCCGTAATATGACTCATCAGAAACAAAGCATGGGATTGCTGCTTATCATCGGCCGATTCTTTACTGAAGTGGCCTCCTTGGGCCGTAGCTTCGGTAAAGCGGGTATTTTGCATATGCGCACGCTCAATAGCGGCATCGATAAAAATACTGGATGCCGCAACCTTGAAAGAGATCAAGAAGAGGCAAAGAAGAATGGCAAGGGATCGACTACCAGAACGCATAGGTCAAATTCTATACCCAAATTCACCCAATCTACCGTTGACGCTAATAACCCTTTTAACTAGTCAAATACTAAATCAGGTGATACCAGTCAGAGATCACCTTCCAAGCATCTTGGGCAGTTTCTGCGAATTGAAATAAATTGAGATCGGCTTCTTCAACATAGCCCTCTTCAACTAAATACTGAAAGTTAAGCGCTTTTTCCCAAAATTTACGGTCAACTAAAACCACGGGTAAAGGATTAATCTTCTTAGTCTGAACCAGAGTGAGGATTTCAAATAACTCATCGAAGGAACCAAAGCCGCCTGGATAAACCACGATTGCCCGAGCTCGAATCATGAAATGCATTTTTCGTATCGCGAAATAATGAAATCTAAAACACAGCTCAGGGGTGATGTAAGGATTGGGCGCCTGTTCGTGTGGCAAGCTAATATTTAAGCCAACGGTTAAGTCCCCCTCTTCAGCAGCGCCACGGGTAGCCGCCTCCATAATGCCGGGGCCACCGCCTGTACAAATTCGTAGCTTATGTTCATTAATCCCCTGTTTGAGGTTATAAGTTGCGACCAACGCGCCAAACTTGCGAGCAGACTCATAATGAAGAGAGTCTGCAACTGCTTTTTTTGCTAATTTAATCTCTTCTGGTGTTTTAGCTGCTTTGAGCTGTTTTTCACTCTCCTCGGCGGACTTGCAACGCGCAGAGCCAAAAACAACAATGGTGTATCTAATACTATGGTCCTTGAGCACCAACTCTGGTTTAAGTAACTCCAACTGAAAGCGCACGCCAATAGTCTCGGGCCTTGATAAGAACTCTCTATCGTTAAAGGCAAACTTATAGGAGTCACTCAACTCAGCATGTGTCAGCTGACTTTCGGGTTTGCGGATAAATGTCGATATCGGGTCAGAGTTATCAGCTGGAATATTGGGGGACATGCACAACCTTAAAATGATGTTAACTATCTGATATTTAATCTAATTATCAGCTTATGTCCATCACTTTTTCAAAACTCACCCCCATATCAACTCAGCGTTCGACTCCGCCATCAGAACATCTGATAAGGAGCTGGCTATACATGACAGGCTTATTTCCCCTATTTATTTAGCATTCAATTTTTAATGCTCTAATTCCAACACCATGATGAAAATTAGTTCCAAAGCAATTCATTCAATAGCCATCTTTGAGGGTGTTAAAGGTGCCGCTGCCATCATTGCTAGCCTTGGCTTGCTTAGCCTGGTACATCACGATATTCAACATCTTGCATATGCACTGATTGGACACTTTCACCTTGACCCGCAAGACAATCTTCCCAAATCGTTTTTAACCGCTGTAGAGTGGCTTGCTGATGGGCATATCACTACCGTACTCATGCTGGCATGGGGTTATGGCACCTTAAGAATAGTTGAGGGTTATGGGCTGTGGCGAGATCGCGTCTGGGCCGAGTGGCTTGCTGCCGTATCTGGCGCTGTTTATTTACCTCTTGAGATGGAACACCTTATATCCCATGTCAATGCCATTAATTTTGGCGTACTTTTAGCCAACGTTGTCGTCATCGCCTATATGGTTATCCGACTTTGGCAACGACGGGGTCGCCCTTAATATCCCAAATCTGAATCCCCCTTTAACAGAGTGACAAACATGAAAATTGGTTCCTTAGACTTTAATTTAGAACAAGTGGGCGGTTTAAGCGCCCTACTCTCAGGAATGGCTTTGCTAGTGCTTGTGCTGGCATTCCACGGATACTTTATGGGTGTCATCAATCAGTCCTATCAAGCTAGATCTAAAAAAGCACTAGAAGATGCATTTTTTCTCAAGGCAATTTGCTGGTTTTTTCTATCAATGTTACTTTTAATGCTTACCCACATTGGAGAAATTTTTCTTTGGGCCTTGAGTCTAATGAGCTTGGGAATCGTCCCCGATCTAGGTCAGGGGCTCGTTTTCTGCGGCAGCACCTACACCACAACTACTATTGGTTACGCCACTAATGGACTTCCACTGGGCTGGAAATTAATTTCTGTTTTTATTGCGCTTTCAGGCATCTTTAACTTTGCCTGGAGCACTTCAGTCATGCTTGAAATGCTCCCCAACTTCAGACAGGCTAGAGTTTCTAGGTCGAACCTCGTTAATACGCGGAAAAATCCCATTAAACACTAAATGTAGTTGAACAATTCTATTGATACTCAATTTACAAAAATGAAATGGGCTCCACAAACTTCTTTAGGGCTCATAAGCCTTTTAACGTAAATCAAAAGCTTACTGTAAAGCGTTGTAAAGCAATAAAGCATTAAGAGTGGAATACGATGCTGAATTACTTCCCGCTGCTGGCAATACCAAAGTATTTAAAGTGGTAACAGCTACCCCTCCAGCTACGTCCATAGCTAATGCTTGAGCCTGGATGGCAGTCAAAGCAGTGGCTGCGACACCCAAGTCGGCTATTTTTTGACTAACAGTTGTATCTGTATTAAAGCTAGTAGCAAGGGTATTAAAAGAACTATCAGGGATATAGCTCGCTCCATTTACCATCCGCGTTGTACCATCGATCGCCGATAACAAACGATCCACACCAGCTGCACCAGTCATGATTGCAGTAACCGCGTATGCACCACCAGCGTCACGAAAAGCTAGAGCTTTTGCATCGTAATCTGCTGCATCTGTTTGAACCCAGGCGTTTGCGGAAGATACTGAAGTTGAAAAATTATTTACCCAAGAAATTTGTCCTGTAGTGCTGTTATAAGCCGGGCTATTTATATGCGAACTATCGATAGTCTTGATATCAATTGATAAAGTTAAATTAAGGGCTGCCTGATCTAATAAGGCGGTAGCCGCTGGATCATTTAAAGCAAAGGCAGTTCCTACAGCTTTAAAGGCATTAACTACCCCAAGCAAGTTGGTTAGCGCTGGGGCAACAGCTACTGAAGCTGGTGCTACAAAGGTAAATGCAGTGGGTGGAGCTGCATAAGCGGTGGCTGAAATCGCCAGTAGTGATGCGGTCAATATTTTTTTCAATTTTGGTCTCATTAGTAAATTAATTATTCAGAATTTCTCTGGGGTCCTGGGCTGTTTTAGCCTTACCGCTGGAATTTGTGGACGGGATCTCTGTTACTTTCTCCGGAATGCCTGGAGACGTCTGTATCCGTCTGGCCATGATGCGCACTTCTCTATTGGCTTTGCTGAGCTTTTCTTCAAGATCAAAGGTGGATTCACCCATTTCCTTTGCATCATCAAACTCTGCTTGTAAGTTTGCCAATCTGTCTTTTGCAACCTGTAGATAGACTGTAGGACTCGATGTTCTAATCGCTTTTTCTATATCCTTGTTTTGCAGCATCATCACTACCGCTGCATTGCTAAAACCTAAGGCCGCCATACGCTGGCTATTCTTTAGTAGGACGCAGTTTTCATCAACGTAGGTACTGCCGCCAGCAAGACCCAAACCCAACATGGATCCCGATACCGATACGGAACCTAAGCAGACATCGCTGCCTGCCGCAGTTAAGCCTGGGGCATACATCGTTGGAACAGAGTAAACCTTAGCAGTAGTTGTTCCTGGATTAGTTGTGTTGACGTTGCCATATCCACCAGTCACGTTAGTAGAGTTCTGCTGAGTGCCAATATTGCTACCCAATAAATTGGACTGGCCACCGCCAACTGAGGTATTAGCAGCTCCAGATCCTGAAGAGTTGACGTCATTGGACGTCTGGCTAAACGCAGAGGTGATGAATAGTGCCGATAACAACAAAATAAGTAAGCGAATGAATCTCTCCAATTTTTTGAGCGCAACTTGCACTCGTTGAGTGACCATGACCTGGTCACTTTGAACGACATAGGTAAATAAGAATGGCTGCAGCAGCAACCTATAAATAATAGGTTTATGAAAAAATTCATATATTGCTGATGCTAAGAAGTCTGAAAGAAGCCCACGAAAAATCTCTTGCTAATGAAATAGCATTAGCAGTAGTTGTTTGACAAACTAGTTTTGGGGTGGGTGTAACCTACTCTAATTCGCTAGAGAGGACGACCGTTACGTAGGATTAAAAAAATCAAGTGCTGTAACGATTATCAGCCTTAATCTAAGCGCATTGTGCACCTTAAATCCACAAATGAATAACATTAATTTAGTATGGCCTTATAAAGTGCCATTCAATGCCCTAATGCGGCTTTCAGTAGTGCGCTATGTGTTTTTGGTAAGGCAATTCGTCAAGCACCGCCCAAGTGAAACAGAAGCCTACGCTCTTTTAGCAAGCAACCCAAGCCACCGATCTGCACTCTTGTAATCGCTATTGCATGAAGCAAACTCACCAACAATGCGAGCAGCTCTTTCAAGCAATTGAATATCTGCCTCGTGCTGACGGGCGACATGTGGGTCCTCCAGAAATAAAATTCGTCCACACTTATGATCTAGGACTAATTCAGCAATTTGAGCATCACCGCCCATTGGGCCACTAAGACAAGGAACAACCCAATGTTCGCCCTCTTTTGCCCCTTTTATTTTCTTAGCCAATTCATTTAACAACCTGCCAGTAGTTCCAGTTGCATAGCGCACCTTAAAGCGATCCAGTAAATCAAAGTGCTTTTCAGCCAATCTCAGCATTTCTGGCTTCATTGCATCGTGTGCAATTAAAGCAATTCCCTGGGTTTCGTATGCAAAACAGGGATCTAAAGTTTTGGTCTTCGCCCCCGTTAAATTCATGGACTCAAGCTCTATCCATTCCCTGGCACCCGCCAGCGTGGATAAAAAAGGTTTTCCATGAATTACACACTGCCGCTTTAATGCAATTGCCTCTGGAAATGCTGAAGATGCATCTACTGGATCCATGAGATAAATAATGGCATTTAAAGACTTATTTGGATCGGGATCAACAATCCGGGATACCAGGCGCATTAATCCACCATCATGACCATAGGGAAGACGCTCAATATCAGGGTATTCAGTGAGCAAATCATAGATCTTCATGGCATCCATTGTTCTGCCAACAACAGAAAAATGTGGTTGTAGAACTTGCTCAATTGAGCTCTTTGACCCATTGAGAAGTTGAATTAAGGCTGCATCAGGAGAATCCTGATGCGCCCTATTTGCCACTAAACCAATTTTATATTTTTGGCCGCCTGAACTCTTCATGCTCATCTGATTGCTTTGCATTTATAGAGAAATTTTTGTTCCAAGCAACACTAAAAATTGAGCCAACCATTTTGGATGCGCAGGCCAAGCTGGTGCTGTAACAAAATGACCATCAGTAATAGCGTCGTCCACATTAATATTTGCATATTCAGCGCCAGCCAAAGTTACTTCGGCCGCACAAGCTGGGTAGGCAGAGATTTTTTTGCCTCGAATCACATCCGCCGCAGTCAATAATTGCGCACCGTGACAGATTGCCGCAATAGGTTTATTGGCTTTATCAAATTCACGAATAATTTGTAATGCTCTATCTGTCATGCGGAGATACTCAGGGGCTCTGCCACCAGCAATCATTAATGCGTCATAATTTTCAACGTTGACATCATCAAAATTTGCATTCAGTGCGAATAAATGGCCAGGCTTTTCTGTATAAGTTTGATCGCCCTCAAAATCGTGAATAGCAGTTTTGATAGTATCGCCAGCTTTTTTGCCTGGACATACAGCATGAACGGTATGACCCACCATTTGCATTGCTTGAAACGGCACCATTGTTTCGTAATCCTCAGCAAAATCGCCCGTTAGAAACAAAATCTTTTTTCCACTCATATCATCCTCGTTTAATTTTTATTAAATTATTAGAAATTACTTATAAGGCTTAAGCCAACCTAAACCATCTTCGGTTTTACCTCTTGGGCGATACTCGCAACCCACCCACCCTTCATAACCCAACTCATCCAATACTTGAAATAAGTAGGGGTAATTAATCTCACCATCATCAGGCTCATTTCTTGTAGGAACACTAGCAATCTGCGTATGACCAATACCTTCGAAGTATTTTTTGAAGGTTTGAGTGAGATCGCCCTCCATAATTTGCACATGGTAAAAGTCCATCTGCACTTTGACATTGGGTTCAGCAGATTCAATACGCAATTCATGAGCCTGAGCTTGGGTATTTAAGAAATATCCAGGCATATCTCGAGTATTAATGGGTTCAAGTAATAAATTTAATTGATGCTTCGCCAGTTCTTGTGCGGCGTATTTCATATTCCCAAGATAGGTTTTGCGATGCAAGCTCAAGTCTGCGTCAGCAGGAATAAGACCTGCCATCATATGCAACTGAGGTGTTCCAAGCGCTAAAGCATATTCAATGGCTTTAGCTACACCAGCGCGAAACTCCGCCTCGCGACCTGGTAAGGCAGCGATACCTCTTTCACCTGCAGCCCAATCTCCAGGCGGAAGATTAAAAAGTACGTTCTGTAATTGATTGTCTTTCAGCCATCCGCTTACATCCGACGCCGGATAGTCATAGGGAAATAAAAACTCAACAGCATCAAATCCCGCTTTAGCAGCAGCCGAAAATCTATCCGGAAACTCCTGCTCATTAAACATCATGGTTAAGTTGGCAGCAAACTTAGGCATAGCATCTTTCCTTATTAAAGATCAAGATTGAAGGTTTTTTTGAGATCTTCAATTTGTTCATCATCTAGCGGACGTGTCTGAACGCCCTTTAGAAGTAAAAATAATTTGGCGGTTTCTTCAAGCTCTTCAGCCGCGTTCACTGCGGCCTCAAGAGAATTTGCAGATACAACCGGACCATGATTGGCAAGCAAAACAGCGGAATGTTTAGCTGCCAATTTCTCAATTACCGCGGCTAAATCTGGATCACCAGGTCGGTGATAAGGGGCCAGAGGCAAACGGCCTACCTTCATCACAAAATACGGTGTGAGCGGCGGAATGCAGCTGTCATGGTTTAAGCCACACATACAAGATACAGCGGCGGAATAAGTGGAATGCAAATGAACAATCCCTCTAGCACCACTTCTAGTCTTGTACATGGCTTGATGTAAGAATGCTTCTTTTGAGGGTTGCAACCCACTGATCGTTTTTCCATCCCAGTCCAACTTAGTCAGGCTCGCAGGATCCAATCTACCTAAAGAGGCATTTGTAGGTGTTAATAACCACCCATCATCCAAACGTACGCTGAGATTTCCACTGCTTCCAGCGGTTAAACCACGATCAAAGATAGACTTACCAAACTCTACTATCTGTTCACGCAGCTTAGATTCTTCAGATTTTGAATTGATTGAAAACGTCATCTTATGCAATCCCATGCTTCGTTAAAAAATTGAGGGCCGCCAAAGTTACCGGATTTCAAAGCAAGCACCAATGGATCGGCCTTGGAGTCGCTAAATACAGCCTTGGTCCATGGAACTCCTGGCGCAATCTCAGGTCCAATACGTAACCCAGAAATACCCAAAGCCTTGACAACAGCACCCGAGGTTTCACCGCCAGCAACGATAAGCTGTCCAACACCTATTTTTACTAGGCCCTGAGCAATTTTTGCTAGCGCATGCTCCACCATCTCACCCGCCTTCTCTGTTCCAAGCTGCTTCTGAATATCTTTGACCACCTCAGGACTAGAGGTAGCGTAGATTAAAACAGGACCGGTAACAATATGCTCCGTGACCCAGTCCAAAGCCTCACTAACTACATCGCTACCTTTAGCTAAAGCAAGAGCATCAACATAAAATGCGGGAGCCTGCTCCTTCATCACCCTCACTTGCTCTTGGGTGGCAACAGAGCAACTGCCAGCAATCACTGCCTTCATACCTCGAACCGTACCAAGCTTGTCAGCATCACCAACCTCACTAAGAAGACCTTTTTTACGGAAATTCTCAGGCAGACCTAATGCAATACCGGAGCCACCCGTTACCAAAGGTAAATCTGCACAGGCAGCGCCAATGCTATGTAAATCAATATCCGATAAGGCATCTACTATAGAAAACTGACAACCTTCTTTTTGTAAATCCGCAAATCTTTTTTGAATGACTCCTGAGCCACCCCTCACAACTGAATAATCTGTGAGTCCAACTTTTCCTGCCACCTGCCGCTGTAACACTCGCACCAGGTTTGAATCCATCATCGGCGTCAACGGATGATTGCGCATACCCGATTCACTCAGAAGCTCATCCCCCACAAAGAGGTGGCCCTTATAAATGCTACGCTTATTCGCAGGAAATGCTGGGCATGCAATGGTGAAGTTGGTATTTAGGGCTTTCATTAAAGCCTCTGCTACTGGACCAATATTGCCCGCCGGCGTGGAATCAAATGTGGAGCAATACTTAAAGTAAAACTGCTGACAGTCCTGAGCTTTTAACCACTCTAAAGCTTTTAAGGATTCCTCTATTGCCTCGGGGGCGGGATTCGTCCTGGATTTCAGGGCAATCACAATCGCATCTACGTCCTTGGGGGCGGGACCATTTGGCACGCCAATAAGCTGAATCGTTCTCATTCCAGCCTTCACTAGCATGCCAGCTAAATCGGTTCCACCCGTAAAGTCATCGGCTATGCAACCTAATAAAACAGACATTTTTTACTTTTCTTTATTAATGAAATTATTTTTGAGTCGGCAACTCAATACCAGGGAAAATCTTGATCACAGCGGAGTCGTCTTCTTTTCCAAATCCCGCAGTAGAGGCTTGCATAAACATTTGGTGAGCGGTTGAACTCAAAGGCAAGGGAAACTTACTCGCTCTAGCGGTATCCAAAACTAAACCCAAATCCTTAACAAAAATATCCACCGCCGAGAGTGGCGTGTAATCTGCCGCCAACACATGAGCCATGCGATTTTCGAACATCCAGCTATTGCCAGCACTATTGGTAATGACTTCATATAAAGCATTGGCATCGACACCCTCGCGCAAGCCCAGAGCCATTGCCTCAGCTGCAGCAGCGATGTGTACACCAGCTAATAATTGATTGATGATTTTGACTTTGCTACCAGCTCCAGCACAGTCTCCGAGTCGATATACTTTTGCCGCCATCGCCTCCAAGGCCTGACCCACTTTGTCATAGGCTGCTTTAGAACCAGCGCTCATGATGGTCATCTGACCAGAAGCCGCTTTTGCGGCCCCACCCGATATAGGGGAATCCAAATATAAAAGACCCATCTCATTTAATTGGCGCTCTAAAGCTATCGACCAATTAGGATCAACTGTAGAGCACATGACAAATACGGAACCTTTTTTCATGGCGCTTGCTGCGCCATTCTTCCCAAATAAGACCTCTTCAGTTTGAGCGGCGTTTACAACAACGCTTACTAAGATTTCACAATGCTTGGCAATCTCGGCAGGAGAGGCGCAAGCAATGCCGCCATCCTTAACAAATTCATCGGCCACTTCTTTTCTAACGTCAGTTACATAGATCTTGTAACCAGCACGACGCAATGAAGATGCCATACCCTTTCCCATGGCTCCCAAACCTACTACGCCAATAGATATTTCCTGCGAACTCATTTTGTATCCCTTTGAAAATAAAAAGTGTCATCAACCGTTAGGCTGATGACACTAAATGACAGCAATTGATTACCGATTAACCAACTTGGCAGGGAATTTCAATACCGCAAACGATCCAATGACCAGAACGCATGAAATTACATAGAGCCCAATATTGGAAGAACCTGTTGCATCTTTAATTGCCCCAATTAAGAATGGCGCAACAAATCCCGATAAATTTCCTACTGAATTAATTGCGGCAATCCCCGCAGCCGCAGAAGCACCAGCTAGGAAAGAGGTTGGTAAAGCCCAGAACAATGGAGTGGCTGACAAAACACCGGCAGCTGCCAATGTCAAAAAGGCCACGGCAATTTCGGTATTAGTAGTTCCCGCAAGGGCGCTACCTACTAAACCTACAACCCCCATGTACATCGGAATCACCAAGTGCCAACGGCGTTCACGCTTCTTATCAGATCTAAGACCAAACCAAATCATGGAAACCACGGCAGTACCGTAGGGAATTGCAGTGAAAAGACCAATGTTGAGAATGCCCTTAATGCCGGCAGTCTTGATTAAGGTTGGGAGATAAAAAGTCAAACTATATTGACCCATAACAATGCAGAAGTACACCACTACTGCTAACCACAGGCGTCCGTCTTTGATAACCGCCCCGAATGATCCGTGGTCAATTTTTTCACGTTGATCTTCTGCAATCTTATCGGCAAGTAAATTCTTTTCTTCAGCACTTAACCATTTAGCACTTTTGATGCTGTCATCTAAGTAAAAGAAAACCACAATCGCCAAGACCACTGCAGGAATAGCCTCAAGCACAAACATCCACTGCCAACCTTTTAATCCGCTAACGCCTGCAACCGACTCCATCACCCATCCAGATAAAGGGCCGCCAATTAATCCCGCCAAAGGAATGGCTGCCATAAATATAGAGACGATTTTTGAACGACGTGCAGATGGGAACCAATAGGTCAGATACAAAATAATTCCAGGGAAGAATCCTGCTTCAGCTAAACCCAGCAAAAAGCGCATGACATAAAAGCTAGTGGGTGTAGATACAAACATACAAGCACCAGAAACAACGGCCCATGTCACCATGATTCGAGCAATCCATACTCGCGCACCCACCCTATGCAAGATGATGTTGCTAGGAACCTCAAAAATAAAATAGCCAAAAAAGAAAATACCCGCACCAAAGCCATAGACCGCTTCACTAAATCCAAGGTCAGAAAGCATTTGTAATTTGGCAAAGCCAACATTCACTCGATCAAGATATGCCACGATGTAGCAAATCATGAGTAAAGGCATGATTCGCCAAGCCACTTTTTTATAGGTTAAATCTTCAAAAGCGCTCGGAGCGCTAATAGCTGCAGTAGTCATTACTGTCCCCTCTTTATTGGATTCGAATTCATCTGGATCCGTATTCTTATTAAAAATACAACTTTCATACAACTTACCAAGAGGATATTATTAGTTACAAATTACCTCGTCAACCAGTTTATATATATCATTTACCCTGATAAGTTGTACTATCAACAGGGATACAATTAGACAACTTTAGACAATCTCTCTTATGACTGCCTTTTTATCACTTGCCGATATAGAAATTAAAAAAGCCCCTTTTTCTACGGGAACGCTTGGGGTACGTGTTGCCAGCAACTTGCTGAACAAGATTCACGCAGACAAAATGCTGCCACACACTAGACTCCCTTCAGAATCAGTAATCGCCAAACATTTCAAAGTCAGCAGAACTGTTGTGCGTGATGCCATAGCAATTCTCAAAAAGGACGGCATCTTGGAGTCCCGCAGGGGAAGTGGCACATTTATTAGCGAAAAATTTAAGCCTAGCTCGGAAAAAGACCAAGAGATAACAGAGCAATCGGTGCATGCCCTGCTCAACATTATTGAAGTAAGACGAGGGATTGAATCTGAAATAGCCGCACTAGCAGCCATCAGAAGAACTCCCGGGCAGCTTTCCGAAATAGAAAATGCTTTAAGCGATATTAAGAAAGTAACTGATGCTGGCAACAGCGGAGTAGAAGAAGATGTCCGCTTTCACATGCTCATTGCTCAAGCGACTGGAAACCCCTATTGGCTAAAGTTTGTTGATACCTTTTCATACTCTTTGCGCTCCGCAACATCGGTCACGAGGGCAAATGAAGATAGAAGGCTAGATTTTTCACAACAAGTTCAGGAGGAGCACGAGCAAATTGTTTCCGCAATTGCCGAAGGCAATCCAGACCTAGCAAGATTAGCTGCAAGCAAACATATGATCAATGCCGCAAAAAGAGTTAAATTGGCTGACAGAAGCTTCTGGAATGAGGCAGGAACCGCATTAGCACGCGATATTGTAGACAGCAATAAGGGCGTATAACTTCCGCCCGATATTAATTTAACTTTTGCAAAATATTCACAAGCTGGGGTACCGTAGCCCCTGGCTGACTATTGCTTGCAGCGTACTCATACATACTTTGAGTGGCATCGGCGGCAATTGAAAATGCCTGTAATTCAGAAACCATTGTTTTGTAATAAGCCAAGTCTTTCACGGCATTTTCTAAGGTAAATTGAAAACTGGCATCGTCACCCGATTGAATGAATCCCTTCATGCGATTCAAAATAGCACCATTACCAGCGCCAGTATCCAAAACCTGTAACAAAACCTCGGTGCTCACGTTAGCCAATTTCGAGCAAGCCACCGCTTCCGCCAACACACCGGCATAACCCAAAGCAACAAAGTTATGAATGAGCTTTAGACGATGTCCGGAGCTAACGGGGCCAGCATAAACAATATTTTCAGTAAAACACTTCAAAATGGGGCGGCACTGCTCTAGCAGATCAGGATCTCCACCAACCAATACATTTAAACGGCCTTCAAGCGCTTCTTTCGGAGTCCTAGTCATTGGTGAATCAAGATACAAGCCGCCAGCATCTTGAACGGCCTTTGCAATCTTTAAGGTAGATTCAGGGATGGCGGTACTTAAGTCGATCACGATGGCGTTGGGGTTCAAGTTGGCCAATACACCATCGGGCCCAAAGATGACCTCCTCAACCTCTTTACTGCCCGTTAAACACAGCAAAATAACTTCTGAAGCTTTAGTCAATGAAGGGATTGTCGGTAATGGAGTTCCACCAAGATGAATCACATCATCCTGTGAGGATTTTGCGGATCGTTGCAAAAAGCAGACTGGGAAACCAGCCTTTAATAAATTGATCCCAATACCTCGCCCCATCATACCCAGGCCAATAATTCCAATCTTTTTCATCATTAAATTTTCAAATCATCCTGAATATATGCCTTGATAACGCTTACAAAATCAGCGTCAGCCTTTAAACCTAAGGCCCTTGCCCTAGTGTCATCCCAGGCGCCAGGCCAACTTCTAACAATTGCCTCGACTTTACTGTCAGGCTCTATTGAGATGCGAGAAGCGACCTCTTCTCCAGCAACCGTTCTAAGCGACTCAATCATCTCGCCCACACTAACCGAAATTCCAGGCAGATTAATGCTTTTATTAAGACCTAGGGCACTTGAATGCAGATTATGCCCAGCAATTAAAGATTCAATGGCATAACGCGGAGATAGTAACCAAATTCGTAAATCTGGCGATACCGGGCAAATTGATGGCACACCATTTAAGGGTTCACGAATAATGCCGCTAGCAAATGAAGATGCGGCCTTGTTGGGGGCACCAGGTCGTACGCTAATCGTTGGTAAACGTAAGACTCTTCCATCCACAAAACCCTTACGGGTATAGTCATTAAGTAAAAGTTCGCAAATAGCTTTTTGAGCCCCATAAGATGACTGAGGATTAAGCGCTGTAGTGTCCAGCACCAACTCAGGCAATACGCCACCATAGACAGCAACAGAGCTGGTAAAGATAATTTTTGGCTTATGTCCAACGCTACGACAGGTTTCCAGCAAAATTCTTGCTGCGTCTAGATTAATCCGCATACCAAGGTCAAAATCTGACTCCGCCTGCCCGCTCACTATGGCCGCCAAATGAAAAATTGACTGGATATCAGCCGTAATTAACTGTTGCATAAGCTGAGGGCTAGAAATATCTCCCGCAATCACCTTAACCCGCTCATCACCAAAATCATTTGCCTTAACAACGTCAACCAGAATTAACTGATCAATTTTTTGATCCTTACCTTCAGAATCCTTTAAAGATCCATGGATTAATAATTGTTTGGCGAGCTTTTGCCCTAGAAAGCCAGCGCCACCGGTAATAAGTACATTCATCGCATCCACACTCACAGTAAAGGTTGAGAAATTTTTAAACTCAATAACTAAGAAAGTAAATTATGCCTTCATTAGCTTATTGAGCAATAGAGGTTCAAGTAAACTTCGAACGAAAGATTGTATGAAAACAGATACTGAGACTAAAGATTGAATAAAGAAACTAAAGGCATTTGGCTTGGGGTGGTAGGCGTCATCATTTTTAGCATGACTCTACCAGCAACAAAAATAGCTGTTCCTGAATTTGGAGCTATTCCTATTTCTTTCTATCGGGCTAGCATTGCTGGACTCGCCGCGCTTATTTATGTCCTGGTAAATAAAATACAACTTCCCCGCAAGGAAGATCTTCCGACGCTTAGCCTTATTGCGATTCTAATTTCTTTTGCATTCCCGATCTCCATAGCAATTGCGATGCAAGATTTGCCATCGTCTCATGGCGGTATTGTTCTAGGCATATCCCCGCTCTTAACCGCTTTATTCGCCACCATTCGATTCGGGGAAAGACCCTCTAAGGCTTTTTGGATCACCGCTGTAATTGGTAGCGCTATTGTTGTTTTATTTTCAATTCAGCAAAGCAGTGGTAGCCTACAAGCAAGTGATATCGCCCTGATATTTGCAGCGATTGTCGCCTCATATGGCTATGCCGAAGCTGGAAATTTATCTCAAAAAATGGGCGGCAAAGAAGTGATATCTTGGGTTGCAATTCTTTCCCTTATTCCAAGCATTCCTATTGCCCTTTATTTTGCAATTGGATCGAATGCCGGAGCCAATCCAATTTTCAACGTTTCTATACAAGCCTGGTCTGCACTTTTCATTGTCGGCATCTTTTCCGCCTTCATTGGAAATATCTTTTGGTATAGCGGCATGTCCTTAGGTGGCATCTCCCACGTGGGTCAAGTCCAACTACTACAACCCTTTTGCACGCTGGCACTATCTAGTATTTTTGTTTTTGAGCCGTTAACACTGAGCAACCTCTTATTTGCCAGCGCAGTTCTCATCGTGGTGACCATCGGCAAGAGAATGCCGGTTGCAAAAGTGGCGACACAATAAAATAGCCAAGTGTCTATCGATGCCGTTATGCTTTTCCTATAGACTCAATCCCACATGAGTAATTTGATTAATCGCTGTCCTTGGTGTGAAGGCTTTGATCTATATCGCAAATATCACGATACAGAATGGGGCGTACCTCTTCGCGATGATTTGGCCTTATTTGAACTTCTGATACTAGAGGGTGCGCAAGCTGGCCTCTCATGGTCAACGGTTCTTAAGAAACGTGAATCTTATAGATTATTGTTTGATCAATTTAATCCTGAAAAAATTGCCAAATACGACGCCAAAAAAGTCGCTGAACTTTTAACAAATCCTGGAATTATTCGTAATCGCTTAAAGGTTGCCGCTACTATCACGAATGCTAAAGCCTACTTAGCATTGAAAGGGGATGGGCTATCCTTCAACCAATTTCTTTGGAGCTTTGTTCAAAATAAGCCCATCCAAAATCACCGCCTCTCATTAAGTGAGGTTCCAGTAAAAACCCCTGAATCCGAAGCCATGAGCAAGGCGTTGCTAAAAGCAGGATTTAAATTTGTCGGTCCTACAATTTGCTATGCATTTATGCAAGCCTGCGGAATGGTGAATGACCACCTAGTTAGCTGCCACCGACATGCAGAAGTCAATCTAGCAAAGTGACATATCAAATACTCGTCATATGATCGCCACACTATTACATAAGAGCTAGCCGACTCTAGGCGCCATAAACTTTAAGTCTGCGATACCCGAGCTTATGCACCCAGTGAATTTTTCTGCCAATCACTTTTAAGCCTATATTGCAGAGCATCTACCTTACAGGCTTCAAAGGTCCATGACTTGTGAGTCATGAAAGTTCATATTGGTTTGTTATTTGCTGTCTTCTTAGTACTTATTAAGAGCATGGAGATTTGCTTCACCTTAAGCACTGCGAAGAAATCTTGAAAAGCCGCAATGTATTAACTCTTTCTTCTTATGGCGCTCTGGGTGCGCGCAAACTCTTCAGCACTTGCTTTAATACTCTCTTTCACATAGCCAATATGCTTGCTCGAAACTTCAAGAGCCTTTTCAGGCATGCGATTTTTAATTGCCATCCATATATCAAGGTGCTGAGACTCTATCTCGATGCGTCCCTTTGGTTGATCACACAGATACTTGAGGTTTCGGGTAACGTGGCTGTTAATGAGCTTTAATAGGGTGGCGCTTAGATGGCCAATCAAGACATTGTGAGATGCCTCTGCTATCCCTTGATGAAATTGGACATCAGCCTCAACCATCTTTTCTAGCTCACCATCTGCATATGCCTTGCTCAGCGTGACATATGCTTTTTCCAAATTTTGAAGATCTGCGTCTGTCGCTCGTTGAGCGGCAAAATAAGCCGCCTGACCCTCCAACATATCGCGGAAATCTAATATGTCATCCTGAATATTGGGGTGCTTAAAAAGCATTTCTTGCCATGAATCAGCAAAAGAAGAATCGAGTTTATCCGTAACCACGGATCTGCCGCCATGCCTTGTTTGCAACAACCCTTTAGTCACCAAAGTCTTGATTGCCTCTCTAACACTGGGCCGAGAAACACCCATCTCCAGTGCAAGATCTCGCTCCGACAAAAGTTGATCTCCAGGCTTTAGGGAGCCCTCAAGAATTTGGACTTCCAACACCTTTACAACCTTGTCAGATAAACATTCTTTGTCTCGTATTAGCTCAGTCATTTGGTAAGACCACTTTACGTTTTGATTTCATCTGATGAAATATTATCAATATTTGACGCTTAAAACCGTGTATAGGGGTAAATACCGAATGAAACTTGGGTATATTTTAGACACACTTCAACTTCTTTTGGTAAGACCACTTTACCAATTAATAAAATATCAGCAAAAAGGAAAGAGCAAATGATTTGGCAACAGGTGTATGACCCAATGGGGAACATGTTCTTCTCCACCTTATTGGCATCAATTCCAGTGATCGTGATGTTGGTTGGCCTAGGCTTTTTGCATATGAAGGCACACGTAGCAGCTGGTCTCGGTCTACTGTTTGCGATATTGATTGCAGTCATGGTTTTTGGAATGCCCATTGAAATGGCAGGCAAAGCTGCGATTCTTGGCGGTCTAACTGGACTGCTTCCTATTGGCTGGATCGTCCTGAACATCATTTATTTGTACCAACTTACCGAGCAGAATGGATCTTTTAAGATCCTGCAAGACTCTATTGCTGGCATTACCGAAGATAGACGCTTGCAGTTATTGTTAATTGCTTTCGCATTTGGGGCATTTTTTGAAGGTGCCGCAGGATTTGGTACACCGGTTGCCGTTACAGCAGCTATCTTGATTGGGCTTGGTTTCTCTCCTCTTGCTGCATCAGGACTGTCATTAATTGCAAATACCGCTCCTGTTGCCTATGGCGCTTTAGGTACACCTATTATTACTATGGCTAAAGTCCACGGTTACGACTTAATGGCTATCTCAGGGATGGTTGGACGTCAATTACCGTTCTTCTCATTCCTCGTTCCCTTCTGGTTAATTTGGGCTTTTGCTGGACGTAAAGCCATGATGCAAATTTGGCCAGCGATTTTTGTGACAGGCTTCACTTTTGCTCTTTCTCAATTCTATGTTTCCAATTACATCGGACCTGAATTGGTGGACGTCATTGCAGCTCTTGTATCCATGGTTAGCTTAGTGTTGTTCTTGAAGGTATGGAGTCCGAAAGAAATCTGGAGATCCACAAGCCTTAAAAACCATGTAGAGGATGCGGCTTCACAAGCAGCCCCTGCAATACCGAAGATTCATCCACGCGGCGATGTCATTCGGGCCTGGATGCCTTGGATAATTTTGACTGTATTTGTTTTCATCTGGGGATTACCAAGCGTAAAAAATTACTTCAATACTATTTATGCCCCTAAGTTCCCGATCGATGGCTTACATAATTTAGTGGAAAAAGTAGCGCCAGCCGTAGCAGTACCAACGAAAGAAGCTGCAGTTTATGTATTAGGTTTACTTTCAGCGACTGGTACAGGTATTTTGGTTGCTGCAATTATTGGTGGCTTATTCATGAAATACAACCCATTCACATTGATTGTCAGCTACTTCAAGACCATCTGGCTGGTTCGCTTTTCATTACTAACGATTGTTCTGATGCTCGGCCTTGGAACTGTAACAAGATACTCCGGTTTAGACACTACCCTTGGTCTTGCATTTGCCACAACCGGAGTTCTGTATCCGTTCTTTGGAACGCTGATGGGTTGGCTGGGCGTTGCTCTTACCGGTTCCGATACTGCATCAAACGTTCTATTTGGTGGCATGCAAAGAGTTGCCGCTGATCAATTGGGTCTGAGTCCTAACCTGATGGGCGCAGCCAATAGCTCTGGCGGGGTAATGGGAAAAATGATTGATGCCCAATCTATCGTGGTGGCCTCAACAGCAACACGCTGGTATGGTCATGAGGGTGATATTTTGAGATATGTATTCTTTCACTCCATTGCATTGGCATCCTTGGTGGGTATATTCGTGACATTGCAAGCCTATGTCTATCCATTCACCCAAATGGTTATCAAGTAAATTTAAATCTTTAGTAAAAATAACCCAGCCTGCTGGGTTATTTATTTATATAAATGGGAAAATTTAACCCCACCATCGGTACTTTGCATTCTCACCCGTAAGCTAGTGGCTGCGTCAGCACCGGCGCATTGACTAAGCTCGTAGAAAGTCTCGAGCTCATTAGAAGTGCCCATACTAAATTTATTAGAATCGTTGCAAGTCAATTTACTAGCATCGCATCAGACAAGAAATTAAATCAATCTTAGAAAAAACTAGTCCTTTGCCTGAGCGGGGATCTTTGCCAATAACTTAGCAGTATCAAAGTTAGCCCTTGAGCAAAGCAATGATGAATGACTTCTTAGGATGCACAAGACTTTTACAGATGTTCGTCCTCATGAGATTTCTGCGGGAACCCTGGGTCGAACTCAAATCCTTCTCTGAAAACTTTTATGCAGGCATCCACCACCTCCGCATCAAAAATAACCCCCTTACCAGCCTGGATAGTCTCCAATGCAATTTCCAATCCCGGTGTTTGCCTGTATGGCCTCCGGCTAGACATCGCCTCTACAGTATCAGCAACAGCCAACACCCTTGCCTCAATAATGATTTCCCCGTCTTTCAATTGATTGGGGTAGCCAGATCCGTCTAAGCGCTCATGATGCTGAAGAATGGTTTGGGCAACCGGCCAAGGAAAATTCATATTCTTAACCACATCAAAACCAGCTTGCGCATGATTGCGCAGCATTGCGATTTCAAAAGTACTTAAAGCACCTGGTTTGGTGAGGATTTCAGTAGGTACAGCCATCTTACCGATATCATGAATTTTGGCCGCAAAACGAATACCATCAATCATATGCGGGGCAAGCTTGAGCTCCCCGCCAATAGCAGCGGCTAGATGGGCCACACGAACTTGATGTCCCGCAGTATAAGAATCTCGCTTCTCAATCAATGAGGAGAAAGCCCCTGACATTTCTTCGAAACTCGCGCAGACGTCTTTTCGATATTCCTGCAATACTAGGTCAGCTGCATTTTGCTTAGCCATATCCCGAATGAGGCACTGAATAATAGGATGGTGATCCAAGTCATAAACATTGCTAATAAACTCAACCTCAATGACTTCTCCCGCCTTGCTAAGAAGAGGGAGATTGTTGTATCGAATATAGCCATGGCCCTTAAGAACTTTAAAAGCCGCTAAGGCTGCATCCTTGTCAAGGATGGCACCAATTTCCCACAACTGCTTGCCGATGAGCTCTTCTCTAGAAAAACCCAATAATTTAAGAATGAATGGGTTTGCGTTCTCAATCGTTCCTGTTGCGAAATCTAAAACCAGGATGCCGTCTTGTGAGGCGTCGAAAAGCCTCTGGAAGTAGTGGGCCGATTCTACGAGGGGGCTATTTTTTTGACTCATGAGTTATTAAGCAATGTTAGAAACAGGTGCTTTTCAATGATAGATCAACTTGCATCAATTTGATCATCAATACAAAAAGGTGCCTTCAAAAGATAAGGCCCTCACCTATGCCCAAATTTAACACTTATAGACTTGCAAGCGCTCTGGGATAATGACGTTTTTCCAACCAAGATCTTCCCGGATGCATTTTGCAAATACTGAGGCAGATTCAGGCTCCCCGTGGACCACGAAGATCGCCCTCGGCGGGGATTTAAACCCACGCAACCAATCTAAAAGCCCGGCTTGATCCGCATGGGCAGAAAGACCCCCAATAGTATGCACTGAAGCCTTTACTGGCACATCTTCGCCAAATAGCCTGACTTTTTGCACCTTATCTACCAGCCGCCTGCCTAAACTTCCATACGCTTGAAAGCCAGTAATAATGATGGCGTTTTGAGAGCGAGGAAGATTATTGGCCAAGTGATGCACTATCCGCCCAGCATCACACATTCCGCTCGCGGAAATAATAATTGCACCGCCCCTAATTTTATTTAAGGATTTTGATTCTTCAACATCCGCGATAAATCGTAGGTCTACAGCATTAGGATTATGTTTAAACCAGTTAAAGGTTGATTGCGATTGCACATCAAGCTGGGAAAAGAAATGCTGTGTGAGGTGTGTAGCTGCCGTCGCCATCGGCGAGTCTACCCAAATTGCCAAATGAGGCAAGCGACCCCTTCTAACTAGGTCAATCAGTAAAAAAAGAATTTCTTGGGTTCGGCCAACTGCAAAAGCGGGGATGATGACATTGCCTCTTGCCGCCATCGTAGAGTTAATCACCTCAACCAATTCATCCTCAGTCTCATTCAAACTGCGATGTAAACGGTCCCCATAGGTTGACTCAACCACCACCACATCAGCATCCGAAATCAAATCGGGGTCAGGCATCAGCACTCTGCCCTTCATACCGATATCCCCAGAAAATACACAGCGCTTATTGGGGGCTCCATCTTCTTGAAGATTCATCATAGCGATGGCTGAACCAAGAATATGTCCGGCATTACGGAACTCCAATTGAACTCCTGGAAAAGGCTCATAGGATTGACCATATTCCAAGACCTCAACTTGCCCGAGTGCCATTTCAACTTCTTCATTGGAATACAGTACAACCGGCATGTCACCACGCCATTTACCCAACTTCTTTTTTCGCTCTGCATGCTCAAGATCAGAAAACTGTAGATGCGCACTATCTGGCAAAAGAATCTTCAGTAACTCAGAGGTAGCTCTCGTGCAATAAATGCGGCCTTTGAATCCTTGAGCGCATAGCCTGGGCAATAAACCACTATGGTCAATATGGGCATGGGTAAGGACCACGAACTCAATATCTTTTGGCGAAATGGGCATGGACTCCAAGTTCTTATTGGTCGCCTCACGTCCACCTTGAAACATTCCATAGTCGACCAAGAAATGCCGAGTGGTGCCAGCTAGGACCAGCTCCACCAAATGACGTGAGCCGGTTACCTCACCTGCCGCACCAAGAAACTGAATTTTCATTTTTTAACAGTCCCAAAAGGTTCATTTATTTCAGCTTGGGCAACATTCTTTTTAAAACACCATCTTTCATAATCTTATGATGCCAAATGGCCATAAGAGCATGTCCAGCAGCCAAAACTAACAATGAGTTTGCCAAAAATTCATGAATATCCACAACCTCTTCTCGCAATTGCACATCCGTTGGGTCAAAAGGCGGAATGTGAAATAAGTTAAAGATATTATCGCCACGGATCCAAACTGCAGCTATGCCAACAACGATAGTGAGTCCAAGAAGCAAATAAAGGAGATGATGGACGCCGATAGCCAACTTACCAAGCATTCCTGGTGTAGCCTGGGGCAACTTTACGCCACCTTGAGCTTTCCATTTCAACCTCAATGCAAAGATTACGGCGAGAATAATCCCCAATGTAATGTGAATACTTCTGACAATAACTCTTGGGTCGCCCTTGCTAAATGAGTCTATATTTTGCCCAATAAACCAAAGGCCTAAAATAAGAGCGGCACTAATCCAGTGGTAATAAATAGTTTTGTGATCGTAGGTTTTCATTGAGGTCATTTGCTTTTCCTTAAATGGGATCAATATGGGTCATGACGTTTAGGACGGGCATCTGGCTAGTTACTCGTTTAGCAGCCTCAAAAGCAATATCGTGACCGACCTTAACAGTAGCATCGCCATCAACCTCAATATGCACATCCACCAAGATCATGTCGCCCATCTTGCGAGTCTTTAAGTCATGGCAACCTTTCACACCATCCGTTGAGGTAATAATTTCCTCAATTTGGCGATGTTCTTGTTCTGATGCCGCCCTATCCATCAAATCATGAAGCGCATTCCAACTAAAAGTCCATCCGGTCCTAGCAACCATCAAACCCACGACTAAGGCGCCAACTGAATCCAATACCGGATAACCTAATAGCGCACCCACAATACCTACAGAAACGACCAAAGATGAGGCTGCATCGGATCTAGCATGCCAAGCATTGGCCACCAGCATTGAGGAACGAACTCGCTGAGCTACTGACAGCATATATCGAAAGAGCACTTCTTTAGCAAGCAAAGAGCCAAGTGCTACATACAAAGCCAAAATTTGAATGTGCCCAGCGATCACGGGATCAATGATTCTCTCTCCAGCCCTCCAAAGCATACCCACGCCAACAACCAATAAAGAAACTCCTAAAAATAATGAAGCGGCGGTTTCGTATCGTTGATGACCATAGTGATGATCCCCATCTGCATCTTTACCGCTATGGTGATTCGCAATAAGGACTACAAAGTCAGAAACTAAATCCGTTAGGGAATGGATACCATCAGCTATCAAACCCTGAGATCCGGAAATCACGCCTGCAACCACTTGAAAAATGGTTAAACCAATATTGACCACGACGCTCACCAGAGTGCTTCGCTTTCCGGCTTCTTGCTTACCTACAGAGTCAGGCCCCAGGTTATCTAATATTTCATTCATGTGTTTATTTTAAAAAAGGAATATGACAAAAGAAACTCGACAAGCTTTCTTATGGGAAAGCATTAATATCTTTAGGATCCTGTTGATTATGGCCCTAAAAAAATATGAGCCTATTTATATTGTGGTTGATTCATAAATGAGAATCATTTGTGAGATCTTCTCATTTACTAAATTTAACTTTGTGGGAAGAAAATAGTCATTTAAGATATCAATTGATCTTGATTTTTATAAAGACGACTGATTGCCTTAATTTCACCTGCATTTCACCTATATTTCAACTATATTTCCATCAATTTTTAGTAGTCATCATTCAGAAATAACTCACACGCAAACAGAATTTAGGGTTAAATGAAAAATAGAAGCGAAGGCTTAAGCGCCTCTGAAGCCAAAGTATTGCAAGATAAATATGGCTTTAATGAGCTTCCAATTCAAGATCCAAAAACCTTTTTTAAAACACTGACTCAAATTGTTACCGAGCCGATGTTTGCATTACTTCTATTGGCTGCATTTATTTATTTACTCATTGGCAGTCTTGAGGATGCATTACTGCTTTCCTGTTTTATTGCATTATCCATTGGCATCACCACATTTCAAGAGAGAAAAAGCGAAAAAGCAATTGAAGCTTTAAAGGATCTCTCCAGCCCAAGAGCATTGGTAATCCGAGATGGCATCGCCACACGAATATCTGGACGTGAAGTGGTGGTGGGTGACCTGCTGATTCTTGAAGAAGGTGATCGAATTGCAGCTGACTCACAAATAATAGATTCTCATGACTTACTCGTAGATGAGTCTTTGCTAACGGGAGAATCCGAGCCTATTGAGAAAAATGCTGATCAACCACTGTATTCAGGCAGCTTAGTTGTTAGAGGTGGAGGAAAAGCATTAGTCAAAGCTATCGGATTACAAACCGAGATTGGGAAAATTGGAAAAAGCCTAAAACAAATCACCAATGCAGAAAGCCCTCTGCAAACCGATATACGAATTCTTGTTAAACGCTTTGCCATTCTTGGAGTAAGCCTATCTATATTGGTATGTCTTATTTATGGATTGGTTTATCAAGATTGGTTAGATGGAGCCTTATCAGGCATCAGCCTCACCATGGCTTTGCTGCCAGAGGAATTTACAGTCATTCTCACAGTCTTTATGGCGCTAGGAGTTTGGCGCATCTCACGTCAACATGTTCTTACTCGTTATGCACCGGTAATAGAAACCCTAGGTAGCATCACGACTCTTTGCGTTGATAAAACAGGGACACTGACCGTGAATAAAATGTCAGTGCAGTCCTTAGTCACCATCAAAGAGATGGCCGATCTTTCATCACCTCAACATGAATTAAGTCCAGCACTCAAGGAGTTGCTTGGGTATGCAGTGCTTGCAAGTGAGGTAGACCCTTTTGATCCAATGGAAAAAGCTTTTCATGAGAGCATGAAGATCTACATCCCAAGCCATCAATTGACTTATGGTGCTTATTCCATTATTCATGAATATGGCTTAAGCCCTCAAATGCCAGCAATGACTCATATTTGGGCGTCACCCAATCAATTAGAAGAATGCTTGGTAGCCACTAAAGGCGCCCCCGAAGCGGTCATGGGTCTATGCGGCCTTTCTGAAAACCAAAAAAACATTATTAATGAGCAAATTAAAACTTTAGCTTCGCAAGGGTTAAGAGTTTTAGGCGTAGCAAGCGCTAAATATCAAAAAGAAAAATCGGCATGGCCTGATTCAGTAGGTGACTATGAATTTCAGTGGCTAGGATTAGCCGGGCTCAAAGATCCTCTTAGGGCCGAAGTGCCTACATCCGTCAAACAATGTCTAGACGCAGGCATAAAAGTCGTCATGATTACCGGGGATCATGCCATCACAGCAAAAGCAATCGCACATCAGGCGGGAATTGACGCAAGCAAAGTGCTTTCAGGCGCCGACATTGATCAATTAACGGATGTACAGCTAGAAAAAGTCATTAAGGATGTTTGCGTTTTTGTTCGTATTAAACCCAATCAAAAACTACGTCTGGTAAAGGCATTACAAGCAAATCAAGAGATTGTTGCCATGACTGGTGACGGGATTAATGACGCCCCAGCACTAAAGGCGGCACATGTCGGTATTAGCATGGGTCAGCGCGGTACAGATGTTGCCAGAGAGGCTTCTTCATTGGTGTTACTCAATGACGATTTTTCTTCTATCGTCAATGCCATTCGTCAAGGCCGTCAAATTTATGACAACCTACGTAAGGCTGTCAATTATGTGATCGCCGTCCACATTCCCATTGCGGGGGCGGTATTCATACCCCTCATTTTTGGCGCCCCACCAATGCTTACACCCATTCACATCTTGTTTTTAGAGATGATTATCGACCCCTCTTGCGCGATTGTTTTTGAGATGGAGCCCCCAGAAAAAGATGTCATGCAAAGGCCGCCTCGAGATCTTCATCAAAAGATTTTTAATCTCAATAATCTATCCATGGCAATCCTACAGGGCATAGGATTGATGATCATCGTGATGACCATATATCTTGGATTGCTTAAATGGGATTACTCTCCAGAATTTGCCACTACCATCGCATTTAGCAGTTTAGTAATGGGCAATTTATTACTTATTATTGTTAGTCGCTCAAGTAATGCTAATTTTTTTAAAATTCTAAAAAATCCTAATCTAGCTCAAGGCTGGATTGTAGGTCTTGCAACCGCTTTACTTTTAGTCACTCTATTGACCCCTTTTCTCAGAGAAAGGTTCCACTTTTCCGAGCTCACTACTGGCGGAGCCGCTTTGATTCTTTTTTCTGTCGCATTGGGGTTGCTTTGGCACGAGACAATTAAGACCATTTATCGCAGTAGAAAGGTTCTATCCTGAACCGCTAGGTGCTCTGTGAGTCTTTTCAAAAGACTCTAACCCCCTTGAATTAACCCATTGCAGTCTGAATGATTTATCGGGTTCAGGCAGGCCGAGAAGTGAGCTACACGCTATAAATCATCAAGGCAGCGATTGAAGGACCTCAATTACGCTTGATAATTAGGGGATAAGGAGCTTGATCACTCAAATAAGCTCACAATATTTTTGTAAGCCCAATCTACTAAATCTTTATTTCCATCCCTATTTAATTCGCCTACCAAGCCTCCGTCAAGCGTAACAACGCCCTTTTCATCCACCGTGAATGGCAAACTGGTAGACAGGTAACCCCCCTCGCCTGCATACAAGTCATAGATTATGTCGAGCAGTCTTACAGAGTTCTCGGTGTGCTTATCAGTCATTAATCGTCTTTATTTTATAATTTTTATAACATAAAAATAGTATATTACAAGCATAAATAGATCAAGGAGACAAAAATCAATATCAATAAAAAGCTATTGGCTTACCTAAAATATCTAAAAAAAGAAGCCGCCATAAATGAGTTTTATGGCTTAGACCCTGTTCAAATTAAGGTTTTGAATGCTGTTGTCTTTGCTTTAAGCCTCAAAAATGATGGCAAAGTTGGAGACTTGCTTCTCCTTTCTGACATCGCTTCGCCAGCAACCATTCATGCTGCTCTCAAAAAATTAGCAGCCAAAGAATTGATTACCTACAGAAAATCAGCTGAAAGCAGAGCAAAGTATGTCGAACTTACTGAAGCAGGGCTGCAGCGCTTTAACGATTTAGCCAAAGCCATGTCAACCAAATAAATTACCCTGATCCTCAAGCTAAAGCTAACCTGCTGGTAATTGCTGGGAGTGCGAGCGGTATTACTTTGTAATATCCGGCTCATAAAGATGAAATTGGTTGCCACCAGCATTTTTAGCTATATACATGGCTTCATCAGCCTGCTCAAGTAACTCTTTTGCACTTACCTGGTTGTCTGAAAATAACACTACGCCAACACTAGCAGAACAATGGCACAGACTAGTGTCCTCCAATTGACAGGGTTTATGTGATGACTCAGATAAACAAGCTTGTGTGGAGAGCTTTTTGACTATTTTATCGGCCAGTTTTAAAACCTCTGGTTTAGCAATCTGAATATCGGGGCTAAGCTCATTAATCAAAATGACAAACTCATCACCCCCTAATCGTGCAACCGTGTCCTCCGACCTTACTGAAGCAGTTAAACCCTTAGCAACATTTTGTAACCTCAAATCCCCCACGAGATGGCCAAAATTATCGTTTAATCTCTTGAAGTGATCTAAGTCAATAAAAAATAGGGCTGCATGTTGTTTGCTGCGATTGGTTTTCAAAATAATCTGTCGCAACCTATCTTCAAACAATCGACGGGTTGAGAGTTGAGTTAAAGGATCCTTAAAGGCTACCTCACGCAACTCATCTACGGCAGCTTTAGATTCAGAGATATCCCTAATAGCGCCCCGCACAATCCTCTTACCATTTTGCTCAAAGGCTACTAGCACAATCTCAGTTGGAAATGGCGTGCCATCAAGCCTGCAATGCGTCCACTCAAATAAATGGCTCCCATTCTTAAGTGCTATAGCAATATTCTCAGCCGCCCCCTCCATAGAGTCCCTACCATCGGGCTGTAAAGGCGGTGAAAATTTCTTGAGGAAGTTACCATCGAGAATATCATTTCGATTCTTGCAACCAAATATTTTTACAGCAGCGGGATTGCAATCGACAAATGTCTGATCATCAAGCAATATGACAGCATCAGGATGGCGCTCAAAAAGAATTTTAAATTGATTGATTATTTTATCCAAAGACTGCACTGCTAAGGCCCTTTGGGTGGTGTTCGTCATTACATGGAAATAAATTGATGAATTAGTATTTTCATCAAAAATCTTAAATTCATAGGATAAAAATGTTTTAGCCCCAACGGTAAATTCATCGCTACTTGCCTGGGCCCCATGCTCATGAATTTTTAATTTACAGTTTGGCTGTGGTCCCACACCCTTTGGAAAAACCTCCCAATATAACTTTCCAAGAGCCGTATCTTTTGTAACTCCAGCCTCTTTACAATAAGCATGGTTTACAAAAATAAGTTTAAATTGAGAGTCGTGCAAAAAAGCCGGTACATCCATTCCCTCAAATATCTGCATGAGATAGTTTGCGTTAGTTGACATACCTTTTCGCCTTCTTTGGCTTAAATACTAATATTATTATTTATATAATTAATAATATAGAAATATTTACCCTAATATAAATTCGAATATTCCGAGTAAATATTGCATTGCAATAAAACCCCACGTACCGTGAGACTCATTCAACACACTCTCTATTTATGAGAAATATAGAGGCTGACCGGGTTGGTTGTAGTCACCACCCCTAAGGTCTTTGCATCCCGCCTGACGAACAGGGAAATTACATCACTGGAAATTACTTTGGTCTATCCAACTTAAATAATTGTTCTGCACCGATAGAAAAATAATCTCCAGCACCGCCACCTCTTAGGACATGGCCCACTTCAGCCGTTTGATAGATGCCATCTTTTAAACAAGCCTGGTCAATGTGAATCTGAATAACCTCTCCCAGGACCAGCCAAGTTTTCACCTTAACCCCAGAAACTGTTTTGAGCTGAATGATTTCAGTGCATTTACATTCAAAAGCTACTTTTGCCTCAAGGACCCTGGGTGGAGTAACCAGAGTGGACTTTGCCCGGGAAAGTCCGGCTACCTCAAACTCACTAAGCTCTGGCGGACATGCGATACAAGATTGGTTCATCGCCCCAACCAAATCCTTGGTTACCAAGTTCCAAACAAATTCACCCGTATCTTCTATATTTTTTACCGTGTCCTTATATCCAATACTAGAAAAACCAATGATTGGAGGCACGTAATTAAAAGCATTGAAAAAACTGTAAGGGGCTAGGTTGTCAACGCCTGAGCTACTTTGGGTAGAAATCCAGCCAATAGGGCGAGGCCCAACGATTGAATTAAAGGGATCATGAGGTAGCCCATGACCATTTGAAGGTTGATACGAATAGTATTTACTCAAAATTTAACTTTATTATTGATTTTCAATTAACGGCTTTATTTTCAGCTAAAACTGGTCACTTTAATTACTGAATCGTTTTTCTACCCTGGCTTTGACCATTCTGGTCGTAATAATTGATCGTATTGCCATTTTGCACAGCCCTACCCTGACTTTGGCCATTCTGGTTATAGAAATTGGTTGTGTTGCCATCTTGAACCGCTCTTCCCTGGCCTTGACCATTCTGATTGTAGTAATTGGTTGTATTGCCTTGTTGAACTGCCCTACCCTCGCTTTGGCCATTCTGATTGTAGTAATTTGTTGAACCGCCATTGTCTACGGCTCGACCCTGGCCTTGGCCGTTCTGATTGTAGTAATTGGTTGTATTGCCATTCTGTACAGCTCGGCCCTGGCTTTGACCATTCTGGTTGTAGTAATTACTGTTGTTCTGAGCGCTTGCAGAAGCAGCCAATGTAAATACCGTTAATGCAATTAAAGTTTTTTTCACTGGACTACCCCGTTTTTTGTTGAGAAAGATTTAAAAGAAAACCGCCACCCATCTTTACTCTAGCTGAGAAAATGCAATATTCCCAGATAAAGCATTGAATTTATCCGGGCTAAGGGGACTTAAAATCTTATCTTACGAGATTAATCCTACTTTACAGAAATGCTGCATGACATTCCCGACACCAGCTGAACGTTTGTCGGCACTGAATCAAGAGCAATTCGGACTGGTATCCTTTGAGCCAATCGTACCCAGCTAAAACTCGGGTTCACGTCTGCCAGTAGAGATTTACTTGATGGATTGTCTCGATCTGTAATGCCTCGGGCAATACTCTCGACCTTACCTTTTAAAACAATATTTGACCCCATCAGGGTAACCTCAGCAGGGCTTCCAATATGAATGCCGTGCAAACGGTTTTCCTCAAAATAACCATATACCCAAAAAGAGTCTTTCGATACCAAAGCCATGCGCGCTTGTCCAGGCTGAATAAACTCCCCCACATAAACGTCTAAGTTGGTAACCCATCCATCTTCCGTCGCCCGAACTTCTGTACGCTCTAAATTGGTACGCGCTAAATCCCGGAATGCCATTGCCTCATCCAATTTAGCGGCAGCTAAAGTCTCTTCTAATTTCGAATCCTCTCGAGTCTCCCTTGAAATCACTTGATCATCAAGATTGACTCGTCGCTTTGCTTGTTGGCGACGCATATCTAAATCGGCTCGCCGTTGCAAAACTAATGACTCAGCCTCGCTTAATTTTTGTTTGTATCTCAAAGGATCTATAACAAAGAGTAAATCCCCTTTGTGAACCAATTGATTGTCAGTCACTAGCACTTGAGTTACCAAACCATCAACATCAGGAGCGATCAAGACTACGTCAGCTCGAACCCGCCCATCTCTCGTCCAAGGGCCATTCATATAATGCCCCCATAACAAAGAGGCACAAACAATTGCCAACAAGGAAACTCCAAGCGTAATCAATATGCGCGAGGACCCCTTTGCTCTTTTAATGACACTGAAAAAATTGTCTCTAGTAAACATAAAAAATTAATCCACTTACTGAAAATATGCACATAAAAATAGCAACCCTAAACAGCCCCGGATGCCAAACCTGGCTATAAATACCCTTTCGCGCGAAAAAAGCATCCACGATCAAATGCATCAAGCCAGAAACAATAAAAATTACCAACAAGAACGGGAGCTCTACACCCCAAAGCACCACATCAGGCATTAAATACTTCCTCCATGGCTAAGCAGAATTGGATTTTGTAGGGCGCTTCGTAAAAGATGTAAACGAGAAAGCAACTCCCTCTTGGAAAAAGACTCAAGATGGGTTTGGATTTTTAAATTTCCAGAGGAGATTTCATCAATTGCAAATTCAACAGCGCTAAACGCATCTTTATAACTAGCATTTGATGGCTTCTCAAATAAACTCTTTAGGCCATGAAAAATATTTAAAAATGATTCTGACTGATGGGCACCCTCTGATTGGAAGAATACTTTTAGATCAATCGTCGCCCTCCCGATTTCAAGAACCGACAACATCCAATCAAAAACCCAAGCATCACTTTCATTAGCCAACCGACCTTGAGATGCTATTTTTTGTATGAGATCACGACTGGAACTCTCCAGCCTTTCTCGACTTAGCTTGGAGTTTTTAGTGCAGATGTCCGCGATTTGTAGTCGTAGATTGGCAACGATGCGTCGCCTGCCCCAGCCACCCATATTGGGATCAATCAATATATAAAAAATTCCCGCAGTGGCAAATCCAATAAAGTCCGCAATAAATAATTCCAACTGTGTCGGAAAGTCAATGACAAAACTTTGCTCAAGGCTAGTGTGCAAAATAAATGAAATATAAAGGCCCGCGCCAATAGCAGCCCATTTTGGAGAATTAGCCAGATAGGCCATCAGGGCCAACGGCGGAATGAGGATAAGAGATAAACCGATCCAATCCGATGCCAACGGAATAAGCAGAAAGTTCCATAACAACCAAATAGGCAATGCAATCAGCCATCCAATCAATACATGCTTAATAAATGCTACAGGCGAGGGCAAAGAAGCAAATAGCGTTCCAGCAGCTACTCCATTTAATATGGGCTCATAACCTAGCGTCCAACCGGTAGCTACCCAAAATGCCGCGAGTGTAGTTAAGACCGCAACCCCCCTAGCTACCGCTACCAATACTAAAGCTGGATCAGTCCGAGTTGAAAACCTCAAGCTTTTCTGATCCATATCCAAATAGTCAAGCCCAACATCATCTTGCTCTTGTAGAGATGACACTTCTTTTGCCTTGATAAGCTTTAACTGCAAAGCGCAATAAGCTTCAAAATCTTGCGCAACACTTTCAAGCAATTCATACCCCGTCTCAAGATCCAATGCATCACCTCTGGAGAGTTCACGAGATTGATCCATTAAGACGCTGGCGCTGCCCATTGGAAACGGCTCTTTACGGAGCCATTCTTGTAATTGCACCAGAACCGCCTCAATATCATTCTTCCCCATGAAGGATGGTGTAATTGCTAAAGAGAACTCGTCATACAAGGTAATTAACCTTGAAAAAACCAAGTTATTACCTTGCGTATGAATCCGCCTTAACAACTGATTTAATGCATGAAGCGAGGTAGCTAAACTCATAAAGTCATGATTTAACATTTTCAAAAGCATGCTGTAACGTCGTAGATTGCTAGTTTCAAAATTCGCATTAACATGCGCTGCCTCAAACCCTAATGCGTCTCCAGAAAATCTCAATAAAGCTTCTTTATTGGATCCGCCGTTTTTTATCAGCATGGGCGATAGCCTGATGTACTCAGAAAACTCTTTAAATCGAGTAAGCAACTTCTGACCTATAACGTCTGCCATTCTTTGTGGAAAAAGGATGTCGCTAACAAAAGCCGCACAAAGCACGCCAACAAACATTTCAAGTGCGCGATTCACCGCAACGTCAAAAACGTTTTCCGGGGATCCAGTAATCGGTAGCGCCACAAAACAAACGGTAAATCCAGCCAACACAAACCCATAAGACTGGAAGTTGCGGTAAATAAAAGATCCTGCGGTACAGATTGCAATCCAAATTGCGAAGAAAAAGAAAAACATTTCCGGGGTTTGCGCAAAGGCCCCCATTAAGATAACCGCAACTGTTGCCCCAGCCAATGTTCCCAATAGGCGGAAATAACTTTTTTGAAACACTAAGCCAGTTTGGGTTTGCATTACCAAAAAAACGCAGAAAACTGCTGTTCTGGGTGACCCTAGATTAAATGCCAATGAAAGACACAAAGCCATTAATGCCGCCAAAACAATTTTGGCAATATAAATGGCGTGACTGTAATAACTGCTTGCGCGATAAAGTTTACGAAATAGGAGTCTTAATCTTCTGCCTTCAAAGAAGTTAGCTCTGCTACTCTCGTTCAAATTTAAGCTCATGACCCATCTACCTGAAGGGCTGGCACTCGAGTTGATTTTGCTGAGGCATCGCCACCTAATGAATACATGAGGCCCGCATATTCATGAAGACGAAATGACTCCAAACGCATTACGCTTTCTTGCTTTTCTAACTCAAACGATTGATTGACAAGCACTTGCTGATATTCACCAAAGCCCGCTTTCCATGCGGCGCTTTTGGCTGCACTCTTTCGTTCAGTGAGTAATAAGGTCTTTCTAGCTAACTGCAATTCTTTCTGATTGCTTTGCAGTTTGACTAAGTTGTCCCCAACCTCCTGCAGCGCATCAATTAGGGCCTTGTTATAGCGCTCGACTGATTCATCATATAGCGAGGTTTCAAGCTGAAGACGCCCATTACGCCTGCCACCATCAAATAACGGCAATGAAATAGCAGGACCATAACCGTACACATTCGACTTCCCGCCTAAGAGTTGATTAAATCCAAAGCCTTGAAATCCAATAAAGCCAAGGATATTGATATTTGGATAAAAATCCGCCTTAGCGGCATCAATACGACTTCCGGCTGACTCTACACGCCAACGACTTGCGGCAACATCAGGCCTGCGTCCAATGAGATCTAAAGGGATATCTGATGGAAGCTCTAAATTTCCCGACAAAGAAAGTTTGGGAGCAGTAATTTGAGCCGCGCCCGCCGATCCAATACCAGCCAATGCGGCTAATTGGTTTTTAGCAAGCAACACTGAGGTCTCCATGGCCTCAACACGAGAATCTTTTTGGGTTAATTGGGCTTCAATACCGTCCAAATTATCTCCAGACTCTATTCCCGCATTGACCCGTTTTAACGTGAGCGCATAATTTTGCTTCCAAATCAGCTGATCTTTTTTGGCCATTTCAACCAATTTGCATTGCAAGTCCAGCTGCACATAGGCACGAACAACAGCAGTAATTAGAGCCAGTTGAACTTCTCTGCCCTCTTCTTGAATCGCCTGGGCTTCATTAGCGCTTGCGGAAATAAGGCTTTCTTGTTTACCCCATAAATCAAGGTCATAAGATAAATCCATCGTAGCGAGGTTATTCCAAAAAACACCCCCACCAATGGGCGGAGGAAAGTACCATGTTTTGGAATACAGCTCTCTGGAAAAATTAGCCCCTGCATTTAATTCTGGCATGCGTAGGCCATTTTGAATTTGCGTTAAAGCTTTTGCTTGCTCCACTCTGATTTTCGCAATTTTTAAGCTTGGGTTACCTTCTAAAGATTGCTTAATCAGACGATCTAATTGAGGGTCCTCATAAATAGCCCACCAAGCGTCAACTGGCACGACCTTTTCAGTAATGAGTTCGCTAGATGCAATTCCTTGAGGATTTTGGAGCTTTGACTGAGGGTGAATATCACCCATATGAGCACATCCAGCCGCCAAAAAGAGACTCATTGGCACTACTAGGCCCCGAAGAAGATGCTTAACCATTATTTGCATCTAATGACTATATATATGACAAGAGAGCCTGAAAATAGCTTTTTAGAGATAAACTATTCCATTATTGGAACAATTAATCGAAAATTAATCAAAATATGAACCACGACTGGAATAATGCGGAGATCTTTTGCGCAGTTGCAAATGCTAAAAGTTTTACCAAGGCAGCTGATCTCCTAGACATACCAAAATCTACAATCAGCAGATCCGTCGCTCAATTTGAGAATGCCCTGGGCATTCAGTTGCTCGTAAGAAATACCCGGGGGGTCAAATTAAACCCAGCTGGAGAGGAGCTCCTTAATCAACTCTCGCCCATGTTCGAGAGATTGCACGGAATTATTGAGCAATCACTAATACAAAGAGATCACCCCCATGGGGTGCTGAGGATATCGACGCCTTTTGAATTTGGAATATTAAAACTTAATCAAGTGGTCTGTAATTTACTAAATGAACACACTGGACTAGAAGCTGACATCGAGATGTCTACGGAAAGCTACACTTCAAAAGCGGGTGACTTTGATGTCATTTTCAGCCTTCAGGAAGAGTCCCTAGAAGACTCGGATTTTATTGCACGCAAAGTCTTCCCAGTCCCGTCTATGCTCTGTGCTTCACCGGAATTCATTAAGAGGATGGGGACACCAACCCACCCAAGCGAACTGAGTACGTGGCCCTGCATCGCTGAATCTAAAAATGCACTCTGGCGATTCTCCTCAAATAACAGCGCGGAAATTATTGAAGTGCCGGTCCATGGGCGCTTGAGAACAAGTAACACTCTATGGCGACTTGGCGCTACAGAGCTCGGAGTTGGAATTAGCGTCCTATCGTCACCCCTTTGTCAGGAGGCTTTAAAGTCTGGAAACCTCGTTGAGGTATTGCCAGACTTTATACCGGCACCACGATTGGTTTATGCCTTTATACCCACTAGGAAATTGATGCCATCACGAGTGAGTATTTTTTTAGATGCTCTATCCAAAATGAATAACTCATTAAGCGCAGCAGATAACAAAGTATTTCCCAATATGTAAGCACTGCACCCACTCAGATTGACTTACGAGACTTAACCAAAAACAAAAGCAGATAGCGTTGTTTCCATTACGCGATCAGAAAAGACTTTTTGGCCATTATCTTGAGAGGCCGCACCTGCAACGACCATTAAGGGCAATAGGTGCTCTTCTTGGCGAGGGGGATGGCATTGCCTTGCGAAAGGTGCGCTAGCCCAGTTAGCCAAAGCCTTATTACGCTGGGCTGGTTCAGCCTCAACGGCTTTAGTTAACCAGTTATCGAACTCATCAGAAATGGGCCCAAATTGTGGATTACCATAGCCACGCATATTATGAAAACTCATGCCGCTACCAATAATCAAGACTCCATCATCACGCAATTTCTCCAACGCTTGACCCAGATTCATCTGAGTTTGAGGATCTAAATTGCTATTTAAAGATAATTGAATCACAGGAATATCTGCATCTGGAAACATCAGCATCATCGGGATAAACAACCCGTGATCAAAGCCACGTGAAGGATCGACCTTTGCTGGAATATGTGCAGCCTCCAAAGTTTTCACTATTTCTTGCGCAAGCTTTGGATCGCCTTTTGCTGGATATTTCAACTCATAGGTATGCGCCGGGAATCCGTAGTAATCATAAATAAGCTCAGGATTTTGAGTGCCAGTGACGCTCACAGTAGCCTCCAACCAATGCGCCGAGACTACGACAATGGCACGAGGTTTTTCAGGTAATGTGGATGCCAATCCTTTTAAGAAATTAGCCATCTTGTCCCAAGCATCCGAGGGATTGCATTCCATGAAAAAGCACGGGCCCCCGCCATGAGGAATAAACCAAGTGGGCATACGCACTGAGCTACTGGAGTTTTTTTGAATAGATTGCATCATCATTTTTAGTTAATCGTGTTTTAGAGTATCTGACACCCAAGCCACAAAGTCAGACGCCATTTGCTGCGTAATCTCGTGCTGGGCTTGATAGCGTTTATCTGCAAAAGCTATATCAAGCGCCTTTAACCACTCTGAGCTTTTATCGGCCCAAGCTACTGGCAAAGTACCGTCTTGGGTACCATGCATTATTAAGGCTGAGAGATGCTTTAAGTCGTTACCAGCCTTAATGAGCGGCGCAATCTCCGGCAAGATTCGCCCGGAAATAATGGCAAATCCCTGAACCAATTGAGGCTCCGTTAAAGCCAGTCCAGCAGACATAATTCCGCCCTGACTAAAGCCAGCAACAATGGTCTTAGCTGGAGCGATACCTAACCGGGCTTGAAGCTGTGCAATAAAATCCGCTAACAACCGCCGACTAGCTTCAGCAGCCGGAGCATCAATGACTGGCCCGTTGGCTGTAAAGCCCACTCTAAAGGCGCAATAGGCCGAGGGGCCCATAGCGATTGGGGAGCGAACCAGAGCAACATGTAGGTCTTCTGGTAGTTGCGCCGCAAGAGGAATCAATCCGGTTTCATTGCTACCAACGCCATGCATCAAGATCACCAATCCTTTGGCTACCCCTTTTGCAGGACGCAAGCGATATTGAAGAGGCAAATCCTCCAAGAGTTCGATCGACATTATCTAATTACAGCTTGTTATGACTGCCATCACAAAATGCACCATTAGCACTATGCTTGCATCCACATAGATATACGGTTTCGGTCTTTTCAGCCGTAAATTGCACCGGTGTAAATGAAGTGGTTTTATGGCTACCATCACAAAATGGTTGATTCTTGCTTTGGCCACAAGAACACCAGTAATAGCTTTCTCCAGCAGTGACTTCTACGGCATAGGGTGATTTTTGGGCGATTTGGGGTTTCATGGTGATTCCTTTAGTTGGTAAAGATGGATTTAAGTGTTTGGAGTGAGACTTCAATTTCTTTCAATTGGTTTTTTGAGAGCTGATTAAAGGCAGCCTCTAAATGCTGCATATGCTCTGGAAATACCTTATCAAATACTTTCTGACCCTTAGTAGTAAGCCTGAGGTTTTGGCTACGGGCATCCTCCGTATTGAGCAAAGCTTCTATAAAACCCTTTTGAACCATGCGCTCAACAACACCGGTTAATGAGCTTTTAGAAATCAGCGTTTTCTCACCCAATTCTTTGTAAGTCATAGGCGGCTGATTAGCCAAGGTAACGATCACATCAAACTGAACCGGGGTGAGACCTAGAGAGCGGACATGCGGAGATGAATAACCCTCAAAGGCTTGATAGGTTCTCGCTAACTCTTTAATGGTAGAAATAAAGTTCATATATGTACTATATTAGTACGTGTACGAACTAATGTCAACTGGCCTACATTTCACTTCATTGAATACTAGGAGTTATCCATGCCCGTCGTTCGCGTAACTTGGTTTGGGGGTAGTTTTTTGGGGATTAATAGAAGCTGAGGTTGGCCTTAATGGCAGCCCAAAGGTAGCTGCTGTAAATAAGCATCACGAATGAATCTACCTAGGCGGGTGGATTGAATTTCTTTGGCGCGCTTCATTCAATGAAGGTGCTCTGTGGCACCTCCAATTGAAGAAAGAATAAGACAAGGTAAAGCGAAGAAGCCAACTACAGATTTGTTATTTTTCATGGGAATGCACCTATTCAAGTGACTAAACTAAAACAAGTACTACCAGTTATGCTTTCTATAGAAATCAGATTTAACCTAAAGACCCATTGAAATTACCTACTTTAAGTCTGACTTAAAGCCTGATCGATATCCCAAAGAATGTCTTCAAGCGTTTCCAATCCCACCGATAGACGAATTAAATCTGGTGGTACGCCGCAATCAATCTGCTCTTGCTCCGAAAGCTGACGATGCGTGGTGGATGCAGGATGGATAACGAGTGATTTTGCATCGCCAATATTGGCCAAATGGGATAGAAATTGAACGCTTTCTATAAACTTCTTGCCGGCGGCCGCCCCACCTTTTATCCCGAAGGTTAAGACTGCACCAGCCCCTTTGGGTAGATATTTCTGACCAAGCTCATAAGACTGGCTACTCTTTAGCCCGGGATAATTAACCCAAGCTACCTTGTCATGAGCTTCAAGATGCTTTGCTACCGCGAGTGCATTTGAACAATGCCGATCCATCCTCAGTGGCAACGTTTCCACACCCTGCAGCAATAGAAATGCGTTGAAAGGTGAAAGCGTAGGGCCGAATGTACGTAAACCTTCCATGCGGCACTTCATAGTGAACCCAAAATCACCGAAGGTCTCATAAAATCTTACGCCGTGGTATCCCGGGGAGGGTTGAGTCATTGTTGAAAAGTTCCCGTTATCCCAAGGAAATTTTCCTGACTCCACTACAACTCCTCCCATTGTGGTTCCATGCCCACCAAGAAACTTAGTAGCTGAGTGAATAGAGATCGCAGCACCCCATTCAAATGGTCTGCACAAATAGGGGCTAGCGAAAGTATTGTCGATAAAAAGCGGCAACCCAGCCTGGTTCGCAATTTTGCTCACCGCCTCAATATCCAAAATATTTAAAGAGGGATTTCCTAGTGTTTCCGCATACAAAACTTTGGTTTTTGAGGTAATTGCGCGCGCAAAGTTTTCTGGATCGTCCGAATCAACAAAAATGGTGTTGATCCCCAGCTTTCTAAAATTAACATTGAGCTGAGTATGAGTACCGCCATAGAGTGTTTTAGCTGCGACTATCTCATCCCCTGCTTCGCAAATATTGAGCAATGCAATCATTTGCGCTGCCATGCCACTTCCAACTGCAACTGCCGCTCGCCCATTTTCCAACGCCGCTACTCGCTCCTCTAGAACGGCCACAGTGGGGTTAGATAAACGGGTATAGACATTTCCAAATGTCTGTAAGTTAAAAAGGCTTGCTGCCTCCTCTGGAGTATCAAAAACGTATGAAGTAGTCTGATAGATGGGAACAGCGCGACTACCGGTATCAGAATCTGGAATTTGTCCTGAATGTAAGCAAAGGGTATCAAACCCATAAACATGGTCTGTCATGAAATTCTCTTTAAGTAATTAAGGTTTAGGGATTTGCTTGCGAGCCGTAATGATTCGAGTATTCACCCCAAACCAATGCAATCCACCAAAGAGTCTTGCGTACTCGATCTTTACACATCTATTCATCACCACAGTCAGACCTGATTTTTTCGCGAGTTCACTTGCCTCTTCGTTAATCACCCCTATTTGTAGCCATAAATGCTTAGCGCCAATAGCGACCGCCTCTTTGGCAATAGGCAAAGCATCTTCAGATTTTCTAAATACATCGACAATGTCAACCTTACAGGGAATTGAAGCCAAATCTGGATAGCACTTTTCTCCCAATATCTCCTGGTATTTAGGATTAACAGGAATCACTTTATAGCCGTGCTCTTGCATGTATTTAGCCGCGAAATATGAAGGTCTATACCAATCCGCCGATAAACCCACTACTGCAATGGTTTTGCTACTGCTCAATACCCGTTGTAATGTTGCGATATCACTCATATTTTTTATTGACCACACCATGTAGGTATCCGCTTATCAATGAAAGCATCAATACCTTCTTTTGCATCTAGCGTATTGAGATTGCCGACCATGACATCACGAGCATAGTTATACGCCTCACTTAAAGGCATTTCTAGCTGGCGGTAAAAGGCTTCCTTGCCAATAGCCAAGGTCAATGGAGATTTTGAGGCGATTTGCTTAGCCAGAGAAAAAGTTCGCTCTTCCAGACCTTCTAAGGATGTGATCTCATTAACTAACCCAAATCTCACCGCGGTTTTGGCGTCAATCAGATCCCCAGTTAATAGCATTTCCATTGCATGTTTTGGGGAGACATTTCTTGAGAGGGCAACCATTGGGGTTGAGCAAAACAGGCCAATATTCACGCCTGGAGTTGCAAATAGCGAATCCTCTGCAGCAATGGCAAGATCACAACTTGCCACAAGCTGACAGCCAGCAGCGGTAGCCACTCCATGCACTCTTGCAATAATAGGTTTTGGAAGCTTGACAATTTCCTGCATCAATTGGGCGCACTCATTAAATAATTTAGTTGTGTAATCATTCGCATATTCTGCAGATCTAATTTCCTTCAGATCATGGCCAGCACAAAATGCAGGGCCAGCTCCGGCAAGAATCACTACACGTACCTGCTGATCATGTTTAATGTTTTCAAGTTCAGCACGAAGAATGCGTATTAAATCGAGTGAGAGACTATTTCTAGCTTTAGGTCGATTTAGGGTAAGGGTAGATATTCCATCTAGATCATTTCTAAGAAGCATTTGCGCATCAGCCATAAAAATCCTTGTTTATATTAGTTTTTACGAAGCATTCCAGTTTCGTCAACCTTACGTAGTGCAGCCAGCTCTTGCTCCGTAGGATCTGGCACAACATGAACATTGGGAGATACCTTTAAATCCCATCCCGTATTTAGTCTAATCTCATCCACGCTTGAGAAAGGATAGTATGAATCCAATTCGAACTCTTTGGTATTTGGATCTGGGCGCAAAATACCCAATGTAGTAATAATGGCCGAGGGACCTCCTCCAACAAATCCGTACCGATCTCTAGCATTTCCACCCTCTAAGTAGCCAGGTGAGCTGATATAGGAGACTTTCTCAGAAAATCGCTTTAATTCATGGGTCACCATAATGATTACCCGCCCTGCGCCACTAGCGATATCGTTAGCACCACCCGCTCCAGTGAGACGCTTTTTTGGTGCTGTATAAGTCTCGCCAATTTCACCATTCCAGATGCCAGTGGTATTTACGTTTCCATACTTATCCACTTCTGCAGCGCCAATAATCCCAACGTCACATCGGCCAGAGGCCACTAAACATCCAAGCGCATCTATTGCATTTGTAAAACTGGTGGCATTACTGGAGATGCGATTACATTCAATCCCCCAAGGTAGGCCTCCTACTGGTGTAGAGCCGTACACCCCACCTTCAGTCATAGTGCGCAAAGATGGCGCATGATGGGCTTGAGCAAAATACCCAGCTAGCATGGATAAGCCAACCCCAAAGATCGCAAGCTCACCATCTTTCAGCTCACGGCCCGTAACAACGGCCATCATTTCTTGGTGTGTATAAGATAAATGAGCACTCATACAGATGCTCCCCGTGATCGTTTCGCTATTTCTTCGGGCGTTTTAATCCATTTTCTAAACGGATCGAGCAGAAAACTGGTTTCAGAATGGGAGAGTTTTTCGATATTTTCTTTGCCAATTAAATCTAAATAACTTTTGATGTCGCTATAGGCGTTTACATAATCACGCACATAGTTCGTAGTTCCCTCTTCGGTTGCAAGAGCTTTATTCATAAGCCTCATATGAGCCTCATCTACATCATAAAGACCAGGAGAGGATTGTGGCCAAGCTGCAAATGGCCAATAAACAACCGCCTCTACAATAACATCGGGAATGCGCACTAAATTGGGATACTGTCGCATGCAGTCAGTATCGACTATGGTGTCTGCAATCAAAATTACCTTTTTAGCTGCGCGTGATAATTCGAACCGACTCCACTCAGTCCCCAACATAATGGCATTGCCTCGCTCATCTGCCATTGATACATGAATAGCTGCTAAATCTGGCTTGAGCGGCTTAAATGCCCCAATTTGGCGACCACTAAAAGGATCGGTTACAGAAGGAATCTTATGTTTTGCTGGGTATTCTTCTGGGGAAAAAGCGCTACGCCACTCAATATCAGAGCCAATATTGACCGTAGCAGGCACGAAGGGCCAGTTCATAGCGCCACCCAATAAACGCAGTGCCATAGCCAGATTAGAGTAGTCCTCCAAAGCAACTTCCCCAGACTCTACCTTGCGACCTAAGCCATTAGCAAAACCAAAAACCTCTAACCCGGAAAATCCACACTCTACTTTTTTAACTGCACCAGCAGCAGCTAATAAATTTAACTGTTGAGAATTACAGTGAAAAATCGCATGAAGATTATTTTTATTTTGACGCAGAATTTCACGCCCAAAAATTACCGCATCCGATCCAATGGGCAAAGCTGCCCCACTAGCGTATTCCATGCCATCTATTACATATCGATCAACTGCTTCAGATAAGGAGATTAACTTTGATTTACCCATACCAAGCCCCCTAGGGAATTGCCTTCGTTTTTTGGGTCGTACAGATATCACCTGCAATCATGTCCTCAACACCTCGCGGTCCAAGGGAACTCACTTGAAATGGCTTAATCTCATACTGACCGCTGTTTACATAATTCATCAGCTTTTTAAAGCCCGACAAATCTAGCTTTCCGGTATACCGATAAATAACACCACCTTTATCGTCGTAAAAAACAAAGGAAGGCGAACCATAAACTCTCAAACGTTTTGCCAATGCATTTGGGCTTGTCTCTTTTCCATTGGTATCCACCAGAATGGAGTTTGCCGTGATGTCTAGGCGAACGCTACGAAACTTCTTGTTGAACTGTTCTTGAAATGGCTTATTGGAGAAAACATTTTTCTCCATATATTCACAATTTGGACAATCTGGCATGGTCATTAAGACTACCAAAACCTTACCGTCATCAATAGCAGCCTGATTTTGTGTCTGTAAATTTACTACCGGCTCATCAAATATTTTGGCATGGACAAGCGATACAAATAAACTTAGGAGTAAAAAACTAATACAGCGAATATATTTCATATTTAGCCCTCTATCGCTGCCAGAATAAGGCGCGAGACCTTACAAAATCCAAGGCACTCATAGATAAAAATGTTACAAATCCCACATAAATAATGCCAGCAACCATTTTGGGATAGTCGGCAAAATCTGCGTAGTACTGAACAAATCGACCCAAGCCAGAATTTGCGCCAAATAATTCAGCAACAGTAAGCAAAATGAAGGAGAAGCCGAGGCCTACTGCCATACCCGAAAAAATATGTGGCAATGAGCCAGGAAAGACAACCTTGTAGTGATACTCAAAGCGCGTTAATCCCAATATTTTGGCGTTATCTCGGTATCTACCCTCCAAGGAATTTGCACCTGCTACGGTATTTTGAAATATTGGCCAGAATGCGCCAATAAAAACAACAAAAATTGCGGAAAGTCTAAAGGTAGGCAAAATCGCGATAGCGTAAGGTATATATACAGTAGGAGGGATCGGCGAGGCTACACGAGCAAACGGAATCACTCCTTTTTCTAACGCCTTTGAAGTTCCCACGGTAATGCCAAGAATGATCCCCAATATTGTGGCTAAAAAGAATCCAGGAATGAGGATATAAAAAGAAGAAATCGTGCCCAACCAAAGCTCTGGTAATGCATTCCAAAGCGCCACCGATACCTGGATCGGACTGGGAATAAGCGGATTGTCCCCCAATGGAAAATAGGCTGCAGCAATAAACCAAGATCCCAATAAAAGAATCCAAATCAGCGATCTTTGAATAACGTTAATGAAAAGAACGAGAAACCTTGATTGATGCTCGCGGATAAATTCACCTACTTTTAAGAGAGCACCGTTATTAATAGCCTCTATAGGTGTTGTTGTTTGTAAATTTGACATCTTTTTTTCAATTTATACATTAGCCAGCTGGGTTAATATTTCAGCACTAAGCTTCTCTGAAATACTTTCTCGTAAACCACGAAATTCACCACTCTCAAATACTGCAGAGCGATTTCTATTGCCTGTAATTGGTGTGACAACATCGGCAATCACTCTTCCGGGGCTTGACCCCAAGATAATCGTCCTGTCACCCAGGTATAGAGCCTCATCAATATCGTGCGTTACAAAAATAATGGTTTGCTTTGCGGAAGACTTCTGATGTAAATCAAGAACTAAATCTTGTAAACGGGCCCTATTAACCGTATCTAAAGCTCCAAAAGGCTCGTCCATCAATAGCAAAGGAGAGCCAAGAGCTAACGCTCTGGCAATAGCCGCTCGTTGCCTCATACCGCCAGAGAGCTCAAATGGATATTTTCCAATAGCGTCCTGAAGACCTACTTTGAGCAAATACTCTTCAGCCTCCTTGCGTCGCTCCTTCTTGCTTGCGCCCTTTTTGACTTTGCCTATAGCGAGAGCGATGTTATCAACGACTGAAAACCAAGGGAAAAGCGCATAGTCTTGAAATACAATTCCACGCTCTATCCCAGGCCCTGTAATCTCTTTGTCACCCCAGCTAATATTGCCGCTTGTGGGTCTTTGCAATCCTGAAATTAATCGTAGTAACGTAGATTTACCAGAACCACTTGAACCCAGCAATGTTAGGAACTGCCCTGAGGGGACCTTTAAATTAATCCCCTCAAGAATAGGACTTTCAGAGTTATATGAAAAATTGACATTTTCTATGCTTAATACGGAACTCATTAAGCATCTTTCTGTTTAAATTCTTTTTGTAATTTTTTCCAATATGGGTCGTTAGGATTTTCCTTAGCCAGCTTATTGAGGGCATTTAAATACACTTTAGCGTCAATACCGTAACCTAAGTCTGGTTGAGTTGTAATGAATTCGCTATTAATCATCACGTCAGAAAAGTGCTTTACGCCCTTAACATTAGGATCCGATGATTGATCGGCGTACTGAGAGTAGTAACCCTTCCACAAAAGCTGTTGATCAAGCTTTACATACTTTGAAATATCAGCAATCGTTGCCTTCTTATTTTCTTGAGCAAATTTCTCGGCCTCTAAGATGGCGCGCATAAATTTCTCCCAAGTCTCTGTATTTTTAAGGCTATTTTCCGTTACCACTAAACGGCAGCAAGGATGTCCAGGCTGAAGATCCGTTGAGTGGATGACCACTTTTAAACCCTGTTCTTCAGCTCTAAGATCATGAGGCCCCCAAACTACGCCCGCATCTACCTGACCAGATTTAACGGCCTCAATCACTGAAGAGGGGTTTTTGAGTTCAAAAATTTGTACATCAGTTCTCCAGTTGATCCCCTTGTCTTTCAGGGCGCCACGAAGAACTGCATCACCAGAAGCCATACGCACCGTAGCAATCTTCTTACCTTTCAAACTAGCAATTGTGGAGAGTGCCTTTGCATTATCAGCAGTGGTAATGATCGCGGCGTCTCCCCCCATAATGCCGCCAATAATTTTGATTTTTGCCCCTTTGGAGAGATGGGCGATAGGTCCAGTTGTTCCAAATGCGCCGGTATCTAACTTCCCGGCAATGATTGCATTCATTCCATCTGCAGAATTCTGAAATTCGATGAGCTCAACATCTAAGCCTTCTTTTTCAAAAAAACCTTCTTCCTTGGCAACAAAAAATTTTCCATGGCCAGTAGTCGGTAAGTAACCCACCTTTAAGGTTTCAGCAAATGCAGAGCAATTTAATGATGTCAGTGCTGCAATGGCTAGAAGAGCCCCAGCGAAATTCCTACTTTTCATTACATTCCCTCGTATCAATAAAAAATTAACAGAGGCAATTATGTAGTTGCTAATATCGGCGCACAACCAAGCAATATTGATTTACTTATCACTTCATTGAATAAGCAAGATTCTTACTGACCAATTCATCTATATACGAAATATTGCTAAGCTAATCTGGAATGTTTGGTTTTGAGTTTGCGGATACCTCGCTATGATTTAGCTTTAAATAATGGTGTAAAAAGATGTCAACTCATCATCGTCACGGCTTCCTTAAGACCTCCCTATTCCTATTAGCTACCGTATTAATAGCGAGTTCATTTTCTTGCCTCGCTAGCGGTACCTGGCCAACAAAACCGATCAAAATTATTGTTCCAGCCCCAGCAGGAGGCAGTCTAGACATTCTGGCTAGAACAGTTGCCAAAGGCTTAACCGAAAAGCTTGGTCAATCTGTGGTGATTGAAAATCTGGCTGGTGGCGGTGGCAATATTGCATTTGGATATGTAGCCAAAGCAGCGCCTGATGGCTATACCTTGCTCGTTGGTTGGGATAGCTTGGCGATTAATCCCGCATTATTTCCCTCTCTACCCTACAAGCTAGATCAATTTTCCCCAATTACCCTAGCAATTACCGCTCCACAAGTATTGGTTGTTGGCCCAAAACTTCCCGTTAAAAATTTGAAGACCTTCATTGAACTTGCCCGACGCGAACCTGGGTCGCTTACCCTCGCCAATGCTGGTAACGGAAGTCCAGGTCACTTAGCCGGCACCTTACTAGAGCTAAAGGCAAATACAAAGTTTACAAATGTTCCCTATAAAGGGGGTGCTCCCGCGGTCGCAGACTTAGTTGCCGGTCATGTAGATGCCCTCATGGTTACCTTACCCGCCGCCATTCAATACATCCGTTCTGGTCGTCTGACGGCATTAGGGGTTAGCTCTTCGAAGCGCTCTACAGGCGAGCCCGGTATCCCCACCATAGCTGAGGCAGGACTTCCAGGATATGAGCTTACCTCTTGGCAAGGCTTTCTGGCGCCTGCTGGTACACCAACTGACATCATCACATTACTTAATAAGGAAATAGTTGGAATCCTCAGAGATCCAGAAGTAAGAAAACAGCTTGTTGGCGAGGGTTTTGAAGTGGTGGGCAGCTCCCCTAAGGCTTTGGCGGACTATATATCCTCTTCATCACCTAAATGGGCCAAACTGGTAAAAGACTCAGGCGCCAAAGTGGATTAAGCTAGGGCACATCGTTAGATAACCTTAAAACCTATTACTCAACTTTAGAGATTCTCATGTCTATTTACCCGTCAATATCTAGTAAAGATTACTTCTTTGTTCGAAATAAACTCCTTAACAAAGAAGAAATTGCATTCTTAGATGTTCGGGAAGAAGATCCTCATGCACAAGAGCATCCATTATTTTCAGCAAACTTTCCCCTTGCGCGTATCGAGATTGATGCTTTTGCGAAGCTGCCAAAAAAAGATGTCGTGATCGTCACCTTGGACGACGGTGAAGGCTACGCCGAGCTTGCCGCTAAGAAATTTATCTCTCTGGGGTATTCGAATGTATCTTACTTTGAGGGGGGCGTTAAACAGTGGAAATTGGCAGGTGGCGAAGTCTTTAAAGATGTCAATGTACCCAGCAAATCCTTTGGTGAATTGGTTGAATCAAAGGCCCACACCCCCTCCCTTTCCGCTCAAGAAGTCAAACAGCTCATAGATTCCAAGGAAGATATTGTGATTGTTGATGCCCGTCGATTTGACGAGTACCAGACTATGAGCATACCCACTGGAATTAGCGTCCCGGGAGCTGAGCTTGTATTACGAGTCCCAGAACTTGCATCAAACCCAAAAACAAAGATTATTGTTAATTGTGCTGGCAGAACCCGCAGCATCATTGGCACTCAATCCCTGATTAATGCGGGAATCCCCAATGAAGTTCATGCTTTACGGAACGGCACCATTGGCTGGACTCTGGCGGGCCAAACTTTAGATAAGGGGCAAGACCGAAAGTTTCATGAAGTCAGCCCAGAAACAACGCTTGAGGCTAAATCAAGATCTAGGAGTGTCGCCGATAGAGCAAATGTGAAACGCGCCACCAAAGCCGACATTGAGGCGTGGCAAACACAAAACGATCGCACGACTTACTTTTTTGATACACGCACCCCAGAAGAGTATGAAGCTGGGCACCTCCCAGGGTTTCGGTCAACGCCTGGAGGTCAATTAGTTCAAGAAACAGAGATGGTAGCTCCCGTTAGGGGCGCCAGAATTGTCTTGGCTGACCCTAGCGGCGTGAGGGCGAATATGCCAGCCTCGTGGTTATCGCAGATGGCATGGGATGTTTACGTGCTTGATCAAATTCATCCTGAAGACTTAACTGAAAAAGGCACATGGAAGCCACCGCTACCACCCTTACCAACACTTCAAAAAGTTGAAGTGAAAAAATTAAATGAATGGTTAGAAGATTCTGTAAAAACCATCGTTGTTGACTTTAGCACTCATGCAAATTACATAAAAGGTCATATTCCCGGTAGCTTTTATATTCTTCGATCCCAACTAAAAACTTCCATTGGAAATCTTCCCAATGCGCAGCGATATGTGCTAACAGGTAACCCAGAAGAACTGGCAATTTTTGCCGCAACAGAATTTCAATCCCTTGTAAAAGCCGACGTCTACGTTTTGTCTGGTGGCAATACCGCATGGATTCAAACTGGACTTCCAGTTGAAAAAGGACCCACCAATTTAGCGTCTCCGCCAATTGATCGATATAAGCGCCCATATGAGGGCACCAATGCGAATCCAGAAACAATGCAGGCCTATTTAGACTGGGAGTTTGGTCTAGTAGAGCAATTAGGAAAAGATGGAACCCATCATTTTTGGGTTTTATAACCCCCTTCTTTTAATTACCCACTCAAAAAAATGACAAGTACGTTCAATTCCATTAAACCCTTGCGAAATTTCATCACCTCGATGACTAAGTTAGTTGGTGAGGTCAGCGATGAACAATCTCTTATCAGCTTAACCACGCCTTTACTGAAAGCTTTAGTCGCTAAAGATGATTGGTTGCCTGAATTTTGTTCAATCCCCAATACTGATTTCTATCAGCAATATCTACTTCATGCCGATCCCTTGGAAAGATTTTCGGTGGTGAGCTTTGTTTGGGGTCCTGGACAGAAAACCCCCATTCATGATCACTGCACATGGGGATTGATCGGAATGCTTAGAGGCTCCGAGAAAGCCCAAAAATATCAATATGACTTAAATGGAGCACTCATCGCCGATGGTATGGAGGCAACACTAAAACCTGGTGATGTGGAGGCTGTAAGCCCAACTCTTGGTGATATTCATATAGTTAGTAACGCCCTGCCAGACCAAACCTCAATTAGTATTCATGTGTACGGTGCCAACATAGGTGCCGTTAAACGACATGTCTACGAGCCTGATACGGGATTGGTCAAAAACTTTGTATCTGGCTACTCCTCACCACTAGTACCAAACTTATGGGACCGATCGTCCGAGATGAGGTCAGAACTCATTTAATCCTTTTTCTATACGATTTCTCATTGCAAAACGCGAAAGATGTATAGGGTTTAAATTGCAACTAAACCACTCCACCAGATTTTTGAAGGATGCAGTAAAAATTGCAAAGATACGCTTATATTTTTCCTCTTTTGAGCAAATAGGAAGGCCTTGTAAGTATTATGTTATTTGGCTTCATCAAATATATTTGATAAAAAAAATTAGTGCATTAAATGCTTGAGAAGATCGACTTACTCAAAGAAAGCTTAATGCACCACAATATAATCCTAATCCCCATTGTTGTGCGCTACTTGCTGCACAACAATAAATACCATTAATCTCACGCCTTAAACTCAGATTTTATTTCGCAGACTTAAAGTTACTTCATTAACATTATTAAGAATCTCATTAAAAATGAACCTCCCAGCACACCAACTAACAATGACCGTTTTAATGACACCAGATAAGACTAATTTTTTTGGGAATGTTCATGGTGGCGATGTCCTTAAGCTACTTGATCAAGTCGCCTATGCCTGTGCCAGTCGTTATGCAGGTCGTCATGTAGTGACTTTAAGCGTAGACCAGGTTACCTTCAGGCAGCCTATACACGTGGGAGAGCTTCTGACATTTCTAGCATCCGTAAATTACACAGGTACTTCTTCGATTGAAGTAGGGATAAAGGTCATTTCAGAGAATATTCTGTCAAAGGTAGTAAGACATGTAAATAGTTGCTTCTTGACCATGGTTGCTATGGATGAGGATCGAAAACCTACGGCTGTGCCAAAATTTAATCCCGTTACTCCAGATGAAATCAGAAGATATGAAGCGGCCATACTAAGAAGAGAGATGAGAAAAGAATTAGAGGAAAGATTTAACAATATCCGTCTATCAAAAACTTAAGGCATACGAGGGTTGCTTTGTCTGGAAACGTCCTCATCATTTGACCTTAAACAGACCTTACCGACCTAAGGGAATCTAATAGCAAAAAAGCCGCCCGAAGGCGGCTTTAAAGTGAAGTGGGAGTTTTTTAATGGCTATGCATCGTTTTCAGAGTTGCATCTCCTAAGTCTGGATGTTCGCTAGGGTCAATCGCAGAAACTTCTTGAAGAAATTTAGCAGTATCGATTTTCTTCCCGCCAAGCCAAGTGCCCTTGACTTTAACTTTATCCATAATCTCCTCGGGCTTGACTGCGGTAATGTCTGCTGAAAGCTCCACCAAATCAGCATACTTACCAACCTCAAGGGACCCAATTTCAGTATCACGCTTCAATTGATATGCACCATTAATGGTGGATGCTTTGAGCGCCTGATCTAAGGTAACCGCCTGATTAGCACCGTGAACCTTACCGGAATCGGTTGTGCGAGTCACCATCCGTTGAATATTTCTCAAAGTATCAGGTGGCGATACAGAACCATCGTTATGAAATGAAGTATGCAAGTTCGATTTAAATGCATCATTTACTCGCTGCCATTGCGCACCATACTCAGACTTAAACATCGTGCCATCTAATAAATCACCCCAGTAGATGTATTGGAAAGGCGCTAGTGAAACTGTGACACCGAGACTTTCTGCACGCTTAAATTGGTCTGGACGAGCAGCACCTAGATGCTCAACACGCCAACGATGATCAGTACCTATGAGCTTATATTTATTAAGAGCGTACTCATAGGCATCTAAAACTACATCAAAGCCAACGTCACCGTTGCAGTGAAAAGCCATTTGATAGCCCATCGGAGCATACTTATCGAGCATTTGGTCAAGCTGCAAGCGGGTATAGTTCATGCCCTTTTCACCTAGCGGCCCGAGAATGATCTGAGCTTGCTGAGTTCGCTGGTTATCCAAATAACCAAAACTTTGGGCAACGCTACCCAACCAAGGGCTACCATCCGCCCATAGCTTGATACCGTTCTTGCGAACCATGCTTGGATTAGGCCAAGTTACCTCATCACCCGCATCAGCATCAATCGCCATGTGATAAACATGCATCCTTAATGGGCTATCAGGTAAAGAAGAGAGTGCTAAATACCCTTTGTACATCCCACTATTGTAAGTATGCTCTGAGGTCGAAGTGATACCAAAAGAAGCCATATAGGCATACCACTTAGCACCAGAAAGCAATGGGTGAGGAACGGCCTTTGAAAGCATAGGACCCGCAATTGCCACCAAGGCCGCAGCTTCGTTTCCAACGCCATTAGAAGTTCCATTTTTATTGCGACCATAACTGCCACCAACAGGATCAGCAGGTGGCTTTCCATCTTTCCAACCCAAAAATTTAATGGTTGCAGAATTAAAATACACCGCATGGCCAGAGTTATCGATCACCAAAATCGGACGACCGCTCGGAGTTAACTTATCGAGCACATCACGTGTCGGCAGTGGGGCCTGTTGCAACAGTCGATCTACACCATTAAATACCAAAGGAACACCGGCTGGAGCTTTTTTGTCTTCCTTTAAAATTTTGGCTTGTACATCTGCCCAGGTTTTATAACCAACGTATGGCGCGATCCAATAAGCAGGCTCCTGCGTTGCAATTCCTGAGAGCATTGGATGATTATGCGGGTCAACAAACCCTGGCATTAATACCGTTGCGCCCAAATCCTTGACTACCGCATTAGGAGCGGTGGCGCGAACATCATTAAAGGATCCAATTGCCGAGATCTTACCTGTTGTCGTATCTAATGCTAGCGCTTCAGCACGTGGGTTTTTATCATCCATCGTAATAATGGTGGATGCTTTTAAGATCTGTGTTTCAGCTGCCGATAAGTTTGATAGACAACAGATCGAGATTATTGGCAAAGCCTTAAAGATGGATTTGTAGATCACTTTGATTCCAATGAAAAATTTGTTTTTATAGGTACGAATATATCTAATAAAAAAACTGCATAAGAAATATAACAAATTTTATTTTTAAATGCATACTGATTGCATAAAAGATAAGGTCAATATTAGGGTAATCATTGAGGGCTCATTTTTATACTTCATGATGGATAGCGAAATGGGAATTTGGAGTGCTGCGAAATTATCTAGCGATTAGAAAGGTTGGGCACCCCTCTGGGCGCCATTAGACTTGATAAACCCGTCGATGAAACGGATCTAGAGCTTTATGCCCCATTTAAAAGCCCAAATTCATATCAACTATAAGCTTTAGGGCTTATCATCCACGCATGACCCCATTTAAATACGTTCACTTCATCAACCACAGTGAAAAAGTATGGGATGGCCTTCCTTACCGCGAACGTCAAATTCTTTGTGCAGTCTTGCAACATGATGCCCAAACTAAGCAAAACATTACCGACTTAATTCAGCGTAGTGAGTTTGGCTCTCAGGCCACGCTCCACGCCGCAGTCCAACGCTTAATTCGCGCTGATTTACTCACTACCACAAGCCCCATTACGAACACTCGCGCTAAATACGTCAGCCTTACTACCAAAAGCAATAATTTATTTAAAAAGCTAGAAAAAGTACTAGAAAAGAGCGCCAAAGCCCAATAAGAGCAAAGTCGACCATCATCGCTTAACAAGCTCAGTAATAGAATCGGGCATACCTTCTTACTGAACGCCGCTACTTATAAAAACTTGGCTCAAGGTAACGTTAAATAAATTTTTATTTTTTTAGATATCCCCAAAAAATATCTCAAGTCATATTAAATGTAATAGAGCCTTATATCGCAACTTAATTAGTTTATTTGTGTTTAGTAAATTCAAGAGATTTATAGGCGGATTGAGCGATAAGTGTTTGACCTAGATCTCTTTGTCAACACTATCTGCCACAACTGTCCTTGGCGCGAACGGAAGAAGGCAGCGCAACTCAGTAAGTAATAATTCCACATTCTATAAAACCGTTCGTTATATTGACTTGATATTTTGCTCCAATTATTCACAAAGTTCTGATGCCAAGACATTAATGTCTTGTCGTAGTCTTGGCCAAAATTTTGCCAGTCCTCTATCAAGAAAATACCCTCTATTGACTTACCAATCTCTATGGCTGATGGTATCTTTCCATTGGGGAATATATATCGATCTATCCAAGGGTCTGTTCTATTGATGGTCACATCACTTCCAATAGAGTGCAATAAAAAGAGGCCATTGTCAGCCAAAAGACGGCTAACGGTTTGAAAAAAGATAGGATAATTTTTCTCGCCTACATGCTCAAACATACCAACTGAAACAATTTTGTCGAATTTCCCGACCAGATCACGATAATCAATTAATTCAATTTGTACAGGCAAGCCTTTGCATCTATCAATTGCTAATTGTTGCTGCTCTTTTGAAATGGTAATTCCTAAAACCTCAACACCATATGTTTTGGCGGCATACGCAGCAAGCCCTCCCCACCCACAGCCAATTTCCAGCACTCTATCTCCATTTTTTAATTGTAGTTTTTTACAAATGAGATCTAGCTTATGCTCTTGTGCTTGGGTCAATGAATCAGCAAACTCCCAATATCCACATGAATACATCATATGTGGATCGAGCATGAGTTCAAAAACATTGTTGCCAATATCGTAGTGCTTTTCACCCACTTCAAAAGCACGATCTTTAGATTGCAAATTTACTAGCTTTGCTCTGAGAACTTCAAAGACAAAGCGTGCCTTTGCCATGCCCTGCACCCGCATGTTAATGTCACAACTTAACAGCCGAGTAAGCATTTCATCTAGTCTCACACAATCCCAGCGACCATCCATATAAGACTCGCCCATACCCAATGACCACTTAGATAAAATCTCAGAATAAGTTAAGGGGTCATGGATCTGCATATCCCAAGGGTTAGAGCCATTGATAATCACTCCCGCCTCATCAAATAATTCTTGTAATATTTTTGGAGAGTTAAGCTGCTCATATTCGATGTCTGCTTTTGCGAAGATATTCATAGAATTTTCTTAAAATAAAATCTCAGAAGATATGTTTTGGGAGCTTCGCCATCGAGCCAGTGGCTAGTCATTTCCATCGGATTAAGTGCATGTGTTTCATTGACATGAATAATCACTTCAAACTGTTTAGCCAGATTGGTATAAAAAATAGTGTTTTTTATGCCCCTTCTTTTTTGCGAAAAATAAATAACGTCAATAGCCCATCGAAATTCTGATTACCCAATTGCAAACTAAATTGCACCACGATGTATTTACACTATGTTTATAAATCAGAGGGACTCAATCCAAGAAAGAATAACGGGATCTTTTCTTGAGGATGCCAGCACACCGTCAGAAGAAAATCCCACGACAATAGGAGCTACTGCAGTGTATTCAACAGGAATGCTTAACTTGAACTTCAAATTAGGAGTATTTAATGCTGGCAAAGCAGATCCGATAACACAACTACCTAAATCCAATTCAGTTGCGGCTAACATCAAATTCTCAGCCGCTAACCAACAATCTGCCACAGCAAAAGGTTTATCCAATTTCGCAGCGATGATAATGAGAGTATCTGCCCCGTAAAAAATATTAAAGTCAGGCTGATTAAAGTTAGGTGAAGCATGTTTTATAAGCTTTTCATCGGGATGCAGACTTTTCTCAAAAAGTGGTTTTGCTAGTGTTGAGATATCTTCAAGCAATGACTTATTCTGAATTACTACAAATGCACAGGGTTCTTGATGCATTGCAGTAGGAGCTCTAACGGCGTACGACAACAAAGTTTTAATCAAATCCTTGTTTAATTTTTTCGAGTTATATACCCGTACAGAATGTCTATTTAAAATAGCATCAAGGACTGATTTACCGCCCATAGCAATCTCCATCAAATTAGCATGCATTGAATGGAGATTATTAAAGTCTCCATGGCATACAAAAACATTACCCGCATGGTCACTTAACTCACTTTAATTTGATGAGGCTTGCTACCGTTTTTCTTAGGGAGGACGAGTTTTAAAACGCCATTTTCATAATTTGCTTTTGTATTGCCTTGATCAATTTCAACGGGCAATTGAAAACTACGGGATACAGTTCCGTAATAACATTCGCTCTGCACCACTTTTTCATTCTCAGTTTTTTGATCGTGCTGACTAGTTTCAGCCTGAATAGTGACCATTCCACCATCCACAGAAATATGAATGTCTTCTTTCTTTACGCCAGGAATCTCTGCTTTAATACTGTATTCACCCGGGGCTTCTTTAATATCCACCTTAAAGGAATTTTGAAGTGGTGATCCATGTAATGGCTTGATGATGTAACTCGGTACGCTAAAGTCATCAAAAATATTAGTGAATAAGTTAGGAACATAGTGTGTCAGCTTTGTCATGATTTTTCCTTAATAATGAATTTAAACTACCAATACAGGTAACTTACAGCCCACAATTACCCGATGGGTATCGCTACCCAAAAATTCGCCGGCAAGCCCCGCTCTTCTATGTGAAGACATCACAATCAGATCTGCTTTAGTTTTGGTTGCCGCCCTGATTATTCCTTCGGCAACATTAATGTCATATAGGTGACATGTCTCATAAGGAACGCCTGAAAACTTCAGGCCAGCCTTAGAAAATAATTTATCGGCAAATGACTTGCAGGCCTTCTTATGATCTGCATCAGAAATTGCTAAGACATCACCATATTCCGCATAAATGTAAGGCGGTAAGGGATCAGAGATAAACGCCAAGATAAGTTTGCCAAAACCATCGCCTAAAAATTGTTCGATCTTCTTAACCTGCAACTTTGTCAATCCATCACTTGAAATTGGTACAAGCACTTTTTTGAACATTGTTTTCTCAGCTTTCTTTTAACCAATCGAGCATCACCACAGCGACTTTTCTTCATCTTATAGAATCTATAATATAAATACTTGATCCCAATCAATAAAATGAGGTTAATTAATCCCAAAGAGTGAATGCACACCTTTGGATAAAGCTAAAAGAAAAACCCCAACTAGTTCTAGCTGGGGTTTAGTGGATTTGAAGAGTTTCTGGTGAAATAAATCGACCCTGATGCGCGATTTTTAACAAAACGAAAGAGCCTTCATTGCCCACCTCTTAAATATGACAGCTAGCACTAATAGAGGCTACTTAACGCGAGACTTCTTTGCAACTGGCTTAGCAACTTTAACTGTTTGACCAAATTGACTAGGCACCGAACTCATCGCAGTCTCAACAGTCTTTTCGAAGTTAGAAAAGGCATCCTGAGCAGTAGAGCGCACCTGATTAAAGTTCTGCATTGCAGCATTAAATGACTCCGTAAAGGCGGTTACAAACCTCTCTGAACCAGCTGGAGCCTTCGATGTTGCAATCTTCACAAATTCCTCCAAGTCATCTTGCGCTTGGTCGATGGCAGCTTCAACCGCTTCAATCAATTCCTCATTGCCATGGCGCAAAATATCTGCCACTTGTTGGTGGTAATTGGTAATTCGAGTCACGGCCTCCTGAATGGCATCGCCTTGCAATAGAAGCAGCGCGGCCTTTGGATCCTGCATCTTCATTAACCGCGCTGCCTCTGCTTGAGCTTTGGCAACTAACTCTTGGGTAGCTTGATAGTTAATTTGCGCTAATTCTTGTGCATTTTCTAATGCAGTCTGCCCTAAAGAACGAGCAGTTTCAATATTTTTAGTCCGGTTTTCTACAAATTTGTTCTTAAGCATGGCATTCCCTTTTTAGTAAATTAGCCTTGAAGTTAATGACAAGCCTAATCTTTTGAAGTACAACAAGAGATAAAAAAATCATTAATACTCAGATAACTTTTCATATTATAAAACTTGTAATATAAAAATATGTGAAATATTAAAAAATAAATAAGAAGCTCCCAATACGTCACTTTGTTTTTATCTCTGCCAGTCAATGGTCCCGAATTGATCAAATAAGCAAGTTTTGTTCCCAGAATTACTGAAATATACTCGCAAATTATTTGATCTTAAATAGACCAAGTCCACTAAAGAGCATTTAAAAATAAAAAACCTATGCCCTAGGGCGCGTTTAGCGCATTCTCCAGTTAAATGAAATCTTAAGTAACTAGATATAGCCCTACTAACTCTCCCAAGGAGTTGCTGTATGTATAAGTTTTTTTATGCTTTTGCCACATAAACCACGGACGCGTTGCTGTTCAGTCTTAAGCCAACCAAGAGCAAATAACAAGTTAGGATCATTCTGTGTAAGCTTCTCGATTCGATCAATTGCCACGCAAATATCGTGAAATGACCCAAAAAAAACTAATGCGCCTGTAAGTGCCTTAAAAAACTTTGGGTATGATTTCTTAATGCAATAGTCCCTAAAAAATTCTAGGGAATAGTGTATAAACTTCATTTTCTTACGCATTGAGTGAATCTCTTCATCTTGCAGGCTAGCAAATTTAGAGTCTCGGTTAGATAAAAAAAGAAATTTATTATCAAGTAATTTGATAACTCTCTTTCTGACAATTGGCGATCCCTCTTTAGCTTTTTTATCTGCCGTTAGATCGGCAATCGAGGAAGCTTGAGAAAGCCAAATAGACATGGACTCCACTAGGAGCAACTGAAATTCTTTGCCTCTCGTAATACGAGAAGGATTTGGAAAATCAGCAATATCACTCAGCTTAATCTCTGGGATGCCCAAGGATGCCATGGTGGGATTTAAGATACACGTAATGTAATCATTGTCACGATACTGGCCAAGCATACTAAACACTCTTTTAAAAACCGTAATCCATTGCTCATGAAGATAAGTTTCTTGCTTTGCTAAATATTTAAGTAAGATCTTTAGGCGACATAGACCTACCCTCAGCTGATGAAGATATTCAGAGTAATTTTGATATTCGGCATTTAGTACGCTCTGATTTGCTAAGACCTGCTGCATGCAAGATTGGATAAGGCGACTAGTGGTTTCATGACTACCGCCCACCTTCCTTAGAGAAATACATTTAGACCTTGTTGGAGGGCTAAATTCAAATCCACTGGCAAGTAAAAAACCGCGTTCAGATTTACTGCGGGTATCGATAAATGCTCCATGACTCTTAATCATGTTCTGCGCATGATGAAGAACATCTCGTGGGTCGCCTTCCTTTAACTCTATTTCCAACTCATGAACTGGGGTTCTGGTCACACTATTAGTCATTGGCGAATAAATAAACCCTTTATCCAGCGCATATTCAAGCAAGCCATGGCGGGTCTTTACTAGTAATTTTCTTCTCCAAATATCAGTTCGATAGCAAATTTTTAGATCTTTAACCCTTAATTTTGGTAACCGTTTTTTTAATAACCGACCAGATTCGTCATGATGATGAAAATCGAGAGTCCAAGTTGGCATGGCGTTACCAATAGCCTTTAGTACAACGTTATGCTCAAGTCTCTCTAAGGGGTTATCCGTGGAAACTTTAAGAGTTTGTATCCATTGGCTCCCCTCTTTCCTCAAGCGAAAAGCAATACCCGCCTGAGTCAGCAAAAAATCTGGAGTGTCTATGTACGCTGCCTGTAAATGCTGTCGTCGAACTCCACCCCTAGAAATAATCCATTTTTCGATTGGCTCAAGTCTATTCCCCGGAAATAAGAGTTTAATTTCGAATTCACTACTGTTTGTGGGCATTATTTCTGGGGACCAATATCTGAAGCTAGTTCAATAAATTAAATTTTGAGGCTTTTTGCGTAAAGATTTCGTGCCAATCCTTAAAGTCAAAAGAGAACTTGATTAATGAGCATGTACCCATTGATAGCGATTCACCCGTAAGCAACGATGCTAAATTCATTAGACTTGGATTGTGCCCAACAATCATGAGCTGATTCATTTTTTTAGGAACAGAAGAAATAATCTCAAGCAATGTCAGAGGTTCTGCTGCATATAGTTTCTCATTAACAAGCAAATGAGAATGGGGGATACCCAACCCATTTGAAATAATCTGACCAGTACTGATTGTGCGAGCTGCTGGACTCATTAAAACAAGATCTAAGGACAATTCTTTTTTCGCCAATTTTTGGGCAAGCCTATTGGCATCCTTAATGCCACTTTCAGATAAAGATCTATCTAGGTCGGAAACTAAACCTTCCTCTGCAATAGCTTTTGCATGCCTGAGAAGATATAGCGATTTGGACATAGTTTATTTCTCTCTTTTCTCTTTCCCAATGATAAAAATACGTTCAACTTCTACAGGTACTGGGGTAATGGTGATATGGTCCTAGATGAATTTTCATAGCCCTTGTCCATCATATTAGATACTCAATTGAGCGCACTGTCACCCACACAAAAATGCCACATTCAGAATCACTACCAATATCCTAGATACTTGCTAACCTCGCTTGCTACTGCTTTTCAAATACTACCGGAGATAGGCTATTGTTGTAACTATGACTCCTGACTGGGTTGTAAAAAAACTCAATGTAATTAAATATATCTTCTCGTGCTTCGCCCCTAGTGTTGTAAGTTTTACGCTTCACTCGCTCACTCACGCTTTAGTAGCTGGTAAAAACCTTCCACCACAGCACTGTCGTGACAGTTACCGCACCGGCTCATGCTTAGTCGAAGATTATGCTCCTTTAAAAAGGCTTGCCACTCATAGCTTGAGAGCTGACTGCCTTGATCCGAGTGGATGGTGACCATCTGCCGAGGTTTACGTTTCCATAAAGCCATGAGCAATGCCGATACGGCCAGCCTTCGTGCGTGCGAATACGGATAATATCCGTTACCCAAATCTCGAAGATCATCATGGGTCTTGCGATAGCCGTATACAGCACCACTCTCGAGCCAAGACTGTTAATCTGACTGGTAATGGATTGATTCTCGCGACTTCTCGCTAATAGGGGTTCCTTGCACCAAGCGTAATAGCCACTCAGATGCGCCTGCAATACCCTGCATATAACCCTGATACGGTGTTCATGATGATGTTCTTTGATGAAGGCGCACCTTACACATCGCCTAGATGCCATTGCAATTACCGATGGTGAAATCTGCAGCATCGACTTTGCTCGTATACAGTCTTTAATGAAAACAGAAACTGCACTACAAAAATCTATTGAGCGCGCTATGAGTACTGAGATCTTCTATCAACTAATTTTAGAGGCGTAGGCCAGCTTTGGTAACTGGATCTTTACACACCATAAGACCCTCAGAGCAATAAAAAACCCGCCAAAAAGCGGGTTCCTTAGAGCGGCTATCTTTTATTGATACCAATCACCAAGCTTGCTGCTTTCCATCAATCCAAGTTTCCTTAACTTTGATATTGCGAATCTCTGCTGGAGGTGTATTGCGTGGGTTTTTTGCGAGAACCACTAGGTCAGCCTGTTTACCCACTTCTAAACTTCCCACAATATTGTCAGCAAAGAGTTGATATGCCGCATCAATAGTAACAGCACGTATTGCATCATCGACAGTTACCCCCTCATTAGCACCCAAAACCTTTTGTGGAGGCAATTGCCATGTACGCGTAACTTCTTCGGTAATGTAGCTCAAAGGTCCAACAGGCGATACAGGCGTATCGCTATGTAGCGTGAATTTTCCACCCGCCCTTTTAACATCACCAGCTGGATCAATGCGCTTAGAGCGCTCTGGCCCAATTAAGTGATTACTAAAAGCGGCACCCCAATAGTCAACGTGACCAATCGTAAAGCTTGGAATAACGCCCAACTTAACCGCTTTTTTCACTTGCGCTTCCGTGTTGATAGTGAAATGCTCAATACGCAAACGACGTTCACTGGGATTAGGGTTGCCTGCTAATAATTTTTCATAATTATTCAAAGTCTGATCAATCGCCTTATCCCCATTAGAGTGAATTGAAATTTGCCAACCCTGATCAAAAAATGGCTTCATCAAACCATAAACCTCAGCATCTTTATAGTCTAGCGCTCCACTCCATTTTGAATTTTTTGGATAAGCATAAGGATCATTTAGCGCTGCCGTCAGGCCTTGTGTCGATCCATCAGAGATATATTTAACCCCAATAAATCGTAAGCGGTCATCTCCATCATTCGGTTTAATGGCGTTGAAACCGACAGGCAAAGCTTGACCCCATAAGTAACCACGCAAGCGAATCGGAGGTTCAGACTTAGCAAAAATACCTTTGTAAATTGCCACCTCTTTGTCTACACCAAAATCACCACCAACACTCATATCAGAAGCAGTTGTAACACCCGTTGCTGCTATTTTCTTCATAGTGCCTTCAATAGCGCCAAGCAATTGAGCCTCGGTTGGCGCGGGCATTTTGGCCATAAAGGCCAAGTACGATGGCGGCTCTATCAACTTACCTGTAAGCTTGCCTTTAGCATCTTTTACATAAATTCCGCCACTTCCTGGATTAGGAGTCTTGTCGGTTACGCCAGCAATTTCTAACGCCTTGTGGTTAACGTAGCCGATGTGCCCAGATTGGTTGACGATGAAAATTGGAACTTCTGTGGATACTTTATCTAAATCATCTGCTGTTAATTCAGCCATAAACGGGGTTGTCCGTGATGGATCTACTCCAAAGCCAAATAGCCAACCACCAGGAGGTACATTTTTGAGTCCGACTTTCATTTTCTGACTCAATGTTTCCAGTGTGTCATAAGGCAAAGAAAAGTTACTCAAATTTAATCCAAGGCCCTCAAACACCGATGTAACAATGACGTGCACATGAGGCTCTACAAAACCTGGCATTAAAGTTTGACCCTGAAGATCAATTACCTTAGTACTATCTGTTTGCCATTCTTTAGTAACCGCTTGTTTTGTACCAACAGCCACGATCTTGCCGTTTTGTACGGCTAACGCTTGAACTTCTTCATTCTTGGCATTCACAGTAACAATGGGACCGCCATAAAAAATAGTGTCTGCATTGCCTTTAGCAAAGGTCACTGCGCATTGCGCCATCATTAAGGCGGAAAGTAGCTTTGGAGCAAATTTCATATTCAAATCCTAGTGTTTAAGTGGACTATTTATTCAAAGAAGATGCTGGCATCGCAAGTATGCAAAATTATCCTGAATAACGCTGAAATAATACAATGGCCTGATTAAATGATTACGATAATCATTTAGATATTTCCGGTCAATAGTAAATTAGCGGTTATTGGCCAACTTAAGATATTCCAATATGAAAAACATCGAGCCAAAGTAGTCCTACATCGGGAAAACTGTATATCCTCAAAAAAACTGCAATTAAATACCAATGAATACCCATCTTTGTATGTTCACATCAAAATGATATAAACAAAGTGTTGAACCTACGAACTCACCCAATGAAGCCATTTAAAGTACTGCCCTTACTTTTTTTCATTACCATCTCACAATTCTCGTTTGCGCAATCTTTTAAATTTGTTGCCTATGGAGATATGCCCTATTCCATACCGGGAGACTACGTTAGGTATGAAAAACTCATTCAAGCAATTAACCAAGCTAAACCCAGTTTTACGATATTTGTTGGTGATACAAAATCTGGGTCTACCCCTTGCTCAAATGAGAACAATGTCATTATTAAAAATTACTTCAATGAGTTTGAGTCACCCCTTATCTATAGCATCGGAGATAACGAATGGACCGACTGCCACCGTCCTCTAGCAGGCTCTTACGACCCGATTGAAAGATTGGAAAAACTACGCGGAACTTTCTTTAGCAACAGCAAAAGCCTAGGTAAGAAAACCCTGCAACTTCACCGACAGTCTGATCTCATGCCTGAATTTTCTTTATATGTTGAAAATTCATACTGGATCAAGAATGGCTTTCTTTTTGTGAGTCTTCATATTCCGGGCTCCAATAACAACTTTGAGCGAAATGAAGATGCTATCAATGAATACCGCTTGAGGAATACAGCTAATTTAGCCTGGATTGAATACACATTTGGTCTAGCAAAAAAAGAGAGGTTGGCTGGAATGATTATTTCCTACCAGGCAGATATGTTCTATTCACCTTCTCAGGCAGTTGATTTATCGAGCGGCTTTAGGGAAACGTTGAGCAGTCTTACAAGTCATGCGGAGTCATTCCAAAAACCCGTCCTCCTAATTAACGGCGACAGTCACAGACTCAAAATTGATCAACCTTTAAAGACTCTCGATAAGAAATATGTTCTTGAGAATGTCATTCGTCTACAGGTGATGGGTGAAGATGAGGTCCAGGCTGTTGAAATCAGCGTCGATCCAACTAGCGAGCAACCATTCAGCTTTAAGCCTCTTATTCTGAAGGCTAATAGCCAATATATCCACTGAATCAAGGGGCTTCTATTTCTGACCAAAAGCAGGCTCTGGCGGATACTATCCCTGCACAAGTTCAGCAGCCAATTAGAAAGAATTCCTTAAGGAAACTAGCTCTAAATCAAAGTCATCCAACTTCACAAATCCAATCCTTGGATACTCCAAATTTAAAATGATAGCGATGGTTCCAGTCATTAGGAGCATGAAAACAATGGTTAAAAACCAATCCCTTTTTTGCTCTATCCCTAAGTTATAACCTGCAACTAATGAGCCAATCAGAGAAAGGCATATAAGCGCCTGCCAAATAATGGGAGGAGGATGAAATTTCATGGCCAATCGCTGATTCTCGGATGCGTCAAACATATCAGACACCTCGGGCAAAATTTGGGCTGCAACCAATTTTTCTGGATATGGCGTTTCCTGAACTGCATTGACTGCTCCCCGCCATAATTGATTGCCAATTTCATTATGCGTTTTGAATTTTATTTCCAAATCCCCATCAGCCATACTTCCTTGATAAATATCAATTCGACTATCAAGATATTTTTTAAATAAATCCCTTACAACTAATTGGCTTTTTGGTGCCAGCAGGTCAATGGATTGGTAAGCTGTACCGATTGTGCTGACTTCCTTGGCAATTAAGTCTCGGCGTTTATCAAATCGATCGGATGCACCAGAAAAGGTAATTGCTAACAATAGGGCTAATAAACCAAAAATTGCAGCCATAAAAGTATCGCTTGCATCTGCTTTTTCCTGTTTATACACTGAGGCAAAATGCCCTCCCACCCTCCAGCCTATCTCAATCATTAAAAGCATGGCGCCCAACAATAACCAGGGCAATAAATTGGTTTCGAAAAGGTAGATCCTCAAATGATTGGTTAGCAACATAATTTAGATAGATTAGTTAGTTGAGGAAATGAAATTGTGTAACTCATATATTACATGCCAAATTATGCTACCCATTAACCCAGTTGGAATTGAGTGTGATGAGTCTTTAAATCGTCACTTTTTCAGCGAAGCTAGAGAGATGACCACCCGCAGGTGGTTTCGCATCTCTTGATAACTCATATCTTGAGCATTACTCTGACCTAGATATTTGGGCACCCGTTTGCCAAAGGTTTTCCGGCTATACGATCCTTTACCCATTCAAGATACATTGGCGCTGAAACACCAGGAGTTGTAAAGTGGGTTTGCTCCCCTGGAAGTTGATTTCTTCCAACATTCGCACCCATGGCGCACATTTGCTTTTGATAAAGCTCATGCATGATTGGAGGAACTGCAGTATCTTTTGTACCCCAGTAAATTACCACTGGTGCCACAGGTTTTACCGGCTTCACACTACCGTCAACAAAAGCCTTTACCCAAGCGGAGGAGTTGCTGGGTTCTGGTTTTAAAAGAGATTTATAGCTGTCTCCGTAGGCATAGTTAAAGGTATCAGCCAGTACATGAATACATTTATTTCCGGATAATTTATCGACAGCCTTTGCACCTTCATCAGTCAATACATCCGTCAATTGCAGACCCGGAAATGCCGCTTGAGTACCCCAAAGACCCATTACATAATGAGCAAATAAGAATACATTTGGAACATTGGCCTGAGTAAAGCCGTTCATAAGCTTTGTTGCACCAGCTTCATCATTTGGCACATTTGGCAGCATAGCTGCTACATCTTCTGGTGCTAATGCAACAAACCCAAGGTATTGCAGATTGTCTGCGGCAGTGCCTTGAAGGGCTTGGTATTCAGGTAAGCTTGCAGCGGCAATAGTGGCTCCACCACCTTGTGACCAACCATAAACTACAGCCCTCTTTCCGGCGCTCACTTCCTTCATTGAGCTGGCTGCTCTTGCAGAATTAATCACATCCCTGCCATTTGTTTGTGCCACGGCATATTGATGTTTACCACCACCACCTAGACCTTGATAGTCAGTAGCAACAACTACATAACCTTGGTCTATAAATTCTTGACCGTTAGGAATTCCAAAGTCGGTCCAAGAATCGCCATCCGTGAGGAAATACTGATTAAGTGAGCGAGTTGGCTCAATGATTTGAGATGGGCCACAGTTTTGAGCGGAGCCTGTTGTGCCGTGCGCCCAAGCCAAAATAGGTCTGCCCTCCTTTGGCACCTCACCAACAGGAGAAATGATTGTTGCTGTAGCAATGGTTTTGCGTCCAGCCACATCAGATGAAATATAAGCAATCTTCCATGCTTGTGCACCTTTAATAGCGGTTTTTATCTTTTCTTTTTTGATAACTTGCCCCAATTTACCCTCAGGAGCCTTTTTGATGACAGAAGTGTAAAAAGCTTGCATTGGTGGATCAGCATACACAGCTGTCCAGAGGATGCTTAATGCTGTGCCAAGCACTAAAACGGAAAAGTGTGACTTTATTTTCATCATGAATATGGGTGTCAATTTAGGTCCAAAAACTATATTAAACACTAAATTAAAATGCTGTCATATAGATTCCCACCTGGATACTTTCAGCGCTTCTTAATGACCCAAAGGGATCATTATTCTTTATCTTTTGATGATTTTTGAAATATCACCATAGCGAATGACATCACAGTGAACGCCAATCCAAGTGACCACGCTGGATTAATTTTTGCCAAGTAGCCACCAATAGCCCCACTAATCACAAAAATAAAAATGGAAAGGAACCTCCTGATCCATCTATCGCTCCTGCTTCCTACGAGAGGAGACTCTGCAATCAATGCAGTATAGGTGCCAGTAAACAAAGTGGTAGCAAGGTCAGGGACGCCGTGAATTCTAATAATAGTGGTCATTGCACCCATTGCCGCAGAAAGCAATCCAACCAGCATGTCTCTTAATGGTATATGGGTTCCAGGGAATCTCCAAATAGCCAACATTAATGCAGTTCCAATTAAAAACCATACCAGCCAAAATGCTTTTCGTGAATTATTTCCGCCACCCAAAAATTTGATGACGCGGGTTGCAATTACTATACCAATAGTAAATGCCCCAAATGCGCGGACATATTTAAAACCGAGCAAATATGGCTGGCCTTCTGAAAGTGCGATGGCCAACATCAAAAGGTTGCCACTCATCATGGCCGAGAAAACCCCATTAAGGCCTACAAAACAAGTGACATCGACTAACCCACAAACGCAAGCCAATAAATATAGTCCGTATTTATGTTCAGGTATGCGCATGTTTTACTTTTGATTTATGTTGAGGTAAAAATGGATGCGAATATTTAGACTTAAGAAGTACCGTGCACTACTTTTTGATTTTTAAAATTTTATACCGCAAATAAGCTGATCTTCTATCTTATTGCGCCAATTGTAATTATTGCTTACGCAAAATCCACTTTTTTCGGTAACGGGCTTCCCGCAACAAACCAATCCTCATATCCAATGCGGTATAGAGTGTAATCCTTCTCTCGAATAACATATCTATGACTAGCGATTGCTTGCAATTCTTAAGCAATGAAAAGCAAAAGCGTAAATTTCTCAATTACTGTAAAAAAATTACCCTCAATAAGGGAGAGTCTTTCACCTGTAAGCCTACGGGCCCCCAAGAATATTATTTTATGTATGACGGTGAGTGCACTATAGAGGCAATAGGTAGCGCTGGTAGGATAGTTTTATCTAGAGTATTTACAGGGGCATTTGTTGGTGAAGCATCCTATTATCTGAATGACGATAGTCGTGTCACTATGGTTGCGCAAATAGATTCGGTTATTTTAGATTTACCTCTTGAGGGCATCGTCTCTATGAGTGAGGCAGATCCAGACCTATACTCCCTATTAAATAAATACTTAATTCAAGTATTGAGTGATTATTTATTGCATGCAAAGAAGTTTATAAACTTGCAGTCCTAGGCTGAGGCTATCTGAGTATGTGTTGTAGCTGAAGATTTGTGTTGCTAACCACTAACGCCGTGACGCGATTGATCTATCGCTCATTTTTAACATCTGACATTGTTCTAACAATACTTAATGGTACTCAACCGGCAATACTGAATTAAATCTACTGAAAAAGACTGCTCCCTTACCGCTAGGTTGGGAAGATCAACGCAAATTACTTGGGTTTAAGTAGGCTATCGGTGCCGCCAAATTTTCACTTTGAGAGAAAGCCAAAATTGAGGCCAAAAACTCAAAGCAATGGTGCCGAAAAGAATATAAAAAAAGTTCTGCATACCGTGCCTCATTCGCCACTTACTCTAGCTAGATGAAATCTAAAGACTAGCTGGCGGTGAGAACAGTCGCCATCCATATTGTCTTTGCATCCCACCCTACTGACAGGAAATTTTACAGGGTATTGAGGTAAAAAATTAATCAAAGACTCTCAAAAATCACTGGTTTAGTTTTTAGA